>Ga0208900_1001044_pt1 | contig 15688 bp, 11 predicted proteins | sample AntAceMetag02UKK_FD_184763 | JGI IMG/M metagenome (GOLD analysis project Ga0208900, IMG submission 184763) | Saline lake microbial communities from Ace Lake, Antarctica - Antarctic Ace Lake Metagenome 02UKK (SPAdes) (version 2) | ecosystem: Environmental > Aquatic > Non-marine Saline and... | reverse complement strand
TGAGCTCGGCCAACGTATCTCAACCGAACAAACATCCGATTACATTTTTGGAATGGTCCTCTTTAATGATTTGTCGGCCCGCGATATTCAGAAATGGGAATATGTGCCTTTGGGTCCGTTTTTGTCGAAGAATTTTGGTTCGGTGATGTCGCCCTGGATCGTAACGCTTGACGCATTGGAGCCTTTTTTAGTTGATGGCCCTGAGCAGGATCCACCAGTTTTACCTTACCTTGAATTTGAAGGAGCTGCGAATTATGATATCCAACTCGATGTTTTGCTAGCCCCGGAAGGCCAGAAACCTACCAGAATTTGCAGATCTAATTTTAGGTACATGTACTGGAACGTTCACCAGCAACTGGCACATCAAACTGTAAGTGGTTGCAACATCAACGTTGGTGATATGTATGCATCAGGCACCATTAGTGGTCCCTCACCAGGTTCGTTTGGTTCAATGCTCGAACTGTCGTGGCGTGGTTCAAATCCCATAAGCCTACGCGACGGGAGCGAACGGAAATTCATCAATGACAATGATACCATTATTATGCGTGGATATGCAGAGAAGGATAGTGTGAGGGTTGGCTTTGGTGAATCGGTGTGCAAAATATTGCCAGCGAGGGAGATGTAGGATGAAGTATTGAATTGTATAAAAAGACCTTCCAGGTGGGGTGTTAAATGTTGTTTTTTGTAATTTGTGTCTTTCTGTTTATCTGGCTATTATGATTTATCTAAAAAAATACCTTTTCGTTCCATTTATAGAGTTTTTGCAAAGAGATTTCTCCCTTTGGTCGAAATGACAAAGTTGTTGTTTATTGGATTGGGGAAAAGGGAAAGTGGGCGCGAAGCGCCCGCTTTCCCTTTCCCTACCTGACATTCATGAGCTTTGTCATTTCGATGGAGTGCAACGACTGAGAAATCTATCTTTTCGAAAATGATATTCTGATCAAAGGAGAGTTAAAGAGGAAAACAAAAAAATTTATAAGTACTAAATTATGACAATAAAAATCGACCCCTTCAGCATCGCAAAGCCTCAGTTGCATAAGTTTCTCCTGGGATCAATTGCCCCCAGGCCCATTGCATTTGCTAGCACCATCGACAGTAATGGAAATCCTAACCTGGCTCCCTTTAGCTTTTTTAATGCTTTTGGGATTAATCCAACAACATTGATTTTTTCGCCGTCGAGGCGGGGAAGGGACAATACCACCAAGCATACTTTCGACAATATAAAAGAGGTTCCTGAGGTAGTGATTAATGTTGTGAATTACGACATGGTACACCAGGCAAGCCTGGCCAGTACCGAATATCCCAAGGGGGTAAGTGAGTTTGTTAAAGCTGGGTTTACACCCTTGCCGTCAGAAACTATTAAGCCTTTTCGTGTAAAAGAATCACCGGTGCAGTTTGAATGCAAGGTACGCGAAGTGATTGAAACCGGGAGTGAAGGCGGTGCTGCCAACCTGGTAATTTGTGAGGTGATGATGATACATGCCCACGAAGATATCCTGGATGAAAATGGATTGCCCGATCCTGATAAAATCAAATTGGTGGGCAGGTGTGGTGGCGACTTCTATGTGAAGGCTTTTGGAGAAAGCCTTTTTGAAGTAGAAAAACCATTGGTCAGGTTGGGCATTGGTATCGATAGTTTGCCCGATAAAATAAAGTTCAGTAAAATTTTAACTGGAAATGATCTGGGGCAGTTGGGTAATGTGGAAATGATGCCCTCCGAAATTGAAATTAAAAGTATTCAGGAACACCCTGTTGTGAAAATTATCCGTGATGAACTTGCAGGCGATCAACTGAAATTGCAACAGGAACTTCAATTGTTAGCTAAAAAGTGGATTGATGATGGTAGGGCGATGGATGCTTTTGCCTTGTTGATGGTTGAATGAATTGTTTAATTTGTTTTGATCAGTTTTATTCTGAAAAATTTACAACTGTCGATAATCATTAAACCAATGCTTCCTGATTTTTGTTGAGGTAAGCCTTGATTGAAGGGTGGCTCAGAAACTCTACCTCTTTCTCCGGGGCTAATTCAAACTGTTTACTCCCTTTGATTAATGACTCAATTGGAATTCCTAAATACCTGTTTAGCAAAGCTACCATTTTTAAGGTCAATGGCCTTCTCCCATTAAGTATTTCAGAAACCCTTGTTTTGCCACCGAACAATGGGGCAATGTCAGTTTGCTTCAAGTTCATTTGATCCATTCTGAATTTAATAGCCTCAATAGGATTTGGAGCCCCTAATTGATAATGTTCTTGTTCGTATTTTTCAACTAATAATGATAATAGTTCCAATTCTTCTACCATAAGGTTGCTCGGGTCAATTGGCCCTGACCGGCTATTGATAATCTGATAAATCCTTTTGCAGGCTTCATCGTAATTTTTTTGGGTCTTAAGTATTTTGGCCTGTATCTTTTTCATTCGCCACAAGATTAGTAAAAAGTTACCAAATAGAGTAACTTTATTGGTAGATAGTTTTACCACTGATGAATTGGTCAAAGGGTTTAAAGCCCCGATAAACCAGGATCTATTTCGTTTCAGTCGGCAGGGTGGGAGGGGCTGTCCGCCTTGCTGGAGCTAAGGCGAAGCGGGCTGTCGAGGAAGGTAAATCCTGATTTAATCCATCCCTACCTTTGGGCTGTTCATTTTAAAAAATATTAGTAAATATTGAATTGCTGTGTTACGAGAGATACTGTCCCGTTAGGGACAAAAAAATATTTCTAAAAACAGGAAACACACATATAACAAAGTCCCGTAGGGACGTGATACAAATAGGTTTATGGTAATTTGATTGTACTTTGGTTTGATGATGGATGTTATTTTTATAGAGACATCCAATAATCATAGCGTCCCTAAAGGGACTTAATTACGTTTGTCATTGGTATGTGCTATAAATATCACGTCCCTACAGGACTATAGAATGAAACTTTTGTTTTTTCTTAGTTTGACGGCTATGGCCGCTATCCCTTCGTTCCTTAGGGCTTGCCTGCCTCGCCGGCAAAGCGGGCATCCCTTAGCCATTTTCTGAGTACAGAAAAAAACCCGGTCAAAATCATCCTTCGACGACCTTGACCGGATTTATTATTTTGTCCGTTTTCCGTATTATTGAACGGTAACTTTCCTTACTTCTAATCCTTTGTCGGTTTGGATGACCAGTACGTACATTCCACTTTGGTAAGCTGATAGGTCAACGCTTGTCGTGTTTCCATCCCAGCGCATGTAATCTATCATTATCCCTGTCGTATTGTAAATCCAAATAAACGAATTATCAGAAAATCCTTCGCCATCAACAACAACATTTACAAGGCCAGAGGTTGGGTTTGGTGAAACTGAAATGGAAGGTTCAGCTTTGATAAATTGATCTTCGATGTCAGTATAAATCCCTGTATTTAAAGGAATATCCGAAAATACAACCAGGTTACATGTCACGGCAAGGTAAGGATTGAAGCCATCGTTGCAATCAGGACAGGTTGTTCCCGAAACACAAGCTGGGTTGTTTGGGTGGCAGTAATCAACATAATCTTCGTCAAAAATATAGCCCAATTCAACAGTTTCCCCACCAACAAACTCATTCATGTTGTAGTCGAACCAGGGGGCTATGGATCCGGGACACCATCCTGCACGGTTGTGAAACCATGTCCCATTTTGAGGTGAGCAACCATCAGGGTTTGGGTTACAGGTTTGCCAGTTGTGTTGTTCAAAAGTTTGCTCACCGTTTACCCAGATATGATGTGTGTCCTCATGGAATTCGGCGGCATTTCCTGTATTATTGTCACCCCAGCCATGGCCAGATGAAACTAATTTCAGCGTAGATGCCATAGCTTCCGTAGGATAATTGAAACTATAATTTTCGACAGGCTGCAAGTTTGCCAGGTCACCAAAGGGATAGTCCTGGTGCCACACCGTGCTTACTGCACTGTATGGATATTCAGGAGTTCCGGTATGATAATAAAATGACAAATCCCACAAATAGCCATTGTCGAAAGTTACACAACTCAACCTGAATTTAGTCTTTCCTTGAAGTATCCACATGTAATCGGTAAGGTCGATAGTATGCGAACAAGCAACGCCATAAGGAGTGATATACCTGATAATTTCAAACCATTCGCCATTTGGGCCCTGGGCTTCGATATGGGCTATGCGGTCCCATTCGCCACAACCACCTGGTGGGCAGGTAACTTCAAGGGTAGTTGTGATTTCGCCGAAAGCACCCTGGTAACTGGGCAAAGTCGCTTCAACAATTACCTCTGGTGTTGCCGTATTTATCAATTCATCGTCAACAGCCAGAACATCTATATCCATAACATCAGAAGTGACATTGATATTGATGGTTTCGGTTTTGGTAGCATCATAATTGTTGGTTGACTGAACACTTAACTGATAGCTTCCATAATCGGGGGGCATCCAGTAAGCAGTGTAAAAACCATTGAACCAGTTGTCAGGTATTATAGTTTCTCCATTTACCTGGAAGATGACAGACTGGATATTTAACAAATGTTGATTGTCAATTTCTGTAAACGTTGCCAACTGTATGTAGTCGAGTTCAGGAACATAAACATCCCCTTCGGTAGGGCAGCGTACATCAACATCCGGGGTATAAGTGTAGGGATTGATCACTATGAATGAGTTGATTACCGGTTCGGCCGGATTAAATGTACCATTGCCAGGCTGGGTAGCCTGGATGACGACCTCTCCTGGTTCGCCTTCGAGTGTTATTGTATTGCCATTAATGGTAGCCGGGCCTTCCAGTACTTCAAAAATTACATCCAATCCTGAAGTAGCTGTTGCTTCTAGGTCAAAGGGGTCACTAATGGTTAAGTGATTTGGGATTTGAGTAAAAGAAATCGCCTGGTAACCCACTTGTAGGGTGCCATTAAAATTTGAAGTTTCGCCTGTAAGGGCAAAGTTCATCAGTTCAGCATCGCGCTCACCATCGCCAACTTCACTGATGAGGTGGGTAATGGTAGTGTTGTTTCCACCGGGTTCACCCTGGTTGAACTTGTAATAAAGCTGAAGATTTTCTTCATTTCCTTCCAGTTCGTTTTCAATCATATCCTGAATTTCTTCCATGCTTAGTGCTTTATTCCAGGCAGATACTTCGTCAATCCTTCCGCCAAAAATAAAATTGAAGCTGCTGAGATTGCTTTTGCCAATAGCAAAAGGCACATCGGTACTGGAGAATGTTCCCGAAGCAGATGAACTTCCAACTAAGAAGCCCCCCACGTACAACTTAAGCGATGTTCCATCAAAAACCCATGCCCAATGTTGCCATGCCTGCGGGACAATAGTATTTGCTGGTGTTACAAATTCATGCAGGCCGGTAGTAGTTACCAGGCGGCACTCCATCACGCCATTATTTAGCTGGATCAGGTAAAGTTCACCATCGCTGGCACCCGACCTGAAGCCCATGTAACCCTGACCATACGACAGTTCGTCGCAATAGAACCAGCCGGTTATACTTACCTCAGATGCACCATTAAGGTATTGGCCAGCCTGGTTTAAAATTACATAGTCATCCACTTTGTCGAAGTGCAAATACTGATTTGATTGGGATTGAACTCCCATAGTCATTGCTATCAAAAATATTGACAGCAGAAATGTGTAAAGTTTTTTCATGATAATTTGTATTTGGTTGATATGAAATTTTGAATTAAAACTCGTTGATTTAAATAATTCAATAAAGTTACTGATTTTTTATACACCTCACCGAAAACGCATTTTCAGCATTAGTAAAGCTTCTTTTAATATCGACATGTCCATATGATAAGAGTCTGAACCAAGCATCAGTATCTTCTTTTTTTGTTGATGTCCAGAGATAATTGGCAGCAAGTACTTTGTCAAAAGTCTTGTCTTCGAAATATCGAATGCCACCTGGTACTGCACTGAAACCGAAAGCATTTGTTGCGCCAACATTTGGATAATACCAATCATCGCTTCCCATTTTTTTCATTATCCCACCAGCATTGTAACCTCTCCAACCGGTGGTGTCCCAAATGGTGTCGTTTACTGTGTAAAGGCTGTCGAGGGTGCCTTCCAAAATATTCCAGTCAGCATCCGTAGGAACATGCCAGCCTTCAGGACAAATGCCCTGTGTGATTGTATCGTTATAATTCATCAATTCTTTCCAATTGTACATTCCGCCATATTTATCACAATTGGTAATTTCGTTTTGGTAGCAGTATTTTTCAATGGTGTCGTTGTTATTAAGGGTGTCGGATGAATTGAGCATGGTGCCAATATTCAGGTTTTCTCTCATCCAGCACTGATCGCCAATTTTCACTGTATTATATACCTGTCCTCCGTAATCAATTGTTAGAATCCCTTCACAAGGGGTGCCATAATTTTCGTCAATGACAATTGGTGCAGCCTCTTCATCATCATTACACGAGGTAAGCAGATATAAAATGAAGAAAAATAATGCGCCAATAAGTAGTATTTTATTTTTGGTTTTCATGATATTTTGGTTTTCAGAATGAAATTAACTCCACCAGTTTACAATTCATCATCTTTATTGTCCTTAATGCTAGGTTGCTGCCGACGATCTAATTCCTTTGCATTTATGGGGGAAATTACATCTTTTCCTGTTTTATCTTCAATTTCTCTACGTGTATTGCCGGCTATTGTTCCTCCCTGATTAGCAATAGTTTTACTCTCTCTGAACGATTTTGGTTTTTTTTCCTTCGAAATTTCTGATGTTGTCGCTTCGGCTAGCATGTTTAACACCAATTCTAAATTGGTCATATTATCGCGGAGATTTTCTTTCTTTAATTTTTTGAAATGCTTATATTCTTTTGTTGTAAAACCTGCCCACGCTTTAGTGATTTCGTCAGTTAAAATGGCATATTCTAATCCTTTTTTTACTCCACTTATTTCCCACTCATCTGTTAATTCTTTTCGGACCTCTATGCTTTTAAGCCTTTGGTTTATCCAGTTTTTTGAATATCCTTTTTTCAAATAAGTTTCCATCGCTCTATCAAAAGCCTTCTCTGGGTCTTCGGTTTCTTCTATTCTCTCATACCCTATTTTAGCCAGCCATCTTTTGAATGGTTCAGCTTTAGGTGAAGGGACAGATTGAATAATTCTTAATACACCCTCAGTATCAGCGCAATCAGTTTCACGCATTTTACCGTCCGGTGCCTTGAGTTTCAACTGTACTATATTTTCGTACAGTTCAACGAATCCTTCCTTGATCAGCTTTCTTTTTAGGTCGCTCCAGTATCTTCGCGGATTTTTACTTCCAGAAAGGGTTTCAATGATATCTATAATCGAAAAATACCATTTTTCAATATCTTTTTCCCAATGAACTCTAATTTGTTTTGATTCGAATAGTTTAATCGACGATTCCTGTGTCATATCACTTTTCATTAATGTTAAAACTACAATCTTTTTTTTACAAAATATCTTGCATTGTTTCATTTTGCAATGATTATAGATTATTTACTCCATCCACCATACTTTCACTGTTGATAAATCACCTCCCATAGTAGCAGATTGTGCCGACCAGTTGGCAGTGTTATGTTCCGATTCGGAAGGTGGATAAACCAGTCTGAAATAGTTCAGTGGGTCTCCTTCACGGGGTGTTCTTTCTGTTCTTCGGGTAAGGCTATAGGCTTCCCATGGTTGCCTGAAGGCATCGAGCCATCGCTGAGTGTAGAGCAAATCCAGTTTTTCTTCAGGATCCGTAAGGAAAAAGATTTCATTAGCCACAATGAACTTGTCGTCAGGGTCATAATTTGGGTCAGTATAATGCCATATTGTTGAAGTGTTTTTTAACTGATCCCAAAAATCCATCGAAGCAATAACTCCATTAAAATAATCGGCTGACCCGAGGTTTTCATCCTGTGGCAACCCAATCCCACGGAAATAGGCCTCAGACTTAATAAAAAAGTACTCAGCACCTGTCAGGATTATTTCAGGTATCGTATTTTCGTCCGTGATGAGAAAATAATTAAATGGTGAATAAATGCAATCCTCACCTTTGATGGGGTAATTCAAATCGCGGTGTTGGCCATAAGGAACGCCACCTGAGGGAGGAGTATTTGCGTTAGGAATCTGTGGATAGGCCACCCATTTATTATCGTTATTGGATTCGAAGAATATGAAAGCCCTTGGGTCGAAAAATCCTGTTCCGTTGTTGCTGTCGTTGTCGGCCATTTGGTTCCAAATGTTGGATCCCATGCGCAGGTGTTTGTGCTCGCGAAAAGACCAGTTGGTACTCTCCTTAATCCAGTTTTGTAAATATGGCATCATTACCACATCTTCACCGGGTTCAATTACAGGGAGGTTATTATCAAAAATATCTGTAAGTATTTCAGCAGCTAGTTGGGGCTCTTGTTCGGCCAAACGCATGGCATGTCTCAACCTTAATGAATTGGCAAATTTTATCCACATCAAAAGGTTTCCGTCAAAAAGTTTGTCATATGAAGCAATGCTGAAGAATGTACCACCGGTAGAACTCTGTGGTGATAGGCTGATATTTTCTGCCGCCCATTTTAAATCTTCAAGCAAAGCCAAGTAAATATCTTCCTGGGTATCGTATTTTGGGTGGAGATATTCGGTGCCGCTATAGCCACGGCCGGCATCAAAGTAGGGTATGTCCCCGAAGAGATCGCTTACCCTGAAAGTTTTATAAGCCCTTAATATCAAAGTCATTCCACGGACATTGTTTAGAGAGTCAGGATGGGCAGGATTTTCTATTTCATCCAATCTATGCTCGATGTCGCGGATATGTGCCAGTGCTACGTAGTAATTTCCCCAAATGTCTTCAGTTCCAATGCTCAAATTCTGCCAGGATTCACTGGTGAGGGCGGCCAATTGTGTTTGCTTGTAAAGCACTTCGTTGTGTACATAAAACTGTTCGTTCCATCCCAGCTTCAGTGAACTCACCACATTGTTAAACAATGGGCCTACGCTGGTAATGGTAGTTGCGTAAGGGTTTTTATTTAAATCTTCAAAATCCTTTTCGCAGGAAACAATGGATGCAAGGATGCAAATCAGAAGGATATTTTTAAATATATTTTTCATCGTTGATTCGTTTTTATGTAATCAGGTTAAAATGATGCTGAAACGCCAAATGAAATTGAACGTGTTCCGGGATAGGAAGCCCATTCGAGGCCCTGGGCGTTTCCTGAGCCAATCGTTCCCTCGGGGTTAACCTTGTTGGGGAGCGATGAGTAGAAATAGAAAAGGTTTCGCCCGACAATGGAAAAAGTTAAACTCTGGAATACTTTGGTCTTTTGCATAAGCGTTGCCGGCATTGAATAGGAAAGTGAAATTTCGCGCATTTTAACCCAGGAATTTTCCATGATTCCTGGTGTGGAAATAAATTTTCCCCAACCACCTGCATTTGGCATGTACTTATAATAGTAGTGTACCACCTTGTCGTTTGGGGTTCCATCTTCGTAAACTCCCGGAAGGATTACACCCACGTTGCGGGTTTCGCCATTGGGATCGGTATAAGGCAACCCGCCTCCTTCGCGTTCCAGCAATGTTTCGGGAGCCTGGCCGGTTTGTAGGGCAATCACCTGTGAGCCGCAATAAATGTCACCTCCCCATTTTGTGTCCACCAGGGTTGAAACTGTAATCCCTTTCCAGATAAAACGCATGGTCCAGCCACCGATAAATTTTGGTGATGCATTTCCGATAGGAACACGGTTTTCGGTAATTTGATATGTTGTACCATCATCGCTAAGGATGGGTTGCCCATTTTCGTGGTAAACATAATCGTAGCCCACGATGGTTCCATATTCATCACCTTCGCGCACGGCAATTGCCGGGCCATTCAATCCCCAAATCTCACCAAGTTCCAATGGCTCGGAGCTTTCGCCAAGACTAATTACATAATTCCGGTTCCTGCTAAAGTTGAGGCCAGTTTCAAAAACCAGCTCAGCTTTGTTAATGATTACATAATTGGCAATTATTTCAAAACCTTTGTTTTCAAGTTCTCCATCGTTGATAAGAATTCCGGTTGCGCCCGATGATGTTGGGACCGGTAGGTTGAGGATTTGATTGTCGGACAAAATATGATAGTAGGTAAAGTCTAAACTTAAGTGTTCGTTAAACATGCCCAGCGTTGTCCCGATCTCATAAGACTTTGCCCTTTGTGGGGCCAGTTCGATGGGAGGAATGGTGGGATCAAGTTGTGAGGTCTGTGCGTTGCCGAAGTTTCCCGAATAATAAACAAAATCCAATTGGTAAGGATAGGTATCGGTAGCTGCCGTTGCAAATGAACCTTTGATTTTCCAAAAGTTAAAAACCGGAGTCTTCAAAATATCAAATGATTCGGTAGGTAAGAAACTCAACGAAAGTGAAGGGTAGAAGTAGGAATTATTGTCAGTCGGTAATGTTGAAGACCAGTCGTTTCTTCCTGTTAATTCCATATACAAATAATCATCCCAGCCCAGGTTTAAGAATCCATATAGCGAGTTGATATCCTTGTCATTCCATTGTTCACGAGGATTATCAGTAGGATAAACAACTTGATTGCTATTTTCATAATTGGATGAATTAAATAACCATGGATCGATCCATTTACCTGATTGGGCCTTGGTACGATAATACCTTCGTTGGTAATGATTTCCGCCAAAAGATAACTTAGTATTGAGTTTTGTGCCTGCAAAATTGTCCTTGTAGGCTGTGATCAGAAAATCGTTGTTTATTACTTTTCTGCGTGACAGCTCACTCTGGTAATAGCCATCGAGGATTCCAACTAAATCGGCAGGATTGTTTTTGGTCTCAAAGTGATCGGAAGTAAAATCAATTCCCACGCGGCCCATGGCCATTAACCAGGACGTGATATCGTATGAAAGGGTAAATGAACCAATGAGCTTATCGCGTGCCAGGGTAGTATTGTTGTTGTAAAAATTCCACCAGGTGTAGGGCGAAATGTACTCGAAGGGATAATTCCCGCCCCAATCGTTTCGCGTGCCATCGGGGTTTGCATAATCAGTTGCTTCAATACCTTTCCAGCTTCTGGGCCACGAGTATAAGGAACCTTTGCTAAACGAGCTGTAAGATTCGCCGATATTGGGTGTGTTGAGGCGGTTATAGTTTATGTATGAAACAGCCACATCTGCTTTCACCTTGTCAGAAATGTTAATCCTTGAGCCAAGGTTAATCGTCGTTTGATCGTAATTGCTATTAGGAATAATTGGTTTGTGGTCGGTACGTGTCATCGATACCCTGATGGTTCCTACATCGCTACCGCCCGAGAATGAAAGGTTGTGTGTGGCTGTGCTTCCATCATCAAAATATAGTTTCAGGTTGTCGGGTTGTGGAGTCCACGGACGCATTTCACCATCCCACCATTTTACCATTTGCCCTTCCATTTTTGGGCCCCATGAAGCTGCTGACCCATAATATCCAAAGAGCTCGGATGTAGGTTTGCCATCAGGGCCGTTGTTGGTGTGTGTTGAAGTTGGATAAATATAAGTACCCGCGCTATCTTCCATAAAAGTAGGCTTGTTAAAAGTCAGCGGCCCGCCGGCACCATAGGTGTTTTGTGTTTCGCGGTAGCGGTAGGGTTGGATAATTTTGTAGTTGAAACTATAGCTCACCCCAAGCCCTTTTTGTTTTTTACCTCGTTTGGTTGTAATCAATACAACACCGTTTGCACCTCTCGATCCATATAGTGCCGCGGCTGTTGGGCCTTTCAGGATGCTAAGGTTTTCAATGTCTGCCTGGTTGATGTTGTTAATTGCCGATCCCCAGTCTTGACCTCGGCCAATGTCGGTGAGGCCCGGCGTGTTTTCGATGGGCACTCCATCAACAACAATCAGTGGTTGGTTTCCGGTAGTCAGGTTGTTGTTTCCACGGATTACAATTCGGGTAGTCCCACCTTCAACACCATCAGCTTCGGTGACCTGAACACCTGCTGATCTTCCACTTAAAGCAGTAACCACATTTTGTGCATTCGACTTTTGAAGCTCCTCACCTTCGAAACTCTGTGTGGTATAACCAATTTCCCTTTTTTCGCGCTTGATCCCTAAGGCGGTCACTACAACTTCTTCCAGTTTCTGCGCTTCGGGTACAAGCACCACATCAATCAGTTTGCGTTTCCCTACAGGCTCCATCACCGGGAAGTATCCCATAAACTGATATACCAGTGTGTCGCTTGCTTTAAGGTTTGTGATCTGATAGGTTCCGTCAATATCTGTGGTTGTTCCTGCAAAAGTATTTTTAACATAAACAGAAACACCCGGGATGCCCAGGCCGTCTTCGGAGGAGGTGACCGTGCCGGAAACAACCAGATCCTGTCCAATCACAGTAAGTACCCCATACATGAAAATGATAGTTAAAAGTAATTTTTTGTTCATATTTTCAGTTTTGGTTTAGTTCTTATTAACAAGCAATCACTGGTCGAGGGGTAGGGGGTAAATGCAACGAGCAAATGTAAGCATGAAAGTCGGGATTGTTTCTAATTTTGCTTAAATTTTTTTAACATTTCTGCTAAATTACAGCAATTTAGAATTGTGTTGAACAAGAATCGAATGGCTATGTTATTGATGGGTAATTAAATTTTAAGATTAGGCTGATGCCATATGAATACTATTTTTGCAAAATATTTTTTGATTGAAAGCAATAGAATGAAAATGAAAAAGACAGTTAATGTTAAAGGGGTCAGGAAGGTAAATGATTCAACCTATGTTTTGAGGTTCGACAGGAACAATCGGGATTTTTTGCCGGGCCAGCATGTTATACTCGGCATAATGGGCGAAAATAATGCACGCGAGTATTCGGTGTACAGTGGTGCCCAGGACGATTATTTTGAGATATTGGTAAAGGAAGTGAAAGAGGGTGATGTATCCAAAAGATTGAAATTATTGAAGCCGGGGACAGAACTTGAAATAAACGGGCCCCTGGGTTTTTTTACATTGGATCCCAAAAGTATCAAAACTAAAAAGCATGTATTTATCGCGACAGGAACTGGCATTGCGCCCTTCAGGAGTTTCGCGAAATCTTACCCGGATTTGGATTATGCTATTTTGCATGGTGTTCGCTATGCTGACGAGGCCTACGACCATGAATTTTACGATCCGAAACGGATAAAGCTTTGTACAAGCGGTGATAAAAGTGGTGACTATGTTGGTCGTGTTACCGATTATCTGCGTCAGGCAAAAATTGATACAAGCACGGAATATTATCTTTGCGGCAATGTAAACATGATACACGATGCGTTTGACATTTTGAAGGAAAAGGGTGTTCCGGATGATCAGATGCATGCCGAGGTTTATTTTTAACTTTGCAAAAAACGATACCATTATGCAACTAAATATTAATTTAAGTTTCGATCAAGTTCTGAAAATTATAAACCAGATGTCGGATAGTGACAGGAAATTATTATTTGAGAGAGTGAATAATCAGAAAAATCCAGATAAATCAAATTCAAAGGAGTCATTAAAAGAAATTGCATTGAAGGCACCTACATGGTCTGAGGAGGATTATAATAATTACCTTGAAGTAAGAAATTATATCAAAGAATCAAGATTATCATGATATTACTAGATACATCCATATTAATTGAATTATTCCGAAAAAAAATTAAATCACGTTCAACGTATTTCCAGTTGCTTGAAACATATTCAGAGTTTGCAATCAGTACAATAACTTATTTCGAGATTGGAGTTGGGAGCAAAGGAAGTGATATGAATTTTTGGAATCAATTTCTTGAAAATTTTGAAATATATCCCTTCGATCAAAAAGCCTCAGTTCAGGCAATAGAAATTTTTCAATATTTGAAAGTAAACAACAGAAGAATTGACTTTGCTGATTTGCAAATTGCAGCAACAGCAATATCTCGTAATTTGCCATTAAGTACATTGAATAAGAAGCATTTTGAGATCATTCCGAATCTGGAAGTCTTACCTTAACATCTTTGTGTTTTTTCAAAATTGTAATTTATGAAATACCATCTCATCACACTGGGGTGCCAGATGAATATGTCGGACAGCGAAAGGGTGCGGACCATCATCGAAACGCGCACCGGCTACCAATGGACTGATAAGGAAGAGGAAGCCAACATGGTTGGCATCCTGGCATGTTCAGTCAGGCAAAAAGCCATCGACAAAGTTTATTCGCGCATCCAGAAATGGAACAAATGGAAGAATAAGAAAAGCCTGATCACCTTCATTTCTGGCTGCATTTTGCCCAATGATATGACCAAATTCCTGAAGTTCTTCGATATTGTTTTCAGGATGAGTGAACTGGAGCAACTGCCTGAAATGATCCGGCAGTATGGCATTGTTACTCCGGCCTCGCTGCAACCGGATTTAAAAACCATGCCCAAAAACGAAAGCATCAACAGCTTCTGGAAAGTTACCCCCCAGTACAGTTCCGATTTTGAGGCATTTGTACCTATCCAAAATGGCTGTGATAAATTCTGTACCTTTTGTGCAGTGCCTTATACCCGTGGGCGTGAAGTATCGCGGCTTTCTGCTGAAATAGTAGATGAGGTGCAGCGCCTGGTGAACGAGGGTTATAAATCGATCACCTTGTTGGGGCAGAATGTAAATTCCTATGGCCTGGACAAAAAAGGCGAAGAAATCTCCTTTCCCGATTTACTCCGAAAAATTGGTGAAATGGGAAATGCACATGATAAGGAGTTTTGGGTTTATTTTACTTCGCCGCATCCACGTGATATGACAGAGGAGGTGATTGAGGTTATCTCGCAATATGATTGCCTGGCCAAGCAAATTCATATTCCAATTCAGTCGGGCGACGACAAAGTATTGATGAGGATGAACCGCAAACACAATGTGGAAACCTACCGAAAGATCATCCATTCAATTTGGAAGCACATTCCACAGGCTACAATATTCACCGATGTCATCGTTGGCTTTACAGGTGAAACCGATGAACAATTTGAAAATACACGCAGGGCCATTGAGGAATTTAAATACAATATGGCGTACATTGCGCAATATTCACCACGTCCGGGAGCTACCAGTTCGCGTTGGGCCGATGATATTCCACAGGAAGTTAAAAAAGTTCGTTATCACCAATTAAGCGACGATTTACGCAAAGTATCTTCAGTCCATAACAGAGCCATGATTGGAAAAATATATCGTGTGATGGTGACAGGCCATGCCAGGAAAGAAGGTTATTTGTCGGCCCTGACCGAAGGTAAAATCGTAACACGCTTTGCATCGGATGACCATCAGCTAATTGGTCAGTTTGTTGATTTGGAAATTACTTCTTCGACAGATTTTTCGGTGGAAGGGAAGTTGTAGACAGTTAAGGGAATGGTTTAAACCTTCCAGGTTTTAAACAATATCTTTTAAATTTGAAATTGATTTTTTTAACAAGTTTGATTTGTTGGAACAGTTTGCTTGTCAAACCTGGAAGGTTTTGTTTTGAGGGGAAGTTAGTTCCTGTCGATGAATTGGTTTAAACCTTCCAGGTTTTAAACAATATCTTTTAAATTTGGAAATTGTTCTTTTTGTACAAGTTTTATTTGTTGGAACAGTTTGATTGTCAAACCTGGAAGGTTTTGTATTGAAGGGAAGTTAGTTCCTGTCGATGAATTAGTTTAAACCTTCCAGGTTTTAAACGATATCTTTTAAATTTGGAAATTAATTTTTTTTATACAAGTTTTATTTTTTGGAACAGTTTGCTTGTCAAACCTGGAAGGTTTTGTTGTAAGAAAAATCTTATACTATGTCTGATATACTTGAACCTGGTGTTTTTTATCATATCT
>Ga0208900_1001038_pt1 | contig 15760 bp, 18 predicted proteins | sample AntAceMetag02UKK_FD_184763 | JGI IMG/M metagenome (GOLD analysis project Ga0208900, IMG submission 184763) | Saline lake microbial communities from Ace Lake, Antarctica - Antarctic Ace Lake Metagenome 02UKK (SPAdes) (version 2) | ecosystem: Environmental > Aquatic > Non-marine Saline and... | reverse complement strand
TTGTGCCATATTAAACCTGAAATAATGGTAAGATTTTCAATATATTTCATTTGAAAATTAGATATGGTTGTATAGTATAGAGGTTTTGTTGAAAAAATACAACAAGTGTTGAAAAATATAAACAATATATAAGAATGATAAAAGCGGAGAGCCTATCGGGATAGGACTTCCCATTACTGAAAGATAGGAAGTTCCTTTAATACAAATACAGGTTCTTCTGTATATTGCTTGCACAACCCCTCGTTAAAAAAAAAATGTACAAAGCTCTCTTGACTCAGCACTAAAAAATGGTTAAAGAAAAATGGAGTGAAACCATGATGAATATAATGGATGTAGATGGTTACAAGGCAATCATTAAATATGACCCTTTTATTGATAGTTACTGCCGTACCTGTGGCAAACGTTTTGCGGCCACGCAGGCCAGCGCACTTTTTGGCTTACATTTGCCAGCTAAAACAGTACAACAGATTATCCACCTCGCGGCCGAAGGAGTTGGTGTCCGAGCCACCGCACGTTTATTGGGATTGGACAAGGACACGGTCAACCGGGTAATTTTGCGGGTTGGCGAGCATTGCGCCCATGTGCTCTCTGGTCTTCTGACTTCATTGAAACTGACCGAGGTTCAGCTTGACGAGCTGTGGACCTTTATAAAAAAAAGAAAAATTCTGGCAGCACCGAAGACCTCGAAAAACACTACGGACAGACATGGATCTGGACGGCTATAGATGCCCCTACTCGTTTGCTGATTACTTTTTGGATTGTGGGGCGCGCGGATTGGACGATGCTAGGCGGATGCTGAAAGATTTGACCGGCCGCAGTCTATACAAGCCGCTATTTGTATCAGATGAGTTGCCCCATTACGGAACTGTTCTGAGTGAATTGTTTCACGAATTGGTCCCATCCGCGCCGACAGGAAAGCCCGGCCGTCCCCGAAATCCGGAAATGGTTATTGATGCGGATCTGGATTATGCAACGGTTCATAAGACACGCCAAGGAGCCCAAGTGATCAAGGTTGAACAGAAAGTGGTTCATGGGAGCGAGCAGAACATTCTCGCAAGATTGGAGAAATCACCAAGCCAAACGATTAACACAGCATATATCGAACGTTCCAATCTGGACTGGCGGCTGTGGGATGCCCATTTAGCGCGTAAGGCACCGACTGTAGCGCGTTCGATGCGATGGCTGAATGTCAAGTTTGCTATCTGCGTGGCCTGTTACAATTTGATCCGGCCCCATGAAACGCTTAGTCGCGGCGCGGATCGAATCTTCCGGCCCAAGACCTCGGCTATGGAAGCACGAGTGGCAGATCATCAATGGACTTTTTTTGAACTTTTGACTTACCCGTCTCTATGTCAATGATATGGTGACATCATCCATTTATACCCTGTGCAATTTATGTTTCAACCAACTATTAAAAAAGGTTAGCTTCGTCACGGGTGCAATCCCATTTAGTTGCAAAAAATGATTAGTCTGGAATGTTAAGTTAAAATAACCTTTATAATCAGTATATTATATTTAGATGGTCGATAACGGCCGACTATTAACTCAATGCTGTGCGGAAATGAAGATTATGTTTTTATTTCCTGTATTATCAGCTTGTTATAAAATATTTTAATCTGTTATGTTCTGATCTGCAACTAAATGAGATGGCACCCCTTCTTCACTCCTATCAAACGGAATCACTTTCCCACGTGAAGCATGACACCTTTAACATAACAGATCTGGACGATTGAGGACCTGATGTGGTGTTTATCATGCTGACAATTTCATTAAATCTTATCCAACACTTTCCGAACCGTTTTCGCCAAATCAGCTTTTACAATGGGTTCTCTATTATACCCGGACATTTAGTGAAAGTATTATCGACCCGGTTTAAAAAGGGTATCAATCATTTCCTTTAAACTTATTCTGCCATGAATCTCATAGGGGAACAGGGGGATCTTTAGGATAGTCATTTCCCCAAACTGCCTGCTTATCTTTTCAATATAAAGTTTTTGACTTTTCCGCCTGATCTCACAGACAGGACAGTCAATATCCTGTAATACCATATTAATGAAAAGATGAGTCAAGGGAATTTTTGCCTGTATCAAATAGGTATAGAGGTTTTCAGATTCCAGCACCCCCATGGCCTCTGGTATGACAACCATCATAAAGGCGGTCTTTTTAACGTTTGTCAGGTTTTCTTGAATTTTTCTCGCGTTTTTGGACAGATCAAGGGCTTTTTGGGCGGACCGGGTTAGTTTAACCATGCCTTCATACTTTATCAGCAGATTAAAAAGAGTCTTCAACCATTGTCTCACCAATCCTGGAAGTTCCAAGAACCGCAATAAGTGACCTGTTGGAGAAGAATCTATAATTATCATATCAAACTCATTTTTCTGTTTCAGGTCCATTATCCGCTCTATTGCCATGATTTCATCCAATCCCGGCGGTGCCATGGAAAAAAGTTCAGCCATCACTTCCCTATCAAATTTAATATCCATACCTTTGGCTAAAAATTGTTCAAACATGAGGTGGATATCTTGTCTATAGGATTCTTTAAACTCTTCGAACAACTGGTCTGCATTCATTTCCATGGCCCATAGGTTGGTCGTAACAGGGGTGATGGAGTTGCCTATTTCCATATCCAGACTGTCTGAAAGGGAATGGGCCGGATCCGTGGAAAAAAGCAGAATCTTTTTATCCTGGAACAAACCGGATAAATAAAGGCCAATGGAGGAAGCAATACTGGTTTTCCCCACCCCGCCTTTCCCACCGATGATGATAAACCCAATATCCGGATCAAAATACGGATTTTGCACTTTCATCGGTTGATCAGCGGCCTGGGTCATATCAGAATTCTTGAACACCTGTTTCTTATAAAAGGCATCACTATCGCCTGTTAAATAATCTCCAAGTAGAGACAGATCATGAAATCCTCTGATCTCGTCTTGAAAATTCTCAACAAAGATCAGGTTAAATGTTGAAAATTTTTGTTTAATTTGAAGTATGGGGGCTGCCTGTTGAAGCTTTCGTGCAGTACAGAACTCACACACGTCCTGTTTTGCTACGTGGTTAACAATAATCTCCTTGACGGGAATAATTTTTTTTTGTAATGCTTTCACCAATTTCCAAGTTTCATGGATGCTCATGGGTTCCGGGATCATGACTGGAATAAACCGTGTTGTCTGTTTGTTTGTCAGCAGGGTTTTAACCGCTTGAATCTTTTGTGTTAATCCTTCCAGAAACAGGTCACAGTCATCCTTGATATATTTTCGTCTGGTAAATTTCCTGGCGATATAACGATGCTTTTCAAGCATCATATCCATCACCTGAATCCATTTTTCCATTTTCAATGGAAGGTTTAGCATTCGCAGGGTATGACCTGTTGGTGCGGTATCAAGTATCAGCACATCAAAGCGGTTATCAGATAATAACGTTGAAATCTCCATAATTGCCATTACTTCATCCATGCCGGGCAGGGAGAGTTCAAAAAATTGGGTGATATCTTTTTGATCAAAATAAGTGCCCCGATCTGCAATTTTTTTTAAGATATCGCCATTTTCATTTTTGAATTGGGTTGCCAGCGCACCGGCATCCAGTTCCCGTGCATATAAATTGGATTCTGGGGTATTTTTTAAATCCAGGCAGGTGCTCTGGTTGCTTAATGCCACCCCGAACCCGTGGGAAAGGGAATGGGCCGGATCAGTTGAAATTATCATTATCTTTTTCAAGGGGTTGGTTTTTGACAGATAAACCGCTGCCGCACTTGACATGGTTGTTTTCCCGGTTCCTCCCTTTCCCCCAAAAATAAGTAGCTTCAAATTTGAATTTTCAAGGTATTCCGGCCGTTGTGCCATAAGGGTTACGCCTCCTTATCCAGGGTTTCAAGGTCACAGACCTTTTTTAATAATCTGATTTCAAGAAGATTGTTTTTCAAGTAAATTTTATGGTTATCAAAAACAGCTTCCTGGGAAAGCTTAAATTTTTCAGCCCATTTTGATCCTGGTTTTTTAGATTCAACCATCAATTCACTGCCATCCAGTGTTATTTTTAAGTCTGATGTTTCCACATTTTTGACTTCCAGGATAATCTGAAAATAATCTTTTTCATCAAAGATATCCAAAAGACGATCTTTGCTCCATTTTTCCCGCTCTCCTGCAAGCCACCAGGAAAAAAGAATGGTCCGGCCGGTATGCGTGTCCACCCTGGATCGCTCAAATGACAGAATTGGACACCCTAAAAGCCGTTGGGCAACTGGGTTTATGGCATCCTTGATATTTGTCAGCACCTCCATGTGATTGGCTGCACCTGTAAGATCTGCCATCTGATCAATCCTGGCATGGCCATTTTCCTTAAGAAACCACAATATTGCCTTGCCGTTATCATCCAGCCGATCCGCAATCATTTTTATACAATTATCATCCAATTTCAAAAGAGTCGCCTGGAAAATCTTGCTGTTCCATGTGTGTAAATCATTAGCCACGAATCGTAAAATACCCTTCCGGTTAACTTCCTTATAATGGACACATAAAATCTGTCGGTTACGCAAAATATAATATTGATTTTCAAAGCCTAATTTCGTAACCGATGAAAGATCCATCTCAAAGACAATTTTTTTCAACTGGCAGAGAATCAGTCTCCTGGTTGTAAGAAAAATATGTGCTGGCTTCCAGCCGTAGAGGGACAGATGTTTAAATCCACCCTGATCCTCGAGCACGACCTGTTCATCAGGATACAAAATCGGCCTGCTCATCTTAAGAAACCGCATGGTACTGTATTTTGGCCTGATACGCATTTTTATCTGTCTTTACCGACGATGGACACCAATTCAACTAACCGTTCAGTGCTAGTGTCAATTTCTTTGATATCCCCGTTTGTTATGCTTTTTTTAAGATCCTTAACCAGTCTATTTAAATCCGGCCGTGTCTGTTCCGGAATGTGTTGAACCGGGTCTTTAATTAACTCATCGACCCTACTGACAAGAGTTTGGGCTTTTATAAGACTTTTAATGTTTTCTTTATTTTCAGCATCGCTTTGAAAATGGTCCTGGGCATCCATTACTGCCTCGCAGACCATCTCTTCAGACAGCAGACGCGTTGAATCAATATGGATGCTGATTTCGTCATCCGTATGCAGGTTTAAGGCGGTTACCGTAAGGATTCCATTGGCATCAATTGAAAAGCAAACCTCCACCCTTGACTCTCCCTGGGGTTGAGGATGAATCCCGGTCAATCTGAATTCACCGAGGCTGATATTATCCACGGCAAGTTCCCGTTCCCCCTGCAGGATATTGATGTCCATGCTTGTCTGATCGATTCCGGCAGTTGTAAAAATCTGTGTATTTGAAGCAGGAATAATGGTATTTCTGGGAATGATCTTTGCGATAATCCCACCTTTGGTTTCAAGCCCCAGAGAAAGGGGATTGACATCCAACAAAACCACATTCTTTATTTCCTTAGTCAGAATACCTGCCTGGATAGCCGCTCCAAGACCCACCACTTCATCCGGATTGATTTTCCGGTACGGGGTCTGATGGAAAAACGTTTTTGCAATTGTTTGTACGCACGCCATCCTTGTCGCCCCTCCCACCAGGAGAACACTGTCAATGTCTTCAATGCCTATCCTTGCATCCCGCAGGGCTTGTTTTGTGGGCAGAATCATCTTTTGGGCAAGATCTGATGTGATCGCTTCAAAGATTTTCCTGTCCAGCATCATATTAAAATCAATCATCTTGCCATCCAGGCCCGGAACAGTGGATAAAGACAGGCAGGTTGTCTGTTGGGTGGAAAGCGCGGCCTTTGCTTTTTCACAGGCCGCCTTAAGTTGTTGATGATAAAATATGTTCTTTTTCGGATCAATCCCGTGTCTGATCTGAAATTGCTGGGCAACATGATCCACAAGTTTTTCTTGAAAATCTTCTCCCCCAAGACGGTTGTTGCCGTTCACAGCCTTAACCTTAAAAAAGCCCTGGTCCAGCTCAAGTATGGAAACATCAAAGGTGCCTCCCCCAAGGTCCCAGATTAAAACCGTTTTAATATCCTTTCTCCTGAGCCCGTAGGCCAGCGCAGCGGCAGTGGGTTCGCTGATCACCCGCAAAACTTTGAAACCTGCAATTTCTCCTGCTTCTTTTGTCGCCTGGCGGCTCAAATGGTTAAAATAGGCAGGGACTGTGATAACCGCCTTGTCTACGGATTCATTAAGATGGGTTTCAATATCAGCTTTGATTTTTTTTAAAATAAATGCCGATATCTGTTGGGGCGAAAAACAATGACCGTTTACCATTACCCCATGGTCGGTTCCCATATGTCTTTTGATTGAAAAAACAGCCTTGTCCGGGTTTTTTGTGCCATAGTCTTTTGCAGGACGTCCCACGAGATGTTCGCCTGCATCGGTCAAAGCGAAAACCGAAGGTGTCAGGTGCTCGCCCTCCTGATTTGGAATAACCACGGGCAGTTTGTTTTCAATGACTGCTGCCACGCAAAAGGATGTTCCAAGGTCTATGCCAACTGTTCTTCCCATAAATACCCCTTGTTATTTTTCATAATTGAAAGGTTCTCTTTAAGTATTTTTTCAAAAACCTGGGTGCTTTTTATCTTGAATCTTTCTATTTTATTGTCATGGGTGAGGATATAAACCTCCTGGTGATGATCCTGTTCATCCTGGTGTCTTTCTATAAATTCAAACTCTTTTATTTTTCCAAGTGCCAATTCAAACATAATCTCTTCAAATAAGGGATGATACATGACAAGCTGTCCAGCAGAAAGGTAGATTTTTCCCAGCCGCCAGGATTTCACAATCCCTTCATCACAATAATAAGATGCGTTTTCTTCAAACAAGATTTCTTCCTGAAGAAAAAGCGGCTTTTTCTTTTCCATCTCCTTTGCCATGGCCTGGGATCGGATACTTTTGTCCCATTCTTCCATCATTCCATAGTCCAGCATGGTTTCCATGCCTGCCAGTGCAGCCTTGAGGTTTACACCGATCAAAGGGATGCCGGCAACAGATACAATAAGTTCGGCATGGATCACAATTCCCTTGTCCAACACCCTGTCCAGAAGATCCACCAAAGTTGCTTTTGTATAGGCCTGGGGTTCCATGGTGATTACACAAAACTGTAGGGGGGCCAGGGCCCGGTAAACCGCACAGAAAAAGCTTCCATCTGGTCGATCTTTTCAAGCGTGTCCCCGAGAAGGTGACTGTTTGCCCGGGGCATGATACAGGCAATATTCATTATCATCTGCTGCTCAGACGTGTTGTTTTTTGTTTTCTCTATTTTAATATCCTCCACATGTGCCTTGATTTTAGAGTAGAATTCCTTAAAATAGAATTCCGCTTGATTTTCCAGTTCTTTTTTCAGAATATTTTCCAGTTTTTTCCGGTACATATAGGCCGCACCCTTGGATTTGTCCTGACATTCTTCATTGATTTTTTTGATCTGCTCATTTTCCTGGGAAATCTTGGCGCCCATCTGATTGGCATCCCAGAATACCTGGATCCCATATTCAGCTTTACCGGTAAATTTTTCTAATTTTACAAGCAGGTCATCATAGTGGGATTCAAGCCACTTTTTTAAATTTTCGTCTCCTGTATATTCCGTATCCCCTGCAATAATGGTATCAAACGATGCGGGAACAGCCACGCCATAGGTTTCCCAGGCCTTTTCAACCACTTTTTGGTGGGTCATTATCCATTGGTTAACCACCTTTTCTTCACTGGACTGGTAGGGGGTCGCCTTACAATCATGGATGATGGCGCAAAGCGTTTTATGACAGATGGGATAAACCTTATTGCCGTCAATCCCAATCTGGCTGAAATTCTCATTATTGGTGTGTTTAACGATGCAATAAAGGTATTTTCCCTGTTCACTGAAAACGCCTTGTTTACTATTTTGGTAATCCTCTTTTTTGGCTTCCACCGTTAAAAAACCATCCGGTTCCATGACCGGATCTGGTGTTAACGATGGGTTTTGGGTCATCTCCAGAAATTGCTTGCTGATCTCATCTTGTATCATCTGATACAGTTGCGGCATGATACTTTTTTTAACAATCTTTGAAATTGTGTCCCTGTGATCATCAAAAAGGGTTTGAATCTGGTTTTGAACCATCTGTTTGATTATCTCTTCCATGGCCTGTTCCCTTAAGCCGTCCACTTGCTGGGATTTATCATCTGGTTAATGACATCGTCTACAATATCATCAAGGCCATCCCTTACAGATTTGACGGTTTCAGATATTCCCTGCTGGTGTTTTATCTCCTGTATCGCTTGATCCAGCTCCATCAATGCATTCCCTAACCGATGGATCTCTTTTTGTGTTAAAGAATCGTTTTCCATTCTTTTCATGGCCTGAAGGTTCATGGCTTCTTGAATCACTTCAACCAGGGCGATGACAAGGCCCAGGACTCCATGCTTTAAATTTTTTCCGTCAATATCAAGTGCCATGGAATTCCCCTTAATAATTATATGGTTTTGATCGGATCATTCAATTGGTTGGCCCTGGCACTGACCCAGCCGCACCAGGGACATCCAGCCGACATCAGATCGCTGGTTTCCACCCTTTTCTCACACTGGGGGCAGTACTCTTTGGCAGTGAGGGCCTCTTGCCACGCAGGTGTTGAAAGCTTTGTTCCTGAAGGAAATTCCAATCCATATTTTGCAGCAGTTTCAAACGATGACAACGCCGCCCTGATTTTAATGCCCAGCAATTCAACACCGGCCACGGATACGGCAATGTCCGCATTAATGACCAATCCCTTGTCAAGAAGCCTGTCAATTGCATCTGCCAGGGTTCCTAAATTATCTTTTGATGGTTCCAGTCCCATTTATAAATCACTCCATACTCAATTGGTTTGATGTGCCGATCTTGTGATTTTTATACATTCTCGACCAGATCAATTCTTTTTCTCATCCTGACCCGGTTGAATTCAGAGATATCCCCATCTGCATCCAGATTGACTTCAAAAATGCCCAGGATATCCATGCCGTCTGGGATAGATTTTTTTTCAACTGCCTCAAGTGTTACCCGCCAGCCGTCTCCTTCCGGATGTGCGCTGATGGTTGACTCTAATTCCAGCCCGATAATTGCTGCCAGTTCAGATCGTGCTTTTTTTATAGCTGCCACAAATTTAAGCGCCATGATGTCCTCCTTTTTTTATGTTTCTTATCTCTTCCAGTCGCTCCATGAGCAGGGTCTCTTTTTTTGTATAATCTTCTTCACTTATCTCTTCCATCTCAAGCTTCATCTGCAACATGAGAAGTTCTTCCATTACTTTGGAATCATCCGTCATTTCATTATAGGCAGACTCTTTTAATTTTTTTGCAAGCCAGATGGTTAACTTGATGGGAGATAATGCTAAATCATCCAATATAAATGCCATTTTACCACCTCACTGTTAATTCAACAAAATTACTTGGCGGGGCAGGGCCGACGTATTTTATTTTCAGCTGCCCTGCAAAATATTCATCAATTTTCTCAACTGCTTTGTCAAATTGCGTTTCAACATCTTTTAAAACCAGGAAAACACTATTTACAACCATATGGTCACCCAGAATCTTGTTTTCCTTATGTTCGACCCAGAGGCCGTTTAAAAATTTTAATATGGTTTTTTCCAATTCTTTCTTTTTATTTTTCAGAGCGTTTTCCACCATGTCTCCCAACCGGATTTGATCCTTTTGAAGTCCGCCGTTACTGGCGTTTAAACGGTCTCGAAGTCTTTTGATCTGTGGGTTTTCATCCAGTATTCGGTTAAAAACAGTTTCCGGCTGAGTCCACAAAATTTTAAGCCCCAGCTCAGATTTGTCTTTCAAAAACGCCAGGTGGTCTTTTATTTTTACTTGTTCCGCTTTTAAGACCTTCTCCTGTATTATCTGAATATTATCCCCGACTGTGCCGAACTTTACCGGCAACACCGTATGCTCTTTAAACACTTCTTCCATGATTTTCTGATGGGCAAGGGTATTTTTCCGGCTAACGGGAAACTCTTTGGTCAGGGTCGGACTGATGACTGCCCCCATAGCATTAAAACAGATAATTGACACCTCATCATTGACATCCCCAATACCTGGCATGGAAAGCTTTCTTTCATTTTCAGTATCCACTATTGCATAGATATATTGTTTCATGTTGTTGATTCCCCATCGATTTTTGATACAAGCCTGTCTGACAGATATTGAAATTCCCGGTCATTTTTTTTCCGGGTGAACGCTTTAAAATAGGTGTTTACCAGATTCGGATCTTTTAAAGGGAAAACCTGGATATCCTTGTCAAGGAAACAGGCCACTTTATGAACGGCACCGATAAAAAGCGCGGCTGTTTCTCCTTTCTTTAAATTATTGTTAATCTGGCTGGCCATATATATATCGCGTTTCTTGAGCAGCTGTTTCTTGTTAAATTTGTATTTTAGGAAATTTTTCAGGGTTGAAAAAAAATGTTTTGATTCCAGAAGATTGATGAACAAGGTGTGCTCACGCAAGATTAAAGCGATATCTTCAGTTTTCATGGCAATGGCTCCCTTGTCGATCAGATCGGATACCACCATGAAATTTTGACTCCCTTTTAGCGCCAAGTCATCTATTATTTTTTTCCCTGTTTCGCCTCCGGCTGCGAGGCTGTCTTGAAAAATTTTCATATTTTTTACATCCTGCTCTTTAAAATAGTTCCGAATCCTGTCCCAGAACTTCAAAATGGTCTTCTCGTGCTGTTCAAGCCGCTTTGGCGTAAGATCTCTGTTTTTAACAACGCTTATTTTGCCTTTTGCTTTTCCAAGGTCCGCCTCAAAATGAATCATGGGAACTAAAATAAGTTTTCTCATGACATAACCGCATTTTCCCTCTCAATAAATTTGACCTGTATCCATTGTTCAACATCCTCTTTTAAAAATGAACAGCCATTGTCATTGATATATTTCATAACAATCTGGTAGGCTTTATTCAGTTCTTCAAACTGGCGGGTAAGATCCTTATTAAGGCTATCATTATCCGGATGACAGGCCTTACTTAATTCTTTATAAGCGTCATTGATTTCGGACAGGTCTACTTTTTCGGGCAGATTTAATGTTTTTCTTGCATGATCCAGTTCTTTAAAATCTCCTTTATGAAGTGTCAGGGTGTAAAAACTGTAAAATGGCAAAGGGCCGATAATCTTGAAATCAATTTTACCTTCAAAAAGTTGATCCAGATCCTCAATGGTCTTTTCAAAAACCAGATGATCCTTTTTGTGGATCATAAAGGCAAGGCTTGCGACCATTGATTCCTGTGTGATATCGTTTGTACAGATGTCTGATGACAGGGTTGACAATCGGTCAACGATGACTTTCCTATAATCTGACCGCTTTTCATCAAGTGCCGCATTCACCATTTGGCCAAGTTCTATCTGTGCTTTATGAAGATCGGATGTGGGTTGGGATGCGGCCTTTTGTTTAAATTGTTCTATGGCATCCAGTTGCGTAATTTCATTAAATACCTGGTTTAAATCATTAAAACCGGCCATTACATCCAGCTCCATCATGTCTTGCAACAGGGTAAACTTTTTTCTGATCGGGTTATAGCTGTTTGAAAATATCTTTATGATCTGATCCGGATTTTCAATCATTGTACCAAACTTAAAAGGTATAATGCAGAAACGTTCCATTATTGTTTCAATGGCATGATGATGCTGCTGTAAATATAGCAGGAGCTCTTTTTGGGGTAAAGCAGAAAAATCTGTCATCGTAAAATCACTTACAGCCAAAGAAAGGCTCGCGCGATTCTTTAAGTGGACATCCTGGTTACCAAGCCCTCTGCAAGTAAAATTCTCCCTGGATTCCGTAAAAACGAATCCATATAAATACTGCCCTTGATTCATCTTGTCTGTCCTTTTTTAATGGCGAATTCAAAATGCTTCATTAAAATGCTGAATTTCGTATGATCCTTTCTGCCTTTTTTGATAAATTCTTTTATCGCGGTCATGGCTGCTGTATTACAGATAAATTCGATATCCGCACCCTTCAGGGTATCCGTCTGATCGGCAAGACGGTCAAAATCTATATTTTTTCCAAGGGGTTTTCCCCTTGTGTGAACTTTAAATATTTCCTTTCTGGCGTCTTTATCGGGATTTTTCAGCTCAAGCTGAAAATCAAACCGCCCGGATCTCAGCATGGCAGCATCAATCATATCAATTCTGTTGGTGGAGGCCAGGACAAGGATGCCTTTTAATTCTTCGATACCGTCCATTTCACTCAGGAATTGGCTGATGACACGATCTGTTACGGCTGAAGAACCGCCTGCCCCTCTTTTGGGAGTAAGGCTGTCAATTTCATCAAAAAAAACAACACAGGGAGATGCCTGCCGTGCTTTTTTAAAAATCTGCCGGATCCCTTTTTCACTATCCCCCACCCATCTTGATAATAGTTCAGGTCCCTTGATGGAAATAAAATTCACACCGGATTCTGTTGCCACAGCCTTTGCCATAAGGGTTTTACCGGTTCCGGGTTCACCATAAAATAAAATTCCCCGGGCCGGCCGGGTGTTGGCAAAGTTAAACAGATCGGCATATTTCAATGGCCACTCAACTGTCTCTTTCAAAAGGTTTTTAACATCATCAAGTCCGCCCACATCGGTCCATTGCACATTGGGTACTTCGGAAAAAACCTCCCTGATTGCAGATGGCTCGATTTCTTTCATGGCTTCCAAAAAATCATCCATGGTGACTTTAAGATCTAAAAGGCTGTCAATGGGGATTTCTTCCTGTCCAAAATCAAAGGTTGGGAAAAATCTTCTAAGGCTGACCATGGCACCCTCCCTGCAGAGTGCCTCGATATCCGCCCCCACATACCCATGGGTAATTTCAGCAAGCCTGCCCAGATCCACATCCTCTGAAAGCGGCATGCCATGGGTATGAATCGTTAATATCTTATACCGCCCGTTCCGGTCCGGAATGCTGATTTCGATCTCCCTGTCAAACCGGCCGGGCCGTCTCAGGGCCGGGTCAATCACATTTGGAATATTGGTAGCGCCGATGACAATCACCTGGCCCCTGGAGGAAAGGCCGTCCATCAGGGCCAAAAGCTGAGCCACTACTCTTTTTTCAACCTGTTTTTCACCCCCCATATCTTCTCGCTTGGGGGCGATGGCATCGATCTCGTCAAAAAAAATGATCGCAGGTGCAGAAGCCGAGGCCTTTTCAAATATTTTTCTTAAGTTTGCCTCACTCTCCCCATAGAACTTGGCCATTATCTCAGGCCCGGTTAAATGCTGGAAATCGGCATCTGTCTCATTTGCCACAGCCCTTGCGATCAATGTTTTACCACAGCCCGGTGGTCCGTGAAGGAGAACCCCCTTGGGCGGATCAATCCCCAGTTTTTCAAACACCTGGGGATATTTTAAGGGCAGTTCGATCATCTCCCGGATGCGGTGGATTTCCTTTTTGAGTCCACCAATATCTTCATAAGAAACCCTGGAAGACTTGAACTCGGATTTTTCTTCTTTTATTTCAATGATGGTATCGGGTTTAATGATCACGATTCCATCCGGTTTGGTTGCCGTGATCTTAAAGTCCCGAGTTTTGGCTCCAAATAATTTTGCCCTGACAATATCACCGTTAATCAGTGGGATTCCTTCCAGGAGGGTCCCTATATATTTACTGTCAAAGGATCGAACCTGTGTAAGCGGCGTGACAGATATTTTTCTGGCCGGGAGACATGCAGCTTTTTCAATGGTCACTTTTTCGTCCAGCCCGATTTGTGCATTATCTCTTGTAATGCCATCCAGACGGACCAGGCTCTTATCCCTGTCCTCAATATAGGCCGGCATGACTTTAGCGGCAGTCAGTCTTTTCCCTTTGATCTGGACAACATCCCCCACCTCCAGGTTTATTTTTTTAAAATCATTGGGGTCAAAACGGATGATGCCTCTGCCCATATCTTTTGAATTGGCCTCAATGACTTTTAATGTAACAGATTTTATCTCCATGCCGGGTCACCTGTTCCTTAACGAATTAAAATAATTTAAAATGCCTTAATTATTCAGTTTTGATGGTAATCACCAAAACACCATTTTTATAGACCCAGTTCACCGCATTTTGCTCAACAGCCTTGGATAAAAGCACTTCTTTTTGATATTTTCTTTCCTTGGTGCAGGCATTGATGGTGATGATGTCATCTTTGGCTTCCACTAAAATATCCGCCTGATCAATACCCGGCATTTCCGCGATGATCTGGGTGGTCTCTTTTTCTTCAAAAAGATCTATGATGGGTTCCCTTACTTCTTCCACAACCGGGCCCTCAGGTGTCTTTTTGATATTGCCAAATGACTGGACAAAAGGCCGGCCGTCTTTTAAAGTCCGGACATTTATGCCATAAACGCCTTTTATATCCTTTAGTCCTTTGATGTTTTCAAGATTACCAAAATTGATTTCACCTGCTTTATTGAACTCCTGGCTTTTTTCCGCAAAAGAGGCTGCTGTTTCAATAAGATTACCAAGGCCTTTTAAAAGCCCTGAAAACCCGAATTCACCAGTGGTATCTTCCTTGCTTTTCTTCTTTGTCATGAGAGCTCCTTTATGTTATTTCAATGTTAACAAAATTAAAGGGAGGGATCGGCCCCACATATTTAAAAAAAAATCGGTTTTCATATTCTGCTGCCAGATCATTAATGGTATGGTCAAATTCTTTTTCATGGGTTCTGTCGATCAGGCAGGCAAGATTCAAGAGCATTGAATCACCGATTACCTTGTTTTCCTTTATATCCACGGAAATGCGCTTTAATTTTCGTGTGATATTGTTTTTTTCATCCTGTTTTTTTTGGGTCAGTGCTTTTTGAACTTCTTTGCCAGCCTCAATTTTGACATTGGCATCAAGGCCGTCCATATCTGATTTCAGGGTTTTGATCAGTTTATTGGAAGTTGATATTTCTTGAAATATCACATCCATATCCTTCCAGACCACCTTTAATCCCATTTCAATCTTATTATCCATTTCCCTGAAAAGTCGCCTGAACTCTTGATAGCGACGCCTAAGAAGCCTTCTTATCTCCTCGATAGTGGAAGCGATGGTACAAAATCGAACCGGCAATACTGTATAGTCTTTCATTACCAGCTCAATCACCTTTTCATGATCTGTTAAGTTTTCCCTGTTAATCACGTACTTGGACATGGGCGTATCACTGATTACAGCAGAGATATCATTATAACAAATGGTTGATACCAGATCCTTATGGTTGCCGATTCCAATGGTGCCAAAGTTACGGTCGTATTTTTCTTCGATAATGCAGTATATATATTTGCCTATCTGAGACATATATTCACCTTTTTGAGTTTTTTAAAAAGCAAATGCCCTGTTACCTGCCTGAAAAGGTCTGTCAATATTTTAACGGCATTCGCTTGATGGTCTCTGTTTCCTTGATGGACGTGATGATTGTTGATGGGGACATTGAACTGATAGCCCCCTTGACATCCTTGCCCATGATAGCGATCACCTTGTCAAGGGCTGCCAGCTCTTTTTGGATCTGATTAATTCTGCGGGTCAGATTCCCCTTTTCCTGTTTCAGCCGGGAGCGGTGCTTGTCCATAATAAATATCTCCAGATAACTGGATTTCACTGACCGAGATTTTGTGCTAAGGCTACGCTTTATAACAGAATTCCTTTGTGTGCAGCCTCTCTTGATCTTCTTTTTTAAATGAAGAGAATTAGACATCGAATTCTCCTGTATAAAGATCATTGCAATATTGATCAATCAGTTTTAAAAGAACCTCCATCACCCTTTTTTTGTTCGCCTTGCTGCCGATACGGCTGGTTTCCGAAGAAAG
>Ga0208900_1001037_pt1 | contig 15766 bp, 10 predicted proteins | sample AntAceMetag02UKK_FD_184763 | JGI IMG/M metagenome (GOLD analysis project Ga0208900, IMG submission 184763) | Saline lake microbial communities from Ace Lake, Antarctica - Antarctic Ace Lake Metagenome 02UKK (SPAdes) (version 2) | ecosystem: Environmental > Aquatic > Non-marine Saline and... | reverse complement strand
ATAAAATAACTTTGTTAGATACTTTAAAAGTAAAAATAGGGGAAGAAATAATAGAAAATTTAGATTTATCTATAGAAATAGATAAAGAAAAAGTAGTAGAAATATGAGAAAAATCATATTATAAGGTAAAAATTTGAAATAAACAGTGATGGCTGGAAGTTTGAAAAGAAATTACAGAGAAAGAATTTATTTATGATAGAGTGGGTATCAATATATTAGAAAAACGGGGGAAACATTATTATTTTGCTGATATATGAAATAAACAAGGATGGTTGGAACTTTGAAAAGAAAATAAAGAAAATATTATTTATAATAACGTTGGTCTTATAGTCAAAAAAGGAGAAAGATTTTTCTATTTTGTAAATATATGAGATAAAGAAGCATGGGTAGAGCTTTGAAAAGAAAATAAAGAAGAAATTTATGATAGTGTTGATTCCATAGAAGAAAGAGACTGAAAATTGATTTATATGGCTAAAATAGGAGAAAAACAAGAATTAATAGAATTATAAAATAGACTTAATCAAAAAACTCTATAATTCTTTGACAAATATAGAAAAATGGTTAATATTATAATACCAATAAATATTGTTACATGGGGAACCGTAGAGAATTATTCTTTGCAATTAAGATTACGCGGTGCAATAAGTACCGCAACATTCTTTGCCCGAAGTACTTATTTTACATTTAAAAAACTAAAAATAAAACCCATATGAAAAAAATAAGAACAAAAAGTCTTAGAGTATCTAGAAGAAGGTTGGTAATGAAGTTTTTCTCTTTATCAATGTTTTTGATTAGTTTGGCTGTATTATTTTCAGTAACCAATATGGATAATATAGGAAGATTCCAAGCTGATATATTACAAGAAGATGTTATTTCATCTGTGAGTATAGAAAAGAATGCAAAGGATATAAAGTTTAACTGAGCTGTACGGCCAGTGGTGGAGGTTACTGACCTTTCACAAACAGCTATAGAATATTCTAAACTTAGACTTATGCAATGGAATGATGTTAGAGGTACAGATAAAACAGTATTTCCTGTGAAAGTTTCTAGTATTATAGAAAAGTATAAATATGTAACTTTACAACAATTACGAACTAGTATAGATGATCCCGTAGAAAGAAAAAAAATAAGTTTATATAGAAGATTGATAAGAGCCACTTGGACAGCTACATACTCAGAAAATGATATATGGCTTCCTGATACAGGAACTCATGCAGGTATAGATATAATGGGTAATGTATGAACCCCGGTTTATTCTATTGCAGAATGATTAGTGGTACAAGTCAAGCATTCTGATAAGTGATTTGGTAACTTTATATGAGTTCTTCATAAAATAAGTGGAGATTATTATATGTCTTTTTATGCTCATATGGATGGTTTCCCTAAAGACCTAGAGATAGGGGATGAAGTTAAAAGATGATGACTTGTGTGATATATCTGAAATAGTGGAAATAGTAGTGGAGCACATCTTCATTTACAAATCAATAAAGTAAGTGATTTACAAGATATAGTAAATGGGAAAATTTTCAGTGGATGGTATCATAATTTAGAATGAGTAAAGAAATATACTGTAAATCCAATTACATTTATAGAGAAATATCAAATTAAAGTTAATTATAATGATGATGACGAAGATGAAGAGGAAGCTGAAAATGATGAGTCTGAAAATAAAGATGAATCAGAGAATGGTGATAAAAATGAAGTAACACAGGGAGATGATGATGAGGAAACTATAGAAGATAAAGAAGCAGATACAGAAGAAGATAATGATAATTTGTTAGAAGAACTATTAGCAAAGATGGATGCAGAAGCAGAGGATTGAGATACTGAAGATGAAGAAGCTCATTCTTCAGCTGAGGATGAATTGGTTCTTGAAGAGTCTGAAATATCTCTTATAGAAAGTAAAGTAAAATTAAATAATAGTTTTACTTTGACGGTAAATGTAACACCTGGAATATGAAATATTACTATCAATACATCAAATTCTAATTTAGAATATACCAAGATTCTTATAGAAGATCCTGAAAAAGAAAGTTATGATATTACTTTTGTATGAGTAAGAGAGTGAAATTGTAATATAATTATTTCAGATGGGGACAAAGTAGAGAAACATAAAATCACTATCTATGAAGAACTTACAAATGAAATATATGGAATCAATCTTGAATGATGAAAAGATATTTATGTAACAGTTCCTAGTAAATATACTATATATCCTGTTGATAAACATGGTAACAAGCTTACATCAAAAGTTGATGAGGATATTACAGTTTATTTGAAAAATACTCATACAGATAAAAAGAATTATATTACAAAACTATCCGCTTGAAAATCTGAATTAGAATTTGATTTGCAATGATTATGAGTTGGAGAGTATAAAATCATAGCAGAAAGTAAAAAATATTATTTTACAAAGATTGTAAATTCTCAACTATTCTTAGATTATTCAGATCAAGATGAATATAGTTCAAATATAGAAAGTTTAGTAAATGGAAATGTAGTAAGATGAGAAAATGGATACTTAAGACCGGATAGAACTATAAATAGAAGAGAATTAATTACTATTATATGAAGAAGTGTATTGGATGTAGATTATGATTCCATAAAACAACAAATGGATACATATATTAGTAATTCAGGGAAGTTTTTCAAAGATGTAGATGGAAAAGCTTATTCAGATCCATATATATATGCAGCTTGGAAAGAAGGTGTAACAAAATGAGAAAATGGATATTTTTATCCATCTAGAAGTATAAGTAAATGAGAAATTCTATTGATATATACTAGAACTTTCGATATACTTACAGAAGTAAATAAATTTACTCTTTGGGAAGATTTAAATAAAGGTGAATGAAATTATGATGAATTGAAGCCAGTAGCAGATACTACCAAAAGATTAAACCTATTTCCTGATATAAATACTGAGAAATTTGATTCAGGTATGTATGTTACTAGATTAGTTTGATTTGAAGTTCTAAAAAGATTTATGAATATTTCAGGTGGAAAAGAAATATCTTATAATGATAATATGGATGAGGCAGAAGAGGATTTCAAAAATACTCTAGAAAATGTATTTGACTTTTAAGTAGAAAAAAGTTATTATAATGAGAAGGCTAATGGATTGGATAGATTCATAGGTAAATAGTTAAATACTATAAATCTGTGAATCTATTGGTCTATAAAGTCTATGAGTCTATAAATCTATAAATCTATAAAAATTATATGAAAAGTATAAAAAAACTATTAATTTTATTGATATGATTTTTCTTTTTGACAAGTTGCGTTTACGCCGCGGACTCTTCTTCTAGTGCCGAAATTGTTGCATGAATTCAAAATATAGTACAGATTTTATATATGATTACATGGCCTTTATTGATAATCGCTGGAAAAGCTTTGGGTACAGATTTCGTTTATGGTACGGCTTTTGGAATGGATTATAGTTTATGGGCTTTATGGCAAATAAGTAGAACAGTAGCAAACTATGCTTTAGGTTTTGCTATGATAATTGCTATATTTTGATTTTTTTGGAATGTAGAAAAATTTAATATAAAAAGTATTGGTCCTAAGATTGTCTTAGCATCTATTGTTATCAATGCTAGTTGGTTTATTTTATGAGCCTTACTTGATCTATCTATTATAATTACTTTAGCTGTAGGGCATATGTGAGATGCTTTTATAGACAAAAACTCTGATAAAAATAGAGTGGTAGCTATGGCTACGGTTATTAATTTAGAAGAGAAAGCGACTATAAGTCCTTGAGACTATAAATGGTGTGCTTGGGATGGAACAGCGAATATATCTGGTGCGGATGAGTGTTTACAGAGTTGTACAGAATGAATTAAGGTAGCAGGTAAAATTAAAGAAGACTGTAAAACTTTGAAATCTCCAAAAGAAGGAATTACTTTGGAAGATTTAGAAAGCGGATCAGATGGGTTTACGGGGCCTTTGTTTGGTCTTTTTAGATTTGTGAATGATGCTTCTCATATATGAAATAATACTACAGATGAAGATTTAATATTTGTCACAGCAATTAAGCTTATTGTTTTGATTATGCTTATATTACCATTACTTTGAATTGCTATAGTTGCTATAGTTAGAGTTTTTATGTTATGGATGTTTATTTGATTTGCCCCTCTGATATTAGGAGCTTATACACTTGGTGTATGATGAGATAAGGTAAGAGAACGTTTCAATAATGTTTTATCTATTATATTTATGCCTGTAGTATTAGTTTTTGGTATTGTAATATGATTGGTTTTCATAAGTGCTCTTACTGAGCTTATACCAATGGGTGAAGATAAATGACTTATGGAAAATCTAGATTTCAAAGTATGAGAAGGTGAAGTTGTATTTCCTAATCCTGAAAAAGTAGAAGGCAATTATGAATTATTGAAAATAAAATTAGAGGGAGAACCTACAGGAAAAACAACTTGACTTTTTTCTGATATGAAAAACCTTAGTAGGTGGTTTGGATGGATAATAATAAATGTTTTATGTTCATTTATATTATGGGTAATATTTTTGGCTGCTATGAAGATGAATAAGATTACTGATAAAATATGAGGAACGATGAAGAATTTGGTATCATGAAGTCTGAAGACTGCACCTATATTGCCTATGTGACAAAGTGTGGGTAGTTTGGAAGCAGTATGAGAACAATTACAAAGAGTACCTGAGAATATAGATGCTGGAAGAAGACATAAATTAAATAAGAAACTTCAAGATATTTCAGATTGAATGCAATGAAAAAAGAAGTAATTATATAAAAAAGTATTTTACTAATATTATTTATATTGAAATTAATGAAAAAATCTTTAGAATAATGTGATGTAATAGATATTATTAGTAATAGAGGTTAGAATCTGTTTAATAACTTAATTAGTATATATGTTTAAAAAGTTAGGGTTAGCTATAGTAGGTGCAAGTATCTTCGTATGAGGATTTTTTGTACAACCTCAAGTTGCCCACGCAGACCCACTAGCAAATGCAGAGATACAAACTAATAAAGAAGAATGAGAAAAAACATCAGTACTTTTGAATAAAGTAAGCCAGTGATTATACGCTATGACCTGGCCTATCATGGTATTAGCAGGAACATTTACAGATAATGATGTAATATATGGAACATTTATAGGATTAGACAAAAGTCTTTGGGGTATATGGAATATGATGAGAACTTTTGCTAATTTCTTTATATGATTTCTTTTTATAGTCGCCATCATGGCTTATTTTTGGGGTATCCAAAAAGATAAGTTCAGCCCTGCCAAAATTCTCCCACAGATGGTATTGGCTAGTGTATTAGTCAATGCTAGTTGGTTTATTATAGGAGCATTGCTTGATATTTCTACTATCACTACATATGCTGTAGGGCTTCTGCCTATGAAAGTAGACGATACTATGAAGGATATTGCTATACCTCAAGTAACGATAACTTTGGCTCCTACCAATTCTGAAAGTAAATTCAAGGTGGAATTATGTGGTAAATATGAACCTTGTGTATTTGATGTAAATGGAAATAAAGCAACAGCAAATGATTGCTATGATAAAGGAAAATTAGAAGATGTAATGGTTTATAAGTATTATTCAGATACTGAGCATATTACAAAATGAACGCAAATAACAAATGAAGACCATCCTAATTGTATTATCTCAAAGGATGATATGTTAGATAATATGAAGAATCTTACAGGTCCTTTTGTGTCTATATTTCAATCTCTTATGGATAGTTCTCAAGTTGCAAAAAATGAGTCATCTATGACTCCTGCTACTAATGTAAGTATTACTATTATGAAAGCTATTTTTCTAATTGCTTTATTGATACCGCTAATTACATTATGTATTATCTTGGTAGTGAGAGCTATTTTGCTTTGGATGATAATAGTTTTTTCTCCACTTATATTTCTTTTTACAGCTATTACATGATTCAAAGATCTAAAGGATTATAATTTGACAGGAGTATTGACCCTTATATTTTTACCAGTATTTGTGACATTTGCTCTTAGTATGTCACTAGTATTTATGAATGCATTACACAAAAGTCAGGTAGACACTGGAGCAGAATGACCTAAATTGCTTTCTCATTTTGGTTGTGAGCCAAGTCCTGATAAAGATGAAAGGAAATTAGTTTGTTCTATCAAAGAAGGTACAGATATAGAAATAGAACTAGCAAAAAATGATAAATCAACAGGTGGATTATTGAAAGATTTAGGAAAATGGATATGACGAATTATTAGTAATCTTTTTGGTATATGATTTATGTGGGTGATAGTATTCGCTGCATTGAAATCATCAAAAATAACAGAAGGTATAGCTTCTTCCATAGAGAAATTCTCTACAAGTATGGCAAAAGCAGCGCCACTTATTCCAGTTGCAGGAGCAGGTATGCAAAGTTTGTCATCTTTGAAAAAATGAGCTCAACAGGTTTCTAGAATACCGCAACAAATGCAACAAAAACAATACCAAGATGTTATTTCCAAAAGAGTGGAAGAGGCACAGCAAGATTTTGGGCGTGTTGACCAAAAGAATTCTGTTGCAGCTAAGAAAGCTGGTGATGATATAGAAATTCTTGATAAAGAACCTAATATAAGTGAAATAAAGGAGCCTGAGAAAAATGCATCTTTTGGTGAATTAACACCTGAACAAAAAACTAATATGGCTACAGGTTTGAAAGGAACATGAATTTCTCGTGAGGCTATAGATATAGTGTCTAAATCTCCAGAAGCTGGAAATGCTAATTTTAATATAACTAATACTGATGCTACAAAGGCTCTTAATCAACAACAAAATAGAATTAATTTGAGAGATTATCTAAAAAAATCTTTTATAGCTGTGAATCTATCTCTTTTCCAAGCTATAGAGTTTCAACCTGGAATATGAGATAAATTTGATGCTATGTATAAAGAATGTTGATTTGAGTCTAAAAAAATAGGAAATATGATTGATATAGCTAAAAAGGGTATACATGATGCAGCAACAGAAGATGATGTGGTGTCGCTTATGAAGAACTTTGATGAATTATGAATTGTTGAGAGAGATGATATATTCAAATTATTGGTTGAAGATTTGATGAGTGATCAAGTAGTGGAAAAAGATAAAAAAGTATTGGATGAATTATATAATAATCATATTAGAGATAAAAAAGATAAGAGTTAATATTTTCAAAATTATCTATATTGATTCTTTTTCTAAAAGAATTAATTTTAAAAGAATATATAATTATTATGAAAGAAATAAGTCTATATTTACATATTCCTTTTTGTAAAACTAAATGTTCTTACTGTAATTTTTGCGTTATTCCAGAATTTGAAGCTATGGATAACTGGAAAAATAATTATACAGATGCTTTGATTCAGGATATAGAAGATAAAAAAGACTTTTTTTTATCTAGAAAAATAAAAACTATTTATCTAGGTGGTGGAACTCCTAGTGAATTATGATGGGAAAATACTAAGAGGTTAGTTTTATTTTTACAGTCTAATCTAGACTTATCAAATTTAGAGGAATTCAGTATAGAAATTAATCCTGATTTAGAAGATGATTTAATTGCCTATATAAAAAACCTTCAATCTATGATAAAATCTAGACTTAGATTTAGTTTTGGTATTCAATCTTTAGATAATAAAGTTCTACAGAAAGCAGGAAGAAATTATAATAGAGAATATATATATGATTTCCTAGATAAAATAAAAGAAATAAAACAGGATAATAATATTTATAATTTAGATTTTATTAGTTTTGGCGTAGAAGATTTATCTATTATGGAAGACTTTATATCTAAATATAATTCTTGTATAGATAGTTTATCTATATATACTTTGGAATTGTTCCCGGGAAGTGTTTGGTATGATACTTATCAGACAAATGAAGATAAGATAATGGATAATTTTTCTAAATATTTGAAACTTGCTAAACACCATGCTTATAATAGATACGAAATATCTAACTTTGCAAAAGAATGAAAAGAAAGTATACACAATCAAGTTTATTGGTTTGGATGAGAATATATATGATTTGGTATTAGTGCCTCATCTTTTGTATGATCTACAAGGTACACTAATGCAAGTAATATACAAGATTATTTCAAAGGGAAATTACAATTATCAGAAAGTTTAGATCTATTACAAAAAGATTTAGATACTGATTCAATATTTTTGTGACTTAGAACAAGTGAATGAGTTGATTATAACTTAGTTCTGAAGTATAGTGATGTTAGTAAATTGCAGGAATATATAGAGGGTAAATATCTAGAAATAAAGAGAAAGAAACTTAAATTTACAGATAAGGGTTTTGATATATATAATTATATTATCACAGAATTACTTGAATTTGACTAAAAAATCTTTATTATAACTTGGTTGCATAAAGTTAATATATAGCATTGAGTCAAAGCGATTTAATAGTTCTACTTTAGCAGGACAACACTTTTATTTTATATGTTTATAATTTAGTATGTATTATGTATATATAATAAGAGGTAAAAACAAGGCTATAAATAAATATTATATAGGATCTACTTGAAATCTAGAGGAGAGATTAGAAAAACATAAATCTTGAGCTATAAAAACTATATCTTGAATTAGAAACTTCGAGTTAGTATGACATTTTGAATGTGATAATAAAAAAACAGCAAGAAAGTTTGAAATGAAAATCAAGAAAAGTAAGGATACTGAAAAGTGGATATGAAAGGAATGATTCATAAAATCATAATTTAAAATATGGCACTGTATTAGAGTGATTTAATAGTTCCGTGGTGCGGATAACATCAGAGATAGTAAAAAATGGCATCGTACCAGAGTGGTTTAATGGCGTGGTCTGCAACACCATCGTTCGTCGGTTGGACCACGGAGGACTCCGTGGCGAGATCCGGGTAGTTAGAAAAGAAAAGGAGAAAGCTACAATAAGAGATAAAAAAAATGGCATCGTACCAGAGTGGTTTAATGGCGTGGTCTGCAACACCATCGTTCGTCGGTTGGACCACGGAGGACTCCGTGGCGAGATCCGGGTAATTAGAAAAGAAAAGGAGAAAGCTACAATAAGAGATAGTAAAAAATGGCATCGTACCAGAGTGGTTTAATGGCGTGGTCTGCAACACCATCGTTCGTCGGTTCGAATCCGATCGATGCCTTTTCTAAGAAGTTACAGAAAAACATATAAACCCCGGAAGGGGTTTTTTATAACTTAAAATAACAATAATGTATTATGTATACATACTAAAATGAGAGAAAAGACATTATATAGGATATACAAATAATTTAGAAAGAAGAATGTGAGAACATGGAAGAAAAGAAGTAAGGACAAGTAGAATAATAAAAGTAAATAAATTATTAGGATATTTTGAGAAAGAAACAGAAGAAGAATCTAAAAAACTAGAAAAAATGATGAAAAGAGATGGACACATACGGCATTGGATAGGCCATAGCACATTTATAAAAGACGAAAGAGAAATAAGATAGTTCGTCGGTTGGACCACGGAGGACTCCGTGGGGACCCACGGAGGACTCCGTGGCGAGATCCGATCGATGCCTTTTCTAAGAAGATATAGGAAGAAAAATATAGAACCCCGGAAGGGGTTTTTCTTTTTGGAAGAAAATATTGACAACTACTTATAATTCATTATAACCAAATAAATTTTTAAATTAGTTATATCATAAAAGATATGGAAGAAACAATCAATATAGATTATTGTGAAAATACTGAGGAAGTTTTGGCTTCAGAAATTTTATGGGATATTTGACTTAGAATAATAGCTAAACGGGATAGGCATTCATTAGGATACTATACTAGTATAGTAGAAAAATTGAAAAAAAAAGAAGAAATAAATGAACAAGAATATTCTGATATAGTAGATTTTTTAAGTTCAGATGAATTTCTTTCTGAAGCAAAGAAATTTTATTCTAAATCTAAAATAAATATAAATTTAGATGTTATATTCGATGATTCTCATTCTGTAAATACTGATTCATTATCTCATTTGAGTTTTGATAATATTGTATCTTCTATAGAAAATCATGTAGCAGAATCTCTTATCAAAAATTTAGCTAACACATGAGAAATCGGTGAGATATATCCTATATGACGACAAAGATATATATGTGCTGATGTTGATTCCAATAAAATGATTTATAAGATTTTATACGAAATAAAAACTTCTGAAGGGATGATGTTTGCAGTAGAAACTAATGAAAAAAAACAGGGTATAGTTTCAGAAAATTGAGATGTAATTATTCCTATATGAGAATATATATTGATTGATTATGTTCCAGATGATATATATGAATGCTTTCTTTTGATTAAAGAACATAAAGAAAGTGAAGAAAATGAAGTATTACATGGTATAGCAAATATGGATGGTAAAGAAGTATATGGAGGATGTAAATGGGATCAAGTAGTCAAAATAGTAGAGGCTGAGAATTGAGAAAAATATGGTTTAGTGAAAAAAGAAAAAAAAGAATGATTAGTTATGGAAGATGGAACAGAAATATATGGATGATGTAGTAAATGGATAGAACTTTGTAGATCATTAGAAGCTCCTTCAGGGGAGCTATTCTGGGTTGTAAAAAATCTTAGTGGAAAAGTAGGTATAGTAACAAAAGAATGACAAGAAATACATGGATGATGTAAGTGGAGTACTATCTCTTCTATTATAGAGGATGAAGACATGAATAGTTATGCAGAAGTTTCGTTAGATTGAAAAAGATGATTGGTGACAGAAGAATGAGAAGAGGTTTATGGATGAATCCAATGGGAATGAGTTAAATCATATGTAATATCTCCAGATGGAAGAGAAAGATATTGGGAGATGATACAGCGAAGAGATTGATCAAGGTTTATATGAAATAAAACTTGTTTAGTGGGTTGGGGTTGAAATAATGTTTATGGAGAAAAACGGACAAAAATCAAAGAATTCGTAATTGCTCCTAATTGACAAATATATCTTTGGGTTTATTCTCATGCAGATGCTTATCATTTAGAATGATTGGTCAAAAAAGATGGAACGCCTGCTTTTGGGGGTTGTATGCGACATATAAAAGAAATAATTTTTTATCAAGATAAATTAGGGACTTTGTATCTAGAAATTCCAAATTCAGATAAAAAAGCAATATACATAGATGTAAATGGCGATGAAAAATGATTTTTTACTAAAGTAGAAAAGATAGAAAATTGGAAGTTTGCTAAATAGTTACAAATAGAGAGTGATTGTATTCACTCTTTTTTTCTATCTTCATTTAATATAATTACTTATTGAACTTTTATTATAAAAAGCTATAATGCATCTTTAGGTGTATAGTAATTAGAGTGATTCTATTGTGGTTTTGCTAGGGTTGTTCTATCTATTAAGCACTATTTAAATTTAACTTATCATTATATGTTTATACATCTTCATTGACATAGTCATTATAGTTTGTTAGATGGTTTGGGTACGCCAAAAGAAATAGTAGGGAAAGCTAAAGAGTTAGGTATGCCTTCTATAGCTATTACAGATCATGGAGTGTGATATGGGATGGTAGAATTCTATGAAATAGCCCAAAAAGAATGAATTAAACCTATATTAGGTGTAGAAGCATATGTTACATATGATATGAAAGAGAAAAATAAAACTTCTAAAACTTTTCATCTTGTTTTATTAGCAAAAAATTTCCAAGGTTACAAGAATATTATAAAACTTATATCTTTGGCTCATATAGATTGATTTTATAGAAAAGCTCGTATAGATTTTGATTTATTGGAACAATATAAGGAAGGTATTATATGACTTAGTGCTTGTGCTGGAGGTGAAATATCTAAAATGATAACAGAAAACGAACCAACTGCAAAAATAGAGGAAAGAATTAGCTTTTACAAAGAATTATTTGATGGAGATTTTTTCTTGGAAATACAGCCTAGAGAGTATAATTTCTATGATTTTCAGAAAAAAATTAATGATAAAATGCTTGAACTAGGGGAAAGTACTAATACAAAAGTAGTTGTAACTATGGATTATCATTATATAAATAAAACAGATAGAGAGGCTCATGATGTACTTATATGTATGCAAACTGGAAAGAATTTTTTTGACAAAGAAAGGATGAGATATGAATGAGATTTCCATATCTTATCAGAAGAAGAAATAAGGGAAAAACTTGAGGATATGGCTATTTCATCTAATCATATAGATGAAGTTATTTCCAATACAGAATTAGTAGCGGAAAAATGTAATGTAGATTTATGATTACATAAATTATTGTTTCCAAAATATGAGATTCCAGAAAAATATGAGGAACTTTATAAGAAATTACAAAAGTAATCCTATAATTTAATTAAATAATTAACGATATATTATATGAATAGCAAGCAAACAACAATATTAGTGATATGAATAGTATTACTGATAAACGGATTATCTTTTTTGGCTTTGAATTATTATGTGAATAATGTAGTTCTTGTAGGAGCAGAGAATTGAGTACAGGAATTAGTTTCTAAAAAAATCATAGAAAAGAAAATAATAGAGACTAATAATATTACCGATATGGAGTCTACTATTACTAAAACTATAGAAAACACATTAGATTCAGTGGTAAGTATTATGATTACAAAAGATATACAATATTATTATGCAGATCCTTTTAGTAATAATTCTTATGTAGAAAATAAAAAGGAAAAGGTATGAGGATGAACAGGAATTATAATAAACGCTAATGGATATATACTTACCAATAAACATGTAATTGCAGATCCAAATAGTACTTATTCTGTACTTTTGAAAAATGGAGATGTACTTTTGGTAGACAAAATATGGAAGGATCCGGTTCTTGATTTAGCTATGTTACATGTAATAAATCAAGATAGTTCACTGGCATATAATTTAGAAGCTGCAGAGATTATAGATTTTCAAAGTGATGTAAAAATATGACAATTTGTAATCGCTATAGGTAATGCACTAGCTGAGTATGATAATTCAGTAACTTTAGGTATACTCTCGGCTAAAGGAAGAGAGTTAGAAAGTGGACAAAATAGTTTGTATATGTGACTTTATCAAACTGATGCTGCAATCAATCCAGGAAATAGTGGATGACCCCTTATGGATATAAGATGACAAGTTATTGGTATAAATACAGCGATAACTTCACAATGACAATGAGTTGGTTTTGTTCTTCCTATCAATAAACAAATGGTAGATACAACATTAGAAAGTATAAAAAAATATTGATCTATCAAAAGACCTCATATATGAATTCAATTCACTATGTTGAATAAAACTATGGCTAAGCAAAATAAACTAGAAAAATATGAATGAGCTTTGGTAACTGCAGTAGAAAGTAATTCTCCAGGATACTTAGCTGGGCTAAGAAAGGAGGATATTATTATGAAAGTAGGAAATATGACTATAGACAATAATACGACTTTGATACAAAGTCTTTATACTCATTCTCCGGATGATATGCTAACTCTTTTGGTTTGGAGGGACGGGGAGAATAAGGAGTTTAAGTTGAAGCTAGGGTTGAGGTAGAGATAAATTTAGAAATTATTCCACTATATTTTTTTTCTAACGAATCGGGATTTGAATCAAAAATTTGCAATGGTTGACTGTGTTTTTAATAATGCAAATTTAATATACAGAACAATCCCTAAAAAATATAAGCTACATAATTTCTAAATTTATCTCATTGTTAGGGGAGTTTTGGTTTTGAGTATGGTGGTTGAGATTTCTTTTTTTGTTCTGTATTCTGTTCTGTATTCAGTTCTTGATTTCTGTCGTGGAAGAATCCCCAAGGGGATTATTATATAGCGGTGGAGATTTCTGGATTCTGTTCTGTATTCAATTCTGTATTCTGTTCTTGATTACTTTTATTGATTTAATTCTAGATTTCTGTCGTGGAAGAATCCCTAAAGGGATTATTATATAGCGGTGGAGATTTCTGGATTCTGTTCTGTATTCAATTCTGTATTCTGTTCTTGATTACTTTTATTGATTTAATTCTAGATTTCTGTCGTGGAAGAATCCCTAAAGGGATTATTATATAGCAGTTGAGATTTCTATGTTTTTTCTTGTTTCTTTTCTAGATTCTCTTCTTGATTCTCTTCTTGTTTCTTTTCTTGATTCAGTTCTTATTTCTGTCGTGGAACAATCCCTGGCGGGATTATTATGTAGCGGGTAGTTCTGGATTCTTTTCTTGGTTCAGTTCTAGATTCAATTCTAAAGTCTGTTCTTGGTTTTGCCTTGGAATAATTCCTTGCGGAATTATTAGATTCAATTTTTTGTTCAGTTCTGGATTCAGTTCTAGATTCTTTTCTTGGTTTAGTTCTAGATTTAGTTTTGGTTTCTTTTGTTTATAAAAAAAACTGAGAGTTTGAGTTCTCAGTTTTTTTGTTTTTTGTTATATTCCTGCGGAATATATTTTGTTTAATAGAAATTCTGGATATCTTGTATGAGGATGTAAACTCAGAGAGTCATAAGGACTACGAAGAATCCGAAGTTTATTATATTTTCTACGTTTATGTACTTGCTTACAGGGACTCTGAAAAGGGTCATAACTGTTACTACAAAGGCTCTTCATCCATCTAATGCAGGTATAGGTAGTATATTGAATATAGCTAATGCTAATGATATAGATGCTATAAAAGCAAGATATTCAAAAATTCATATATCGATTACATATTTTCATATAGCTACAGCGGCAGCCGGTCCTGCTAATTTTTCACCTGCTTCCTTTGCTTTACCTTCAAATAATTTTCCGAAAATCATTCCTAATCATTGGAAAGTCATATTGGTTTCAGCTTTGATTTCATGACTTGCAGCTCACATTGCTCCCAAAGCTCAGAATTTAATTTCTTCTATTTCTATTTCTCATTCAAACAAAGCTCATAACATACATTCTTCTTCAGGACATTGAGATTGGTAAGTAGTAGTTTCTTCTCATCTTTCTATAGTCATAGACACCTCTTTTCATATACTTTCTTTCAAGGCTATACTTATATCCATAAAATTATTCATATTTTGTCCATTTATTGCCAATATAGAATCTCATGTTTGAAGATGCATATCTTGTGTCAAACTATTTGGTATAGGATGATTTCATATAACGGTAGAATCTTTGGTTACTTTGAGATGACCGCTTTCGTACAAGAAGCTACGACTAGGGAATAAATAACTTTCACTAGTAATGGTGCTAGCATTATCAGGAATAGTAATTATAGGACTTATACCATGCCAAAATGCAGCTGTAAACAAAAGAAAAGCTACTATCAAATTTGCAGTAACACCAGCCATAAGTATAACAAGTTTTTGCCGTAATTTTTTAGAATAAAAACTATCTTTTGCATTTAATTCTGCTGGATCATCAGAGTCTTCACCTTTTGGTCTTACAAACCCTCCCAATGGTATAAGATTGAGTGTATATTTAGTTCATTTTTTATCTGTATAGAGAGTTTTTATTTTTGGAGGTATTCCAATCCCAAATTCATAAATTTTTACTCAAAATTTTCTACTTGCGATAAAATGACCTAGTTCATGTAATACAACTAGTATCATAAATCATAATATTCATATAACAATGTACATTCTAAAAGTTCAAATTGTAAAAATATGGCAGTACGACAGGGTAACTGGTACATATTGCAACATGATTTACTAAATCACGAAGTGATTTTTTCATTATATGAAAAAATAATTATTTGTCTAGTTTAAGTGAAATCTTTAATTTTCAAGCAAAATGCACCACTTTTTTAAATTACCTAGTTAAAATAAGGTCAATTCAGTGATAAACTTCATAAGGGGTTCTATAATTTA
>Ga0208900_1001036_pt1 | contig 15788 bp, 10 predicted proteins | sample AntAceMetag02UKK_FD_184763 | JGI IMG/M metagenome (GOLD analysis project Ga0208900, IMG submission 184763) | Saline lake microbial communities from Ace Lake, Antarctica - Antarctic Ace Lake Metagenome 02UKK (SPAdes) (version 2) | ecosystem: Environmental > Aquatic > Non-marine Saline and... | reverse complement strand
GGAATTTTTGGGATTCAGGTTACCGCCGGAGCTCATGACACCCACGACGTAAGTTGCAGAGTCTGCAGATGTGATAAAAAAGACACAGACAATGATCATGGACATCAGTGAAAGAAAAAATCCCATGGGGAAATGATCAAACATCACAAATATGGCCATGGTAACATCTTTAAAAGTGGCATCGGCTATTCCAACGGTGGCATCTGCAAGTTCCATCTGAATGGCAGAACCGCCCATGATGGAGAACCAGATGGCACAAAGAAGTGTCGGTGCCAGTAGTGCACCCATGACAAACTCCTTGATGGTACGTCCTTTGGAAATCCTGGCAATAAAAGAACCGACAAAGGGAGCCCAGGTCAACCACCACGCCCAGTAGAACACTGTCCAGGCACCGATCCACTCATAACCGGCATGTTTGGCAACTCCACCGGTGGTATCCATAAAGAAACTCAACCACACAATATTTTGGAGATAATTTCCAAAGGACTCTATAAAGAGCTCCAGAATATAGACGGTGGGTCCTGAAAAGAGCATCAATACCAACAGTCCAAAGGCCAAGGTCATGTTGGTGTTGCTGAGCAACTTAATTCCTTTGTCCACACCACTAACTGCGGATAATATATACAGGAATGTTACCACCACGATAATAATAATGGAAACCGTTGTCGTATTGGGAATGCCGAAGAGTTGATTCAATCCGGTACATACCTGCATGGCCCCGAGACCCAGGGAGGTTGCCACACCAAAAAGGGTGACGACAATGGCGAGGGTATCGATGGATTTTCCAATAATCCCCTGCACCCTTTCCCGACCAATGAGAGGTTCCAAAGTCCAGCTCAACTGACAGGGATTCCCTTTTCTGAAGTGAGAGTAGGCCAACGCCATGGCCACCACCGCATAGCAGGCCCAAGGATGAAACCCCCAATGAAAAAAGGTCGTTCGCATGGCATCGGCAGCGGCCTGGGCTGATTTGGGTTCTGCAAAGGGAGGGCCAGCAAAATGATAAACCGGTTCAGCAACCCCCCAAAAGACAAGACCGATACCCATGCCTGCTGCAAACAACATGGAAAACCATGCAGGGAGACTGAATTCGGGCTTGTCACTGTCTTTACCGAGCTTGACCGAACCAAACTTACTAAATGCAATACCAAAACAGAAGACAACAAAACCGGCAACACATAAGAGGTAAGACCATCCAAAATTTGTAATAAAAAACTTAAACAATTTGTCAAAAACTTCTTTTACACCATCCGGTGAAATCAGGGTTGCGACAATAAAAATGGCACAACAGGCAACCGAAGCAAACGTTACACCTTTGTCAATGGAATTTGAATTTTCATGCATTGAAGACTCCTGTAAATTTGGATTAATGAATTCCTGGTAGCAGAAATTCACTGGGATAACAGCTATTGTAAAGACAACCACTGTTCCTAATTCTATAACTTAAGATTTTATCCACTCCTAAGAGCCTGATAATTATTAACCAGGCTCTTATGCCGGACACTGGGAGGAAGAAAAACCCCGTTCGATTTGCTTTGAGAAACGAAAAATCCGGGTGAAATAAGTTGTGGGACATTTTTTAGCTCCACTGAATTTTAAATCAAGGTCTATCCAATTCCTTAATTTTACAGTTTGTCCCGGCTTAGGTGAATAACCGTTGAGCTGCTTGCAGAAATAAAAACATTAAGGCTTGTTCACGACATGTGGCTGCCTCATTCTTGCGTACATCAACATATAGTGTTGTCATGCGCGGAAAAATTATTTCTGCAAAACCCTCCGTTGTTTAAAATGATGTCTGTAGCATATGCATTTTACATGCCAATCTCGATTGTTTAACTCAAATTTTCGACAAAAACATGAAATATCCGTCATTCTTTTCATATTTGGGGAGTGATCTGACAAAACCTATCTTCGAGTGAAAGGTGAAAAACACAATTATTTCTTGATATAATTGACATTTCTTGGCTTTTACCGTTTCACCATAAGGTGCCTTTTGTCAGATCACTCCCCATTTTATAATCAAAACCCTTTATTTCCGGGCAAACTTGAAGTCATCAGTGATACGGGCACACCGTCTGTGCACTGCCTTCGGGAAGAAATACATACAAACCCTTGGCCGATGGCTGGTTCAGTAATGTCCCCTGAACAGGTGATGGCAGAAATCGAAAAAATCACCAAAAAGAACAAAAAAAAATATGTTTTTTAACAATAACGTAGTTTTTTAGAATGTTTTTTTATATTTTAAAAGATTTTGACTTGACAATATGTGAAACATTAAGTATCAGAAACAAGAATACCTTTTGATTTTTTTTCACCGAAATACGGACTTACATATTTAAATTTTATTGTGGCATTGAAATTGCTTTAATTCTATTCAGATTTCATGAAGTTATGAAATCGCAACTGGAAGCAAGTCTGTAATTTGTTAGCTGAAAGGCAGGCTTTGGTAGAATCGGATATAACAAGCCCGCATGAATACAATATACATGACAAGAACCATTTATCGGGGCAAAGCTCGGAGTTTTTGTAACTGCAACGCTTTGCTCGGAAAAGGGATATATCACTTGACAGTGGCCGCAATGGCAGGCGGAAAACCGAACAGGGGCCATCACAAACGTCCATTGTCAATCATTAACCGTACCATTAAGGTATGACGTGTAAGGAGAGAAAAGAAAATGACCAAAAAGTATGATGCCATCATTATCGGAGCCGGCGTTATAGGATCTCCCATTGCCTATGAACTTTGCAAAATGGGATATAAAACCCTTAACGTTGACAAACTATCCGATGCCGGTGAAGGTTCCACTGCAGGGTCGTGTGCCATTGTAAGGGCCCATTACTCAACGGCAGATGGTGTGGCCATGGCCTACGAGGGCTTTAAATACTGGCTGGACTGGGAAAACTACCTGGATCATGCAGAAGACGAAAAAGGCCTTGCCAAATACATGAACACAGGGTCCCTTCTCCTTAAATCCGAAGGCCATGACTGGAAAAAAGTCCAGGCGAACTACGATGAAGTAGGCGTAAAGTATGAAGAATGGGACAACGAAACCATCAAAAAGATGGTCCCCCCCATTGACCTTCACAAACACTGGCCAGTGAAACGCCCCGAAGATCCCACTTTTTACGATGAACCCAAAGAGATGCTGGAAGGCGCTATTTTTTGCCCCGAAGGTGGCTATGTGAACGATCCTGCCCTGTCTGCCCATAACATCATGAGAGCCGCAGAAGCAAAGGGCGGAGAATTCATTTTTAATGCAGAAGTCGTGGATATTCGAAGCGAAAACGGAAAAACCACGGGTATCACCTTAAAAGATGGCACTCAGATCGATGCCCCCATTGTTGTCAACGTTGCCGGTCCCCACTCCTATAAGATCACCCAGATGGCAGACGGTGTCTGGGAGGGCTGCAACATCAAGACCAAAGCCCTTCGACACGAAGTAATGTACTGCCCCGTACCTGAAGACTACAACTATCTCAAAGATGGCTATCACATATCAGATGGAGATATTGGCTGTTATGTCAGACCTGAAGTTGGCAACACCTTCCTCATCGGTAGCGAAGATCCCGACTGTGATCCCCAGGAATGGGTAGATCCTGATGAGTTCTACGCAGGCAAAGGCGGACCCGGCAAGGACAACGAGTTGTCAGAAGGCCAGTGGAAAGCACAGTGTTACCGACTTGGAAAACGTATTCCAACGCTTCAGGTTCCCAACCAACCCAAAGGCGTCTGCGATCTTTACGACTGCTCCGATGACTGGATTCCCATCTACGACAAGACGGACCTGGGTGGATTTTACCTTGCCATCGGCTCCAGTGGCAATCAGTACAAAAATGCCCCGGTGGTGGGTCTGATGATGGCCGAACTCATTGATGCCTGTGAAAAAGGGCTGGATCATGACAAGAAACCCTACCAGTTCTCCTATAAGTACACAAAAAGAACAATGGATGTAGGCTTTTTCTCACGCAAGAGAGAGATCAACTACAACTCCAGCTTTTCCGTAAACGGCTAAGCAATAAGTTAGTCCTGGCATAGTCTGGATGAATTAGAAAGCCATTAAGGGGCTTGTGTCTAAAAGAACAAGCCCCTTTTTTGGTAAATATTCGTCCAGCACCCCATATTCGCCTATTTTGGCCTGCTCACATAGCATTAGTATACTACGCAGTCCCAGATAGGTGAATATGGGGCACTGGCCAAACATTTACACTATCAACTCGAATATTTACCTTTTTTGTCATACAATATCTCGGTCCAGAGGTGATGATTTATGAAAATTTATGTTTGCGTAAAACATGTCCCCGATTCTGCAGCAAACATTGTGGTGAAGGATGGCAATCGCATTGATGATAAAGTCTCCTTTCTGCTCAATCCCTATGACGAACATGCCGTTACCGAAGCGGTTCTCCTGCGAAATCATCTGGGGCAGGGGGAGGTAATTGCTGTTTCCCTTGGAACCGAGGATGTAGAAAAAACCCTTCGTTCGGCCATGGCCATGGGGGCAGATCGCTCCATACTGGTGAAAACGGACAATCCAAAAGACAGTATTTTCACAGCCAGGGCACTTAAAGTTGCCATTGAGCAGGATGGCTGCCCCGCCATCATTTTCACCGGCAGGGAATCCATTGATATGGAAGGGATGCAGACCATGTTTCGTCTGGGGGCCGCGTTTGATTTTCCCGTAGCATCCAATGTGATCAAGTTTACACCACAAGGGGACAGAGCCACCGTGGAAACCCAGACCGAGGGGGGGGGCAAAAACATCTACGACCTTGCCATGCCTTGTGTTCTGGGTGTGGGCAGGGGAATCAACACCCCCTCATACCCCACCTTCCCCGACGTGGTAAAGGCCCGGAAAAAAGAGGTTAAAATCATTGAAACAAAGGAGCTGGACATTGCCCCGTCACCATCGACCATGTCTCTTATTTCGCTTGAACCCTTCGCACAAAAACGACGGGCACAAGAGATCACTGGAACCCCCACGGACCAGGTAAAAACCCTTGTAAAAATCCTCCGGGATGAAGCTAAAGTACTCAATTAGTAAATATTCTGGTTGATAGTGTAAATGTTTGGCCAGTGCCCCATATTCGCCTATTTGGGACTGCGTAGCATACTAATGCTATGGTGAGCAGGCCAAAACAGGTGAAGATGGGGTGCTGGCCGAATATTTGCCTCAATTAAAGGAAAATTCATGGAAAGAACAGGCGTTGTAATAGAAATCAAGGAGGGCAGGGTTAAGGATGCCAACTTTGGCATGCTTGCTTGCGCCGGAGCAACGGGGCGGGACGTGTATGCCCTTGTAATCAATGAAAATGGCGAATCCTTCAGGGAGATATTGGAATCCCATGGTGTCCATGCCATCCTGGAACTGACCATAAGCGGTGGAGAAAATGCCCCATGGAATCCGGAACAACACACCCATGCCATCATCCAGGCTATGAAGGCCCATGAGATCAAATCGCTGCTGGCATTGACAACCCCCATGGGGCGGGAATTGCTTCCCCGCATTGCCGCAGTCTTAGATGCGCCACTGGTGATGGACTGCATTGATGTGGACATAGAAAAAGGGCTTGCCCAAACCATACTCTATTCCGGTAAAACCATTGGCACCATAAAGGTCTCAGGAGCTTATCAGCTCTTTGGCATCCGACCCAATGTGATCCCGGCCGTTTCCGTAAAAAGCAATGCCACAATGATTCCCATGACCATTGACACCCCATTGCCGGAGCGATTCAAAACCCTTGAAATTCTTCCCGGCCAATCCTCCCAAACGGATATCACCGAGGCGGATATTATCATCTCCGGGGGCCGGGCCATGCAGAATAAAGAAAATTTCAATCTGCTGTTCCACTGTGCAAAAGCCATGGTAGCCGCAGTGGGAGCAACCCGGGTGGCCGTGGATATGGGATGGGTACCCTACACCATGCAGGTGGGACAGACCGGTGAAAAAGTCAGCCCCCGGGTCTATATTGCCTGTGGGATATCCGGTTCCATACAACACTTTGCCGGAATGAAAATGTCTGGTATGATCATTGCCATAAACACCAACTCCGAAGCTGCCATGGTGTCCAATTGCGACTATTTTATTCAGGGCGACCTTTTTGAGATTGTCCCCTTGCTGACGCAGCTTTTAAGCCCGGCATCCCAAACTTGATTAAAAACAAACAAGGCTTGGCAAAAGGCCCAAAAGGAATGAATTGACAGGAGAAGACACGAAATATTGCAAGCACGCAGTGACAGATGCCGATTTTATCTCTGTTTTTGATAAATTCAGTGAAGGGGTTATGGTCACCGACCTCAATGGGGTCATCACTTATTACAACCGGGCCATGTCCCGCATTGATGATCTGGCCCCCCAGAACGCGCTGCATAAAAAAATCACAGACGTGTATCACCTCACCAACGATGACAGCATCATCATGCAGTGCCTGAAAAAGGGTGCCCCCATCATCGACCAACCTATTTTTTATCGCACCCGAATGGGCAAGGTGGCAAACACGGTGCACAGTGCATTTCCCCTGACAAGAAACAGTACAATCATCGGCATCATCTGTTTTGTCAGGGATTATAATGTCCTTGCTGAAACCATTGCAGACATGCCCGTTAAGCATAGGACCTTTGACAGTGACATTTTTTTTGATTCCATCATTGGTGAAGATCCAGAACTTATCAGGGCCATTTCCTCGGCAAAAATGGCGGCAAACACCCCCTCACCGGTGATGCTGTATGGCCAGACCGGCACGGGCAAAGAGCTTTTTGCCAGGGCCATTCATAACCACAGTGCCAGAAGTCGTCAAAAGTACACCCCTGTGAATTGTGCCGCCATCCCGGAGAATCTGTTGGAGGGTATTTTATTTGGCACCTCCAAGGGCGCATTCACAGGATCGGTGAATAAAGCCGGGCTATTTGAAAAAACCCATGGTGGCACCATTTTTTTAGATGAACTCAACTCCATGCCCGTGGGGCTCCAGAGTAAAATCTTGCGGGTACTCCAGGAACGAAGGGTGAGACGGGTGGGGGCATTAAAAGAGATCACCATTGATGTTAAGATCATCAGTTCCGTTAATGAAGATCCCCATGTGGCCATGGCAAACGGCACCCTGCGCTCGGACCTTTTCTACCGTCTTGGGGTGGTGTTCATTCACATTGCCCCCCTGGCCGAGCGCATGGGGGACCTCAGACTTCTGGTGAAACATTTCATTAACAAACACAACAAACTCATGGGAAAAGGGGTCAAGGAGATTTCTGACAACGTAACGACTCGATTCCAGACATATCATTGGCCGGGAAATGTAAGAGAACTGGAGCATGCCATTGAAGGGGCCATGAACATTGTGGGTTCCAGTGACACCATCCAGGTTCGACATCTCCAGTCCCATTTTTCAAATTTGACTCCCCCCCCCTCATCTGTTCCTGCTAAAAACACCATTTTTCCCCCTCTCCATGCCGGGCCATCCTCCCCCCAGATATTACCCTCGTCCTCTCCCACCAATCTCATTGAAAAAAAGGCTGAACAGGAAAAGGATATTGTTCATCGATCCCTGACCATCCACGCCGGAAACATTGCACGGGCAGCCGCCAGCCTGGGTATCTCCCGTCAACTTCTCTATTACAAAATGAAAAAACATAAAATGCTGCGGGAGGATTACCTCCATTGAAGTGTTGAATATTTTGGGGTGGGTCATAACATCGTCCACTCTGGGGAGGGGTCAGCCTTGCGTTATTGACTCTTTTGCTTAAGTTTTCCTTTAAATGCAAGCCGTTGTCAAAAGCATGGAGCCTGATAAAAGCCTCATCTTCCAATAACACAAGCCTGACCCCATTATTGGCCCACCAATTATGATGACTGGCCGATGTTATGAGCACCCCTAACAAACCTATTGTCGTGTCAGCCCCATATGTAAAATTATTTTACTGTAAGTGTAAAATTATTTTACTGTAAAAATTTTTTTTACACATCATGTGTTCTGAACTGTTCTTGTAAAAAATAAATTTTATTCAGTTATAAAATTATTCTCCACAGTTCCCGGGCATTAATTTTTTATCCCTTGTTTTATTTTTTGTTGGTATATTTATTGCTGTTTATTCAGATCGTACACATCGTGGCCATCCAGGCCCCATTTGTCAGACCTGTCCCATCCGTATGCTGCTTCAGTATGATTTAACATAATCTGGTGTCACCGCAATCTTACAGGCTACCCAGAAAGGCCCCTGAGTTTTTGTTCAAGAAAACTGAAGCAGCAGTCAATCTAATAACCTTTTTAAGTTTTGGAGAAACGAGTATGAGAAACAGGAAAAAAGCATTATTGCCCCTCTTAACCCTTGCCGTTTTCATGATTTTTGGCGCTGCCAATGTGTTTGCCGCAGGCAAAAGCGTTGCCGTGGGCGTTCTGGGCCCCTTCACCGGACCCTCCGCCCAAACAGGAGAAGAATTCAAAGCATCCGTTCAAATGGCCATGGAGGCCATTGATTACACCGTGGGTGATTACAAAATCGACATCGTATGGGTGGATTCTCAGTCAGATCCGGCCAAGGCTGCCGGAGCCTATGCCGAAGCCGTTGAGGGCAAGGGCATTCAGGCAGGCGTGCTCAACTGGCATTCCTCCGTGGCCATTTCGGTCATGGATGTGGCAGCCCAGTACAAGGTTCCCCACATGTTCGGCTTTGGTGCCAGTGAAGTGGTTAACAAAAAATGGCGGGCTGATCCGGAGAAATACAGCTATTGGGGTGGCAAGGGATGGCCTGTTCCTGCCAAACTTGAGAAAAATTATGTGGAAGCACTGAACAATGCCATCGAAGCTGGTAACTGGACACCGAAAAAGAAAATCGCCGCCATTTACGGCGAAGACACAGACTGGGGTAGAAGCGCTGGTGGAGCTTATAAAAAAGCCCTGGAAGCCAGTGGCTGGGAAATTTTTGCAGAAGAGTATTTTCCTGCCACCCAGACCGATTTCTATCCCCTGTTGAGTAAATTTAAAAACGCAGGTGTTTCTGTAGTATTGGGAACCTCCACCTCCCCTGCGGCCCTGACCTCCTTTGTGAAACAGTTTTCAGAAGTGGGCCTTAAGAGTGTGCTGGTGGCTTCGGGCCTTGGATGGATTGGCGACTGGTACAAAATGACCGGGCCTGCCTCTGATTATGTACTGGATTCCATTCCCCAGCTCACCACCCCCGAAGCCCAGCAGTGGGCCAAAGATGTCAAAACCAAATTCGGATTCAACCCCAGCCCTTCTGCGGGCGGTCTCTCCTATGACGGTATTCGCATGTTCATCAAAATTCTCAATAGAACCTACGAAAAATACAGCGTGCTGGACAAAGAATCCATCCATAAAGTCATGGTGGAAGAAGTCAACACCGGCAAACTCACCTATGGCAAAAAAGATGGTGCCATCATCATGAACGAGTACAAGTATACCCCGGAAACCATGCCTGACATGGTGGTTTCAAGTGATGCCTATTTCTTTCCCATCCTCCAGTACAAGGCGGGCAAGGGCAGCATTATTTTCCCGGATGTGTGGAAAGTAAAGGAATTTGAAACCAAAAAATAGTACCGGAAAGCGAGTGAATTAAAAGGGGGTCCGGCCCGGCCGGAACCCTGAAATTCGATGATAATCTTTTTCTGTTTACATAGTGGGGAGGGATCAGGCTTGGCTTATTGGCATTATTTCCGGGAATTACAGCCCTGAGCCTGATCCCGTTCTCCCACGAAGGAAAAGCCTACGCATCCCGGTGTATTCTTTTCCGACACTCATCAAAAACATCGCTTTTATATTTTGCACCGGCAACCATTTAAGGAAAATGTACCTATCATGATCGTACTGGAAACCCATAATCTGACCAAACAATTTGGAGGTCTCACCGCTGTAAACTCCGTCTCCATGACCGTAAATCAAGGTGATATTGTGGGGCTTATCGGTCCCAACGGTGCCGGTAAGACCACCTTTGTCAACGCCATATCAGGGCTCAATCCCCCCACATCGGGTAAAGTAAACTTTTTTGGGGAGGAGACCACCGGGTTCACCCCGGAGAAAATGTGCAAAAAGGGCCTTTCCCGCACCTTTCAAATTCCCAGCCCCTTTCCCAAAATGACCGCCATTGAAAGTGTCATGACTGCCACCATTTTCGGCAATGATCCCGGTGTGGTGACAGACCCCATGCAACACAGCCGGGAAATGCTGGATTTTGTGGAGTTCCCCATGGCCGAAGATGTGCTGTCAGAACAGCTTAACACGGTACAACTCAAACGCCTGGATCTGGCAAGGGCCCTGGCCAGCCATCCCAAAATGTTGTTCATGGACGAACTGGCATCGGGGCTCAGCGAGGGAGAACTCACCGACATCATGCGCATCATTAAAAAAATCAGCAAAAAAGGCATCTCCATCCTCATGATCGAACATATCATGCAGCTGATCATGGCGGTGTGCAATCGCCTTTTGTGCATCCAGTTCGGCACCAAAATCGCAGAAGGCCCCACCAAAGAGGTGGCCAATGATCCCCGGGTGAGCAAGGCCTATCTGGGCAGTGCCGACTGATGAAAGGCCAGTTTAAATAACGGCCAAGGGCAGGCCTGGTATGTTTCCCGGGTTTACCCACAACAAAAACTGAAAAAGTAAGGTGCGTTAACTCCCAGCACCCAGCACCTGCTTTTTCATATAAAAATCTGCATAAGAATCCCAAATCAATGGAGATGCCATGCTGTTAGAAATAAAAGAACTGGATGCCGGATACGGATATCTGCAAATCCTGAGAAAGGTCAATCTCAATGTGGATAAAGGCGAATATGTCTGCATTGTGGGACCCAACGGAGCCGGCAAGAGTACCACCATGAAAACCATTGCAGGTTTGATTTCGCCCATGGCGGGTAAAATCATATTTAATGGAGAAGATATCACAGGGCTTCCCGCCTACCAGATCACCCAGAAAGGCATTGCCTTTGTATCCGAAGAGATGAACCTCTTTGTGAATATGTCGGTGCAGGAAAACCTCTTGATGGGGGCCTATATCATTCGGGATAAAAAGATCCAGAAGGAGCGTCTGAAATTTGTATTTGACCTCTTTCCCCGCCTGGCCGAACGAAGAAACCAACTGGCCGGTACCATGAGCGGTGGTGAGCGAAAAATGCTGGCCATCGGTCGTGGCATGATGTCTGATCCCACCCTGATGCTGGTGGATGAACCCTCCTTTGGACTGGCTCCCCAGTTGACGGCCAGCGTGTTTGAGTCCTTGGAGGTGCTTCGAGAAACCGGGGTAACCATCATGCTGGTGGAGCAGAACGTCACCACCACCTTGTCCATCACCGACCGGGCCTATGTTCTGGAAAACGGAAAAGTGGGCCTGGAAGGCAAAAGTTCCGATCTTCTAAACGATGCCTATGTAAAGAAGGTGTTCCTTGGCGTTTAACATCAAACCAAGTCTGGAGAAATTGTATGTCTGATAACCTTAAGGATAGCATTGCCTGGATGAAATCAGCCAAGGGCATCACCATCCTGGGCTCCCTTTTGCTGGCAACTTATGCCACCATTAACAGCGGTCCCTACATCCTTGTTAATACCATTATCACCGGCGGCATGCTGGCCCTTGTCTCAACAGGTCTCACCCTGATGTTGGGGGTGTTGAATATCGCCATGTTTGCCCATGGCGAATTTTTTATGATCGGCTCTTTATCTGCCTATTATGTATTTACCCCCATCAGCAATTACACCACGTTGCACCCGGACTCCTTTCTGGTGATCTGGGGCCCCCTGGTGGCCATCTTCGCCTCCATGGTGGTGGGTGCCATTGCCGGTATTATATCAGAATTTCTGGTATTCCGCCCTTTGAGAAAACGGGCATCAGACAACTGGGTCATGAACTCCTTTTTGCTCACTGTGGGCTTGAGTGTCCTCCTGGTGAACCTTCATCAGCTCATCTTTGGTGCCGATTTTAAAGGCATTATCCGATATTGGGGGGGCATGCCCCTGTCCTTTGCCGATGTGTTTATCTCCCGGGACCGGGTCATCTCTTTTTGTCTGTCTGTCTTTATTGTTTTTCTGTTCTGGGTTTTTATGAGCTATACCCGTACGGGCAGGGCCATCCGGGCCGTGTCCCAGGATGCCACCGGTGCCCAGATTGTGGGCATCAACATTGAAACCATTGTTTTAATTACCATTTCTTTGAGCTGTGCTCTGGCAGGGGTTGCCGGCGGCAGTCTCTTATTCATGTATCCCGCCTATCCCACCATGGGCCTTGAGCCCCTTTACATGGCGTGGTTTGTGGTGATCTTATCGGGTCTTGGCAATATTCTGGGGGCCGTGGCCGGTGCTTTTATGGTGGCCCTTTTAAAGGTGGTCACCGTGGAATATGTGGGGGCTGGATGGGATTTTGTGGTGCCCTCTATTTTGATCATGCTCGTTCTCATTTTTAAACCCAGCGGAATATTCGGCTCTGAAGTCCGTGGCGTTCTGGATACATAGGAGATAGTGATGGAAACAACAAAAACCGCTCAATCAAGTCCTGCATCAGGAGCCCTCCTGGGGAAAATCGGATTCAATCCGGCAGGCATTCTCTGTGTTCTCCTGTTGCTGGCGCTGCCCTTTATACCGCCCTTTAACCAGGAATACCTCTTGCGGTGGCTCATCTATGCCGCCTATATTGCCACCTTGTCCGTGGGGTTTGACTTTACCGCAGGGTTTATCAACATTGTTAACTTTGGCTATGCCGCCGTGGCAGGCTTCGGGGGATACACCTCGGCCCTGCTGGCCGTAAATTTTGGCATCTCTCCCTGGATCGGCATCTTCCTTGGCGGCGCCAATGCCGCCATCTTAGGGCTCATCATCGGCATGATCTCGTTACGACTCCGGGGTATCTTTGCCGCATGTCTCTCCTGGTTCTTTGGCCTGGCTCTCATGGGGCTTGCCACCAAACTGGTGTGGCTCACAAGGGGTCCCCTGGGTCTTCGCACCCCCCGGATGTTTGAAACAGAATCCAATGTTCCCTTTTATTATCTCATCATTGTGCTGTTAATCCTCACCTATATTATATGTAAAATGGTGGTGAACTCCAAGGTGGGGTTGGCCTTTAAAGCCATTGGGCAGAACATGGATGCGGCAAGAACGTCTGGCATCAATCCGGTGTTTTACCGGGTCTTTAATTTCACTCTCTCCTGTGCCCTTGCAGGTGTTATAGGGGGCTTTTACGCCCACTACTACGGTATTCTGACCCCCAATGTGATGCACACCACCAAAACCGTTGAGGTGCTGGCCGTGGCCTACATCGGTGGGCGGGGAAGCCTGTGGGGCGGGGCCGTTATTGCCTTTCCCTTTATCTTTTTAATGGAAATCGTTCGCTCCACCCTGTCCAATTTACCAGGACTGAATCTTGTGATCTACGCCCTGATGCTCATTCTGGTGATGATCTATTATCCCGGTGGCTTTTCTTACTTTTTTGATACGCATGTCAGGCAATCAAAAAATAAGATTATAAGGGCATTGTTAAATAAGAAATAATCAACGCAGCTTTTCAGGTTGATGGATCTGAAATATGGAGAACTCATAATTTTATGGGCTATTTTCTTACAGATTCATCAACCCTGGTCTAAAAACTTAAGCATTAACAAAAAGATCCACAAAAAGCACTTAATGGATTATAATTTGCATATAAAAATTTAATACAATCATATTGATCTTAAAAACAACCCTTTTGCCGCAAAACAGCTTTACTGCAATAAAAGCCTTTAAGCCTGCAGTCAAGAGACAAAAGGGTACCAACTTGAATCAAAAAAGGAGCGTTTTTACATGAAAACAAATGCAAGGGCAGTGGTTATCGGCGGTGGAGCCATTGGTGTAAGTGTTGCGTATCATCTGGCAAAATATGGCTGGAGCAATGATGTGGTTCTCTTGGAAAAACATGAACTCACCTCTGGATCAACCTGGATGGCCGCAGGAAACGTCTCCTTTTTTCATTCAAGTTATTATGGTACCCAGGTCAATATGAAGAGTATTGAAATCTTCAAGGAGCTGGAAAAAGATACCGGCCAGAACACTGGCTGGCACACCACAGGTTCCATCCGTACGGCAGATAATAAAGACCGCATGGACGAACTGGGATATTTTTATTCCATGAGTAAATGTCTGGGCCTGGATGTGGACTGGGTCACCCCGGATAAGATGAAAGAGCTGCATCCCCTGATGAACACCGAAGGACTGCTGGGCGGTCTTTACTGGCCGGATGATGGCGATGTGGACCCCAACAGCCTGACCCAGGCCATGGCCATGGGTGCCAGAAAATACGGGGCAGAACTCAATCTTCACACCATGGTAACCGGCATTGATAAACTGCCCTCGGGCGAATGGCTGGTCAAAACAGACAAGGGAGACATCACCTGTGAGCATGTCATCAATGCCGCAGGTCTGTGGGCCCCGGAAGTTGCCAAAATGGTGGGGCTTGAGATTCCCTCCATCGCCATTGCCCATACCCACATCCTCTATGAAAAGATCAATGCCGTGGACGAGCGTGACACCATCCTTCCATTGGTGCGTGACCCCGATCGTTCCATCTATCTGCGCCAGGAAATGGACAGTTTGATCCTTGGCATGTACGAGAAAGTGGGTCAACAGTGGAAACCCAAAGGGGTGCCCTGGGACTATGCCCAGACAGAAATCAACCCGGATATTGACAACATTGCCGAGAACATCGAGCATGGCATGCATCGGTTCCCTGTGCTGGGTGATACAGGGTTTAAACACGTCACCGCTGGCCCCATCACCTACACCCCCAACGGAGACCCCCTGGTGGGTCCGGCTGCCCCCCTGAAAAATTTCTACCATGCCTGTGGTTACAGCTTTGGTATCACCCAGGCCGGTGGCATCGGACACTTCTTGGCCGGATGGATCATGAACGGAGAGCCTGAAATCGACCTGTGGGACATGGACAGTCGTCGATACGGCAGCCATGCCAACTGGGCCTACAACCATGAAAAAATTGCCGACACCTACCCCAGACTCTATTCCATCATCTATCCCAATGAATGGCGTGAGGCAGCCAGACCCAACCGCACCAGCCCCATATTTGAACACCAGAAAGCGGCCAATGCCTCCTTTGGTGACTACTTTGGATGGGAATGTCCCAATTACTTTGCCCCTGAAGGGGAAGACACCCACGAAACACCCTCCTGGCGGAGGAACAACTCCTTTGACAATGTCAAAGCCGAGTGTAAACACGTCATGGAAAAAGTGGGACTTCTGGATCTCACCCGGTTTGCCAAAACCCGTATTTCCGGACCCGGTGCAGAAGCATGGCTGAACAACCTCACCTGTCAAAAAGTTCCCACAAAGGATGGCGGCCTTTCCTTAAGTCCCTGTCTTGACCCTGACGGTATGTTTAAAACCGACATGACGGTGTCCCGCATTACAGAAAATGATTACTTTTGTGTCACTGCCAGTGTGGGTAAAAAGCATGATCAGCATTGGATGACCCAGAACCTGCCCGAAGACGGCTCCGTTGTTATGGAGGATATTACCTACAAGATGGGCTGCCTGGTCCTTGCCGGTCCCAAAAGCCGGGAGGTCCTTGCCAAGGCCTGCTATGATGACGTTTCCAATGAAAATTTCAAGTTCAGCACCACCAAAGAGATTTATGTGGGCCGGGTAAAATGCCGGGTCAACCGCATGAACTACGTGGGAGAGCTTGGGTTTGAGATTTTCCATCCCATGGAGCAGCAAATTTCCCTGTACAACCACCTCATGGAGGCGGGTGCAGAATTTGATCTGAAAATGTTCGGCATGTATGCCATGGATTCCATGCGCCTGGAAAA
>Ga0208900_1001035_pt1 | contig 15796 bp, 17 predicted proteins | sample AntAceMetag02UKK_FD_184763 | JGI IMG/M metagenome (GOLD analysis project Ga0208900, IMG submission 184763) | Saline lake microbial communities from Ace Lake, Antarctica - Antarctic Ace Lake Metagenome 02UKK (SPAdes) (version 2) | ecosystem: Environmental > Aquatic > Non-marine Saline and... | reverse complement strand
ATTTGAGCCACCTTGAAAAAAGAAACAGACTTCAGGAATGTATTGACGAGATGGTGGATAGCCCAAGTATGATATTGGAAAGATATTATTTAGAGTAATTTTTAATATTTAGGATGGGAATAATTCCCAAGCTTAACCCGGTAATTAACCACTGCTGCTCAAGTTCCGTTTATCGGTTGTTGGCGGTAATTGAAAAAGAGCAAACTGCTTGAATCAGCATATAAAATTTCGATAGACGATTAATTCCAATAATGCTTTAAAAAAAATATCTTTGCTGCATGAAAGATTTTAAGAAAAATAATAAGATTATCAGTTTATTTAGCGGTGCAGGAGGCATGGATATTGGGTTTGAAATGGCAGGATTTAAAACTGCTGTTGCCGTAGAATATGACAAATCTTGTTGTGAAACATTAAATAAAAACAAACCAGATTTACCAGTAATTCAAGGAGATATTTTTAAAATTACAACAGAAGAAATTCTAAAAATCGCAGATTTAAAACCAACAGAACCAGCCTTAGTTATTGGAGGTCCGCCCTGTCAGTCTTTTAGTTTAGCTGGTAAAAGAATGGGAATGGATGACCCAAGGGGCATGTTGGTTCTTGAGTTTATTAGAATAGTTCGTGAAAGTTTGCCAGTTGCATTTGTTATGGAGAATGTTAAGGGAATGGTGAATTGGCAAAGTGGTAAAGCAATAGAAGCAATAATGAATGAAATATCTGAACCAATTATTTTTGAAGGTGAAGAATATTCATATAGTGTTTCAAAATCTGTTTTAAACGCTGCTGACTATGGGGCATCGCAATTTAGAGAAAGAGTTTTCATTGTTGGAAATAGATTAAATAAAAAATTTCAATTTCCTGAACAGACTCATTCAAATAGTGCTGAATCACCCAATTTATTTGGTACAAAAAAGAAAAAATACAATACAGTGTGGGATGCAATTGGCAATTTACCAAAAGCTGATGAACCATCGGAAGCAGCTGTTAGGATTTCAAAAACTATAAAAGATAGGATTGTAAAACATGGCTATTAAAAATCATCAAAAAACCGCCCATTCACCTAGTACTTTGGCAAAAATAGAGATTGTTCCAATTGGGGGTAAATTGTCCGATATAACACAAACATTTGGTTCAACTTACAGGCGACTTGACCCAAACAAACCGTCTCCTACAGTTACAAGAAGTGGTTATCGTGATTTTATTCATCCTTATGAAAACAGAATGTTAACGGTACGAGAATTGGCTTGTTTACAATCATTTCCATTAGATTGGGAGTTTATAGGCACAAGACTTGATTCTTATAGTAGTAAAAGAGAAGTGTCAATGACACAATTTGGACAGGTAGGAAATGCTGTTCCTCCAATCCTTGCAAATGCAATTGCAGAGTCTATAAAAACACAAATTTTCCAAGATGACGAAGATGATAAATAAATTCATTCAGGAAATACTTGGACATTCAAGGGTTACCACAACCCAAAAATACATTCACTTAGCCGCCGAGGATATTTCAAAAATTGCCTTGAAAAGAATAGCGTAATCCGTTTTAACAGCATAGCTTCAAAAATCCACCCAATAAATTAAAAAAAAACGTTGCCGATAGAATGAATATGGCTATTTTCAGAAGTTCCCCAAAAAATCTTTTTACAGAATTCATCCCGTAATTTACAAAAAAGTTAATAACCACGCTTATAACTTATGTAATTTGCCGCAATAAAAATCTTTATATTTGTTCAACAGTAAAGCTCATTCTGCGTACGCGCGGGACGGGCTTTTTTTATGCATAAGTGGTATGGAAATTACAGTTTACAATCATTCGAACCTACCTGTTTGCGACTTCGAGAAGTTTGTCGAGATGCAGGAAGATTTTAAAATTGAAGTCCCGGAGAAAACGTTAAAGCTCAAGAATATTATCATTGAGCGTGGCTTTAAATACCCGTTTGTTTGTTGGGTTGACAAGGAAGGCACGAAGTTTATTGTAGATGCACACCGTCGTAAAATTGTGCTGGACCAGCTACGGGGAGAGGGGTGGAAAATTCCACACGTACCATACTATAAAATTCAGGCAGAAACCAAAAAGGAAGCTGTAGAGGAGATATTGCTTTTCAACTCACGCTATTCCGAAATAAACCCCGAAACCGGCCTTTTCGAAATGTATAAAATCGATGTAGAAAATCTTCCCATCGATATCCCTGAGATTAAAATTAACACTGAAACCCCAAAGATTAATTATCAGGACGAGAAGGAAATGGATTATAAATCTCAATACGGAGTAATAGTAATATGCACCGATGAAACGGAGCAACAAAAAATATTTGAAAAGCTCTCTGGCGAAGGCTATGAGTGCAAGGTGGTAGTTACATAAAAGTGGTATTTTATGTAAATCAAGGTGGTTAACCGGTGCGAAGATTTTAATTCGTACCGGGTCGCCCGGGTTAAAAGTTTATTTAATCCGGAGCGTGGTGACGTGTTCAGGTTCGAAGATGAAGTCCGACCTTCCTGAGCAGTGGCAGGTCGGACTTATTGTTGGTCCATCTGGCACGGGAAAAACAAGTATTGGTAAATCGTTTTTTGACACCAATAGGATTGAAGATATTTATTCCGGATGGGATAAACACAAACCTCGTTATGTAGAGATAAACTTTCGCCATTGGGGTTGAAACTATTTAAAAAAGTTTTGAACAAAATAAAATCGGGAGAAATCCCGCACACTCCTCAGGATGAGAAATATGCTACGTGGGAGCCTAAAATAGACTCGCTACCAATTTTTAAACCTGATTTATTGATGATAGAATAGTTGTGAAAACAGCTTTGACAAACTTTAACACCACTTTACAATGTCAAGAGTAAAAGAAAAATATTTAGAATTTGGGAAAGACCTTTATACTCAGTATGATACGGAGGGGAACAAATTATACTCCTTACAAGAGATTGCGGACAGGCTCTGTGAAAAGTTTAACAAAAGGTTTACGCGTCAAACTATTTTCAACTGGTCAAAATCGAATGACTGGGACGGTCTGAATCAAAAGATTAAACAACATGCAATTTCTAAAGCGAATGAAGCTGACAAATTCAGCCCTGATGAAAAGGTAATTGATGCCCGTTCTGATGACTTAGCAGATGTTTATAAATACGGGAAGTTAATGGCATCGATTGGGACGGATGTTTTGCAGAAAGCCTACAAAGCGGGCAAAGGGGATAAATCGGTAAAAAAGAATTTGGAGATTACGGTTAAGGAGGCCATTGCCGCAATGCGTACGGGCTCTAACATAGTGTTCAGGTTGAACGACGTTCCCGACCCTGAGGCCGGTGGAGCCGGAATTGTAATGATGCCTGATAATGGAAGATGAAACTGCTTTTTGCCATATTAACCGCATTTCTATTTTGTTCAATGAGTAAAAGAATAACGCCACAACCCGGTTTTCAGATGGAGTTTCTCTCAACCCCGGCAGATATTGCCATTGGGGGAGGAGCCGCTGGGGCGGGTAAAACCTTTACCTTACTTATAGAATCAACTCGCAATATTGGTGTTAAAGATTATGCCGGCGTTATTTTCCGTAAAACATATCCACAGGTTAAAGCCCCCGGCGGACTTTGGGATACTTCGAAACAGGTGTATGGTGTAGTCAGGGGTAAACAAAGAGAATCAGCACATGAGTGGTTATTTCCATACGGCTCTAAAATCAAATTTTCTCATTTGGAGTATGAAAAGAACGCTGAGGACTGGCAGGGCTCGCAAATACCATTTATTGGTTTCGACGAACTTACCCACTTTTCAGAGTACCAATTCACCTACCTTCTTTCGCGTAACCGCTCAACATGCGGAGTTAAGCCATATATCCGCGCAACGTGTAACCCCGACCCCGATAGCTGGGTGGCCAACTGGGTTGATTGGTGGATTAACCAGGATACAGGTTTTCCAATTGACGAACGCGCCGGGAAACTCCGGTATTTTATGAAAGAGGGCGACGAAATGATTTGGGGCGATACCAAACAGGAGGTAATCACAAAATGCTATCACACCATTAATGAGTTGAAAGCCGCCGACTCTGAAATACGCGAGGAGGATTTAATTAAATCGGTAACATTTGTCCCGGGAGATATTTATGGGAATAAGGCTCTCCTTCGAAAAGACCCTGCTTACCTCGCAAACTTACTGGCGCAATCGGAGGATGATCAGCAGCGACTATTGCGCGGGAACTGGAAAATTAAAATAGGTGGTGACGACCTTATAAATCTAATCAAGCTAAAAGACTGCTTCGGGAATGAATACTTAAAAGGTGGCCGCAAATACATAACTGCAGACATTGCTTTGAAGGGTTCTGACTTGCTTGTTATAGGAGTGTGGGACGGCTTCAGGCTGATTGATATTTTTATTGAACCAAAGTCGAAGGGCGATAAGGTAATTGAGGTAATTAAGTATGCTGCTAAGAAATACAGCATTCCACAAAGTCATATTCTTTACGATGATGACGGGGCAGGTTCTTTTGTTGATGGATTTATAAAAAATGCCCGAGCCTTTAAAAACGGCTCCAAAGCCCTGAAAGGTGAGAATTATAAAAACCTTAAATCTCAGTGTTATTTCAAAATGGCCGACCGCGTTAATAGTGACGGTTACTCAATTTCGCCTGAAGTATTAAGAAAGAATGTAGGCAGCAAAACCGTTGGGCAGATGCTTATTGACGAACGCCGGGCAATTAAAAGAGACAAACCCGACCACGATGGGAAACTTGCAGTACTCCCTAAAGACAAAATGAAAGATATTATCAAACACTCTCCCGATTTCTTTGATATGTGGATGATGCGCGAGTGGTTTGAGCTGGTTCAAATAGAATACGAATCCCAAAATTACAACAAAGAAAAACTAGGATTATTTTAAAATTATATATCATGGCAGAAGAGAAGAGTTCAATACTAGACGGCACCTTTGAGGAGGTAATTAAAGCAATAGAAGCGCTAGGCCCCGGGGAAAATAAGGCCGAGGAATACCAGAAAATCTATGATGGTGAGCACGCGATTTTGGCACGTCCGGATAAAGTTGTAAAAACAGCTAACGGAGAGTCAAAGGTTACAACGGCTAAGATAGTTCTGAATTACCAGGAGGACATTGTAGAGAGTTCAGTTGCATTTTTGTTCGGCTCGCCGTTAACGATAAGCAAAACAACTGACGGGGGCGATACCCAGTTTCAGGAGCTGGAGGCCGCGCTTGAGGATATCTATTTCAATAGTAGAAATAAAGAGCTGGCCAGAAAACTTTTTATACAGTGCCGGGCGGCAAAGCTGTATTACGTAAAAAACCCGACTGACAAAGAAAACCGGAGCTTAGCCTCTATTATACTCTCGCAAGATAACGGCGATTTTATACCCGTATTTGAAAAAGGCTCGATGATTGCCTTTTTGCGAAAGTTTACGGAAACTAAATCTGTTGATGGGAAAGCAAAAAAGGTTGAAATGTGCGAGCTATATACGGCTGAGCAAATTATATACGCTGAAAAAACAGATGCCGGATGGGAAGAGGAGGCAATAAAAAATGAATTCGGGAAGATCCCCGTTGTGTATTACGAGCAGAAAATCCCAGAGTGGCATAAGGTGCTAAGTATAATAGAAAAGCAGGAGGATAGCTATTCTAAGTTGATTGATACAAACGATTATTTCGCTAAACCTAAGTTGACTGTATCGGGTAAAATTTCCAATCTACCTGAGAAAGGGACAGTCGGGGAGGTTTTGGAAATGGAAATAATTGAAAGCGGTGATGGGAGTAAAGTAAAGTCAGAGGCAAAATACTTAACGTGGGACCAACGCCCTGAAAGTTTAAAGCTTCAATTCGACATGGCCGAAAACTACATTTATAAGTTTACTCAAACGGCGGACGCTAATTTTCTGAATATGTCGAAAGCTTCAATTGGAAACCTCTCGGGCGTGGCACTTCAAATGTTAATGCTGGCTCCAATTATTAAAAGTTTGAACAAACAGGAGCAATTTAATGAAATGCTCAAGCGCGAGCTTAATGTGGTAATGTCAATCCTTTCAAAAATGAATGCAGGGAGCGAAAAGGCCTACAAGGACATGAAGCTGAAACTAACCTTTAACTCCATAATGCCCGATAATATTTCGGAGGTTATTGAGGATTTGGTAACCGCCACATCAGGGGGTATTATGAGCAAGGAAACGGCAATTGAAAAGAACCCTTTGGTTGACAACTCCAAGGCCGAAAAAGTGAAGGTGAAAGCCGAGTCAACCGTTTTGAGCGCAATAGCCGAGCCGGATGTTTAAAAGGGCAAAATACAGAGGTATCCCGTGTTGGTATAACGAGCAAACGGATGAGCTTAGAACAAATAACTGGCTTTACGGCGTACTAGTTGATATTAACCTGTGGGTTGATTTTCAGTTGCTAGGGTTGGAAGAATTACCAATTTGGATTATAGAAGATGAGTAATATTGATTGTTTTGGAATATATGATTTTAACGTAGCCGAGAACACCTATATCCTTAGTGGAGATAAGTACCTCGTGAAGGATTTAATTGAAATGGCTTCCAAGGAGGAGCCGTTTGAGCTGCCTTTAGCAGGGGTTGATATTGGCACAAAACCTTGGGGGGATATGGATATTAAGCATTTTTGTTATCATGTTCGAAGGATGACCGCAGCGGAAATGAAGTACCCCGTTATTTTAGATGTTACTGGTTATATATGCGACGGGTGGCACCGGGTTGCCAAGTCAATTATAAACGGCCAAAAAACAATAATGGCGGTAAGGTTAAAAACAATGCCAAAGCCATTGCCAAAAGATGACTAAAAAAGAGCGTGAATTTATACGGCTGCTATTACAACAGGATGCCCAAATAAAAAGGCTCTATTCTGAAACCATTACGGGGTTGGCGGGCGATTTAAAGAAGTTCAAGCCCCCCGGCAAAGTTATTGTTGATGCCAACTCGTATTGGGTACGCAATAAAGCGATTGAGGCACGTATCGAAAAAAAACTATCTACTTTCGCAGGCCAGTTCGCGAATATAATTGATGAGAATCGCGCCAAAGCTTTAGGCGTTTCAAAAAAACATTCTGACGACCTTATTAACTCCTACCTTTCCAACCTACCAATTTCACAAATTGCAAAAGAGGGCATAAATTTACGCTCGCTGGAGGGATTCAATACTTTTAAAAATAGTATTCCGGACGTTTCCCCTCAAGTATGGAAAACTGCCCAGGTACTTAAGGACCAGCTGGCGTTTTATGGAGGCTCAGGTATTGCAAGCGGCCAAAGTGCAAAAAGAATTTCCACCGATTTAAAAAGTTTACTTGAGCATCCTGATAAACGGTTCAGAAGGATTCGAGACCCTAAAACAGGTAAATTAATGTTAAGCCAACCGGCCAAAAACTTTCATCCCGGGCGTGGGGTTTACCGTTCGTCGCATAAAAATGCCCTACGGCTTGCACAAAGCGAAACAAATATGGCATTTCGCCACGCTGATCAGGCGCGTTGGAAAGAAATGACTTTTGTAAACGGGTACGAGGTAAAACTATCCCCTCAGCATCCCGAGGATGATATTTGTAACCACATGGCCGGAGCATACCCGAAAAGTTTTTTATTTGGCGGCTGGCACCCAAAATGCATCTGTTTTACGGTACCCATTTTAGCACCCCGGAAAGACTTTCTTAATTACCTTAAAACAGGGCAGTTAAATAAAAACAGGATAGTTACCTCAATCCCAGCAAAAGCGGGCAGGTATGTTAAGGCACTAACCCCGGCATTTAAAAGGTGGAAAAGCAAGCCCCATTTTATAACTGATAATTATGTGCTGAAAAATGGCGTTTACGTTCCTGAAAAATCGGTAGCTGAATTTATTAAAGTGCCTCCGAATGAGTTGATGAAAGTGACTAAAGGTGCTTAGCCTCAAAATCCAAAGTTAATAACCTCACTCATAACTCGATTTGCATGAATTTTAATTAATCACTACTTTTGGGATACAGTAAAGTCTTGCTGCCGTGCCGGTAGTTGAGGCTTTTTTTATGCAAATTTTTAACTAAAAGTTATTTAATAACATGTACGAAGAAATTTTAAACGCTCTGAAAACCAAGTTTAAAGGGGTTCCGAGTAAGGTGTTAGAGCAACGGGCAAGAAACATTTCTAAAACCGTTACCGAGGAGGACGGCGTTCAAACCGCAGTTGACGGGATTACGCTGGACGACTTATTTAAGGCACACGGGGACAGTCGGGCAACCGAAGCCTCCAAAACCGCAGGCGAAAAAGCCGTTAAGAAATTCCGCGAGGAGAAAAAACTTGACGACGACGGGAAACCAATTTCAAGCGGGGGTGGAGATGACGATGACGACGATGATGACCCACCAGCTGACGGGGACAAAGCTCCAAAATGGGCTAAAGGTCTCGTTAAGAAAGTGGATGACCTTTCGACAGAACTGGCAGGCTACAAACAAAAAGAAGCCGCTACAGAGAGGGCAACTACAATTGCCGGGAAACTTAAAACTGCCGGAATTCCTGAGAAGTTACATAAACGCTTTTCTGTTGCTGATGACGCGGACGATGATGCTGTTGACACAGCTATTACCGAGTATAAGCAGGAGCTTAACGATTTAGGGATTGCCGGGATGAAGGAACCTGGAGGGGGCGGAAGCTCCGAAAAGTCTGAGGAGGACTATAAAAAAATTATGAACGGTGAGGCTGACGAGGAGGATGCCGGAACCGTGAAATTGGATGTTTAAATTTTATTAAAAATCATGTACGTAACAAAAGAGACTGAATATCAAAACAACCCTGTTATCAAATCTCAAATTGAGGTTTTATCAGGAGGAGCCATTGTCGCCGCCGCTGATTTCAAAACAGCGTCAACCGAGTGTAAAGCCGGGGCGATAGTAGGCGAGGATTCAAATGGTCTTTTTCATCTTGTTAAAACTGCTAAGATAGTAGCAGGTGGTAGTGCAAGTGCGCCGAGGATTGGTTTAGTTCACGAATTTAAAGTTGGTGACATAATCAGCGACGGCCATGTTGCATTAGAAATAGATACAATTACTGTAGGAGAAACTTACGATACGTTAGCTTTTACCACAGGGCAATTGACTATTTATGCCACCGATACTGTTTTATACCAAGCCGAAACAGCCGATACCGCAGGGAGCGGCACAGACGCTGAGGCTACGGTTCAAGATACTGTTGGAGACTTTTTGAAGTGTACAATACCGGTAACTTCTTACCCGGTGAACTTTAATGGCGTTACTCTACAAATCGGTCAAGCGGCCGACGATGTACTAGCCGTTGCCTATACCAATGGAGTTTTATTGATTTCGCTGGCAGATACCACCGCAGCAAATAACAATGTAGCTGTCATACAGGCCGCAGTTCGTGCCCTAGGCACGGTTGAGGGGCTTGACTGGTCAGAGGCTACATTTGCCGGAACAGATTGGGACGCAAAGCAAACGGGAGCAACACTAACAACCGCGACGGATAATTTCCAAGGCGGTGTAAATAAAGCCAATATGGGCGTTAAATATGCTCCTGCTGGATTATCTATTAACCCTGTTGATTTGTCAAAATCAAATCAGTCCATAGGTGTACTTTTAAGAGGCTCCGTAAGCGAAGCAAATATGCCACAATATGTGGACGCTACAATTAAGGCTTTACTACCGTTAATTCGTTTTGAATAACCCTATAAATTAGATAAAAATGGAAAGAAGTTTAATTAAAGAGGTTAACAAAAAGAATATGACGGCTCGGTTTACAAGTAAAACCATTAACCCGGTTTACTTCCCGAATTTCTTTGGCGTAAAGCCTGTTTCCTCATTAAAGTGGGAAACTCTCCAAGCTGAGAGAGGAGTACCAGTAATGGCAGATGTAATTGCGTATGACGCAACTGCCCCTATTAAAACCCGTGAGATTGTAAATAAAATGAGTGGCGACATTCCTAAAATTGCAATTAAACGAGGTATGAATGAAAGCGATTGGAACGAATATACCAGGCTGCGTGATTATGTTAGCGGTAGCGCCGATTTAAAGGCAGTACTCGACCACGTGTTTGAGGATTTCGATTTTTGTTATAATGGTGTTCGTGCCCGTGTTGAATGGCTGTCGATGCAAGCCGCCTCAAAAGCGGAAGTTTCATTGTCTAAAACCAATAACGCAGGTGTTGTTACCGAAAGCAAAATTGACTATCAAGTTCCTAGTGATAATAAAACGGGTGTAACAACAAACTGGTCAGATTCGGCAACCGCGACTCCCTTGGCTAACATTGAGGCCAAGGTAGCAGCCGCAAGAGCAAATGGCCGTATCATCCGATACGTAACCATGACACTCAGCGATTTTAATAACCTGAAGAAAACTACGGAGGTGATTAACGCTATTAAAGCCTGGGTAAATACCCGAGGCGCTTTAGTTGTAACTCACGCAGTAATTAACGATTATTTGTCGGCTAATTTGCTTCCAAAAATTGTAATTGTTGACCCAGCCGTAAGGTTCGAGAATAAGGACAATGTCCGAAGTATTGTTTCCCCATGGGAAAGCAACCGGATATTATTCAGCCAGGATATTATTGTTGGAACCATCCAGCATGGTCCTATTGCAGCTGAAGGCTCTGCCGAGGTGAAAAAGATTGCCACCATGGCCAAAAGGGACTTTACCCTTATGACCAAGTGGGGAACTCACGAACCGTTTACGGAGTGGACTAAAGGTGAAGCCAATGTCTTCCCGGCGTTGAACGACCCTGAAAGTTTATACTATTTGGATGTTGCTCACACAGGTTGGGGAGCCGACTTATAATATTTAACTGTCATCATGTCAACAGTTAATGAAATCATAAGAGAATATCCCGCGCTTGGCGACATTGGTGACGGTATGCTGTCAAAAGCTGTGGCAGACCGCGATTTAAGTGGGGATGCCTCTTATGTTTCAACTCTAAAACAAAAAACCGAGTTGGTAGCCGCAGATTTAATGATGCACGTTGCTACATCGCCGGAGTTTAAGGAAGGAGACTTATCGATAAAGCATAAACCTGCAGAGCTAAAAGCTTTTGCAAAGCTGATTTACGATGAGTACGACGACCCGAAAGCCGATACGGTATTTGCACAACCAACGGTTAAAAACGCTTCAAGCCAATGGTAAAACGCTACCCACATACTTTTAATTATTACCCCGCTTCGGGGAGTACTGAGGGTGGTGAGTATTTACCTGGCGTAGAAGCTGACCCCGTTCCTTTTAAAGGTCGGGCAGTTTTTAAACCACAAGTTGTGAAAAATGCTGATGGAAGTATGAGCGAGATACAGGGAAAAATCCATTGTAAACCGCTTGATGCTGAAATAAAAAAAGGTGATACCGTAAAACTCGGTGAACGTTCTTTAAAAGTTTTTCAAATCAGAAAAGACCAATTAGCATGGGTTCTTTGGGTGGAGTAAAAATAGTCAATTTGGCTCAGGCACTTAGCTCAATCGATAATTTTGTTGACAACGTTGACAATGCCGTGCTAGAGGGCTTTAAATATGTGGGCGAAACTTTTATTAGGCAAGCTCGCTTAAAACGTGAATTTGAGGATGACACGGGAAACCTGCTGTCATCCATCGGCTATATTATTGGAAAAGACGGTAAAGAAATGTTTGAAGCTGTTAATGGCGCCGGTGAATACATTCAAGAGCACGAAGGAAGAGCGGAGGGTTTAAGGCTTGCAAGGGCTGTTCTGAAGGAAAACTCAAATGGATGGGTGTTGATAGGCGTTGCGGGAATGGAGTACGGGATTTATGTTGAGGCCAGGGGCATTAATGTAATTTCATTTAGTGTTCCAGGCGCGCAAAAGCTAATACAGGAAATATTAAACTCTTTAAAATAGTGGGGGGCGAGAGTCCTTGAAAAGAATGAACAAATCAGGAATAGATATAATTGACCGTGCTTACTTCTTTTTAGTAGCTGCCGGTATTGCCGATTTAATAACTGGCAACATCCACAAGGGGAATTATAATCCTGACCCGAAAGGTTCAATTGAGGAAGAGTTTATTGCTATTAATACCTTGCCATTTAGAGCGTACGATGTTGTACATGAGGGATGGGTAAATATTAACCTATTTATAAGTGACAAAGACGGGAATACCGATTTGTCACGATTTAGAAAATTAAACCCTGCAATTCAAATTGCAATAGCCGGGTATCAGTCGAAAAAGGGCACGTTATCACAAAAATCAAGAGACAAAGCCGGGGCTTACACAACCAACGAGGTTGATTTAACCGGAGAGTATTTATTTCTTAAAATACGTGATGTACACGGACCTTATCACGATAGCGGGCAAGAGGTATTTCGCAACCATTCAATAATGAATTTCAGGGTAAAATGTTTAATCGAAAAAATTGAATCATGATTATATTCAAAGAAATTGACAAGTTAGAAATTGGCGCTATGGGAGATAACGGCGCTATGGGAGCTATCCTAACCGATTATAAATCGAAGTTAGGCAGGGGTGGGCTTACGTTCGAGGGAACTCTCCCCGGTCTTATCGAGGAGAAGCTTGACGGGAATGATGTTCCTGTTGTGGCTATACCCGCGCCCGGAGAATCCTCCTATTGCACCGGAATTTTAAAAAAGTATTCGCTTGACGATATCGCGACCTTTGAAGGAGGCGAAGTGGTAACGGGTACATACTCTGCGCCTACAAGCAGGGTAGCACTTTTTTATTCAGTAAAAATCACGGGTAAATCCGTTGACGGTACATACGGAGTAATGAACATGCCTAAATGCCTGGTTGTTGGGAAACGTTTTGGTAACCCCAACTCAGATGCAGAGGGAATGCTCGGGCTGGCTTTTGGTATCAAAGAAATGATGCCGGTTAACGCGTCAGGCGTTCCCCTGCCATCCCACACATTTGTTGAAACAGACGTAGATTAATTAACGGGGCTTAACCCGCCCCTTTTTTTTATTTTCATGGTAGATAATCAAGAGATTGATGCTATTTTGCAAAAAGTTAAGCCCATTGAGCTTACCGAAGAAAAACCTAATTTACTTCAAAAAATTGGGCTGCAAAAAGGCAAATATATAATTGCGAATAAACCGTTTCCGTACGGTATATTTTTAAAAATTCAGCTCGAGTACTCGAAGCTGAAAAATTGTAATGCGAATACTATTAAAGGGCTGGCCGATTCTGTTTTAGAAAATGCCGAAATTGTAAACCGGATATTATGTTTTGGCTTCGGCGAGGACCCGGATACTATTAAAGGGAAAGTACTGCTAAAGCATGTTGAAAGGAATTTACCTCACACCGAGGTTTATAATACGCTTACATTTATTTTTAAGCAGGCTCACCCCGGAAATTTTACGATCGCTACCAACTTAGCCCATCTGAGTCTGGTAGCGGAGAAATCAGAAGCCACGCAAAAATAATAGGGCTCGCACTTCGCAACACCAATCTTACCTATCACGAAATAATGTGGGAAATCAGCTATTTGGCGCTGATGGCCATACTATTATCCAGCCGATATATATCGGAGAGCGAAAAAGAGACCGAGGAGCAAAAAGCCCTCAAAGAAATTGGAAACATGTTAGGAGGTAAATAATGGGATTTTCAGGAGGAATACAAGGGTTGCATTTTGTAAATTCAATGAGTAACGCCGGGCTTCGCACCGGAGCAACTCAGGCGAAAGGTATTGTTGGAGGTTTGGGAAAATCGATTAGCAGCATGGCGGTTTTTGCCCCACTTGCCATTGGGGGTGCCATTTTCGCGAAACTTTCAGCCGATGCATACTCCTTTTCGAAGGACTATGAAATGGCCATGAAGGAAGTTCAAACCATTTCCACAGCGGCGCAGGAAAATTTCAAAGGTATTTCAAAAGACATTATAGAGCTTTCTAAAGGTGGTCCTGATGGAGCCGTAGAATTAGCAAAAGCATTTTATCAAATTGTATCAGCCGGGCACGATGGGGCCAAGGGCTTGAAGTTACTTGATGTGGCCAGCCGTGCCGCCACCGCCGGAATATCCAGTACTGAAACTGCTGCAGATGGATTAACAACAGTTTTAAATGCGTGGGGTCTTGGTGCGGAACATGCCGCCGATGTTGCAGACACCATGTTTAAAACCGTTGAACGTGGTAAAACAACCTTTTCAGAACTTGCCGCAAACATTGCTCAAGTTGCACCGCTGGCAGCTGCAAATAATATTGCATTCGATGAAATATTTGGTTCAATCCAAACCATTACGAAGCAAGGTACATCAACCAGCGAGGCAATTACTCAAATCAGGAGTGCCATTATTGGTATGAATGAGGCTCTTGGCGATGGTTGGAGCAATACTATGACATTCCAAGAGGGTTTGCAGGCAGTTAGGGATATGTCAGACGGCTCTCAAAATAAGCTCAAGGAATTAATTGGACGCGTGGAAGGAGTGAACGCTGTTCTTGCAATGACCGGCAAAAATGCAAAAATGGCCGCTGAAGATTTAGGCTCCCTTGGAGAAAATGCAAAAGGGGCATCCGATAAAGCCTTTAATATAATGGTTGATTCTGCAACCAACCAGTGGAAAATGGCCAAGAATAATCTTAATGCCGTTATGTCGGGTTGGGGAGATGACTTAGTTGAGAAAAGCAAAGGGATTGCGAAGGCAATAAACGCGATGTTTGATGCTGGGGAGGCTGGTAAGATAAGGGAGAAGGCTATTGCCGTTGGAACGTTGGTCGCTCAGATAAATGATGCTAATACCTCAGAATCTGAAAGAGAAATACTTCTGGGTAGGTTAAAAGAATTAAATCCAGATATCGTAAAAGGCTTGGAGGATGAAGCCGATATGTTTAAAACATTAGCGGATCGGCTCAGGGAATATAACCAGGAGCAGATCAACCGGATGATTATTGCAAAACAGCAATCAAAAATTGATGATATTGTTGAGAATAAAAATGAGGCGTTAATCAAAAAAACAGAAGCGGAGATAGACCTACAAAGAACAGTTTCCAAAAATATTTTAGGGTTGCAGGAAAATACAAAATTGAACCCTAAAATAAAAGATGATTTTCTTAATATTTTAAATAGTCAAGACTCGGCCTATGATAAAATGAAAAATCTGATTGCAGAGTACGATAAAAGTGTATCAAGCTACACTCGAACAATGACAATGAGCGAGGCCGGTGAATACACTAAAGGGCTATCTTTTGGAGGAGCATCACTAACAGAGTATAAGGAACAGGCAGAAAAAATAGCCTCATACAATAAGGAAATACTCGGGCTTACTTCGGATAGAAGCGAGCTGGAAAAACAGCTATATGGATATTCTCCTGACGGGAAAAAAAGAAGAGAATCTGGCATTGATAAGCTAAATAGTGAACTGAAAAGTGGAGGGGGCGAAGGAGGAAGTAAAAAAGCTACAAGTGGAACTGTTACCGATGCAAAGAATAAAATTGCTGAGTTAGAAAAGAAACTCGGAACCGGTGATATTGCTTTTGAGGTAGATATTCTTCTGAAAATTTCAGAGGAGCAAGCTTTTATTGAAGATATTGCAAAACAGGTACGCGAAAAATTTAAAGAAGCTTTAGGCGATGATATAAAAATCTCACCCGTAAAATCAAAAGGCACAAAAGGTATAATCGATATTAAAGAAATTAAGGGGCAGTTACAACCCATGAAGCAGCTAACTGCGGAGGAAGAAAAAAGGCTAAAAGCACAAAGCAAACAGCTTGATAACTTACACATGCAGCAGGAGAAGTACGAGGATATTTCAGACGGTTTAAGCGATGCCTCAAAAATACTCGGAGCTTTAAGCTTTGCCGCCGGAGAGCTTGACTCTGACCTCGGAGAGTCGTTGGGTAAAATGGCTGATTTAGCTTATAACGCA
>Ga0208900_1001034_pt1 | contig 15809 bp, 14 predicted proteins | sample AntAceMetag02UKK_FD_184763 | JGI IMG/M metagenome (GOLD analysis project Ga0208900, IMG submission 184763) | Saline lake microbial communities from Ace Lake, Antarctica - Antarctic Ace Lake Metagenome 02UKK (SPAdes) (version 2) | ecosystem: Environmental > Aquatic > Non-marine Saline and... | reverse complement strand
AAAACAGGGCAGTCCAGCGAAATCTGGATATCCTGGAAGGGGACGGTATGCTTATTCTGGAGCCGGGAACCGGAGAACTTGCCTGCAAAACCACAGGGGCTGGACGTCTGCCAGACCCTGAAGTTATTTTTGACCGCCTGAAGAAATTATTTATTCCCTGTGATTTTGCCGGTAAAAAGATATTGGTCACAGCAGGTCCCACCCGGGAGGCCATTGATCCGGTGCGGTACATCAGCAATCATTCATCCGGTAAAATGGGTTATGCCATTGCAGAAGCCGCAGAAAAAAGAGGGGCCAAGGTGACCCTGGTATCCGGTCCGGTGGCCCTTTTGCCTCCCCTGGGGGTGGAAATGGTGCGGGTGGAAAATGCCCGGGACATGGCAGAGGCTGTGCTGGATGCCATGGATCATGTCGATGTCATCATCAAAGTTGCTGCGGTGGCAGATTACAGACCGACTGACCCCAAAAATAAAAAGATAAAGAAAAAAGACCAGACCGGGGATGAGTTGTCCATAAATCTCACAGAAAACCCTGATATCCTCCGGGCCGTGGGGCAGAAAAAACAACATCAATTCGTGGCAGGATTTGCCGCAGAAACCAATGATCTGGTGGAAAATGCCACCCTTAAAATGGCCCGTAAAAACCTGGACATGATCGTTGCCAACCAGGTGGGGGTTGAGGGTTCCGGGTTTGAGGCGGATACCAACAAAGTCACCTTTCTGTTCCGGGACGGCACCCGAAGAGATGTGCCCCTCATGGATAAGTCCGCTGTGGCTCATACCCTTCTTGATGAAATTTTTGCCAGAATATGATGGAAAAAAAAATAGACGAACAGACAATGCCCAGGGTTTCAGCACATGCCCTTGGGCAGGTTCTCAAAGATTTTTCAAGCTGCCTTTCTCTGCAACGGGACATGGGGGTAAATGGCGTGGATCTTTCCCCTGACACGGTGAAACTAATGGATCAATGGCAAAGGGGTAAGTTTCGTCCCATGGCCAAACCTATCCGGGTAGAAGTTCGCACCCCAGCGCAAAAAAACCGTACACCCCCACCCAAGCCTTCCACTTCTCTGGTGGAACCTGTAGCTCCTTTGGCAAAAACCCGGGATGCCCAGCCACCTGAAACAGTCACATCCATGCCATCCAATGGAGGGGGTGTCGCCAAGGAAGGTGAATCGCCAATTCAAAATATTCCCATGCCCATCATCCAGGGCAGGGGCACCGGATCTTCGGGAATATTTTTTCTGTGTGAGGTCTCCACCCTGGATGAAAACCAACAACCGGATATTACCCAGGGGGCTGCGGGGGAGCTGTTCCTGAATATTTTAAAGGCCATGAATCTAAATGTGGATCAGGTTCATATCATCAGCTTTTATCCGCCGCCTTCCCATGGCAATACACCCGATGAGGGATGGCAAAAGCAGGTGAAAACCCATGTGTTTAAAAAGATGAGGGAAATCAATCCCCGGGTTATCTGTTCCATGGGAGAAACCGCATTGCAGGTGATGCTGGGAAACGACGCCCGCCTGGCAGATGGGGAAGGGCGGTTCCACAATATGGCCACGGCTCTTTTTATCCCCACCTTTCACCCGGCCCAACTAACTGAAGACCCGTCCCTGAAACGGGCTGTGTGGGAAAGCATGAAACGTATCATACAAAGGGCAGGGCAGGTCTGATAAAACAATTCTGATTCTATTTTCTATCTTCGTTGTGGGCAAGCCAGGGCCAGAATACGGTCTGCCTGTGGCAGTAACCAAGGGTGATCCATGAGATGTTATTAAATCAATTTCTGGAAGTATTGGATGCAGAAAAAGGATATTCTTCCCACACCATAAGGGCCTATGGCCGGGACATGAAAGATTTTATGGCGTTCTGTGCCCAAGACAATGGATCAGAAATCCTGTCCGATGCCCAATTCCTGGAATATGCAAACCACAAAAAAGCATCCATGGTCCGCGAATACATGGCCGTTCTGGCCCGCAGCGGTATCCAGAAAAAATCGGTGGCCCGTAAGCTCGCCGCCATTAAATCTTTTTTTCGATACCTGGTCATGAACCAGCAACTCTCCTTCAATCCCGCAGAGGCCGTACCCTATCCCAAACTACCCCAGAAGATCCCCGATTTTCTAACCGTGGATGATATCTTTAAATTATTGGATTCCATAAAGACCGACACCCTGCTGGGAAGGCGCAATGCTGCCATATTTGAAACCTTTTATTCCACCGGCATCCGGGTATCAGAAATGCAGGGGCTCAATCTTGAGGATGTGGATGTGGATCGACGTTTTCTCAAGGTAACGGGCAAGGGCAATAAACAGCGCATGGTTCCCATTGGTCACCGGGCACTTTCTGCCATTCTTTTTTATCGAAACGGTATTGTCCCCTCCCATGGCCCCTTATTTTTGAACAAAAACAATACCCGCCTTTTGGATCGCTCCATGCGTAGAATTCTCAACAAGGTTGTTGCGGATTGCCGATTGTATCTTCCTGCTTCTCCCCACACCCTGCGTCATTCCTTTGCCACGCACATGCTGGATGCCGGGGCAGATCTCAGGGGAATTCAGGAAATCCTTGGCCATGCCAGCCTTTCCACCACCCAGATTTACACCCATGTCACCATGGATCGACTCATGGAAGTGTATGACAAGGCCCATCCTCGCCGTTGAAATAATACTTGCATCTTCCCCTCAAGGGCTTATATTCTTGGCCATATTATTTATTTTTTATAGAAATGAAACATGACAGGTCTGACCCCTTCAGGCCGGGAGAAAAACACATGAGTGATGTATTTCATGGAACAACCATTCTTGCCCTGCGCCATAAAGGCCGGGTGGTGGTGGCGGGTGATGGCCAGGTAACCCTGGGCAATACCATAACCAAGCACAAGGCCCGGAAGGTGAGACGCATATATAATGATGCCATCATCACAGGCTTTGCCGGTGCAACGGCCGACGCCCTTCATCTGTCGGAAAAACTGGAACAAAAACTGGAGCGATTCAACGGCAATCTCACCAGAAGTGCCGTGGAGCTGGCCCGGGAGTGGCGTACAGACAAATATTTAAGGCGGCTTGAGGCCATGATGATTGCCGCAGACAGCCAATGTACCTACCTGTTGTCCGGCAACGGAGATGTCATTGAACCCGACGATGGGGTCATCAGTATTGGTTCCGGCAGTACCGGTGCCCAGGCCGCAGCCCAGGCCCTGGTGCGGCACACCGATCTTGATCCGGTGGAAATTGTGAAAGAGGCCATGACCATTGCCGCCTCCCTGTGCATCTATACCAACAACAACATCACCATAGAAACCATATAATCCGCCACGGTCAGACCTGGTGTTGCGCCCGGGTTTACCCTTAAAAAAATAATGAAAAAGTAAGGTGCATCAGTACCCAGCACCCAGTACCCAAAACCCAAAACCCAGTACCCAAAAACCCAGCACCTGCTTTTTCACATATAAATAAGGATCATCATATGATTCAGGATCTGAAACCCAAAGAAATTGTCCAACGCCTGGACAGATACATCATCGGCCAGAAAAATGCCAAAAAATCCGTGGCCATTGCCCTTAGAAACAGATGGCGCAGACGTCAGGTGGAGCCATGTCTCAGAGATGAGATTGCACCCAAAAATATTATCCTCATTGGTGCCACAGGGGTGGGAAAAACCGAAATTGCCCGACGTCTGGCAGATCTGACTGATTCCCCCTTTTATAAGGTGGAGGCATCCAAGTTCACCGAGGTGGGATATGTGGGCCGGGACGTGGAGTCCATGGTGCGGGATCTGCTGGAGTTGACCATCAATAAGCTTAAGGGACGTCAGCAGGAGGCCGTTCAGGAAAAAGCTGCTGCCATTGCCGAGGAACGAATTCTGGATATCCTGCTTCCCAGCAATAATACACCCGCTAAAGCCCAAGGTACTGATCACATTGAAGGAGAGGTGGCAGGCCAGGGCAACTCCATTGATATTGTGGATGTCGGTGCTGCTCCCAAGGCATCCACCCGGGAAAAGCTTCGCAAGATGCTCCGGGCCGGTAAGCTGGATGACCGTTTGGTGGATCTGGAAGTTCAGGCAAAGAATTCCCCCATGGTGGAAATTTTCAGTAACACCGGCATGGAAGAGATGGGTTTTAATTTCAAGGACATGCTGGGCAATATCATGCCCAAGAACACCAAACGCCGTAAAATAAAGGTGTCCGAAGCCATTAAAATTTTGTGCCAGGAAGAGGCGGCCCATCTGGTGGACATGGAAAAGGTGGTGGCAGAAGCCATTGAAATGGTGGAACAGTCCGGCATTATATTTCTTGATGAGATCGATAAAATTGCCGGTAAGGAAAAAGGTCATGGCCCGGATATATCCAAGGAGGGAGTCCAGCGGGATCTCTTGCCCATTGTGGAGGGCAGCTCCGTACCCACCAAGTATGGCACGGTGAAAACCGATCATATTCTATTCATTGCATCCGGAGCCTTTCATATGTCAAAACCCTCGGATCTCATCCCGGAACTCCAGGGGCGGTTTCCCATCCGGGTGGAGCTTGATAATCTTGGAAAGGCCGAGTTTGAACGTATTCTAACAGAGCCCAAAAATGCCCTGGTTCTTCAGTATATTGCCCTGCTTCGCACCGAAGGGATTGATCTTGAGTTCACCCAGGATGCCATTGAAACCATTGCCGCCATTGCCGAACAGGTGAACACCAACACAGAGAATATCGGGGCAAGGCGGTTGCACACCCTCATGGAAAAATTATTGGAAAATGTGCTGTTTGATGCCCCAGATTTGGACGAAAAAACCGTTGTGGTGGATGCGGCGTTTGTGAATGGGCAATTAAAAGATATTGTTGAAGATGAGGATTTAAGCAGGTATATACTATGACAGACAGAACAGTTGCTGACATACTGATAGAGTCCCTTCCCTATATCCGACAGTTTTCCGGAAAAACCATTGTGGTGAAGTATGGAGGCCATGCCATGGTGGATGAAAAATTAAAGGATGATTTTGCCAGCGATATCACCTTGTTAAAGTGTATTGGTCTTAATCCCGTGGTGGTCCATGGCGGGGGTCCCCAAATTAATAAGGTGCTTGATGCCATGGGCATTACCTCAAGCTTTGTCCGGGGCATGCGTTACACCGACGATGAAACCATGGATGTGGTGGAGATGGTGCTGGGAGGAAAGGTCAACAAGGAGATTGTGGCCCGCATCAACAGCAAGGGGGGCAACACCGTGGGCCTCACCGGCAAGGACGGGGGGCTTATCACCGCTGAAAAAATGACCATTTACCAGGAGGCAGAAGGGGACAACCCCCCGGAAATCATTGATCCGGGTATGGTGGGCACGGTGTCCCGGATTAATCCCCATATTATTCATACCCTTACGGATCAGGGCTTTATCCCGGTGATTGCCCCGGTGGGCATTGGTGAAAAGGGCGAGACCTATAATATCAATGCCGATCTGGTGGCTGCTAAAATTGCCTCGGCCCTTAATGCCGAGCGACTGATTTTGCTCACCGATGTGGATGGGCTCTTGGATGAGGATGGAAAATTGGTTTCTTCGGCCAATGCCGAAACCATCCATGGGATGATCAAAAATGGAAACATCAAGGGAGGCATGATTCCCAAGATGGAGTGCGCTCTTGAGGCTCTGAATCATGGGGTACAAAAATCCCACATCATAAACGGCACAAGATCCCATGCCCTGCTGCTGGAGCTTTTCACTGATCCGGCATCGGCACCCAGGTTTTCACGGATAATCAGTAATTTTTATAAACGGGCATGTCCTGCTGGACACAACGAATATTGGGTCGTAGACGCGGAGCCAAATGGCATTATGCCGCCCCCCCCCCCCGACGGGCAATGGGCCCGGCCGGAACCGTAGACGGCACAATTGGCCGGTTCCTATTACCCATCGGGGGGGGCTCTGCTGAGGGTACTTGGACACTTCATTTTCATATAACTGCCACGGGCAGACCGTATTCTGGCCTCGGCCTGCCCACAATGAAGCGTGAAAGAATATTAGATACGTCTACCCTTTCATATAAAAGAGGTAAGTATTTTGAATACAAAAGAAAAAACAGACAAATATATATTTAACACCTATGGCCGCATCCAGAAGGTGTTTGTAAAGGGACAAGGGGCCACCTTGTGGGATGAAGAAGGCAATACCTACACCGACTTTCTGGCAGGCATTGCCGTGTGCAGCCTGGGCCACAGCCATCCGGAAGTGGCAAAGACAGTGGCAGAGCAGGCAGCCACCCTTACCCATGTTTCAAACTATTACTACACGGCTCCCCAGGCAGATCTTGCCGAAAAACTGGTGACATCTTCCTTTGCAGATCGTGTTTTTTTTGCCAACTCCGGAGCTGAGGCCAATGAGGCAGCCATAAAGCTTGCCAGGAGATATTTCAATAAAAAGGGCCAGCCCCATCGGATTAAGATTATCTCCATGTCCCAGTCCTTCCATGGACGAACCATGGCCACCCTGTCTGCCACAGGTCAAGATAAAATCAAGGATGGCTTTGCCCCCCTGGTGGAGGGTTTTATCCACATCCCCTTTAATGATATTGATGCATTAAAGGCGAACCTGGATGATACTGTGTGCGCTGTGATGATGGAACCCATACAGGGGGAGGGTGGTGTGATACCTGCCACCCCTGAATATATAAAGGCCGTGCGTGCCCTTTGTGACCAAAAGGGCGTTTTCCTGATTTTTGATGAAGTGCAGACTGGCATGGGACGTTGTGGTCGGCTTTTTGCCCATGAGCTTTATGGGGTAACACCGGATATCATGACCCTGGCCAAGGCCCTGGCCAATGGGCTTCCCATGGGAGCCATGCTGGCCACACAAGAGGCAGCCACAGGCTTTGCCCTGGGCAGCCATGCCACTACCTTTGGCGGAACCCCCCTGGTGGCAGCGACGGCCCTGAAGGTGTTTTCTATTATTTCCCAGCCGGAGTTTTTGCAGGAGGTGGTGGAAAAGGGCCAATACTTTAAAAAACAGCTCTCTTCCCTTAAATCAGCCCATCCGACCATTAAAGAGATCCGGGGGGAGGGATTGCTCGTGGGCATGGAGATTGACGGGGAAGCCGGTAAAATTGTTGAAGAATGTCTGAAAAAAGGCTTTATTATTAACGCAATTCAGGGTAATATTTTACGCTTTGCACCGCCTTTGATCATCAGTCATGGAGAAATAGACGCCTTGGTGGCGGTGCTGGATAGCCTTCTGGCATAAGGAGATTTTGTTTTGAAGAAAGATATACTGTCGTTGCTTGATCTGGAAAAGGATGATTTTACCCATCTGTTTGACAGGGCCTTGCAGCTTAAAAAACGATTTGCACAGGGTATTGCCGATCGTCCCCTTATTGGAAAAAGCCTTGGGTTGATTTTTGATAAAAAATCCACCCGGACCCGTGTGGCCTTTGAAACTGCCATGATTCAGCTGGGGGGAACGCCCATCTATATGAGTACCCAGGATACCCAGATCTCCCGTAACGAGCCTGCTTCTGATACGGCCCGGGTGTTGTCCCGGTATGTGGATGCCCTGGCCATGCGAACCTTTGACCATGCTCTTGTGGCCGAGTTTGCCGCATCTGCAAGTATCCCGGTGATCAATGCATTGACTGATTCTTTTCATCCCTGTCAAATCTTAAGCGATATCATGACCATTATTGAAGTGAAGGGCGGTTATGACGGACAGAAAATCGTTTGGGTGGGGGATGGAAACAATGTGGCCAACTCCTGGGTGAATGCCGCAGCGGTTCTGGATCTGGAACTGGTGGTGGTCACCCCCAATGGGTATGGGATTCCAGAAGAGGTTAAAGCTGCATCCCTTGCAAGGGGAGGATCAAAGATTATTTTTACCCATGACCCCGTGGCCGCAGTAACGGATGCCGATGTGGTTTACACCGACGTCTGGGCCAGCATGGGCCAGGAAGAGGAACAAAAAAAACGGGAGCTTGCTTTTAAGGGATTCCAGGTCAACAAAGCCTTACTTGCCCATGCCAAAAAAGATGTGACTGTGCTGCATTGTCTGCCAGCCCACAGGGACGAGGAAATTGCCGAAGATGTGCTTGAGGCACCGGGGGCTGTGTTCTGGGATCAGGCGGAAAACAAACGTCATATGCACAAGGCGATTCTGGAAACTTTGATCCTGAAAACGCGTTAGCGGAGGCGGGGACAGATTTAAAAATATGACCCCCTAAGCGCAAATGCAAATGGGTAACTTATTTAAAACTCATTCATAAGGATTGTTATTCTATGTCCTTCTGGGCATGGCTGTTTATAAGGAGAAAAAAACATGGCTGATATAAAAAAAGTGGTGCTTGCCTACTCAGGTGGGCTTGATACCTCGGTGATATTAAAGTGGCTCATTGAAACCTACCAGTGCGAAGTGGTGACTCTCACCGCAGATCTGGGTCAGGAAGAAGAGCTGGACGGCCTTGAAGAAAAGGCACTGAAAACCGGCGCAGTCAAGGCATATGTGGAGGATCTTCGGGAGGAGTTTGTAAGGGATTACGTATTTCCTGCTTTCCGGGCCAATGTGATATACGAGGGGCAGTACCTTTTGGGTACCTCCATTGCACGTCCCCTCATTGCCAAACGCCAGATTGAAATTGCCCATAAGGAAGGGGCCGATGCCGTGAGCCACGGTGCCACGGGCAAGGGCAACGACCAGGTGCGGTTTGAATTGGGATATTTGGCCATTGATCCGGCCATTAAAATAATTGCCCCTTGGCGGGACTGGGATCTTACCTCCCGGACCCGGCTCATGGAGTTCGCTAACCAACACGGCATTGAAGTGCCCCAAACCCCCAAAAAACCTTACAGCACTGACCGTAACATGCTCCACATCAGTTATGAGGGCGGCGTGCTGGAAGATCCCTGGGCCCAGGCCACCGATGACATGTACACCATGTCCATCCGTCCCGAGGATGCCCCGGACGTGCCTGAAATAATTGATATCACCTTTAAAAATGGGGATCCAGTGGCCATCAATGGAGAAGAAATGTCTCCGGCCACCATGCTCAAATCCCTTAATACCCTGGGCGGACGCAACGGTATTGGCCGCATTGATCTGGTGGAAAACCGTTTTGTTGGCATGAAATCCCGGGGGGTGTATGAAACCCCGGGTGGCACCCTTTTACGCCTGGCCCACATGAACATGGAATCCATTACCCTGGATCGGGAAGTGGCTCATCTAAGGGATTCTTTAATACCAAAGTATGCCGAGCTGATCTACAACGGCTTCTGGTTTTCTCCAGAGATGGAGATGCTCCAGAAAATGATCGACGATACCCAAACCAATGTTTCCGGCCGGGTACGACTGAAACTTTACAAAGGGGGGTGCCATGTGCTGGGCAGGGAGTCTGATTTCAGTCTTTATGACGAGTCCTTTGCCACCTTTGAAGATGATGATGTTTACTCCCAGAAGGATGCCGAAGGTTTTATCCGCCTAAACGCCTTGCGTTTGAGAATTCGAAAGCTGGCCCAGGATCGACGTAAGGCATAATTTTTTTTTATATGAAAGAGTAGATATATTTAACATTCTTTCATGCTTCGTTGTGGGCAGGCCGGGGCCAGAATACGGCCTGCCCGTGGCAGCTTATTAGAAAATAAAACCTCCGGGCAACCTCAGCAGAGCCCCCCCCGATGGGTAATAGGAACCGGCCAATTGTGCCGTCTACGGTTCCGGCCGGGCCCATTGCCCGTCGGGGGGGGCGGCATGATAGCATTTTGAATATTCGTTGTGGCAAGGGATCGTGCCATGATTGTTTTTATATGAAAGAGTAGGTATTTCTAACATTCTTTCAGGCTTCGTTGTGGTTAGGCCGGGGCCAGAATACGATCTGCCCGTGGCAGTTTTATATGAAAGTCTCAGCAACGTGCTAAAATTAAAGGACTTTCGTTTTTCGTTGTGGCTGGTCTAACAGCCATGTATGTTATATGAAAATCAGGGTACCATTCATTTTCCAGTTTGCACTTGCTGGAGCAATCATTTTATTTTTTGGGAATCATCACCCCAAGCGTGTAAGTTATTTTTGGGGTGACATTAAAGATGTCAAATCAGGATAAAAAAATGGCAAAAAAACCATGGGACGGCAGATTCTCCCAGAGTACAGACAAGCTGGTGGAAAAGTTCACCTCCTCCATTGATGTGGACAGGGAGCTTTATAATTATGACATTGACGGCAGCATCGCCCATTTGAAGATGATGGCCCATCAATCCATGATCACCGGGGAAGAGGCAGATGTCTTGGCCCAGGGTCTTGAATCAGTTCGCCAGAAGATCAAAGATAATGCCTTTGAGTTCTCTGACACCCTGGAGGACATCCATATGCACATTGAAAGTGCCCTGGGCGATGAAGTGGGCAGCGTGGCCCGTAAGCTTCACACGGGTCGCAGCCGGAACGATCAGGTGGCCCTGGATGTGAGAATGTATTTAAAGGCTGAGACCCACTACATCATGGACAGCCTAATGGCCCTTCAAAAGGTGCTGGTGGAAAAAGCCCATGAAAACCTTGATGTGGTGATGCCGGGGTACACCCATCTCCAGCGGGCCCAGCCGGTGTTGTTTGCCCATCACCTCATGGCCTATTATGAAATGTTCAAGCGAGATTATGAGCGATTTGAAGATTCCCTTAAGCGCACCGATGTCATGCCCCTTGGCAGTGCGGCCCTGGCTGGCACCACCTTTCCCTTGAATCGGGAATACACCCGGGAGCTGTTGGGCTTTGCCAAGGTGTCAGATAACAGCATGGATTCTGTTTCTGACCGGGATTTTGCCATGGAATTCATTTCCCATGCCACCATCTGCATGGTGCACCTGTCACGGTTTTCCGAAGAGCTGGTGCTGTGGTCCTCGTCGGAATTTGCCTTTATTACCATATCTGATGCGTTTACCACCGGTTCCAGTATTATGCCCCAGAAAAAAAATCCCGATGTGGCCGAATTAGTCCGGGGCAAGACTGGGAGGGTGGTGGGCAATCTCATGGCCATGATCACCCTGATGAAATCCTTGCCTCTGGCCTATAACCGGGATATGCAAGAGGATAAAGAGCCGCTGTTTGATACGGTGAATACCTTGAAGGTCTGCGTGGACATCTATGCCCGCATGTTACCCAACATTGCCGTGAATGCCCCCACCATGCGAAATGCCGCTGAAAACGGATTTTTAAATGCCACAGACCTTGCCGACTACCTGGTGGTTCGGGGCATGCCCTTTAGAGAGGCTCATTCGGTGTCAGGAAAGGCCGTGGCCTTTGCCCTGGGTAAAGAAAAAGAGCTGCATCAACTGACCCTTGAAGATCTTCAAACATTTTCCCAGCTTATTGAAGGGGATATCTTTGGCTTTCTCTCCACGGAACAGATGATTTCCCGCAGGGTCACCCATGGAGGTACGGGCTATGAGAATGTTAAGCTGGCAGTGGAAAAGGCCCGTGGGCAACTGAAGCTTTAATTTGTACAACGGGGATGACATGCGGAATATATCAAAAAAGATAGCCTTGGTACTCATGGTGGTTTTCTTGGTGGCAGGAGGGGGCATGGGTTGTGGCAAAAAAGGACCGCCCTTGGTGCCGTTGGCATTGATTCCACCGCCACCTGTTCGTGTCAGTTACCAGTTGACGGCAGATCAGGTGATGCTCCAATGGGAACTTGATGCTGAATTTCAAAAAAAGATCAAAGGAGGCGACATGGGCATTGAGATTTATAGAGCCAGTCGTCCCCTTTCCGAAGATGCATGCAAAGGATGTCCTTTGACCTTTGAAAAATTAGCAGACGTTCCGGCAAAGACCTTGGAGTATAGGGATTCCCTTGAAAGAGGCTTTCGATATTTCTATCGCCTGAGAACCACCCAGGGTGCCAATATTGTCAGTGAGTATTCTGAAACGGTTGAATTTGATTTTGAATAACTGCCATTGCAGATCTGTCAATCACAATTAAAATCTAAATGCTTTATGATTCAGGTCTGTTGAATGGGATTTAATATAAAAAAGAAAGATAAATATAGTATGGAAAAACAGGTGCCAGCTTTTATCTCCATCGGGTCTAACATGGGAGACAAGTATGATAATTGCATCAAGGGGATTGAGCTTTTAAACCATCTGGATCACACTTCAGTCACCGATATTTCCCCCTTTTATCAGACTGATCCTGTGGATTTCACTGAGCAAGACTGGTTTGTCAACGGCATGGTAAGGATAACAACGTTCCTTTCACCTGTTGACTTAATGGCCAGCTTAAAGGCGATTGAACAGACCTTGGGCCAATTTGAAAAAACGGTGCGTTTTGGGCCCCGCCTCATTGATTTGGATATTGTGTTGTATGATAATCTGGTGATGAATCAGGAAACTGTCATTCTTCCCCATCCCCGGATGCACAAAAGGCGCTTTGTCTTAAAACCCCTTTGTGATATAGATGCGAACATACTGCACCCCGTGATGAAGCAAACTATCCAAAGCCTTCTGGACGAACTCAAAGAGGGTGAACAGAATATTTTAACATATAAAAAAGGGCAAGAAACTGCCCTGAAATAACCCACCCGGAATGGGTGATTCATATAGAAAAAAATGGAGAGCATAATTATGAAGTTTTTTATAGATACAGCCAATATTGAAGAGATCAAAGATGCCAACAGCATGGGCATGGTGGATGGGGTTACCACAAATCCCACCCTTATTGCCAGAGAAGAAGGTGAATTCAAGGATATTATCAAGGAAATATGTTCTGTGGTGGACGGCCCGGTGAGTGCAGAAGTGATCAGTCTTGAATATGACGGCATGGTGTCCGAAGCCAGAGAGCTTGCCACCATTGCCGATAATATTGTGGTGAAGATACCCATGACCATTGAGGGGCTTAAAGCCGTCAGAACCCTTTCCGATGAAGGCATTAAAACCAATGTAACCCTCGTTTTTTCTGCGCTCCAGGCTCTGATGGCTGCCAAGGCCGGTGCCACCTATGCCAGCCCCTTTGTGGGACGTCTGGATGACCTTTCCCAGGACGGCATGAATCTGATTGAGGAGATTGTGGAGATCTACAGCAATTATGGATATCCCACAGAGATCATCGTGGCCAGTGTCAGAAATCCCCTTCATGTGTTGAACTCTGCCCTTCTGGGTGCTGATATTGCCACTATCCCCCATAAGGTCTTAAAAGCCCTTGCATCCCACCACATGACCGACAAGGGCATTGATGCTTTTATGGCGGACTGGGCGAAAAAAGACAATAAATAACCATCAATAATAAGAAATTAAGTCAATAATTTCTGGACTAATAATTCAGGGGGAGGGGCTTGCCTGTTTTTTTAAAACTGGCTGGTAGAGGGGGGAATGAGTTTGTCTGATTTTAAAAAATAAACTTATTCTAAAATTATGGTTGACATATGAATGGGAACCTTATATAAAACCTCTTGTCTTAACTGAGCGGGAATAACTCAGTGGTAGAGTGCGACCTTGCCAAGGTCGAAGTCGCGGGTTCAAATCCCGTTTCCCGCTCCATTTTAAAGTTAGTCAAGGCGGCTTGGCCAAGTGGTAAGGCGACGGCCTGCAAAGCCGTTATTCTCCAGTTCAAATCTGGAAGCCGCCTCCAAAATATTGTGTTTTAAAACAAGGGCTTAGGGAGAAATCTTTAAGCCCTTGTTGTTTTGGCTAAAAATGAATTCCAACCCTATTTCCAACCTCTGGATCAACTTTCACTTTTCCAACCACCAGAGAATCCATAAGTAAGAGATCATCCAATGGAATAACATCTGACTCACAGTCACCATACCCGTACCCACCACCACGTTTATAATTCACTGGCCATGGTCTGTTCCAGGCATCCCAGGTTCCAGGGGAAGGCACCAGCTCCCGGCTCGTGGGGTAGGCGGTTACCTTGGAAGGGCTCATCCAAAATGGATGGTGGAAAAGACGTCTCCCCTTTGGACTTATTACACCCCGGATGCAATAAGTCAGACATGAGGTTTTCGGAGGTTTTAACCGTCCTCTCCACTACCCCCAGATGTGGGGAATGCTGTTGACTCCTCCATTTTGTGGAGTCCATGGCATCCAGGAGGATAACGCTGCTGAATATTTAGATTTAAAATCCAAATATTCAACCACCCCAATTTGGGGGAGTGAATTTAATCTCGCTCCTGAAAAATAAGGAGTGAGATTTTAACCGCCTTAATTTTCAGCCCGTTGATTGAAGGGGGTATCCACACACGACACTCCCTTCACCTGGCAGGATGGAAACCGGCCCAGGGATTTGAATTATTGCATTATGTAGCAACCCAAATATTAGGTTTTCTTAGGTTTTACCCCGTGTCCAAATATGGAGTTTTCTGATATTTTGGGGTGAACAAAATATATGGTTTCCTAATGTTTTGACGTTAACAATTGTTAACATAAAATTATACTTCAACCTTAGCAATTCTTAGCATAGACCACCACTCCGCAAATCTTACGAACCCTTATTTACAGGCATCCCGAAAGATTCAGCCCCAGGAAATAAAAAGGTCTGGCTGTCATTGGTGGGGGGTGCCGTGGTAGACTATTTGATATTGAACAACTTCTTTAAATACGGCCCCATACTCATCACTGCCTTGTTTTTTTCCCTCTCCAATGATTTTGCTTCTGAAGGAGTCAATGGAACCGAACTTGAGTATGTACCTTGCTTCTGATTCTGTGAGGGCTTGGAGTTCTCCTGCAATGTCAAATTCTCTAACGGTTTCCCGGAGTTCTTTTTCATTGAATTTATCCTTTAAGCTGAAAAATGTTTTTTGTTTGATAGCAAGCCCCAGGGCAATGTGATCCCCAGGGCAGGTTAATATTTTAAAGTCCATACTGGTTGCTATTTCTGCTATTTTTTTAACAAGTCACATTTCACCAATAGCTTGTTGGGCAAGCTGCCCCAGAGTAGACCCGGCAGGAAGAAAAAAAACAGACTCATTCCCATGTGCCTTATATGCTCTGACAAAATCCTTGGCCCACCATTTGAGTTCATCATCTTTCACATGACTTTACTGCATGGCCCCACCTTTCACATTGGCGGTGGCATATGTTATGGCTTCTTCCATTTCCAGAGCGGAGTATTCCTTTGCTGATTTGTTGACAAGGGATATCATCATGGGTTGACTGTGCTGTTCCGGGATGAGGTTCAAAAGAGAATTTATATCTTCTGTGGCTGGATACGACGACGACAGCAAGACTTCCACCTCAACCTCTGGTTCTGGGGCAGTAGTCGTTGTTTCCCTCAGTGTTTGTTCTATATAAGTATTTATTACTGGGACGGTTTCCGCACGACGGGTTTCCGAACTCTGGGTTTCATCCTTGATGTCGGTTTTAACCTGGCTGGTTGTGGCCTGTTCCGGTACCTCATTGTGTATCAGAGGTTGCCCCACATTTGGGGAGACCTTGGCGGTGGTGACACCATCCTTCCTGGCCCCCGCATCTTCATAAACATGATACTCTGTTCCGGTGATCCTTCCAGACTTTGTCCTGACCACCTGTTTGTGGATGTACCCACCTTTCTCCAGCTCCGCAATGGAGGATCTTATGGCGGTACGGCCTTGCTTGCCGGTCTTCACTATGTAGTTGATATTGAGATTCCAGTTGTCGGGCTTAGATAAGAGTCTGACCAAAGTTCCCAGGGCTTTGTCACTTAACTGGGGGTCATTGATAGCCTGGTTAGAAATTACCGTGAATGTTTCTCTGTTCTTATTTCTGATTATCATCTTTGCCCCCCCCATGTTAAAAAGCACTGATTCCCGGTAATTTTCCCTTGTGGGGATCGCATCCACTCAATTCTGATATGACCACTCTTTTCAAGCTCCTTTATGGCACT
>Ga0208900_1001033_pt1 | contig 15815 bp, 11 predicted proteins | sample AntAceMetag02UKK_FD_184763 | JGI IMG/M metagenome (GOLD analysis project Ga0208900, IMG submission 184763) | Saline lake microbial communities from Ace Lake, Antarctica - Antarctic Ace Lake Metagenome 02UKK (SPAdes) (version 2) | ecosystem: Environmental > Aquatic > Non-marine Saline and... | reverse complement strand
AAATAGCAAAATGCAAGTTCGAAGTTTTGAAATCAGTCTTTTAATTGCTTTCGCTTTTCTCCTTTGTTGTATCTGATAGAAGTGGTAATCAAACTTCGAACGGTTGGCAGCGACGACAGAAGATTAGAAAATTTGAGTACTGGAGTTTTGGAGATATGGATAAAGGGAAGGCCTGACAGGGTTAAGCCTGTTGTGTGTTTCAACGACAATTATTCAATCATCTGTGGGATTCCTGTGTAATACAAATCAAAACCACCTTGGCCTCCCGGCCTGTTTGAAGAAAAGATTAGAAGATTATTGTCGAAATTGTCATAGTGTAAAGTGATAGGCCTGTATTCGTCATGCTGGCTGTTAATCTTCTCGCCGAAATTCTTCGGTTCAGTCTAATTATCATTTTCAAAAATACCCACGTTCATAGCACTTCTTTTCATTGCAAGATGCTAAAATGAAAATTGAAATGATGAGGATTGACAAATTCTTCATAATTCTTTCTATGAAAGATGAACCCCAGGGCTAATAGGTTGCTTCACCTGAAGGTTGAATGTACTAAAGCACAAATCTAAATAGTGTTTGTCTATAAATAGGGTTCATTGTGATATCCATAGCCCCGGCATTTATGCCGGGGATTGATTTGAAAGGATGAATAACCCCCGCCTTTTCGCTGTTACTGCTGCAGCAGTAACAGCGAAAAGGCGGGGGTGAGAAATATCAAATCAAGTATTCTCCGGCATAAATGCCGGAGTTACGGAAAAACACCGACTTTATGGACGGACACTAAATAGGTTTTGAGGCTTGGATTTTATAGCTGAAGCAGATAATATCAAGTTAATAGACAAATCCAATTAAGCATCAGTCTCACAAGCATCACCCATGCAATTTGGCTTTTCAACTGGCCTAGGGATTAGTTTCATCCTGATGGAAAGGAAATACAATTTACAGCCCACGCAAATGCCAAACGCTGTTTCTAAATAAAGCAGGAACAGGCAAACGATGCAGAGCATGCATACAGGTTCAAAATAGGAAACATCATTTATCAGATAAAGCGACAAAATGAAAACTACCACAGAAAGTGCAAAGCCCAGGCTCCAGGCAAAACGCTTTTGTACTGCACCGATTGGTAAGGGGGATTGCTTGTAAGTTAATATTCTTGCGATCAGAATTGTTGGTGAAAACTTTGGGTTGATAAAAACCGCAATGCCAAAACTTAGCATCAGGAATCCGGCAATCCAGGGTATGACTTGGTATTGCTGCAAAACAAAGCCATTGATAAAGGCAATCAGCCCGAATAAAAACATTACACCTGAGTTTGCCCGCACAACGCGTTCATCCAAAACTTTATAACTTCTTCCGTCAATATATTCTCCAAAACTAAAAAATGACATTTTATTATTCTCCTATTTTTTACTATTACTTTTGTTATTTGCCAATAAGCAGCTCTTGCCTAATCGAGTCCACAGTTCACAGACATCTGTCAATCCCCACTTCTCCTACGAACCCTATTCCCCCTATAAACCTTATTCCCCTTATGCACCATTTTTCACACATCGCAGCTATCCGTTCGAAGTTAAATTTTGTTCAAAGGTTTTCTGTCAAAATAGGTCACCTTAAAGAACTATGAAAACATCTTTTAAAACTTCGAACTATTTCAAGTGTTGCAATCGATCCTTCCTATACCTTATGCACCCTATTTCCACTATAAACCTTATTCCCCTTATGCACCATTTTTCACACATCGTTGCTATCCGTTCGAAGTTGGTTGTAACCAGAAAATGTTGCTATCAAAATTGAACCCTAAAAGAATTGTAGGAACTTGTTTAAAAACTTCGAACTATCTCAGGTTCCAAAATCCTCTTCCCTATATCTTATTTCCCTATTGAATCCTAATTCCACTATAAACCTTATTTCCCCTATACACCTATAAACCCTATAAACAATACCTTATACCCTCATCCCCTTCTACTCCTTCATATTATGATAAACCACACTCACATCTTCGTCTTCCTCGAATTTGCCCAGCATTTTCTCAACATCCTCAACTTGTTCTGCTGATAACTCTTTTGTTTGGGTGGGGATGCGGTCGAACTCAGCTGAGATGATTTCAAAACTATTCTCTTCAAAATATTTTTGTAAGGCACCGAATGATTCAAACTCACCATATACAACAATGGTATCTTCTTCTCCAAAAACTTCAGATACGCCATGGTCAATCAGCTCGAGCTCCAATTCTTCCAAATCCAATCCTTCTTTTGCTTTTACCTTGAACACGCATTTATGCTCAAACATAAAACTCAGGCTCCCGGTAGTGCCAAGTGAACCTCCATTTCGTGTAAAATAGCTGCGAACATTAGCGACTGTGCGTGTCGGATTGTCGGTTGTAGTTTCCACAACAACGGCGATGCCATGTGGGCCATAACCATCGTAAACCACTTCGCGGTAATCGACAGTGTCGGGGGAGGCTGCTTTTTTAATGGCCCTCTCCACGTTCTCCTTCGGCATGTTGGCGCTTTTGGCATTTTGCATCAGCAACCGCAGCCTTGGGTTCATTGCCGGATCGGGGCCGCTGGCTTTAACAGAGATGGTAATTTCTTTCCCAATTTTTGTGAAGGTCTTGGCCATATTGCCCCAGCGCTTCATCTTCTTTGCTTTGCGGTATTCAAATGCTCTGCCCATAAAACCATTTTTTAATCAGGCGGCAAAAATACACTAAATGACTTAAGTTTGAAGTTTAGGATTTAAAGTTTGCAGTTCTCAGTCTTCAGTAATCAGGAATGGGTGATCGGTAATCGGTTTCTTGGTATCCGATAATCAAACCTTTCACCATTTTTCCTACTTCGTTGCTATCCATTCAAAGTTGAGCGGAGCGAAATCCTGCCAGTGGTGTTGGTTGTAGCCTGAATTTGTAACTGACTAAAAAGAAAACTATAAGAACTGTAACAACTTGGTTTAAGAAATTAAAAGCTACTGATTTAGGATTGAAGTGTAACTTTGCCCATTTGCAGGATTGCATTTTTCTATTGCAGCCAAAATCAATATTCAGGATAGCATGTCAGAATTTACACAAAACAAAAAACTTCGGCTTGAGCGATTAGTGGTGCTTGTCAATGGAATTATAGAGAAAACTCACCCGCTGCAGTTAGTCAAAGATAACGAGGATCTTATCCAAACAGTTATCCTTTCAGATATCATCGATGCCGTCGATCAGTTGGTTTTGCTTGATATTCCGATGGATGAACTTAAGCGGGGGATCAATAAAGTGATCAACCTACTCAGTAAAACCATACAGGAACATCCATATCATCCCCCGAAAAAAGACAGTGTTCTGGATATCTTCATTCAAAACAATGTTGTACTTGATAGGAATTTGAAAGCCATCAGGCCTTTGATTAAGGAACTGAATAAGAATTCCGGGAATATTGGATTGCGCAACGAACTCAAGGAGAAGTTTACTGAAATTGAAAAATTTAAGACTTTGTATTTAATCAAGGAAAATATTTTGTTCCCTGTCCTCGAAGATCAATGGAAGAGGAGTTTATCCTGATTCAATATTTTGCAGTCCGCGATGAAAAGGGAAATTATAAAGGTGTGATTGAAGTTTCACAGGAAATTTCGGAAATACAAAATATTCGGGGAGAAAAACGTTTATTAGACTGGAAGTAATAATTAGGTACATGAATACCTAAAAGAAAAAATAAAGTGTAGTTTTGCATTTCAATAACAATGAGATATGAGCGAACAAATTGACAATTCTAAACACCGAAAAGCCAGATTAAAGGAGTTGATCCTGAAATTACATCATGGAGCCCCCGAAGAAGAAGTGAAGGCCGAACTAATGGAGAGCCTGAAAATACCCTACGGCGAGGTGGTTGAGGTTGAACAGGAATTGATTGAAGAAGGCCTTCCCACCGAGGAAGTGCTGAAGCTTTGTGATGTCCATTCTTCTGTTTTACATGGAAATGTGGATTTATCAGCAGCAAAGCAAATTCCTGCCGGCCACCCGGTGGATGTGATGATCCAGGAAAACAAAGCACTTAAAAAAGTCACGGATGAAACCTCGATGACTTTATCCATCATAAATCTTGTCGATGAATCGAAAGTAAAAGAAACCATTCTTGAACTTATCGCAGCCTTCAACCAGTTGATTGATGTTGATAAACATTACCAGCGCAAAGAGTACCTGTTTTTTCCATATCTTGAGAAAACCGGCATTACCGGCCCGCCAAAAGTGATGTGGGGCAAGCACGACGAAATCAGGGAACTGCTGAAAGGAAGCCTCGAAATCCTAAAAACTAAGGGTGTATCAAAGGATGATTTGGTGGCTTCATCCGAAATAATTTTTAAACCTACCGTTAAAGGTGTAGCCGAAATGATCATCAAGGAAGAAGAAATTTTGTTCCCGATGATGATGGATGCCCTTGCAGATACCGATTGGTACGAAATCCAAAAACAATCCCTCGAGATTGGTTATTGCCTCTATGATCCACCTAAAGAATGGAAACCTGATGGTATTGAAACGGAATCGGTAAACCTGGCACAAAAAGAAGGCGGAAATATCCAGTTGCCATCCGGTGGGTTTTCTGCTGAAGAACTCCTGGCTATATTAAATACTTTGCCGATCGATATGACTTTTGTGGATAAAAACGACAAGGTGAAATACTTTTCGCAAAGCCGCGACAGGATTTTCCAACGCAACCGTGCCATTCTCAATCGTGATGTCAGGCATTGCCATCCACCGGCCAGTGCCCACATCGTCGATAAAATTATAGATGACTTTAAAAGCGGAAAGCAGGACAAAGCACCCTTCTGGATAAATATGGGAGGGAAGATGATCCTCATCGAATATTTCGCGTTGAGGGATGAAAATGGGGAATACATGGGAACATTGGAAGTATCGCAGGATTTAACAGAACATCGCTCACTGGAAGGGGAGCAACGAATTTTGTCGTATAAATAATTAGATGGATGCTGTCATTTGCCTTACGGGCATCAAATGCGCTTCGCACGTCATTTGGCTTCGCCGTCATAAAGTTGTCGATTTCTTTTGTGATATTTTAGCAATGACTATAAATGACCACTAATGACTACCAATGACCATTGGAGGAAAACACAGGAATGATCAAGCAAGAAATAAGTAAACAGTAGAAATATGGAAAACAACAACAATTTAATCATAACACCAAAAACAAAAGTTCTACAGTTGATCGAGGCTTATCCGCAATTGGAGGATGTGCTGATAGAATATGCACCGGCTTTTGAAAAACTGAAAAACCCTGTACTGCGAAAAACTGTAGCCAGAATCGCGACATTACAGCAGGCAGCCTCCATCGGCAACGTGAAAGTTGAAGATTTAATTAACCGTTTAAGAAAAGAAATTGGACAGGATTTATACTCAAGTGATATGACAAATACATACAATGCAAGTAAACCAGACTGGTTTAAAGAGGAATTAGTAACACAGGAACTGGATGCCAAAAAAATGCTGGCCGTGGGTGAGCACCCTGTTAACCAGGTGATGGCTGACCTGACAAGCTTGGAAAATGGGAAAATCTACAAACTGATTGCTCCATTTTTACCAGCCCCTCTCATCGACAAAGCATCGAGCCTGAATGTTGAGCACTGGGTTGAAAAAATCAGCGACAGCGATTTCAATATTTATTTTTTTAAGGGATAGTTATTTTTAACCCTGATTACAAGTAAAAAAAAAGGCTTCCCCAAACGAGGAAGCCTTTTATCGGTAAACATCCTTAGCGACTTCAAGTCGCTTAGGATGTATAAGTGGGTCTTTACTCAACAATCATCTTCTTCGTCACCTTAGTTTCGCCGGAAGTTACTGTATAAAAGTAAACTCCATCCGAAAGGTTTGAAGCATCGAAAGTAAATGGTTGAACACCGTTACTATAATGTTGTGCTTGCACTTCAAATACCTTTTGTCCCATTAAATTAAATAATTCAAAACTCAGTGTTGTTGCTTCTTCCAGGCTAACAGTAACAGTTGTTGTTCCATTGGCCGGATTTGGGAAGTTTTGTGAGACTTCAAATGAAGATTTTGAATTTAAATCTTCAATACCGGGGTAAATAAATTCATCGAAAATTACTGTAAAGTCAGTGATATAATAAAACTGTACTTCAATTCCCGGATCTTCAGGGTTTCCAATTTGGTAGCTCATAGGGATGGTATAATTACCATCACCATCATCAAAAACATAGTGTGACGTTGCATTGAAATAGGCCTGCCACATGCCCTCTGAAAACTCAGTTACATTGTAGGGCTTATCTTCTCCATTGTTCGATGTCAGTGTATTGTTAACTACATCAATTCCACGCAGCCAAATATCAGGCTGGTTGTTGTCGGTTACTCCCGGAAGATCAGTATCGAGCCAGGTAACAAACATCTTGGTGCCATCCCAGCTTGAAGCAATTTGTATGCGATTGTCTTCGGTATAGTCTGTTCCAAAAGTACCCCTGAAAGTTTTCTGGCGTCCCAATTCATGAGCCATCCAGGTTTCTCCATCATCCAAAGTAAAGATATCGGCAGCACAGGTAAAAATATAACCACTGGATTCGGACATTCCGGTAACAATGGAATAAGGATCAGAACCTGTAACACCAACGATAACAGCAATATGAGGAACACCAAAAGCATCCACATGCATGTCGAAATCGAAGGAGGTTGTAAATGGAATCTCATCCCTATCAGGTACAGGAGCTTCATAAAGCTCGGCCAATTCTTCATCCGAAAGGAAATTATGGATACCGCCAATGCCATCTTCGCCGGCAATAGCTGCAATAATCGGATCAGACCAGGTTTCACCAGCATCTTCGGTTTTCCATAAAATTGGATAGTAGGATAGTCCTTCCGAAATGGCAACTTCGCCATTATCTGCCAGGCAGGCAATCCATCCGGTCATTCCATCAGGTGAAAAAGCAACTTTGGTATTGTTAGGCCTGCCATTGTCAATGGTAGGCAGTTCGAAGAAAAGCTCTTCGTAAACAAAATCTTCCAGATCCTCATCCCAAATACCATGACGTACATAAATTTGCCCCAGGTAAACCATGGTGCCGGAAGTCCAGTCCTGGTTGATGTCGGTTACCCAAGCCTCACCCAGGTTTGTAACAGTGAAGCCATCCGGGATATACAGCATCACACCTTCATCAGGTCTTGAGGTTTCGAGGTGACGGATTGTATCATTCGGGTCGCCAAGCAATCTCCTGCCATATCCATAACCACCCCAAATATCATTGGTGCCGTCAAGTGTAGGTGCAAAATAAGTAAGGTAAGCCTCGTTGGGATCGGTGTTGCCGGGTGGGTTGTAAATGCCGTGGTTTGGATAACGGGCTGCATCGGTGTAATACTCGCCGCCGACGTTGTTAACGGCAACATAAAGTTCATTCATATTGGCCCATGTCATTCCGCCGTCAATAGAAATGTCGTAACCTAAATCACCCGAATATCCGCCCGGGTCAAGAGCTCCACCCATACGGTGAAAGTTAGTAACTGTGTTAAGATCTTTGTTTGCCCAGAGCAACGATTTTTGCCCTCCGCCATAACCATAGCCGTAAGCATTGGCTGATGTGCCAATTTGAACAATGCTCACAAAGTCGCTGTTTTTGTAGGTCTTTGACGGGAGTTCTGTTTTGGCCTTCGTCATGGAGGCCGCGTTAATAGGTTCATATCCTATGGCCATTCTATCGATGGCTTTCTCAGTTTTTAGGTGAGATTTCACGGTATGATGCTGGGCTACCGCGTAAAACCCAAATCCAATGACAAGTGTCAATAGTAAAATTTTTCGCATGATTTTGTATTTTTTGTGTTAAACATGACAAATGTAAGGAAAAAATGGAATGATGGAAAAATGGAATTATAGATCAATGGAAAAATGGGTGATGGTGTAGTGGCGAATTGGAATCGAAGAAAACCTGACGGAGTCTGACGTTTGGGTGCGCCGAAGCTTTAGCGAAGGAGCAAGGAGGTTCTGTCAGTTTTAGGTAGTGGGGAATTGGGTAAAAGTTATTTATGCTGATTCCCGGCTTATAATTGCTATGTCATTAATACAGGTTTTATATGAAAGGTATGAATTCGTTTCATTCGTTCAATTCGATGATTTGCTCAGAAATATCCGAAAGATAAATGCAGGCATGAATATTTTCCTTAGTTTTATGCTTTCAATCAAGATGCTAAAAAGAAAAAAATGGAACCTGCCTCAATTGACCCAACAAAAATCGCATCCCGCTTCATCAACAGCACCATGCGCCATGTATTTCTCACCGGCAAGGCAGGTACAGGGAAAACAACCTTTTTGAAACAAATTGCCAAAACAACCCATAAAAACCATGTGATTGCTGCTCCCACAGGAATTGCTGCACTGAATGCCGGGGGAGTAACCTTGCATTCGTTGTTGCAACTGCCTTTTGGCAGTTTTATCCCTTCGGAGGATATTTCTAACATGCAAACCATCAGCGACCAGATACATACCCCATCATCCCTGGTAAAAAAAGTACGTTTCAACAAGCCTAAAATGAACATGCTGCGCGAAATGGAATTGCTGATTATTGATGAGGTGAGTATGTTGCGGGCCGATGTGCTGGACGCCATTGATGTGATGCTAAGGAGGGTCAGGTTTCAAAAAAATCAGCCCTTCGGTGGGGTGCAAATTCTTTTTATCGGTGATTTGCTTCAATTGCCCCCGGTAATTAAAGATAGGGAGTGGAAATATCTTTCGCCTTATTACCAGTCGGCTTTCTTTTTCGAGGCCAAAGCTTTGCAAAACAACAAGCCCATTTACATCGAACTGATGAAGGTGTATCGCCAGGACGACCCAAAATTTGTGGCTATCCTCAACCACTTTCGCGACAATGCCCCAACCCAGGATGATCTGGATACCTTGAATAATACCTGTTATACGCCTTCCACACCAAAAAATAAAGACGGTGTTATCTTTCTTACCACCCACAACCGGAAAGCTGATGAAAAAAATGCTTTTTCATTAAAGCAATTGAAAGGGAAATCTCATTATTTTGATGCTGAAATTGATGGGGATTTTCCCGAACACATTTATCCTGTCGAGTTCAAGTTAGAGTTGAAAAAAGATGCCCAGGTGATGTTTATCAAAAATGATTATTCGGGTGAGCAGCGGTATTTCAATGGCAAAATCGGAAAGGTTAAGCGTATTAATGATGAGGATATCACTGTTAGTTTTGATGATGGGTCACCTTCCACTACTGTTGAACTTTATACCTGGGAAAATAAAAGGTTTACGCTCAACAATGAAACCAACGAAATTCAAGAGAAGATCATCGGAACTTTTATGCATTTCCCGATAAAGTTGGCCTGGGCCATCACGGTACACAAAAGTCAGGGGCTTACATTTCATAAGGCTGAGCTTGATCTATCTGCTGCTTTTGCCCCGGGACAGGTATATGTGGCCCTGTCGCGGCTCAGCTCATTACAAGGGCTGGTGCTATCGTCCCCATTGCGGTTTTCGAATTTGCGGAATAATGAGATTGTTGCAGCTTACGCTGAAAATAAGGAGAAGCCGGAGGTGCTCACCGACAAGCTTAAATCGGATTCCAGGGAATTCCTTGTAGCTGAAACCTTAAAAGCTTTCGATTTCGGAAATATTTCAAAGCAGCTTTATTATCACATCCAAAGCTACGACAAGGATGAGAAAAAATCGGCCAAACAAAAGTTTAAATCTTGGGCCGAGGAATTGGCCAACAGCGTTAAGGAACCAAAAGAAGTGGCTGAAAAGTTTCAGGTGCAGCTCAGGTGGATAATGAACAATCCCGATCCCGACCAGTTACAGAACCTGCTTCAGCGAATCCAGGCTGCCAAGGGGTTTTTTGAACCACTGCTCAAAGGTTTCTCGAAAAAAGTGTTTGGTCACAGCCTAGATGTGGAAAATGAAAAAGGGGTTAAAAAGTACCGTACTGAATTGACTGATATTGAATTGTTGTTTTTTAAACAATTACATGGCATTTATAAAGCGGAAGCACTGGTGAAATCAACCATCGAAAATGCCGAATTGCAGGCTGATGAAATGCACAAGTCGGAGCTATATGTTGATCGCCGTAAGGTGACTAAGGAGTACCATGCCGATGAACCGATAAGGAAAAGAGTAAAGGAAAAAAAAGAGAAAAAGATTCCTACGCGAGATATCACCCTGGCACTCTATCGTGAGGGGAAAAGCATTGCTGAGATTGCCAAAGAACGTTCATTAACAATTGGTACCATCGAAGGCCATTTCATCCCTTTTATCAAATCGGGCGAAGTAAAGGTAGCTGAGTTGGTGGATAAGATAAAAATAGCAGCAATCATTGAAGCAGTTGCCAAACTCGATACTTATTTTGCCGGGCCATTGAAAGAGAAATTGGGGGATAATTTTTCGTATGGCGAAATCCGGCTGGTGCTGGCGAGTATGTATGAGGATAAAACTGAATAATTTAATAACCTGAGTTCGATATAATGCAAAAGGTTTATTGTTTTGAATATCAATAGCCCTGTCCTTTTGCCATAGGCATCCCTTTGGGAAGGGCAGGGGCTAAAAAGATACGTAATGCTAAAGATTTTTGAAAATTTTGTATTTTATTGTCATAATACAAAATTTTCAAAAATCTGGTATGGTGTCTCAAATTCTTTACCCCCGTACGTGGGCTATTGAAATTCAATCATTAATATTACTTCTTATATCGAACTCAGGTTAATATGAAAGTATGGATGAATTTATCGCGCCAGGGTGAAGTATCCAAATCTTCATTAGTTGTCGATCAATAAGGTCAATGTAAAGTGAATAAATAATAGCGTCACAGCAATAAAGCTGTAGTAAAAAACAATAAAGTACAAAGCAAACTAGAACAAACTATGGAAACACAAAGCACTCTTCTGAAAACAACTGCCCGATTGGCGGTAGCAACCCTCATCGTGGTGGTGATGGTCGTTGGGAAATCATTTTTAATCCCTCTGGCCTGGGCAACGTTAATCAGCCTGGCCAGCTATCGCTTCCTCAATAACCTCGAAGAGAAAACCATCCTGTCGAGGAGTGCAGTGAATATATTTTTTCTGCTTTTTATCCTGACTGTACTTGTTGGTTTTGCCTATTTCTTTTATTTTGAGTTAAGTTATATATTTAAGGATCTGCCTTCCCTGTCCAAAGTTATTTCCAGTCGTTTACACGAAATTTCACTGAAGTTTGAAAGCATAGGGATTCAAATTCCCGACCATGTTAATAAGGCTTACATCAGCAGCTGGGTAGATAAACACAACAACCTGATTGTAAGTACTGTTTCGGGGATTGGTTTGAATATCTGGAATATTATTCTCATTATGTTTTATCTGTTTTTTTTGTTGTATTACAGGGATCTGGTGGTGCATTTTTATGTGCAGAAATATAAAAGCGATGACCGCCTGACACTGGCAAAAACCCGCTTCAATAAATCACTTGATTTAATCAGAAGTTATATTTATGGCTTGTTGTTACTCACGCTGGTATCTGCTACCATGAATTACGTTATTTTCCTACTATTTGGTTTGAAGTTTGCGCTGTTTTTTGCTGTATTCCTTGCGCTGTTAAATTTAATTCCCTTCGTTGGCAATCCGATAGGCATGACAGTGGTGATGCTCTTTGCTATCATCACTAAAGAAAATATGCTGATCCCGCTATTTATGTTTTTTACTTTGGGTGTGATGGTGTTTATCGAGGATAACGTGATCAGGCCATGGATCGTCGGCGACAAGCTAAAAATTAATGCTTTTGCTGTTTTTTTAGCGATTATTATTGGGGGGATGATCTGGGGTATTTCAGGAATGATCCTTTTTATCCCACTGGCCGGTGTGGCCAAAATTATACTCGAAAGTAAAGAAGAACAAGGGGCTTATGCCATTTTCTTTTCGGAACTGCCAAAAAAGCCAAAGCAGGTCAAGGTCAAAAAGAAGTAAGCCAGTAAATTAATTTGGAAATTTGGCGATGTGAAAATTTGAAAATGGTGTATTTCAACAATTCAACAATTCAAAAATTCAAAGATTCAAGCATTCAAGCATTCAACAATTTAACCATTCAACCATTCAACAATATAGCAATTACCTCTCTTTAACAATCACATCAACAAAAACCGGCAAATGGTCACTGAAACCACCGTGATATTTAAATCCAATGTAGGTTCGGTTTGGTTTTTGGCCAAGGTAGGTTTTGTCCTCTTCCAATAAATACGGAGCGTAAAATATTGTGGCTTTATTTTCAGAAATGGATAAGCCGGACTCTTCATTCAGCATACCAGCCGAAACAATCATCATATCAAATTTATCCCAACCTTGTTGATACTTGAGTGTGCCGTTCGGCCAGTCTTCTTGTTTGACAAGCATTAGGTTGTACAAATCAGCAGATGATTTTGTTTCTGTGGGATTCGTCGCATTCAGGATTTTTGAAATGCTTTCATCTTCCGGGCCGTCATTAAAATCACCTGTAATTAAAATCGATGCATTTTTATTTTTTAATAAAATTGAATCTGTTAGGTGTGTCAGGGTAAGTGCAGCGTGATTTCTTTTTGGCACGGTAGGCAGGTAACCACCGTATCGCGATGGCCAGTGATTGATAAAAATGTGTAAGGTATCTGCGCCCAAAAGTAAGCCTTTTACATATAAAATATCACGGGTTCTCGAGGCTGTATCAAAGGGAAATTGAACCGGAATGGCTGTTGAGTAAATTGGGTTAAATTGTGTTTCACGATAAAGTAATGCCACATCTATGCCCCTCCAGTCAGGCGATTCGTAATGGATGATCTTATATCCAAAATTTGCTAAGGGAGTTTCATTAACAAGTTTTTCCAGCACAAAGCGGTTTTCGATTTCACTCAAACCAACAACAGCAGGTGGCCCCGATGTTGTGCTCATGGCCATCATTACTTTGTAAATCTTATTGATTTTATCGTAGAATTTCCTGTTGTTCCAATGCCGGTCTCCTGCCGGGGTAAATTCTTCGTCGCGTGTAAGCGGATCGTCATAAACATCAAACAGGTTTTCGACGTTGTAAAATGCTACCCTAGCGCTGCTTGTTTTATCAACAGAAAGTTCCTGGCTGGAAGCTTCAATGTCTGTCAATAAAAATATGCCGAGGCATGCAAAAAACCAGATCATGATGTGGTTTTTCTTTGAATAATCATCTTCTGTTTTCAAAACTCTAATTCAATGTTATGATTTGCTGCAAACTTATTAAAAAGTTACCAAAACGGTAATTTTTACTATAACATAATTTTTATTGAGATGTGTAATTGAATATAAAATCAACAGCCATTAAACAGAAGCTTCATTAAGTTGTTATTTTGGAAGAACAAAAAATAAGTACATTTGTAGTACGCAATTATTAAATCAGATCAAAATGAGCAATTCTACTTCTTTCCAGGTTTCGGGTAAAATAGTTGACCTCCGCAAGGGGAAGATATTTCCCGGCATTGTAACTATCGAAGATGAGAAAATATCCTCCATACAGGAAACAGATCATGTGGATGACCAGTACATTATTCCCGGCTTGATTGATGCCCACGTACATGTCGAAAGCAGCATGTTGGTTCCTTCGGAGTTTGCCCGATTGGCAGTTGTCCATGGAACGGTAGCTACAGTTTCCGACCCACACGAAATTGCCAATGTGCTCGGTATCGATGGCATCCGGTATATGATTAAAAACGGGCGGAAAGTCCCATTCAGCTTTTACTTTGGAGCTTCTTCCTGTGTGCCTGCCACTTCCTTCGAAACCGCAGGGGCTACCCTTGGTCCAAAGGAGATTGACGAATTGCTGTCGATGGATGAGATCAAATATATGTCGGAGATGATGAATTTTCCGGGCGTTATTTATGGCGATAAGGAGGTGATGGAAAAAATTGCGATTGCCAAAAAGCACAACAAGCCTATCGACGGACATGCGCCCGGTTTAAAAGGTGAGGATGCCCGAAAATATATCGAGGCAGGGATAACCACAGACCACGAGTGTTTTACGATGGAAGAAGCATTGGATAAGATTAAATATGGAATGAAAATCCAGATCAGGGAAGGCAGTGCTGCCAAAAATTTCGAAGCATTGGTTGGATTGCTCGAAACCCATCCTGATATGGTTTTGTTTTGTTCGGACGACAAGCATCCCAACGATTTGGCCAAAGGACATATCAACGAGCTGGTAAAACGCGCTATCCAAAAAGGTTACGACCCAATGCGGGTCTTGCGCAGTGCCACTCTCAATCCAATCGATCATTATAAGCTTGACCACGGCTTGCTACAAGTGGGAGATGACGCAGACTTTATACTGGTTGATAACCTTGATGATTTCAATGTGATGTCAACATATATTAAGGGACGCAAGGTAGCCACTAACGGACAATGCCTGATTGAATCGGTGCCTGAATCGGAGCCCAATGCTTTTCATGCCGAAGAAATTTCAATTGAAGATATTGGGGTAAGTTCCTCCCTGGATCAGATCAAAGTGATGAAAGTACTTGACGGCCAGCTTATCACCGAAGAGTTGATTGTAGGGCCCAAATTAGAAAATGGTAATGTGGTTTCGGATGTGGACAGGGATGTGCTGAAACTTGTGGTTTTAAACCGGTATGAAAAAGCTAAGCCTGCCATGGCTTTCATCAATAATTTCAATGTTAAACACGGTGCCATCGCTTCCACAGTAGCTCACGATAGCCACAATATTATTGCTGTTGGCGCTACTGATGATGAAATTGTTAGGGCGATCAACCTGCTGGTAGAAGCGCGAGGGGGGATTTCGCTTGTTGACGGCAAGGATGAGCATGTGTTACCACTTCCTGTAGCAGGGCTTATGTCGGCAAGGGATGGATTTGAGGTGGCAAAAGCTTACGACAAAATGGATCATTTAGCGAAAGGTTTGGGCAGTAAGCTTGGCGCACCTTATATGACACTTTCGTTCATGGCACTTTTGGTAATACCAAAGTTAAAACTGAGTGATCAGGGCCTTTTTGATGGGGGGAAATTTGAATTTACAAATTTATTTATAGATTAACTAAATTACATATTTATTTGCTTATTATGTATCTTTTTTTATACATTTGCCCAAAATTCATACAATGGCGAAAATTAAGTTAGATATTGAAAAATTAGAAATGGCTGCCAGTAAGTTACGGGCCATAGCACATCCGATGCGTATTGCAATCATCGATCTTCTTAACGATAACCAGTTGAGTGTTACCGAGATTTATGAGCACCTAAACATTGAGCAAGCTTCGGCCTCACATCATTTGAATATCTTGAAAGGCAAAGGTGTTTTATCTTCAAAAAGGAATGGTAAAAAAATATTTTACTCATTGAAAAACCAAACCTTAACAGAAATTATTGAGTGTATCAATCGCTGCAACGAAAGTTAAAGTAGCGCTTGTTATTTTTTGTGGTCAAAGTCAGAAGTTAGGGAAGGGACCAGCTTTCGGAAATATCCCAGTTGGCCCGGACCTCGATCTCAGCCGGGAAGTAGAATACACTCTCCGGCTGTTTTTTTGCCATGTATTCACCAGTGTCCCATTGTCGGTTTGGCCTGGTATCCTGTATTGCCTTTACCAAAAATTTTCCTGGTGCTAACAGTTCAAACGAAAGTTGTTCAGAAGACTCGATGTACTTGCTCCTGAGGACAACTTCTTTGGCATTCATGAGCTGTATTATGTAAGGGTAATCACCTGTTTCAAGGTTTACATCTATGAATAGGTTGCCATACGCCCTATACTCTTTTGTTTTAAAAGTTAATCTTACCGAATCGGTGGTGAGCCCATAAATATCAAAAATGCTCGAATCGGGTATAATAAAACTGTAGTTGGTATTTTCT
>Ga0208900_1001030_pt1 | contig 15848 bp, 17 predicted proteins | sample AntAceMetag02UKK_FD_184763 | JGI IMG/M metagenome (GOLD analysis project Ga0208900, IMG submission 184763) | Saline lake microbial communities from Ace Lake, Antarctica - Antarctic Ace Lake Metagenome 02UKK (SPAdes) (version 2) | ecosystem: Environmental > Aquatic > Non-marine Saline and... | reverse complement strand
GATCTTAAGGTTACGGGATATTTCACGGGTACCCATGCCTTCATTATGAAGCAAAAATATTGCTTCGCGTTTATTCACATCGATCATACAAATGCCTCACAGCAAGGCTAAAACTATCCATTATATCTATGATTCCTTGGACGAGCAGGTTTGCCTGAACCCGGAAGGTGGCACTTTCCAGGCGTTCATCTCTGGCTCCACAGGTTATTTTTTGCATATATCGTTGGGCTGACTCAAGATTGGTTAGCATCTGCTGCTCTTTGTCGGTACACCTTGTTGCCTTGCATGGTGAATTTTTTAACTGGTTCAGGCCCCAGGTAATATTGCCCGCCTTGATCTGTTTGCGTAGATCATCGGAACCCTTGAAAAACCCTCCAGCTAAAAGGTCAATATCACGAATGCTTAATCCTTTACCGGCAACTGACTTTACGAACGTATCAATATCTGTTTTTGAAACTGAGTTCATACGTATGAACTTACGCAGGGTGTACATATATGAATAAACCGGCAAATCTCCGCTGAACAAACGTTTTGCCACATACTCACTCATCTCCTGGATAATACCGGCCCGCATACTTACCCATGCCTTACTTTTTTGAAGAAGTTCTGCAATATCGCTATGAAGCATGCCATGGGTCTTTTGAAGTTCATCTATCATTTTGGCCTGCTCCAAAATTGTAAGTGGCCGGGCAATTGAAGCACGGATAAGCTTGATGAGACCAAGGGGTTCATCACTTCCAAATGAACGATAGGGAACCGTTCCGATGTTGAGTTTTTTTGCACAGCGGTATCGTTTAAAACCATCAAGAAGAATTTTTGTTCCGTCTTCAAGATCAATGCCTTTAAGCGGTTCTTGAATATCATTCTCCAGGATGGAAGCAAATAATGCCCGCTCTATTTCTTTGGATTTTAACCTGAATTTTTCGTATCTCAAGTCTAAATGGATGATTTCTATCTTCTCAATCATAATTTTTGTCCATTTTTTATGTTTTTGCATTGAAGATAGCAGAAAAACCTTAACCCCTGATTACAGGCCTGTGTGAAAAGCATAAAAAAATATGGGAGACGGAAATTGAGACATGAAAATTGAATAAAAAAAGAGGAGATTGAAAAAAACGAAGACGTCAGGCTGACCCATCAGGCTTTTAGGCCACACTTCACCCGGAAACACTGTTTGTTATTTTTTATGCTGAGATGCCCGGCCAAATAAAAAGACAGCGTTTTGATCAGAACCACCGGATTGTTGATAAAAATCCCAGGCAAATGCATCTGGTCCCCGAATGGGGTGATTGCAATTTTGGGATTGATGCTTGATAAGAATCTCTATGAATAATTTTAAATCGGATGCATCCTGTATTTGTTCATAATCAGAGTTGGATGCCATATCTATATTGGATGATATAAACTGCGCTAAACCGCTCAAGATCATGCGTTGCCAGGACATTATAGCACTGATACTAATACAATCCGCAACATCACTTAAATTATTTAGTTCACCCTCTATGGCATCCACGGCCTTGGTGAAGCTTAAACTCCCGGAAATCTTTATCCATACAGCTTCAACCATAAAATTAAGCGGTAAGCGTCGGAAGGGAACAAGCTTATGAGGTAACAAAGAAAAAGTGACATGGTCACATACTCTGACCTCACCTTTGTCATGACATAGATAGCGTAAAATCGGCAAGTCAGATACATAAAAACCTGTTTGAGGGCAAATTGCTGCTCGTACATAGTATCCAAGGAAGGTTGCACAGTCCACCCCTCCACAAATAGGACACTTATTTGAAAAATCAGGGATTTGCCAAGTGTCAAATTTATTATAATACTCTTCTAAACCGACCTTTATATGATATGATATCTGAATGGGGTGTTTCGTTTGGTGTTCTTTTTTTAAAGAGCTTTAGCAAGCCAAATGTTATGCCCCATTTTCCTTTTTTGCAATCTTTTTTTATCGGATCTCGCCCCAGATAATGAATGGTAGCAGTTTGATCATCAAACGACTGAAAAAACGCCATTAAGATAATACAGCAATTTTGAAAACAAAAACATCCTGGTGTCTCAATTTATCTAAGCATAGGTGTCTCAATTTTAGTGAGCGCTATAGAAGAAAGGGTGCTCGAACCAGGGAGCTATTAACTTTTAGTTTTAAAGACGTTGACCAAACACAACCTTTAAATGCGCCTCAATCTATTCAGTCATGGAGTGATGAAGGCCTACTGAAACCCCTGCTTGTAAGGATCAAAGACTTGTCGAAGCTAACTCGTGATGACGCTGTTAAGCAAGGACAGATTAAAATTTATGGAGACTTTCCCCCAAAAGCCAAGACTGATTTCACCCATCCAAAACACGTGAAAGACAATGTTGCTTGGGCTGTGATAAAAAAAATTGGAGGCCAGTTAACAACAGTTGTTGGGTATGTAATTGAAAACACTTTCTATGTGGTGTTTTTTGATAAAAAGCACAGGTTTTGGATATCTTCCAAGAAGAATACTTAAAATATTAATGATTTAATAGTATCAGGAATTCTTACCATGAAAGTAACCGACTAAAGGGGTTAAATCATCTTTAATATGGGGATATTTTTTTTTGAGCTTTTTAGCTGTTTTGGTAAAAAAGGCGGTTGTTTTGATAAGAAACATAAATAATTAAAGAGTCCTTAAAAAATCTTCTGCATCTTGTAATTCAATACCATTTTTTTTTGCATGTAAAAGTTCTTCAAGCCCTTTAATAATACCATCTCCAACATTTTCAATGTCGTGTTTTTTATTCTCACGAACTTTAACGGTAACCGTTAAATAATCACGGCTTCTAACGTTGAACCGTTTTCTAAGGCTTGGTGGTAATTCTTTGCCTCGTATTTCTTCGGTGGTTTCCATATCCAGTCCTCCTAAAGTTTCCATTTTAACAAAATTAATATACTTGATTATAAGGTCTTTTCATAAAAAAGCAAAATTCAAATGAATTCGTATTGTGCGACAATTACCTTGGCCGGTGACGACAGATTCACAAATAAATTTAGGGATTCCCACGCCAAAGGTTACCCGTTGATGATACCCCCATGTTTTCCGTAGGCTGTGGCTTGCGTAGTTTCCCTTGAGGTTGATCTCTTTGCACCACCCCTTGACCAGCTGGCTTAAACTGGGGACGGTCAGGACTTGACCTTTCCGTTTGCTTTGGAAAAGGAAATCATCATCATTATTATATTTTTTCGTTTGGAGTAGGGTTTGAATTGCTTGGGTGCAAGCCTGGTTAAGATTGATCCTTCTTGATTTGCCTGTCTTTTTTTCCTTCAGGAGTAATTCTCCTTCAGGGGGAAGATTTTTAACCTGGTCAACTTTGATTTGTAGCAGATCACTGGCTCTAAGGTTGGTGTTGATTCCTAATATAAAAAGACAAAAATTGCGGGGGGAGTCCTGGAGGTATTTTTTAATGAGCTTGATGTCTTTCCGTTTCCTGATCGGTTCGACGGCGATTGTGCTTCCTTTTTGAGGATGATTGGGATTTTTCATGATTTGGGTTGATTCCTTAACTTTTATAATTTTTTTGCTTATATGTTAGGGAATCTTTTTTGAGTAAGCAAGTTTATTTTTCCGAAAAATGGAGGATAGCTTTTATTGGTGGGGTTTTTGGGCGTTTTGTGATTCCTTAACTTTTATATTAAAGTTAGGGAATGAATAAGTGGGTTTAAATATATTCGTAAAATAATTAAAGCTTTTTTTGAAATTTATCTGGATGAAATATTTTGTGCTACCAAAAGATTAGAGAATGTTCTTGAAAAAAATATTCTCTCATGCCATTTAGTTGTTTGATTAATACGTAATTTATAATATCATTTTAAATGTCAAATAAATTATAAAAAGAGTGATTTAAATATGGCAAAAATTCATACGCTTAAAATATCCAATTACCGAAGCATACAAAATTTTGAACAAAACTTTGGACTTTCAGACTTTGTTTGCATAATAGGTCGAGGAGATTCTGGCAAAACGGCTATTCTTGAGGCTATATCGCTTGTATTGTCTCCAAGGTGGAATTTGTCATTTTATGATATGGATTTTTATAATGGAGATATATCAAAATCTATTGAGATAGAAGCTTCATTATATGATTTGCCAGAAGAATTAATACAGGAATCTAAGTATGGTCTTCATATTAGAGGGCTTGATAAAGAAAATAACATTCTACATGATGATATAAAAAGTAATCATGAAGCCGTTTTAACAATAAAACTTATAGTTGAAAAAGATTTGGAACCCAGATGGTTTGTTGTTAACAATAGAGATCTTCAAGAATCTATAGAAATGAGAACAAGCGACAGAGCAAAATTAAATATGTTTTTTGTTTCTGATTATATTGATAAACATTTTTCATGGAACAAAGGAAATCCTTTATATTCTCTTTTAAAACAAAATGGTGACGATTTTGAAAATAATAATATTATAATTGACGCCTTTAGAGAGGCAAAAGAAAAGATTGATTCAAATACTTTTAAACAATTAGATACTGTTATTGAAAAAATTAAAAGCAAATCATCTATCTTAGGGGTGGATATCCCTAATACGCACACAACCATTGATTCTCGAGACATTTTTACGAAGGATGGGAAAATATGTCTTCATGAAGACAAAATCCCATTTAGACAAAAAGGGAAAGGGTCTAAGAGGTTAATTTCTATTGCTATTCAAACGGAATTAGCGGAATCGGGAGGGATTGTTTTAATAGATGAAATAGAACAAGGTCTTGAACCTGATAGAGTAAGACATTTAACGAGCAAGTTAAAACGCCAAAAGCAAGGTCAAGTTTTTATTACGACTCATTCAAGAGACGTTATAGTCGAGCTACAGGCAGAAAACCTTTTTTTAATGAAGGGGAAAAAGAAGGAATTAATTAATTTTGGAGAATCTTTTCAGGGGTGTTTGAGAAATAATCCAGAAGCCTTTTTTTCAAAAAGAGTTTTAATATGTGAAGGTGCCACAGAGGTTGGTATATGTAGAGCCATAAACAACTACCGAGTCAAACAAGGCAATCCCAATTATGCGGTTTTAGGCGTTGGAATTGTTGATGGTGGTGGTTCAGGATTTGTGGATTACTGCAAAAAATTTAAACAGGCTGGATTTCATGTGTGTACTTTTTGTGATTCTGATGATTCCGGAATAAATAAACAAAAAGAAAGCCTTAAATTGTGTGGTATTGAAATCGTTGACTGTGATGCTGGGAATGCAATAGAACAACAACTTTTTAATGATTTACCTTGGAACTCCGTACAGAAATTAATTGATTATGCTATCGATGAAAAAGGGATCGCAAGTATTCAAGATTTAATTAAAAATCAACATTCAAATACACTACCTGAAAATTGGCATGAAAATGATACTCCTGAAATGAGAGTTGCATTAGGAAAAGCCTCCTCCAAAGGCTGGTATAAAAGAATTGATCATGGAGAAGTTATTGGGAAAATCTTGTGTGAAGCTCGTTTGGAAATAGCTGATAAAACATTGGGCAAACAATTTGAAAAGTTGTTTAAATGGATTAACAATGCTTAACTACGAAAACTTTATTGACAAAAACAAGAGTATGTTGATTGCTCCCGCTGGATTTGGAAAAACCCATACGATAGCAGAATGTTTGAAGCACACAAAGGAATCAGAAAAACAACTTATTCTAACGCATACACATGCAGGTGTAGCCTCAATAAAAGAAAAAATAAAAAGAGAACATATTCCAGCAAAAAAATATAATGTAGAAACAATCAGTAGTTTTGCTCAAAAGTACACGCTATCATTTTATGATGGTAAGGATGTTCCCGAACAAAAAAATAGCAAAGAATACTATCCTTTTATTATAGAAAAAGCGATAGATATTTTAAGAATAAAACCAATTCAGAAAGTCATTACAAATACTTACAATGGACTGTTTGTTGATGAATATCAGGATTGCACAAAAAGGCAACACAAATTAATTTTGGAGCTTTCAAATTTATTACCAACGCGTATTCTTGGAGATTTTTTGCAAGGTATTTTTGGATTTAATGGGGAATCTCTTGTGGATATGAGAGATTGTGTAGAGATGGGGGACTTTTTTAAAAACCAGTGTGCTCTATCTAAACCGCAAAGATGGTTAAATGGTAATAATGCAAATTTAGGAAATGAACTAAAACAAATAAGAGACTGTTTAATTAATAAAAGGTCAATAAACTTAAATAATTACACCTCAATTGAAACATGTATTTGTAAAGAACTTGATTTGTATAAGCCAAAAACAAATTATTATAAAAAAATGCAAGACCTATTAAAGGAAGAAAACCTTCTCGTTATACATCCCAATTCCACAAGCATTCATCCAAGAATAAAAATAATACAGCAATTTAGCAATCGACTTGCTTTGATTGAATCTATTGATGATAAGAAATTTTATGAATTATCGGTTTTTGCTGATCAAATTAATAAAGACAACATCGTTTCGGAAATAAGAAGTTTATCTTCTCAATTATTTGGGGGGTTAAATGAATGGTTTAATGACACAGGCTTTAAAAATAAAAGGAAAAAAGAAGATAAGGCTTTATTGGAGCCAATAAGGTGTAAAATTGACCAATTAGAACAAAGAATATCTTTTTCATTAATTTCAGGAATTCTCAAGGATATAAAAAAACTAAAGGGTGTAAAAACTTATCGAAGAGAACTTTTTAGTTCATTTACTCAAGCACTTGAAGAGGCTGAATATAATAAACTTTCTGTAGAAACAGCCATGACGAATAAAAGAAACTTGATTCGCAGAATTGGAAGAAAAGTCTTTGGTAAATGTATTGGCACAACTCTTTTAACTAAAGGATTAGAGTTTGATACTGTGGCTATTATAAATGCACATAAATTTGATTGTCCAAAACATTTATATGTCGCCATGACAAGGGCTTCAAAAAGGCTTTTGATATTTACTAAGCATGAAGAATTAGGAATTTATTGATATAAGTTGATGTTAAGTCGAAATGAAATTTTATATATTATAAAATTGATCTTCGGTATTTTTTTACATAATTTGCAAACTTTGATATGTTCTTTAGATAATAAATTATGAATGATATCTGGGTTCGGTAATTATTAGCATTTTGAGGAGATGCATGGAAAACAATGTGGAAGATAGACTTGATACGATTTTTAAAAATGTGAATGATTGGTTAAAGTTCGCAGAACAAAAAAATGCGGCACTAATAGTTCTAAATACTGGTATTATTTGGGGTGTTAGTAGAATTTTAAGTAAAGAATTATTTGAATCACTTTGGGTCTTTGCAGTAGGCTGTATTGGCTATTTTTGTACAATAATATCGATAATAATATGTATTATTTCTTTTATGCCAGTATTAACCGGAAACTGGTTCAAAATTGGAAAAAAAAAGCCTGAAGATAATTTATTGTTTTTTTGTGATATCGCTAAATACTCACAAAAGAATTATCTTGAATTAGTGGCAGTTAAATTAAATTTAGAAAATTATAAATTTTCAAACATAGAAAAAGATTATGCAAGCCAAATTGTAAATAATTCAGAGATAACGTTAGAAAAATATAAACGATTTAAGTTGTCTTCAACGTTCACAATTGGGGGTATTGTTTTTTTTATACTTTCTATAACAATCGGTTTAATTAGGAATTCACTTTGATTACACAAAAACAGTTGCCAAGTAGATATAAAGAAATAATAGATCTGCAAATCGAGAAGTTTCAAAAAAATTATTTTACGAAACAAATGAGTAAAATACCGAGTGTTGAAAACATTCCAACAGAACAATCTGTTCGTTGGCTTCAGATTCCTGATGTAATCTGTGTTTTTGTCGATATGAAAAATTCGACTAAACTGAGTGCCTCTCATAATGCTAAAACTACAGCTAAAATATATACCCTCTTTACAGGGACAGCAGTTAGGCTTTTTAAAAAATTTGGTGCATCATATATAGATATCAAAGGAGATGGTGTTTTCGCACTGTTTAATTCAGATCAAGTTCATATTGCTCTTTCCGCTGCTATTACATTCAAAACTTTTGTGAAAGAGGAATTCTCAACGAAAGTAACCAATAGAACAAAAGTGGATACAGGCGTTCATATAGGTATTCATCAAGCGACATTGTTAGTGAGCAAAATAGGACTTAAAAGAAATAGAAATCGTGATGATATGCATAATGAGGTTTGGGCTGGAAAAGCTGTTAATATGGCGGCTAAACTATCAAGTTTATCAAAAAACGATGAAATATATGTGTCAAATTATTTTTATAAAAAGATAAAATCCAAAAAAGCTCTATATTCTTGTGAATGCTCTGAGCCTGTTCTTTTGTGGAAAGAATTTGATTTGTCAACTGATACACGCTTTTCATTTGACAAGGCAAATGTATTAGGAACTCTTTGGTGTAAAATACATGGTGCTGAATATCTTGAAGAAATAATAAACGAAGATAAACGCTAACCAATAGGTGCCTTTGACCTGGAAGACCGGGGCGGTTTGTTCTTTATTCTAAATCAATCGCCCGGTAAGTAACCTTTGGGTTTGGAAATGTCATACAAGTTCTTTTGAAGAGTTCCCACCTGTGCCAATAATTTTTCTTTTTCGGTGGCAAAATCCTTTTCCAGTTGCAATTCTTTTTGAGCATTTGTGAGTTTTTCAGTATTTAAAGCGTTCTGGGCGGTGGTCAAATCTGTTCGAGCTTGTTTGAGTTCTTTTTGAAGCTCAGAAAGGCTCTGTTTGCTTTCGGTTGTTATTTCCTTATGTTCTGCCTTCAAGGAAGCTGTGAAAGCCTTGTGTTCCTCCTGAACAGACTGAGGCAGGGTTTTTTGTTCTCTGTTATTTGTAGAAAACCACATTTTAAATTTTATTCCCCAACTTTTGTGTGAAAGTTAAGGAATAAAATTCAACTCTGTAGCAGAGTTAATCTGATCAGACATATCTGCATCGCATCAAATTTTATGTAAAAGTTTAGGGGATCATAAAAAAGCTGCACTTGAGTTATAAGCCTGATATTAAAGTCATTTAAGTAGTTTGTTTTTTTCAAAAAGTATTTGTTCTATTTCTTCCCATTCTTTTTTATTTCCGCTGTAGAGATGGAATAATTTTGTTTCTTTTTTGAACTTTAAAGCTATGATTTCAAGAGCAATAGCGATTTTAGTGATTTTTTTAAAATTATAAATATCCCTTTCTTGAAACATTGCAGATAGATAACGAAAAACAGTTGCCAAGGATGAGTCTATACTAACAATTTGTTGGATAGAGTCATCAATTTCTTTACTTGTCATTAAAATTTTAATTTTTGAGACCAGTTTATTAAACTTAAAATTTGAAGTATTTCGAATATTTATTCTAATAGGATCAAAATTATAAATTTTCATACCTTCTTTTATGTTTTTTTGTTTTGGGAGGCATGCATTTTCGCAATATAATAATATTTTATCAAATATTTTATTATATTCCTTGTCATGTTCTTGATTCTTCAATTCACATATTAAATCTTTAGATATTAGAATGTTTTGATATCTAAGAAGTATATAAGAAAAAGATTTTTGAAAATATTTTTCTCTTTCAAAAAAATACTGAACGATACTAATAAAAAAAGTTACAATTGATCCTGAAAACAACCCGATAAAAATATTTTGTATTATCCCAGTATCTTGGCAAAAAGAAAGAAATACTAAAAAAATAAATGACAATAACAAGCTTATTATACTTGTGTTTTTATAAAAAGACATAGCTTGAAGTTTTCCATTTAAAATTATCTATTTATAAATGTATAATCCAAAAAAAATTATTTTAAAACCATTCCCTAACTTTTGGACAAAAGTTAAGGAATGAATTTAATATCATTATTGTGCGACAATTCACAAACTCAAAATGCAATTAAAATTTATGTCCCATCAGATCCAGTCCATAAAGATTTCAAACTCGGCAACACCATTGGAAAGAAATATAGTCACTGGAGACGGGTAAAGCATCAAATGCCCCCGAGATACCGAATGTTTTTTCGGTTTCATTCAAATTATACCTTGGGTCATGATTCAAGCCCTTTTAAATGCATAATTTTTGCTTGGCTTAATGATGAAACCACACTTCGGAAAAATGGTTCAAAGAGTGATGTGTATGTGGTTTTCAAATCCCTTTTAATGAAAATAAAAATTCCCGACGATTGGGCCGATTTGTTTCAATAAGCTGAAAAGATTAAATAAAACGAATATCATATCTTCATTAAATTGAAGAAAAAATAAGGGTGGCTTGAAAGGGTCGCCCTTTTTTTATGCTCGTTTTCTGGAAGTGGGGCCAATAACCATCAAATAAAAATCCCTGGGTTCATGGTATCGGGGGAACCAGTGGTCTGTATTCTACAGGGGTATGAATTGTCTCCCTTTGGAATATTTTAATGGGTGCTGCTAGCCATGGCGTGGGACCTCCATCCCCCGTTGGCTCATCACGACTTTTGCCGAAGGCCAAGTCAGGGAGACCGTCACAAACAATATTGTTTATTCTACATCGTCATCATCAGCAGGAACAGTGGTTAATTTTTTAATCATTCTCATTAATTTTTCTATTTCATTCTCAATTTCAGACACTCCCTTCGCCACTTGAATATTTCTGTAATATTCAGGGTCCATCAAGGTGTCAAAATTTGCTTCATAAGATAAGGCAAAACTATCAAAAAAATTAGCATAGTTTTTGATAAAATTAGATAGAAGCTTCAAGTTATTTATTAAGGCATCATATCTGATTCTGTCTCCTTCTTCAATCAGTATATCTTCACTTTCCTGTGAGGTGATATTATTTTTATATTTTATTTTTAATCGCCCCTCACCCTTCAATAACCACTGTTTATCAATCCCCCAAGTTGCACAGATCAAATTTATTAATTGTTCGGATGGCTCAGCAGTGCCGGTTTCAATTTTTGATATATGCCCCCTACTCACCCCTAAAGCCTTAGAAAAAACCAGTTGAGAAATTTTTAATGATTTTCTTAATTTTTTTATTCTATCAAATAGTTGCAAAGTGTCTCCTTGAAAAATATTTGTATAAAAATGGTCATGATGAACTTTTTTGTTGACATTGATCATTAAATGCGTATCATGATCATATATTGTGCTGTATTTATGAGAATGGTCATGGTGCACACTTTATGTAATATAAAATTCAGGAGGTCGCAATGATTAAAAATGTAGCAGTTAGAACTGCGCTTTTGGAAAAGGGCTTTCAAATCCAGGATGTTGCCAAGCAGCTTGGATACACAAGGGGGCATATCAGCGGGGTGATTAATGGCCGTTTGGAATCTTTTAAAGTCAAGAAAGCAATCGCGTTATTAGTTGGAAGAGGCTTTGATTCTTTGTGGACAGCAGGCAGCAGGGCAGAAACCGAAAAAACAGCTTAGAAAAGGAGCGGATTAGGATGACAGCAGCAAACATGCATGAATTCAAAGCCCCAGTTCTGGTTATGCCTCAGGAGAAAGTAAGCATTGAGGGGTATGATGTTGAGAAGATCACGTACAAGAGCCAGCCGGTTATCACTTTCAAGATGATGGACCAGGTTCATGAAAGACCCGCCGGGACAGCAAGCAGAAATTTTCGACAGAACCGGGAGCGCTTTATTGCAAATGAAGACTTTTTCAGAGCGTCTTATGAAAATTATCAAAATTTGACCTATGGACGATATTCGTCGGGCGGTCCAGATACAGGTCAGCGGAATCCAATCATCCTTTTAACAGCCACCGGATACATGATGTTGGTGAAATCTTTCACCGATGACAGAGCATGGAAAGTTCAACGAGCGCTTTCCAGAAGCTACTTTGTAAACAACCTGATCCCAAACAACACGGCAAGCCTGAACCGCCAGGCCAAATCTATTCAGGTAGAGCTCAAGGCCAGGAAAGCTTCCCTCGCCATGGAAAAACAGGCATCAGCAGAAGCCAGGGCGATTTTCAGAGGCCAGGGCAATCTTGAAGCCCTTGGCACCTATCCCCAACTCCAGGCCGCCACCCTGGAAGTACTTGAAAATCTTAAAAAGAACCCGGTGCCATTGGATGATGGGATTCTTTTCAGGCTGAATGCCGTGGTGGATGCCCATATTGATTATCTTACCCGGTCAATTCCCGGTCCGGATCTTAAGTTCTCCCATGGCCTGGATGGATCCGGCATGATCAATGAGGTTTCCTTTATCAGCCCCACCAGGGATATCATTGCCGCCTTTAATTGGCTCCAAAAATATAAGGGCATTCTCAACCCATATTCAAGTCCTACCATGCTTGCCGCGGGTTTCCTGAAAGTTTTTAAAAAATCTGTAGTTCTAGTGCCGGGCTGGCAATTTGAATCACGGATTAAAATCACCAGGGGGCTTCATTTCCACAGCTTCATTAAGAGCATTGGGCCGAGCAGGAGATGAGGCGAACCGGATAAAATGGAGGTGGACCATGTGTCAAGAAACTTTGGAACAACAGTTATTGAAGAAACTTTTAAGGGAACGCGTCATAGATGAATCAAAATTGAATGATGAGTATTACCAAGGCCGTGTCAGTGCCTTTAAATTTATTCTTTTAATGCTCGATGATGATCAGGATTCAGAGTAGGTGAAGCCGAATAAAAGGAGACATGACCATGGAATTACAATATTTGAAATTGGCATTACCTATAAGAATAGAGATGTTTAAAGACATGATTGATTTTGAATCACAATTTGATGAAGGGTACGACAAAGGCCGGGTCAGCGCTTTAAAATTCGTTGTGGATGTTCTGGAAGGAGACTTGGATGAAAAAAAGGCTCTGAAAACGTTAAAGCCGCTATCTGGCAGGATAGCGGCTTTAACAAAAAGCAAATTAGGATGGTGTCCACCGGCAAGCAGCGGCGAACAAATACACAATAGATTAGGTGGTTCTGAATGTCAAGATTAGGACCACAAGGATGGAAAGCAGGATGACAGATGACTTTCAAGCGATCAAGGACCAAGTCGATATTATAGCGGAGATTCCGCGGAGAACTGGAAAACAGGTTAAACGGGTAGGGTCAACCTGGGACCTTGAACAATGCCCATTCTGTGGTGGTCATGATTGTTTCAGGATATGGCCGGGGACACGGTCATGGAGCTGCCAGCAGTGCGGGGATAAGACCGGTGGAAGTATCATTGATTTTGTTATGAAGGAAAAAAACTGTACCAGACATGAAGCTCTGGTGGATCTGGCCCAGGCCATCAATTATCCCCTGAAGAATGCCGGGACGTCCGGTGAGGTTTCGGACCAAAGGGACATCCAAGGCCAGATATTTGAGTCGTCTACAAAATATTATTCCATGGCCCTTTTGAAGAGTTCCAAGGGCCTTGCATATCAATCAGATGTCCGGGGACATTCAGTTGACACATTGAAAGCACATTTAGTGGGTTTTTCTGACGGCGGCTTGTTGCCTGCACTTTTAAAGCAGGGGTTCAGCCAGGAAAATATTATAAGGTCTGGTTTGCTTGTTCCGGATAAGAAAGGGGGCTACAGGGACTATTTCTTCCCCGGGTTGTACATCTATCCTCACAAAAATATTCAGGGTAGGGTGTGTGATTTCACCACAAAAGACCCCAGAAGAAAATATCAGCTCAGGCTTCCCAAAGAGTACCGGAAACCCGGAGCCCCCTTCCTGAACATGAAAGCGTTTAATGGCCCTGAAATTGTTATGGTTGAAGGAGAGGACGATCTCCTGTCCATATGTGGCCGTGGGAACCATGCCCAGGTTGTAGCAACCACCGGCCCGATATCGGAAGAGAAAATAGAATATGTGAAAACGTGGGCCACAACCGGTCCCACAAAGACCATCCTTCTTTGTTTTGACAATGACCCGGCGGGCAGGAAGTACACCGAAAGAATCAAGGGTGTCTTAACTCATCATTGCTATCCTGACAAGCTCTGTGAAATCAGTCAACAATTGCGAATACGCCAAAAGAATCGGTTAGAGGGTGATGATTCAGAGGGTACTGGGGATACCATCCCCCAGTTGACACAGGTTATTATCAAGGTCATTGGGTTTGATCATAAATACGATGACATTGATGATTATCTCAAAGCCATGGTTGACCCTGGACGAGAGTTTAAAGGATTGATGGGACAGGCCCGGCGGCATTTGACACCCTTGGCACCCACTCTTAATCGTGTCAGGGCTTGGTATAAGGCATGTGGCCAGAAGAATTGTAATAATCCCCTGGGGGAAATCGTCTTTGACTGGTTATTTGCCCTGGGCGGGTTCTTTGTCCAGGGGGAAGCGTACAGGCTTTTTTATGAAAATAAAATTTATGAGATCGGCAACAAATCAGCTTTCAAGGCACTGCTTTACAATGTCTGTGGGCTCAATTATGCCGACAACAACTCCAAAAGTATTTTAGAAGTGGTCAAAGCCTTGGCATACCTGCACGGCAAACACGCCAATGCCATGGGCTGGATTCATACTGATTTCAAAAAACCAGCCATCTATATTGACCTGCATAACGAATCAAACGCCATTTTAAAGATTCAGCCGGGAAGCGTTGAATTGATCCAGAACGGTGCCAATGATGACCAGGTGTTAGTGGTGGGTTCCCCAATGTTGGCCAGGCTTAATTATATTCCGGATGTCAATATCAGGGAGGCCATGGGCAAGGCCAAAAAACTCATTTTTGATAATCTGGCCTGCAGTGATTCAAACCGGTTTTATATCCTGGCCCGGGCCATGGGCTTCATTCTTACTGAATTCGTGAACGCCAGGGGAATCACCAAGTTCTCCGGGAACCAGGGGAGCGGGAAGTCATTGGCTGCCCGGCTGCTTTCCTATCTTGTCATAGGTACAGATTGTGTTTCCCAGGGGTCCGTTGCCTCTTATCGGTCTGAAGCTGTTCAAAGCCCCTTGCTTCTCCCGGATAACCTGGAGCAGGCCAATATCACAAATGACATGATGTCGTTTTTGATCATGGCGGCCACCGGTGCCATTAATCAGAAGCGGGACAGTAACACCAGCTCCGGCAACATCTATGAAGAAAACAAGACCCACATCATCACGACATCAATAGAGCCGTTTATCAAGTCTGAACTGGCTTCAAGAGCCATTGATATCCATTTTAAACCGGAATTCAGAAATGAAAATTTCCCGGGGGAAACCCTGTTGAAAACTCAAATTGAACGAGCCCGGGATGAAATTATAAGCGCATTTGTTCATATTGTGGCCCACGACGTCTTGCCCACCTATGAACAGGACCAGGCAAGGGGCTATCAATTTTTGAATACAGAAAGAAGAGGGCACGCCAAGGAAAGGTTAAATGAGGTTTTGGGGTGTCTTCACCTGCTTTGCCGGCAGATTGTCAAATACATTCCCCACGGCGAGCATAGCGGAGAGGGTACGGCTTTAATGATTCTTGATGACTGGCTGATTGAGCAGGATGAACTTGCCATGGTAACCCAGCAGGATGCCGACCCCATACTTTATCGCATGGAGGCATTGTTCACTGAATGTTCCCAATTAAATAAGGAAGGGTTTGTGGCGCTTTACGGTATCCAGTCCACCAGGGTTGTCATGAGTATCACCGGTGATGTTCTGGAGATCAATTTTATTGCTTCGGCAAAAGAGTTGTGTACCGCTTTCAGTGTGCTTTCCAAGAATAAAAACATCCCGAATCCTTTTTCGTCCCCCGGTGTCCTTGGGTCAAGGCTGTTCAACTCAATCAGCGTTTTAGAAAATGCCGGTTGGGAGGTAAAGACCCGATACAAGGTATCCGGGCGCATTCCCATTTTCCGGGTTATGCAGCTAATAATGAAATGGGTGAATTTGCCATTTGTTTCAGGCAGTTCCAGCGTCCAGACTTGTAGTATGAGCGCAGCATGATCATTTTGTCTGCATTT
>Ga0208900_1001029_pt1 | contig 15872 bp, 9 predicted proteins | sample AntAceMetag02UKK_FD_184763 | JGI IMG/M metagenome (GOLD analysis project Ga0208900, IMG submission 184763) | Saline lake microbial communities from Ace Lake, Antarctica - Antarctic Ace Lake Metagenome 02UKK (SPAdes) (version 2) | ecosystem: Environmental > Aquatic > Non-marine Saline and Alkaline... | reverse complement strand
ATAAAATCCTTTCCCAAAAATCCTTCAATGGTTTTGGCTTTCGCCGGAGACTCAACAATAACGAGGTTTTTAGCCATAATATTCTTCTGTTTTTTTTTGATAAAAGCGCGGCAAAGGTATAACAATTAAAATATGGTATTCAAGAAGCTACACAACAAAAGCCCCAAAGTTGTTAATTTCGAGATTCAAAATATTGCATTAAGATCAAAAGTTTGTTGAGAATGTAAAAGAGGGATTAGAGCTTAAAAAAAATTCGGCTTTTTGCCAATTTAAACTATTTTTGCGGTCTTTTAATTAAGGGCGGTATAGCTTGCTGCTTAAACTATAAAATTTTTTGGATGAAAAACAGATTACTTTTTCTTGTGCGGATGATTTTTGTTTTCACCCTCGGCACGTATATTCTATCTTCCTGCATACCCACAAAAAGGATTAAATACCTGCAGCAGGAAGTTGAAAAGGGTGATACAATCAAAACCCATTTTGTAAATAAAAACAATGAGGCTTATAAGATTCAGCCAGGCGATAATTTGTACATTAAAGTAAACAGTGCGCTATCATCAGGCTCAGATAATTTTTTTGGCGGTGAAGATGTGTCCAAGAGTTCAAACTACTACAACGATGCCGGTATTTACCTGAATAGCTATATGGTGAGTGATTCGGGCTATGTTGATTTTCCCTTTGTAGGTAAGATCTATGTGAAGGAGTTAGCTATTGAACAGTGTAAAGACCTTATTCAAAGTATAGTAGATGAATATTTTAATGAAACCACAGTAATTGTTAAGCTGGCCATTTTTAAGGTAACTGTTTTAGGTGAGGTTAATCGTGCCGGAACCATTAATGTTTACCAAAACAAACTGAATGTTTTTGAGCTTATCTCAATGGCCGGAGATATGACCAACTACGCTAAAAGGGACAAAGTTTATCTTATCAGGGAAACCCAGGATGGATCCAAAATTCAAGAACTCAACTTAAATGATGTCAACATCCTTGAATCGGATTACTATTACATACAGCCCGATGACGTATTGTATGTGCCTCCTGTAAAAGGAAAGAATTTTGCATTTGATGCTTTCCCATATGCGCTCATTTTTACTACAATATCTACGACGTTACTTTTAATTAATTTCTTCAATAATAATTAGTCAGATAGTGGAAAATAATTATAACATTCAAAACATAGAGCAGGAAGAATCCATTGACCTGAAGGCGATGTTCTTCAAGTTTTTCAGGTACTGGTACTTTTTTGCCCTCGCCATTTTTGTTGCATTGCTTATCGCATTTCTTTTCAACAAATACACCAAACCTGTTTACGAAGTAAAAACCACAGTTCTCATCAAGGATGATAAGGCCGGGCAAAGCCTAATTGGGATTGGTATGATGAATAGCCAGCAAAATCTCGAAAACGAAATAGGCATCCTCACCTCATACACTTTAACTGAAAGAACGATTAACAAACTTGATTTTGAAATTTCGTATTTCAAAGAGGAAAATTTTATTACCACCGAGTTATATACGGACGCTCCTTTTCGGGTCGTTTTTGATTCAACACATGCACAGCTAAAAAACCTCAAGTTTAATATAATCATACTATCCAACGCCCAGTATCAAATTGAAGCAATCGCTGAAAAGGCAGTGCTTTACAATTATTCAACTCAGGAAGATGTTGGTGAGGCAATGCAATTTATGATTAATGAGACAGTTGGTTTTGGGCAGGAAATTGAATCGGATAACTATAAATTTAAAATCCTGCTAACCAAAAACTTTGATGGTGAAGACATTGATAAAACTTTGTCGTTCATCATGAATGATTTTAAAAGTCTGATAAGCAAATTCCGTGGCCTTTCGGTTGAACCCATTAACAGGGAAGCTTCAATTGTAGAGCTCTCATTAAAAGGTGGTAGTTCAAAAAAACTTACCGATTATCTGAACAAACTTACCGAAGAATATCTTTTCCGTGGCATCGAAAAGAAAAATCAAATTGCTGAAAATACTATCCGGTTTATCGACTCAGAACTAATTGACATTACCGACTCGCTTAACAACACTGAAACTAAACTTCAGGATTTCAGGATGAACAACGAGGTGATGGACCTCAGCTTCCAGTCGCAGCAGGTTTTTGAATCGATGCGTGACCTTGAAAACCAGAAGGCCGAATTGATTGTAAAGGCAAAATATTACAAAAACCTTCAGGATTACCTGAAGAAAAACCGCGAATCTATTGATGACATTGTTATTCCATCATCCATGGGAATTGAAGACCCCTTGTTATCACAACTCATTGCCGGACTGGCCGATCTTTATGGTAAACGTGCTGACCTATTGTTTAACGCTTCCGAAAAGAACCCAGTTGTGGCAGCCATGGACCAGCAAATCGCAACCACCAAAAGCACCATTCTCGAAAATATCCAAAATATTGTAAATACTTCCCAAATTTCCATTCAGGATATTGATGAGCGTATTGCATTATTGGACAGTGAAATCAGTAAATTACCAAAAACTCAGCGCCTGCTTTTTGGTATCGAACGGAAGTTTAAACTTAACGATGCGCTTTATACCTTTCTTTTACAAAAGCGTTCGGAAGCACAAATTGCAAAAGCATCTAACCTTCCTGACAATGAAATTATAGACCATGCCATGGAAAATGGAACGCCTGTTTATCCTAAAAAGAGCCTGAATTACCTGATTGCTATTGTGCTGGGGATGGTCCTTCCAATTGGCTATATTCTGGCAAAGGATTATTTTAATGATAAAATTATTGAGAGAAAGGAAATCGAAAAGATTACAAATATCCCAATTCTTGGACATGTGATCCATAATAATAAAGAGCATACCCTTGTGGTTTCCGAAAGCCCAAAGTCATCTATTGCTGAATCATTCAGGGCCATCCGTACTAATTTGCAATACCTCACCAAAGGAAAGGAAAAACAAACCCTTTTGGTTACTTCTGATATGGTTAGTGCAGGTAAAACCTTTGTCTCAATCAACCTTGCGTCCATATTTGCCATGTACGAAAAGAAAACCCTGCTTATGGGTTTTGACCTGCGGAAGCCGAAAATTTACCAGGATTTTGGTCTGACCAATACACGTGGGATTAGCTCCTATCTTATCGGCAAAAGCTCTTTGGAAGATATTATCCAGGTTTCTCCAGTTAAAAACCTTGACATTATTATGGCCGGGCCGGTGCCTCCAAACCCATCAGAACTCATCGCATCATCCAAAACTGATGAATTGATGGAAAAGCTGCATAAGATCTATGATTACATTATCATCGATACACCGCCGGTTGGGCTGGTAACTGACGCTTTTCTATTGATGAAATATACCAATGCCAACCTCTTTCTTGTCCGCCAAAATCATACCCATAAAAAGGTGTTTGAATCTATTATTAAAGACATCGAAAGCCGTAAATTACCCAATATTTACATCATGATTAATGATGTTAGTTTGGGTGCCGGATCTTATGGATATGGCTACGGATATGGCTACGGATATGGGTATGGCTACGGATATGGCTACGGATATGGGTATGGGTATGGCTACTATACCGATGATGAAGAAACCGGCAAAAAATCACTGTTTAAAAAGGTTTTCGGTTAAGGCTCTGTTGAACCACAATCATTTATTTTTCTATAGTGCTTTTTAAATTGTTAAGGCAAGGATTTGCCTTAATAATTCTTTAATTCACCATGCGTTCAGGGTTCAGGTTATTGCACACCGAATGCTTTGCTACCCTGTTACTAGTGACTTTTCTTGTACGTGGTTTCATCACAAAATTGAATAAATTTTTCCTATGTATAGGTTTTCACCTATTTTTGTCAACCTTAAAAATTTAAGGACTAACTATTTAATCTGAACAAAACATTAAATCAAAAGTTATTTACTAATAAAAATCTATTCAAATGAGAAAGTATTTTTCGTTAATCGTATCACTTGTAGTACTTATGAGTGCAGGTTTGCAAACATCTAAAGCCTGTACCAATTACCTGATAAGCAAAGGTGCCTCTGTTGATGGGTCAACCATGATTTCTTACGCAGCCGATTCGCATGTTTTGTATGGAGAATTGTACCATTGGCCCGCAGCTATTTGGCCCGAAGGCACTATGATGGACGTTGTTGAATGGGACACCGGGAAGTTCCTTGGTAAAATCGAACAAGCCCCACAAACTTACAATGTCGTTGGAAATATCAATGAATTTCAAGTTTCGATAGGAGAAACAACATACGGCGGCAGGGAAGAACTTGGTAGTCAGTCGGGGGCCATTATCGACTATGGCAGCTTAATTTACCTCACGCTTCAACGCGCTAAAAATGCACGTGAAGCAATAAAAACCTATCATGAACTGGTTAGCGAATATGGATACTCCAGCTCAGGTGAGTCTTTTTCAATTGCCGACCCCAACGAAGTTTGGATCCTTGAGTTAATCGGCAAAGGTGAAGGTGAAAAAGGTGCTGTTTGGGTGGCTCGCCGCGTTCCTGACGGATATGTTTGTGGCCACGCCAACCAGGCAAGGATTACAACATTTCCAAAGGCGGATGGAAAAACATCGATTACTTCAGATCAGTTCGATAAAATTTCTGATCCAGCGGTTGAAACTATTTATGCTGCCGATGTAATTTCTTTTGCCCGTGACAAAGGTTTTTATAAAGGTACGGATAAGAATTTTAGCTTTTCTGATACATATGCTCCCGTTGGATTTGGTGGTGCACGCTTTTGCGAAATCAGGGTTTGGAGTATGTTTAATGATGTTAATGGTGACATGGGCCAATATTGGGAATATGTAAAAGGAAATATCGAGCACGGTAAAAAACTTGCCAATGGCGAAGAAAATATTGACCACTATGCCACCAACCGTATGCCGCTGTGGGTAAAACCCAACCGTAAAGTTAGCGTTCAGGATATGTTCGAGTTTATGCGCGACCACCTGGAAGGTACCGAACTGGATATGAGCAAAGACATAGGCGCGGGCCCCTTTGAAGTGCCTTACCGCTGGAGGCCACTTACCTGGAAGGTTGATGATGTAACATACTGCAACGAACGTGCAACTGCCACCCAACAAACCGGGTTTTCTTTTATTTGCCAGATGAGGAGTTGGCTGCCCGATCCCATTGGTGGAATCATTTGGTTTGGTCTGGACGATGCATCCTGTTCAGTTTATATGCCGATGTACTGTAGCATCACCCGCGCGCCACATACCATGGAAAGAGGCAATGGCGCGATGATGCGCTGGAGCGATGATGCCGCTTTCTGGGCCTTTAACCAGGTAACCAATTTTGCCTACACACGCTGGAACCTCATCCACCCCGAAGTGGAAGCCAAGCAACATGCTTACGAAGACGAGTTTGTTACCCTCATGCCAATGATTGATGAAACTGCTAAAGTGCTGTACGAGAAAAACCCAAAGCTTGCCGCAAATTATTTAACTGATTATTCAACCAGCCTTGGTGACCGTGTTACCTACGAATGGAAAGCGTTTTACAAATACCTTTTCATGAGGTATATGGACGGTAATGTTAAAGCTCCGAACCCCGGAAAACAAAATCCAAAGGTTCAACAACCCGGATATGGCGAAGGTTGGTACAAAAAAATCGTTGACGAAACCGGTGACCAGTTTAAGGTTATCGGTGATGGGCATTAGGAGGTATAAGGTATAGGGGAGTATGGTATAGGGGACATAAGGTTTATAGGGTTAAAAACAATATGCAAAAGAACACTAATTTTTGTTACTGTCAGCATTTATTAAAAGTGAGATATCAAAATGAAAAAGAGAACATTTGACATTATTGTAATAATACTAACCGCAGTTATATTAACAATCCTCCATCAATTTGACTTGCTCGAAAAATCAGCGAAATTCATATTGATACCAATTCTGGCATTTTACTTTCTTGGGCAATATGCAGAACGCAAATTTCAAAAATGAAATTGAGAAATTTTAGAAGAGACAAGGCATGCCTTATCTCAACAAACCAGAATTAACTAGAAGAGGCCTTGCATGCAAGGTCTCTTCTAGTATCACAATAAAAAATCCGGGAAACAACATTAACAGGATTACAGTTTTGACTAAATATATTCATGTCATGATTTTTAAAATACTCAAGCAAATTTCCTTCACAATATTTTTAAGCCTACTCATTGCAAATGTCTATCCCTGCACCAACCTCCTTGTAACCAAAGGTGCTTCCAAAGATGGTTCGGCATTTTTGGTTTATACCAACGATGGAGAATGGCTTTACAAATTGAATAATACCCCTGCTAAGGATCACAAAACCGGGGATTCGTTAACTTTTAAGAGTGGCCGCAATGGTGTGGAAGGAAAAATCCACCAGGTAGAGCACACCAATGCGGTAATAGGTTTCCAGATGAATGAATACCAGCTTGCTGTGGGCGAAACGACTTTTACAGGAAGGGAAGAGTTATGGAACCATTCGAAATATTTGGAGTACTGGCATTTTATGACACTGGCTTTGGAGCGTGCAAAAACCGCCCGTGAAGCCGTTGATGTAATCACTTCCCTGGCCGAACAATATGGCTACGGCAGCGAGGGCGAATCCTTTTCGCTGGTTGATCCCAACGAGGCATGGATACTCGAGATGATCGGAACTGGCGATGAGGGTGAGGGCGCTATCTGGGTTGCAATGAAAATTCCGGATGGATATATTTCGGCACATGCCAACATGGCCCACATTGGAGAATTTCCGCTGGATGATCCTGATAATTGCTTTTACTCTGACAATGTAATCAGCTTTGCTGTTGAAAAAGGATATTACGACCCCAAATCCGGAGAGCCTTTTCGGTTTAATGATGTTTACAATCCACCATCGCCTGACCGCCTAAAGTATTGTGAATCCCGTGTATGGAGCATTTTCCGTCGGTCAGCCCCATCCATGGATTTATCTTCAGATTTTTGCCGTGGAGTGGAAGGTGCTGAACGTTACCCACTCTGGATTCAACCTGATGAAAAACTGGGCATCGAAGATGTGATGGCCCTGGTGCGCGATCATTACGAAGGAACAGAATTTGACATGACAAAAGGCGTCGATGCTGGCCCATTTGGAACACCCAACCGATGGCGGCCACTATTTTGGGACGGTGAGGACGATGAGCACTTTTCGTGGGAGCGACCGATTTCGACCTCCAACACCTGCTTTTCATTTATCGGACAAATGAGATCTTGGTTACCTGATGACGTCGGTGGAATTTGTTGGTTTGGGGTTGACGACACTTATTTCACCTGCTATGTTCCCATCTATGTTGGAAATACTTCCGTGCCCGAACCTTTTACCATCGGCAATATCAACAAATTCTCAAGGGAGTCGATGTGGTGGGCATTTAATTTTGTATCCAACTTCGCCAACCTCAAATATTCCTACATGATTGAAGACATTAGGAACGTGCAAACTAACCTGGAGAAAAATATGATTGCACAGCAGGATTCGATTGCAAATGTAGCCTCGAAACTTTCCAAAAAGAAAAGGGAAAAAATGCTTACGAATTACTCAAATGCCCTTGGCGAAGAAGTCCATCAACAATGGCTTGCCCTGGGCGATGCGCTTATTACCAAATACAACGACGGCTATGTGAAAGATGATAATAGAAAAATCAATGAAGTGGGTTATCCCGATGCGTGGATGGATGAATTGAATAAAGTTTCAGGGGACAAATTCAAAATTCCCGATTGGAACAAAAGCAGCCGCCAAACAGATTTGCCATACTAATATTGAGCCTACTCCGAAAAGTCTAAACATCAAAAAAGTGCCACAAAAACACTAAAACACAAAAGCTCACAAAAAGAAAATCAATGAGTTAGCTTTAGTGAAATTTAGTGATTTTGTGCTTTGGTGGCAAAAAATCACTTTTCGGAGGGACTCAATATTTGATTATCAAAACATTTTTCCGTTCGGAATTAATACTACTTTTGCAAATTCTTTTCAAGAAAAGTCAGATACTTAAAACTTTAGCGTTAGTCTTTCGTATTAAATTAAACTATTGTTATGTCGGAACAAGTCGAAAATAAGAAGAATAAAAAGCCTGTAATTTTTATAGCATTATCGATCATCTTACTCATTGCTTTGATCCTTGTAGGCTACCTCTACTTTAATACTAAATCAGAGGTTGACGGACTGATGCTTGAAAAGGAGCAAATCAGAACAGATCTGCAATCTGAACTTGATTTACTGCTCGACGACCACAACAAAGTTAAATCAGAATATGGCCAACTATCTGATTCCCTAATGGCGAAAGACAGTGTAATTGTGGCCAATGCAAAAGAGATCAAGAACCTGCTTAACTATAAGTGGGAGTACTACAAAGTGAAGAAAAAAATTGACCGCTTGCAAAAAATTGCGCAAGGCTATGTGCAGCAAATGGATTCTCTCTACACCGTCAACCACGAACTGAAAGAGGAAAACCAACGTATCCGCGAAAACTACCGATCAGAGATCAAGAAAAACTCAAGCCTTGTTGAAGAGAAAAATGAGTTGATTGGAATTGTTGACCAGGCTGCTGTTTTGCGTGCCTACAACATTGTTCCCATGGCAATCAGGCAACGTGGGACGCGACAAACCGAAACCGATAAAGCCAACCGCGCCGACAGGGTAAGGGTTTGTTTTACCCTTGGCGAAAACAGCCTCATTGAACATGGTGAGAAAAATGTTTACATCAGGATAGCCCGCCCGGACGAAGTGATCCTGGTAATCGATAAAACCGATGAATACTCCTTTGAAGTTGAAGGTAAAAAACTTCAGTATTCGATTAAAAGGGAAATTGATTACAAAGGCGAAACCATTGATATGTGTTTGTTCTGGGATAAGAAAAACCCTAATGCCAAAGCAATGGCTGGCCGCTACCACGTTTCGATTTATACCGATAATGGGATTATCGGCGAAAGCTTCTTCGACCTGAAGTAGCTTAACACTACAATTCCTAATCCCCATTTTTTAGTACTGACGTTAATGCACATTTGGCGGCCGTACTCAGACACCTGTCATCCGTCAATTACAATTTGCTTTCAGGATTGTCATTGCCCTTCTGTTCACAAATTAATCCCACTTCAAATGGTTTATTTACATTTGCCGGCCTGTCGGCAAAAAACCCTGTATAGAACAACATTTCGGGTTGCCTATCGGTATAATTTAGAAGCAAAACAAATTAACAATTAACCGGGGGGGTGTTTAGCTAAATTAATTGTCTATTGTGCTGATATTCTATGTTTTATTTCATAGATGTACGATTAGCCATAGGCTTATGTTTTTTCATCCATAAACATGAATCGACTTTTTTATATCTGATCATGCAACCTTCCAGTGTTTTAGCGTCTATTTTTAATGACTAACAAACGCAATTGAATCAATATTACTAACAAAGTGGCCTGCTTTTTTTGATGAAAACTCAACAAAATAAAACGGCCATACTTTTTAAATTCTTTATACTATGTTTAAAAATTTACTCTTGGCTCTTCTTGTTTTTGTGCTAATCCCTTTTAAAATGAATGCTGAATGGATCCCACTGAATCAAACTAAAACCAACACTCCCCCCACTGTTACGATCCTTAGCGAGGACAATAACAGCACCGTGATTAAGGTTGAGCTGAATGGTTTCGATATCAACGAATTCATTACTGATGGAAAAAGCTACCAGAAGATAGACCTGGGAACCGAAATTTTCACTACCACAGTAGGTTATCCTGAGATACCACACATTGCAAAAGTTCTCGCCATTCCTGATCAGGCCAGTGTTTCGGTTGAAGTATTAGAAATGGGGACAGTCCAAACTTTTGATAACCTCCTCCTTCAGCCCGCACGCGAAAGTTGGTTTGAAGGCCACCCCGAAACACTTTATGAGGAAAATGCAACTGCATATCAATCGAGTAACGCTTATCCAAAAGAATTTGTAACTGTTGAGGAACCGGCAGTTTTTCGTGATTTCAGGATTGCCCGTTTTTCGTTTTACCCGCTTCGATATGTTCCCGCCAAAAAAGAACTTCAGGTAGTTTCCTCCATCACCTATCGTATCAATTATGATAACGGTGGTGAAGTGATCAACCCGAAAACATCACCTACAAGGCCCATTGCCCCTTCTTTTGCAAACTTATACCGGAGTTTCATTTTCAATTACGATCAAGTACTTAACAGGCGTGATGTCAGGGAAGAAGGACATGAACTCATGTTGTGCATTATGCCGGACGAATTTGTAGAAAGTTTCCAGGTATATGCAGACTGGAACCGCAAAACCGGTACTGATATTCACATTACAAAATTTAGCGACATCAATGCCAATGCCAATAACCCCGACATTATTAAAGACCACATTAGCGATGCCTATAACAACTGGGAAATCGCTCCAACTTATGTGTTGATAATAGGTGATGAAGGGATATTTCCTCACGAAATTGTAACCTATCCTGACTATTCCTTTCCAAATGAAGACTTTTTTGTGGAGGTTGAAGGCAACGATTATTTTCCCGAATTGATGATAGGACGGTTCACCAATCAGGGGGAGTATCGTATGCAGGTAATGATAAACAAGTATCAAATGTACGAAGAGAAACCCTACGTGGAAGATACAGACTGGTTTAAAAAAGGTGTCTGCTGCTCAAACAATGATTATGAATCACAGGTTGAGACCAAGCGTTTTGCCTACAGGCGCATGGTTGATAATGGTGGTTTTGTTGTAGATACGATGATGAGTGATGGTTCAGGATGGGGAGGCCAGGGTTGCTCCTATGACACCGATGATGTGGTGGACAGGATTGAAGATGGACGGAGTTTCCTGAACTATCGGGGCGAAGGATGGTACAGTGGATGGTCAGCAACATGCTACGATTTTAACGCCAATGATGTTTCCGGCATGCAAAATGGAGAAAAATTCACCTTTGTAACCAGCATAGGTTGCGGTGTTGCAGGATTTCAGGCAAACGGAGGTAATTGTTTCGGCGAAGAATGGATCCAATTGGGCTCAATCTCTGCACCAAGGGGTGGGGTTGCTTTTATAGGTCCTACTTCAAACACCCACACAACTTATAACAATAAGATAGACAAAGGCATTTACCAGGGTATGTTCCGCGAGAACATGGACACACCCGGACAGGCATTGCTGCGCGGAAAACTTTATATGTACAATGTCTATGGCAACGACTATTATGTTGAATACCATTATAAAGTTTATTGCGTTTTAGGCGATCCGAGCTTACATGTCTGGAAAGATGTCCCCTTAGAAGTTACTGTTGACCACCCTGCTTCCAGTGCGGTAGGAAATCATCAGTTTGAAATCACGGTCAACCATACTGTTTCAGGGCAGGTTGTTGACAGTGCGTGGGTGTGTTTGAGCAACGATGATGTATTCGTTACAGGCATGACCGATTTAGACGGAAAAGCAACTATAGATGTTACGATTGAAACAACGGATACTTTGTGGGTAACCGTTCGTGGTGGAGATGTGTATCCTTACCAGAGTTATATGGTCATTACGCAAGAGGAAGAGCAGGTTGAGCCCACCGGCCAGCCTGTAATTGTTGACCTGGATGGCAACACTGACGGCCTGATCAATCCCAACGAAAATTGTAATATCACCTTTACACTTAAGAATTGGGGAACCGGCACTGTAAATAATATTCAGGCAACACTTACTTCAGGAAACCCGGATCTGGTTCAGGTTGTAACTACTGATCCCATCAACTTTGGGACTCTTTCGCCAGGGGGTTCTTTTACCGGAGAACCTTTCCAGTTTCATGTTGGTTCCAATTGTCCTATCGGCGGGTTCATCACTTTACAGCTAAATGTAACCAGTAGTAACAGTTCATGGGATTTTAACACCTATGCAATGGTATTTGGTTGTGATCTGGTATATGATAGATTTTTAGTGAACGAAATGGGCACATCAAATGTAAATTTCAAAATGGATCCCGGTGAAACTGTTAAGTTGTTTACTTCAATTATGAATGATGGCGAAGACATCGCTCCTGGTGTAAAAGGGATTTTATCAACCAACGACCCTTATATGACAATTGAAGATGCCGAAGGTACTTACGGAAATCTCGAAATTGGTGGCCTTGCCAAAAACATGGAAGACTATTATGTTGTAAGCATCGACGAATCCTGCCCCACAGGATATATGGCCGACTTCACATTAAAGCTTTTCACCGAAGGTGGTAATTATCCATACGAAACAACCCCAACGATAAGCCTGCCAGTAACTTTAAATGTTGCAAGCGATTATACCGGACCTGATGCTTACGGCTATTTCGCCATTTCGAGCAATGATGCGTTTTATGAGCAAACGCCTGTTTACGATTGGATGGAAATTGACAATGTTGGAACCAAAATGAACCTGGTCCCTTTAATAAGTGACCTAACACAAACGGTTAATTTGCCTTTCGATTTTCAATACTATGGGGAAGTTTATAACCAACTTCGCATCAGTACCGATGGATGGGTTGCATTTGGAAGCGGGACACAAGTTGCCCCAATAAATCATTCCCTGCCGTCATATGATAATGTGAACAACATGGTGGCAGTCTTTTGGGATGACCTGTATGAAGGTGATGACAATGATGGCGATATTTATTATTACCATGATGCTGCCAACCACCGTTTCATTGTTGAGTGGGACAGTATAACACACAATGATTACACAACTGAACCTCACAAAGAGGTCTTCCAGGCAATTCTTCTGGACCCAGCACATTACACCACCTACACTGGTGATGGTGAAATCATTTGTCAATACAAAAAACTTGTGGAATTTGAAAGTAACACTATTGGTATTGAAAACAATACACAAACAATAGGTTTGCAATATGTATTCAACAATAATTACGACCCAACCGCATTCGAATTGGAGCAGGGTTTAGCGATAAAGTTTACCACCGAAGCACCCTATGGTTATCTCTATGTTGGTGTTGACGACGACAAGTTGGATGGCAATGCCGATGGTTATTACCTTGAACAAAATACACCAAACCCTTTTAGCTCGAACACCGAGATAAGCTATTCGATACCCCAACAAAGTTTTGTTACACTTAATGTGTACAACTTTAAAGGCGAACTGGTGCGTACACTTCAAAACAACCATCAGGCAGCCGGGAAATATACGGTGCAATGGAATGGTTTGAATGAAACTGGCAGCGCAATAAATCCGGGCATTTACTTTTACCGTTTACAAACGGAAGATTATACCCAGGCCCGAAAGTTGCTCATGCTCAGGTAAAGCCCTTTGCTATATAAATAAAATGAATATAAACCTTCCGATTGTAATTGCACTGATCGGAAGGTTTATTGAATATTTATTTTGCAAACGGATGAAAATACAGAAACCAAAAAACCACTCAATCTAAAATAATCTATCACTACTACACGAAGTTTGGATGTATAGCTTTTATCTTTTACTGATTATGATTGTGGTTGCCGCTATTGTGGGGCTTATCGAATTTGCCCGTCATCAAAAGCGGATTTATTCCATTCCACTCCGGATACACATCAATGGCACCCGTGGCAAATCGAGTGTTACCCGTTTAATTGGGGCCGGGCTCAGGGCCGGGGGAGTTAGCACCGTCACAAAAGTAACCGGCACATTCCCCAGGCTCATCCTCGAAGACGGTACCGAAACTTACATCCACCGCAAATCATCAGCAAATATTATTGAACAATTATCGATTGTGAAATTTGCAGCACACCGAAAAGCAAATGCCCTGGTGATGGAGTGCATGGCATTGCAACCCCAATACCAATCCATCACCGAAAAAAAAATGATCCATTCAAACATTAATGTGATGACCAATGTGCGGATGGACCACGTGGATGTTATGGGACACACACTGCCCGAAATTGCCGAAACCATGGGCAGGACAATCCCAAAAAACGAGCATCTTTTTACTTCGGAAAATGATTCACCACATTTACTTCAAAAAATAGCAGATAAACGCAAAACAGAAGTTCATTTCATCAACCCAAATACGGTAAGCCCGGATGAAATGAAAGGTTTCAGCTACATTGAACACACCGATAATGTAGCCCTCGCGCTTGCGGTTTGCCAACAATGTAAAATAGATCGCGAAATTGCACTACAAGGAATGTACAAGGCTGTGCCCGATGCCGGTGCTTTAAGGAGGTTCAGGGTCGATGCATTCCAGAAGGAACTGTTTTTCTACAATGCCTTTGCCGCCAACGATCCCGATTCAACATTCATGGTATGGAAAAAGATCAGGGATGAGATTGGTTTTGATGGAACACGCATAGTACTGCTTAATACCCGTCAGGACCGTCTCGACCGTGCCAAACAACTTGCCGAAATGTCTGCCAGGAAACTGGGTGGTGAAATAGATTATTTAATGCTCATCGGACAATCTACAGAAGTGGTTGAAGCCATGACAGTGGGTTACGGCTTGCCAAAAAACAAACTCATCAATTTAGGATATACCACGCCAGCCAAGGTTTATGAAAAAATACTTTCTCTAACCGACAGGATTTCCACTACAGTTGCCATTGGCAATATGGGTGGCATGGGCGCCGAAACCGCAGAATATTTTGAAAACAGAAGTATCAATAAACAATGATTGAAATTGCAATTACATTAGGACTGGTTTTTAGCTTGCTATCATATGAAGTGTTTGGGCTTGCAGCCGGTGGTATAGTTGTGCCGGGATACATCGCACTTCAGCTTTCGCATCCCGACCGGCTCATTGGTATTGTGTTGGTGAGTTTTGTAACTTATTTGATAATTAAAGTACTGGGAAACTACACCTTTTTATATGGTCGGCGTCAGATGGTTCTCAGCCTGCTGGTTGGTTGCCTGTTGGCAAATTTCTCGCGTTATTTCATGAACATCGACCTGGCAAGTGGGACCTTGGAACTTCAGGCCGTTGGTTGGGTAATCCCCGGACTTATCGCACACTGGTTTGGCAAACAAGGTGTTTTTAAAACCCTTAATGTATTGTTTGTTACCTCAGTGCTTGTACGTTTGATAATAATATTGGTTTTTGCTGGGGCATTGTTGCCACAATAAAACTTTGTTGATGAGGATGGATGTAAAATTTAAAAGTTATTGATGGTTGTAGGGATGCAAGCCCTGACGAAGGAAGGGATGGCGGCCCTGAGATAGTAAAATTGATTTATTGTAATTCTTATGGGGGTATAGTAATGCTAATCAAATTATTATGACCCCATCCCTGCCTTGCCGGCAGGCAGGCCCGACCCTTCCCCTTCCTGTCCGCCGCTTCGCTTTGGCAGGCGGAGAGGGGAAGGGAGATCAGCCGCACAAGCAATGGCTGTAGCCAGTGCGGTAGCATTATGACAATCAATGACGCGGGAAGCGCTAATGACAACAAATGACAGCGAAACTAAATGACAATAAATAACAACGAAGTAAATAAATTTAGGCACTCTAGGCACTTTATAAACTTTAGGCACTAAAAAAATGTACAAATTCAGGGCAAAATCGAATATTGTTTTAAGTGTTTTATCACTCCTCTCGCTACTTGCATTTATTGCAGTTGAGAATGGCAAGGTAGATATGAAGCAGGAGTGGTACACCGAAAAACTGGAGGCCGCTCAATTGTCGGAACTGGCAGCCAGGCAACTAAAAAGTTTCAGGCTCGAAAACAGTGTGTTTATTGATGTAATAAACGATCCCAACCAAACTGCACTTATTGGCCAGGAATACACCATGATTACAACCGACCGTGGGTATATCGATTCGAAACTTTCAGCAACCAACCCAAACTTTGCTGCTGTGGTGGTCCAACTTTTAAAAGATGCCGGTGTAGAAGAAGATGATAATGTTGCAGTTGCCCTTTCGGGATCTTTTCCGGGATTGAACATTTCAGTGTTTGCTGCCCTCGAAACCCTGAAAGTGAATCCCATAGTCATCACATCAGTAG
>Ga0208900_1001028_pt1 | contig 15881 bp, 24 predicted proteins | sample AntAceMetag02UKK_FD_184763 | JGI IMG/M metagenome (GOLD analysis project Ga0208900, IMG submission 184763) | Saline lake microbial communities from Ace Lake, Antarctica - Antarctic Ace Lake Metagenome 02UKK (SPAdes) (version 2) | ecosystem: Environmental > Aquatic > Non-marine Saline and... | reverse complement strand
TTAGTGATAGTTTTTACCTATCATTAAACACTTATTATCACCCTATTGAAATTTTATTTGGTATGACTAACTTATGCTCAAATGCCGGACAAAGCTAAATTCAAACCCGAAAAGATGATAAAATGACAAATCATAAAGATGAAAATTATATCAAAAGTGACAACGAGAGAACTCAGGGACATGTAGACATCCGGCAGAAAAATTTTGAATGTGAAAATCCTGATGAACGTCTGGGATGTGATCTCGGAATCGATGTAGCAGGATAACATATAGTTCGGATGAAAATGGAAAGCAGAGCCTCTTTGAGGCTCTGCCAATCATCTCTATTTGGTTATTCTTCTTTTGAAGAATTGATTCTAAAATTGGTTTGAGTTGTGTCACATGGTATTTAATCCCTTGATATTTTGTAAGATTTATGACATCAGAAACCATTATCAGGGGTAGTTTGGCATCATCAGGGTGATTACTTCCATGAATGGTTCCATGTCCCGCATGATCGCTGGTAACGATAATAAGATAGCTCCCCTTTGATTTCACCATTTCAATTAAAGGAGCAATGCTCTCATCGATAAAAAACAATTCCTCCATATAGCCGGGAGATAACCACCCTTCAATTGGACCTGTTCGGTCAAGACCACTGATATGGAGAAAGCTAAAACTTTTTTGATCAGAGGTTTTAAAAAATGCTATGGCATTCTCCACTGAGAAATCCTTGTCTAATTTCTGTTGGTCAACAGCTTGATTTGCAAGGAATCCTAATTTTTCTTTTGAATAGAAAAATCCAGTAGAATATCCTTGGGATTTGGCTATATTAAAAATAGTTTCGCCTTTTATCCCTGGTTGTCCTGGATGCCATGCATTATCTTGTCTGCCGCCTTTTTCAGGCCCTATTCCTGAAAACATTGCTGCATGTGATACCAAGGTTAGCGGTGGGTTCGTACTAAAGCCATCTAATGTATAAACGCCTTGTTCCATTAACTGTTGGAGGTTGTTGGATTTTTTTGGATTGAGCGCTTTTGGATGTAAGGCATCTATGGAGATTACCAAAACGTTCTTAACTTCATTGGCAAAGACAGCACTGGATACATTAAAGTTCAGAATAAAAAAAACAAACAGGTGAGCTACAAATATTTTTTTGGTGTATATGTTTTTTTTAATTTCCAAAGGAATCCCCTTCCATTGGCAGATTCATTAAAATAAATAACATCTGGAAAAGGGCTGTTTGTAACTGCAATCGAAGGACAGAACGATTTGCCATTTAGGACTCTTGCTTCAAATATCCAGATTAAACTGTTTCATATACGTATCTAATTGGCCTCTTTGCTTATCACCCATCTGGGGGCAGTCTGATGACCCCTTTGCATCGGATTGACACTTTGATTTAAAAATTTCCAAGGTATAATTTTTAAACGACATCATGTGTTTTCTCCTTAAATTTAAAGGATTAATTCATAAACGGGGTCACAATAAAATAAATGCCTAAAAGAGCAATCGTTGAACCGGCGATTTTCCGAAACCATTGACCTGCTCCATTCCATGTGCTGTTTTCAAGCAATTTTTTGACTGCAGCTGTTGAACTGCCAGCAATCACAATTGGAAGGCAGTGACCCGTGGTAAAAAGAATGATGTAAAGTATACCGGTTACCACTTTTTCCTGGACTGTGATAATGGCCAAGATTGGGGCAATAAATCCAAAAGTACAAGACCCGGAAAGAACACCATAAGCAAGCCCCAGAACAAAGGCTCCGAACGTCCCTCTTAAATTCAGCTTGTATAAAAGGCTTCCGGATAGAGAACACTTTTCAACGCCTAACATTCCCAATGCCACCCATATCAAAATAATACCAATCAAAATTTGCCAATAGTTTCCCACATCACCCAGCATTCTGCCAAGCAGTGCACAAATAATGCCGATTAACGCAATTGTAAGAAAGAGCCCTGAAGTAAAAAGTACAGAATAAAGCCCGGCCTGACGGGGGTGAACCATTTTTTCCTGGCCGCCGACATACCCGACAATCAGCGGAATGGATGCAAGATGGCAGGGGCTGAAAAGTACACTGATCATTCCCCAGACAAAACAGCCAACGGCTGCAAAAGCCGTCCCGCCGGAGATCCATTGATTGACTGTTAAAAAAAGAGTATCCAGCATTTTAACTATCCTTTGCTGCGAGGTCCGGTGCTGCTACCCCCATTTTTGTCATTTGGTCAATAATGGATTTTTCATCCAAAAATCCGACATGCCGGTATACTTCTTCACCTTGGGCATTAAAAAAAATCTGTGTGGGAATAGCTCTAACTTTAAACCTTTGTGCAGGCTGTTTGTTTTCCCAGACATCGATAAAAACAATATCGGCTTTTCCCTCGTAGGCTTTTTCCATTTTTACCATGATCGGGGCCATCATTTTACAGGGGATACATTTTTTTGCCCCCAAATCAATCATAGTTACCGTCCCTTTAGTCGGAATATTTAAATAATCTTCAGCAAAAGCACCTGTCGTGAAAAACAGCATCAAAATAACAACTAATACACTCAACTTTTTAAAAACCAGTTTCATTCTCTATAACCCTTTTTTAAATTTAAACATGAAATGCGTTTATCACCATGAAGACAGCAGCCAGCCAATTGGTATAAGCAAACAGTCTTTTCAAGGATTTGGGCTTTGTTTTAAGAGCAAATTTACCGCCGATCATGCCACCTGCAATGGTTACGATTGCCAGGAAAACAGCCCATGCAGGGTTAAAATCCCCTTGAACTGCATGACCCAAAAAACCCATAAAGGCTGTGACAGCAATAAGTGTGGATGCTGTCCCAACGGCTGTGTGCATCGGTATACAGCAGGCAATAACCATGAGAGGAACCAGAAACGACCCGCCGGATACACCGACCATGCCGGAACCGAAACCTGTCAGAATGGCTACAGGGAGTGCAATCCACAAATTAACACCATATATTTGACCGTTGGATTTGATTTTAATGGTACCAAACCTATTCTTTACGCTTCCCCCTTTTTCTTTCTTGACCGGTGCAAGCATAACAGCTCCGGCTGCAAACAGCATAAAGGCAAAAATCAGCTTCAACATAAATCCGCTAAAAAGATGGGAAAAATATCCGCCACCAAGGGCAGCAAACGATGTCGTACCACCGATTAACAATGCAAGACTCTTGGATATGGATTTGTTCTTCTGGAAAATCACCATTGCTGCAATTGAAGCGGCAAACAAAATAAATTGCCCCGTTGTTGCTGCCTGGTGCATTGGAATCCCCGCCATTACAAGGATAACAACATAAAAATTACCCCCGCCTTTGCCGACCATGGTCATCAATACGGCCACGATAAAAATAAGAGCGCCAATAATAGCCTGATCCATCTCCAGGGCCTCTAAATTTCCTGCAGGGTTAGCTGCAAGACTTTCCCGGGCATTACTTCCTCCGTCAATGCGGGATATCCGCCCATGAGAATACGGACATCAAAAAATCCTTTCGATAACAAAAAACTGTAAACAATGGCCGAACGAACACTTGCCGGACAAAAAATAGCCAGGGGTTTGTCCCTGGGAATGTCGTTTAATTTATCCGGCACCTCGTTGATGGGAATATTCAGGCACTGCACATTGTCATGGAGTGCCAGTGTAATGGATAAAGAATCAGCTTCTTCTCTGGACCGGACATCCAACAGAACGACATCCTCCATCTGAAAAAAAGCAGCGGGTGAAATTTTATGTTTTCCCTTTCCGAAGAAATCCAGCGTGAAATTTTTTAAAACCTGTTCCATTTTTCCCCCTTTCTTATTTTAACAGCCACTTTTTGATGTCGTCTTTCTTAGGAACCTTGCCTGTGCATTTAACCTCTCCGTCCACGATAACCGACGGGGTACCAAACACGCCATATGAAGCGATCTGCATCATATCGCTTACTTTTTCGACCGTAGCATCAACGCCAATTTCTTTAATGACTTCCTGAACCAGTTTCTCCGTCTTTTTGCATTTAGCACAACCAGGTCCCAAAACTTTAATTTCCATTGTAAATTCCTTTTAATTCGTTAATTGTTTTTTATTCTTTTAAAGAATCATATTAAATAAATACCCGACAAACAGGATCCCGCTGGCAACAACACCCACAAATACCGCAATCAATTTGGGTTTTAATACTTTTCTTAAAATCACCATTTCCGGTAAGGACAAAGCAATGACACTCATCATGAACGCCAGGACAGAGCCCAGAGCTGCCCCTTTTCCTAAAAGCGCTTCAACAACCGGGATAACACCTGCAGCATTGGAATACATGGGAACGCCGATCACTACAGACAAGGGGACAGACCACCAGGAGTCCTTGCCCATAATCGAAGCCATAACACCTTCAGGTACAAAACCATGGATGCCGGCACCAACCGCAATGCCAAGAATGACATATATCCATACACGACCCATAATTTCTTTAACAGCATCCCATCCATAAACAAACCGGTCATTCCAGGTCAATTTTTCTTCTTCCATGGTCAAATTCGCTGCATTTGCCTGGGTTACCCAGTCTTCAACATGATTTTCAAGTTTAAGACGGCCGATCACCCAACCCGCGGATATAGCGATAAACAAACCTGTTCCCAAATAAATAGCAGCAACCTTCCAACCCAAAAGTCCATATAAAAGGCCAAGAGCGATTTCATTAACCATAGGGGCGGCAATCAGAAATGAAAAAGTAACACCAAGTGGAACCCCGGCGGTTACAAAACCGATAAACAACGGTACTGCGGAACAAGAACAAAAAGGTGTGATAATACCTAATAATGCGGCAAAAATATTACCAACAAACTCACTTTTCCCTGAAAGAAAAGTCCGTGTTTTTTCAGGTGTAAAAAAACTTCTGAGGATGCCCACTCCAAAAACGACCAGGAATAAAAGCATCATGACCTTTGGCGTATCATAAAAGAAAAATTCCACTGAAGATCCCAGATGAGATCCTTCCTGGATTGGTAAGAGTTTGTATGTGAGCCACTTTGACAGATCTGGCAGTACACGATAAATTGTCCACCACAGGTATATTCCGATAGCCCCCATCAACAGGTTTAAGGCCATCATTTTGTTTATTTTTCCCCCATTTTGAACGGGGTGGGTTATTTTGGATTCCATAGCTTCTCCTACTGTTCGTTATATATGGTCACTTAGTGATGTATTATTGTATTTTTTTTGTTTCCAATTATTTCCCAACAATCTCATGACGGTCAATGCCCGGAAGAATCTGGCTTAATTCTTTTATTTCAGATTCATCATCCAGCCAATGTCTCAAATTTCCAATCATGCTGGCGGAATAAGGGGAGCCACTCCCATCGGAAAGAGAATAATTTACCCATAACCCGTCTTTAAAACTCCTTACCAGTTCGGCATCTTCAAGAATCTTTAAATGCTTGCTGGCAGTAGACTGAGCAATACCAAGTGCCTCTTTGATCTCACAAACACAAAGAGGGCGTGCCTGAAGCATTTTCATCATTTTAACCCGGTTAGGATCAGACAATGCTTTCATCACTCTAATAAATGTTTTCATATTTTCCTCGTTTTACAGCTACAGCTGTTCATTTAATCGTACTTGCACTTAGCAACATCAAGTTCTGCTCCAACCGGTCACTTGTGGGACATCCAGCACCCAATACTTTAATTTCAATCCCATCTACAGGTATTTTCAGAACGGGCTCGCCAATAAATTTTTTATACTCATGCAAGAATGCCGACTTATAGGCATCAACGACCGTAGATGGAATATAATTTTTTTAGATAGTTTTTCTACCATCCTGGTTCCGATATTTTGATCTAAAAGAATTTGTTTTTCTTCACTCATTTCTTTGAGCGCCTCTTCAAGACCAATAATCCCTGTTTGATGTTTGCCAATCCTGATTTGAAAAACTTTTACCACATACCCTCTCGTTATATATCGTTATAATAGAATATAACGATATATAAATTGCTTGTCAAGCTATTGTTTCCTTTTTAGTCTTACAGCTAAACATTCTTTGCAATTATTTCGTTCATATTCAAAAGAAATGCCGTATGCACAATTCCATTTTATTCTAATTCTTTACATATCCGTCCAGATGAGATTTCATACCGGATTGTTTCTGCTGTCCCAGTCGTTAATAAATTTTTTGAGTATCAGGATGGCCTTTTCACCATCTGCATCCAGAGTCCAGGCTCTTTGTGCTGATCTGGGTTGTCTCTTATGATTTAGTGATAGTTATTACCTATCATTAAACACTTATTATCACCCTATTGAAATTTTAATTGGCATGACTAACTTATGTTCAAATGCCAGACAAGGCTAAATCGAAACCCGAAAAGGTGACAAAATGACTGAAAATAGAATCGAAATTTACGTTGAAAGTGACGAAGAAAGAAATGAAGGCCATGTGGACACCAGAAACAGCAACTTTGAATGTGAGAATCCCGACACACACTTGGGATGTGATCCTGGAATTGATGTGGCTGGATAACATACAGTTCGGATGAAAATGGAAAGCAGAGCCTCTTTGAGGCTCTGCCAATCATCAAGAATGACAAACAATTTAGGGGGTGCAAGATGATAGAAATTATAGCAGTATTAACAGCAATGACGGTTTTGGCGATCACATATTATGTAAGCAGAAAAACTAAAACAGAGGTTGTATGCAAGGTTTGGCTGCAGGAAAACCGGTCAACAGACTGGGTTTGCGTTGATAGATTAAAATGATTGAGGCCTCATAATTTAATTTTTTTTAAGAACATATGATTATGATAAAATCGTTTGTGTAAAAATTTCTCAAATTAATTTTGACCCTCAAACCCCCTATATGCTCTATTACCATCCCATATAATTTTCACATTACTGCTTATACCCTATCATCCTGAGAAAGCCTTTTCTCTTTTCAATATCTGCCTCAGTTTCAATACCCTTTGATGAAAACCCGTCAATCACCCCCAGGATTCCCCTGCCCAAATCGGTCTCGGCCAAAATGACTTCCACGGGATTGGCAGTTGCGCAATGGACCCTGGCAACTTCGGGCACATTTTTTATGGTGTTGAGAATATTAATAGGGAACATGTCTTTCATAAATATAATAAAAGAATGACCGGCAGAAAGTGCATAAGCATTTTTTTTAGCCAGCTCAATCATTTCTTCATCGGTTCCGCTGTATCGAACCAGGCATTCCATGGATGCTTCACAGAATGCCACCCCGAATTTTGCATTGGGCACGGTACATACAATAGCTTCATGGATATCTTCCACGGTTTTAATAAAATGGGAATGACCAAGAATGAAATTCAGTTCATCCGGGTTTTCAATTGTTATTGTTTTAAGTTCCATTTTATCCTCCAAATATTAGTTGATTAAAGAGACGTGTCGACCGTTTTCAATATAATGATATTTATCCGGAAAAACAACCAGGAACTAATGTTGTCTTACCCTCCCTGAGCAAGATTTTGAAGAAGAGCCCGGAAAAAAAGATCAATCGGGGAAACCCTTATTTTTAAATAACTTCTGGGTTTTGGTCAATTTATGATATATTAAAATTTCCTATTTTAACCAATTGCAGAGAGAAAGAATGGACGATACAAATACTACAGGCCCTATAATCCTACCAATGCAGAGTTATCCAAATCTGAAATCCTATTATTGCCCACATTGCAATAGATTCCTTTTCAAAGGGAATGTTAAAAAATTGAATATGGTCTGTCATTATTGTCAGAAAATGATAAGTGCTGATGAAAAAGATCTGATGAAGCCTGAAACTGAATAAAAAAATATTTCCTATAATCCCAGACCCTCATTTATTAATACAATTTTAATTCTCTTTTTTGGGAAAGCTTTTTGTGTAATTGTCCATGTATTACAGATTCTGGAACTGCTTTTACATTCGGAACATTCTCCGGTTTTAATACAGGGTGTTTTCATATCAAGACGCATTGCATTCGTTGGGGCAACAAAGTCTTTAATTCGAATTATAGCAGATTCTATATCAGGTACAATTTTATTCCTACCCGTAAGAACCAGGACATTCTTTGGACCGAATGATCGACTGAATTGTCAGCAATAAACACTTCAAAATTATTTGATTCAAGCGACTCTTTTACATTTTCAAGTTTAAGTTTCCAAAAATTATCAATCGGATTTTCCATTGATTTTTCTCCTTTTTTAAATTTACCTTGCTTGTTTGGGTAAGTTGGTATTGATAATAATAAACACTCTGGCTGGAAATAAAGTATTTTTTAATTTATCATAAAAAAGATCAACCAATACGGGAATTGACCCATGTCAAAACACAAATGTGACAATTGCGCTTTCAGAGCAAAATATGATAACAATCAAAAATCATTTTTAGGACGAATATGGAGATGGCATACAGGGTGGTGTCTTGGATGGAGAAAATATATAACATCTCTATCAACCGAGGAACGTATTGAACTGGCTAAAAAGTATGACATGAAAAAATATCAATAAATAAAGGACCAAAATGACCCCTAAAACTTTCAAATGCAGACAATGCGGTAACTGCTGTCTCAATCTCAGTGATGCTTTCCAAACAAGTGTCAGTGATGAAGATATGGCCATGTGGGAAAGACAAGGACGGTTTGATATCCTGGAGTGGGTCCATCCAATACCCCTTGGCGAAGATCATCATATTTATGACATTTGGATTAATCCAAAAACTGGAGATGATGTATATAGATGTCCCTGGTTGAGAAAGCTTCCAAAGCAGGATAAATACATTTGCCGAATTCATGATCTAAAACCAGAACATTGCCGGAAGTATCCACACTCAATAAAACATGCTGAAGAAACTGGATGTAAAGGTTTTGAATAATTGAATTTATTTGCTGTAAATTGTAAATATTCGGGATAGTCATGTATGAGTCAAGTTTTTAGCAATGTTCTGAATTTTTTATTCAGAGGATACACCCAGATATCTTTGATGAGAACACTAATTTTGCCCATGGGGCCAAGTTTTCCACGACCTTTGATCTCTCCAACTTTGAGCCAGTTGCCAGCTTTATAACAAGTGCCTGCAAATCGATCTTTTTGTACAAATGATTCCATCAGCACGGGTCGGATGTTATATCTTTTTTCCCAATCATTTGGAAGGGTCCGGATCATTAAGGATAGAATCTTTGAGGCAAGATTCTTTGACTGGACCCAGGGTAAAATCAGAAATCTAGCATTATTGACAATCAGATGTAAATTTGTCTTTCTCTGATCAGGATTCCATCCTATGAATTGATCCCTTGGTGCTGTCTGCCATGCGGCTGCTCCAAATCCTGTTAATGCCACAATTTGTTCGCCTGCCATGATAAAGTATCTCAACTGGGCCCCAGGCAATGGGGAGTGTCCAAGATAATGATACCTCTGAATATATTCATTCCACAAAGCAGAGCTGATTTTGGTGACCATGTGCAACTGTATCCTGATTATTTCAGTGATGACCATCCAGGCTGTCAGCATATTCGCAACTCCCGGGATTACAGGTTCTCATGCATCAACAATCGGTAGTAGTGCAGTGATCCTCCACCGAAAAATTAGAGACCGAGTTAAGTTAATATTTTTCAAATACAATTCTGACTTAACCGAACTCGGTTCCGAAAAAGTCTTGACTATTTCGGAATTCGTGCCAAAATAGACGTCATGGAACGTTACCTAACAAAATATATTCAAGAAGACTTAGCAACAAAAATAGTTCTTCTGACAGGCCCACGACAGACCGGGAAAACGACTTTGTCTAAAATGTTGAAAAGTGATTATGACTATTTCAACTTTGACAGCCTTGAAGACCGGTTGAGTTTGCAGGAAAAATCTTGGGATCGATCAAAAAACCTTGTTATTTTTGATGAACTTCATAAGTTGAAAAACTGGAAATCATGGTTAAAAGGAGTTTATGACACTGAAGGAATTCCACCTTTCCTCCTTGTTCCGGGAAGCGCTAAGCTGGATACCTATCGAAAAGTTGGCGACTCCCTGGCAGGAAGATTTTTCCAATTCAGAATGCATCCTTTGGATTTAAAAGAAATTAAAATATTTGTAACTCCTAAAAATCTTGAAACAGAACTGGATAAACTATTGGAAATCGGTGGATTTCCCGAACCATTTCTTAACGGAACGAATCGATTCTATAATCGTTGGAAGAAATCGCATCTTGATATTATTTTAAAGCAAGATCTTATTGATCTTGAGAATGTTCAACAAATCATTCAGATTGAAACACTTATCCAGCTATTAAAAAATAGGGTAGGAAGCCCGGTATCTTATAGTTCTCTCGCACGGGATCTTCAATGTTCGGATAAAACGGTTAAAAGGTGGCTTACGATACTTGAAAATATGTATGTAATTTTTAAAGTACCACCTTTTCATAAAAATATTGCCCGGGCAATTCAAAAAGCACCTAAGTTCTATTTTTATGATACCGGCCAGGTTATAGGAGATCCAGGCATAAAATTAGAGAATACTGTTGCCTGTGCAATTCAAAAAGAAATTCATTTTCGAGAAGATTGTTTTGGGGAAGAAAAAAAAGTTTACTATTTAAAAAATAAAGATGGGAAAGAGATAGATTTTTGCACTACAGCAAATGACAGTCCATCACTTATGATAGAAGTAAAATGGAAAGATGGAACACTGAGTTCTAATTTCGAAATTTTTAAAAAATTTTTCCCACAGATAAAAATGATTCAGGTTACAAAAGAATTGAGAAAAGAAAAGACTTTCCCAAATGGTGTCGAAATAAGAACTGCTCACAAATGGCTCGCTGATTTATCTCTGCCTTAATTTAACTTTGAATCTATCGGGATAGGACCCCTCATTACTGAGGAGCCCTCCCACACCACCTGGCATACCAATCGGTACCTCGGCGGTTCGGCTGATCAGGCAGATTAATTTCCAGGCAGGTATAAACCAAGATTAAGGATTTAAAGATATTTCGGGCGTGGAATCGACGAAGGAATCGACAAACTGCTTCTAATGGTCGAGCCTTCCTTTGAGTCTCTGGAAATTGCGGATAGAATTCAAAAAATTGCTGTCGGCATGCAAAAATCAGTCGCTGCTGTACTCAACAAAATCCCCTCCTCGAAAATTGCAGGGCAGCTGAAAGAGAAACTCCGTGAGCGGGGCATCCATGTTATCGGTACGCTTCCCAATGACCCCCTTGTTTTCGAGGCTGGATTTGTGGGTCATGGTTTAAAAAAAGGACCCGCCTTCAATGCCGCTGGGGAGGTTTTGGATGCCCTGCTGTAAGAACGGCCTATGCTGTCGGATCTGATACACGATGTTAGCGTATTTTAACGAATTACCGAAACCCTTTTACCCAAGGAGGCTAAAATGTGTTTGAGCAACGTATGTATGGACACAGGCAATTTAAAAAAGGAAATTATGCGGGATGTGGGCCGTATCGAGGCTGAAGGCGAGGGCTTTTGGCTAACCAATCTGTTCGGTGAAAAAGTTTTTATTGAAGGTTCTATTCAAAGCATTGATCTGATTGATGAAAACCTGATTATTCTCACGAATGAAAAGGCCAAGCAATAAATACGTCCGGGTCACGACAGGGTCTTGTTGAGCCGTTCTGCAATGATAATTTTCAAAATGAATTTGTCAGAACCGTCAGAAAACTGTCCTCGGATCTGGATGAAATAGCATTGCCATGACGGCTCATCCTTTATTGCAATAGTGGATGTCGCAACAATGCGGCTTTTGATGTCTTGCTATTTCGACCTTCGGCCAGATAAAAAAGTGAAGGGCTAAATTCAACTTGCTGAAATTAAATACAATATAAAATATTCTGTTTGTCCTTGTTTTTTGGCATATGCCTTGCATCTCAAATTTCAAAATGTATGCCAATTAAATAAAAAAGAGGGGACCATGTCAGATCAGCTATTGTCTGTGCCTATTTGTTGTCAAAAGGTTTTTCAGATGTACACATCGTTGACGGCGGATATTCTGCATTAACAGAAGCGCTCAAGCCTGGCAAGGTACTCAACGTGCTTCAAAACGAAAAATGAAGGGTATTGCTTAAAGGTATAATATAAAATTATCTTTGATAGGACAAAGGACTTATTTATATATGGAAACCTATTATGATTGTCTGCCCTGTTTTATGCGGCAGACCCTTGATGCCGTCCGCATGGTAATTTCGGAAAAACCGGCACAGGAAACTATTCTCAGACAAATTTTAAAAGCAGTCAGCAAGATGGATTTTCAACAGTCTCCGCCTGTCATGGCCCAATATATTCACCGGAAGATTCGAACCCTATCCGGGTGTGATGACCCCTATAAAGAATTAAAAATAAAATATAATCAATATGCCCTTGACCTTTATCCTGAAATGAAGGCAGCCATATTAGATTCTCCAAACCAGTTTGAAACCGCTGTCCGCCTGGCTATCGCCGGAAATATCATTGATTTTGGGGCCAGTCTGGTAGTGGATCAGACAATGATCAAACAGACCATCCAGTCATCACTTACAGATCCTTTGATCGGAAACACAGATCAGTTGTCGGATGCCGTATCTGAGGCAAATAAAATTTTATTTTTGGGTGACAATACCGGGGAAATTGTTTTTGATCGACTATTGATCGAAATTCTGCCGATGCACAAGGTGATTTATTCGGTCAGGGGGATGCCGGTCCTCAATGATGCAACCATGGAAGACGCTATCCAGACCGGCATGACAGATACGGTTCAGGTTATTGATAATGGGTCGGATGCTCCTGGCACGCTTTTAGAAGATTGTTCCCAAAAATTTTTAAAAATTTTTAATGAAGCCGATCTGATCATTGCCAAGGGACAGGGAAATTTTGAAACCCTCTCTCATATAAATAAAAATATTTATTTTTTACTCAAAGCCAAATGCCCTGTAATTGCCAGCCATATCGGCTGCAAAACAGGTGATGCCATCGTCGGGCGGTTCAAGGATTTTTAAACCAGACCCCATCGGGGCTGGGGGCAATAATACCAAAGGAGTTTGATATGGTAGTTGTTTATGTCATGTTTTGTCTAGTCGCAATAGTTGGTGTGATACTGGGTATCAAGCTGGTTCAGTTGATCAAGGGAAACAAACAGGTTGAAAAAGAATTGACCGGTCTTCAATTTGAAAAATTACCAATGGGTACAGTCAAGACTCTGTCCATTCTTCCCTTGGTTGATTTTTATGCAGATGACCCTTCCTTAAAGACAGAAGCCGGCGTGTCCTATTTTATCCAGGCTGGCGACACAAAAATTTTGATGGATTTGGGGTTTAACAAGGACAAGGAGCATCCCTCCCCCTTGGTATCCAACGCTGAAAAATTAAATATATCCCTGCCTGACATGGATTTTATTTTTATCAGCCACCGCCATTTGGATCACATTGGCGGAATGAAGGAACAAAAAACCAAGCAGTTCAGCCTTTCCCAGGGGAAGACACATCTTCCTCAGATAACCGTTTATTCGCCCACCCGGATTTCACCTTCCCATTGGAACCCTGAACCGGAAGTTGAGGTCATCAATACCCCCTTTGAATTAGTCGACGGAGTTGCCAGTATCGGCAGTATCCCCAGGAACCTTTTTGTTTTGGGGCACACCCTTGAAAACAGTTTGGCCGTCAATGTGGCCGGCAAGGGGATTGTTTTGATCATCGGATGCGGGCATCAGACCATTGAACGGATCATTGAAAGGGCCCAGGCCCTGTTTGATGCCCCCATATACGGCATTATCGGTGGACTGCATTTTCCAGTAAAAACGGGTCGGATCATGCTGGGACCGCTTAACATTCAAAATATTGTCGGAACCCATCGGTTTCCCTGGCAGGGGATAAAAGAGCAAGATGTAAAAAATGCGATTCAGGCCGTTAAACAGGTCAACCCGCAATTTGTTGCCCTTTCACCCCATGACAGCTCCGACTGGAGCATTGAATTGTTCAGGGCTGCGTTTCAAGACAAATATCATGATATTAAGGTCGGCCAAAAAATCAGTATTTGATTTTTATCAGCCAGACCATCTGCTTTGCCCATGCCGCCTATTACATTAACGCGTCTCTGGAAATATGATGGTTAAAAAGGATATCTAGCATGAAGATAGAAATTATCGGGGCTGAATCACTTGGTGTCCGAGGGTTGTGCTGTTTGGTTGGTGTTGCCGAACAAAAAAGATTTGCAGCCCTCAAAGAAAGGCTTGATGCCCAATGGCAGGAGGCGACATCGAAAATCAAGCCTCTGCATTTTTCCATACCTGTACCCCATGGAGAAAGAACAGAACATAACGCAATGGTGATGATGACCCGGATAGAAAAAAATGACATTGTGTTTGTTCACACCTCGGATATTCAGCTTCTGGATGACGACACGGTTGATCTTGTTCTTGAATGGCAGCCGGATATTCTGCTGGCAGATGGTCCGCCCCTCTACCTTGATCATTTGAGTTCAAATCTGCGTAAACGGGCCTGGCAAAACGCACTACGGCTAGCCAGTTCGGTGGACACGCTGATTCTCGACCATCATTTGATGCGAAGTTTTGAAGGCCTGAAATGGCTGGACAGGCTTTTCTTTGAATCCGGCCATCGGGTCCTTTGTGCGGCTGATTTCATGCGAAAACCACGCCGCCTTCTCGAAGCTGATAGAAAAAGATTTTATGACGAGACTCCGGTCCCTTTGGGATGGCACCAGGATTATGCGATAGGGAAAGTTAGCACGAAAGACTTTCAACAATTCAGACCCAGACAGATAAAAAACGTTGACAGACATAAAACATAAAAAGAACTGCCCAATCGGCAGTGAAACAATGGAGGAAAAAATGACAAAAGTAGCTATAATTCGTTGTGAAAAGAATGAAACAAGGTGCCCTTTAACAAGTTGTTTTAATTGTCTTGCTGAAAAAAAGGAGGGCTTTATCGGATATGATGACTGCATGCTCACTGGTGTTTTTACTTGTCGATGTCCAGGTGACAACCTAGCAGACTTAGCTAAAATACTTAAATCAAAAGGAACAGAGGTTATTCATTTTTGTACCTGCACATTTGCAAAAAAGACAACGGATGGATGGGATGCCACTCATAATGGTTTTTGTGAGAATATTGATATTTTGATTGACCAAGTTAACGCTGCTACCGGTCTTCCATGTGTCAAAGGGACTGCACATTTACCAAAGGACTATGAATTAAAAATTTGGAAATAAAAATCAATGAAAAAGGGGCGCCTGCTCAACAAGAAGTGGGTCGAGTTAGATCTTTAATTTAATATCCAGCACCGGAGTCCCGCTGATTGCGTCCAGTCCCTTGACGGTCAAAATAGTGCCTCTGATTTTCATAAGTGTTACGTTCTGGATACCGATTCTGGAGAGCCTGTCCGGGGATCTGGATGCAAACACGCCAACGCGTTTACCATCAAGTCCCCGTTTAAAAATTGTTTTCACCGAACGGGACTTATGCAGGTAATAAACAATTGTAATCTCAGGCTCTTCATCAAGCCCGTACATGAATTGCTTTTGGGAGGGGAAAAGCTCAATTCTGGAAATCGTGCTGGTCCCAGTTCTGCCAAACGAGGTGTTATCTCTTTCCAGATCGTTGTGAACAATGCCAATGGGATAAATACGAACGGGCGTTTCCTCACCAAATAGACATTTACAGCACACTTGACGGTCGTCGATAGCAAACAGGTCATTATCGGTACAGACGGCATTGCAATCAGCACAGTGAAATGTTTTAGCAATTTTAGGTTCGATGGTAATCGTCTCCTCTCTATGCATTGTTAATGAACAATACAATAAATAAACCAATATTTAATCCAAGACTAATTTTTCACTTCTTTTATCACTTCTTTTATCATACTGATGGGGTTTAAAAAAGGAATATGCCAACCATTTTTTTTACATTCTATAAAAAAACCTGACGCCGTTGTTTTTTTAT
>Ga0208900_1001024_pt1 | contig 15927 bp, 15 predicted proteins | sample AntAceMetag02UKK_FD_184763 | JGI IMG/M metagenome (GOLD analysis project Ga0208900, IMG submission 184763) | Saline lake microbial communities from Ace Lake, Antarctica - Antarctic Ace Lake Metagenome 02UKK (SPAdes) (version 2) | ecosystem: Environmental > Aquatic > Non-marine Saline and... | reverse complement strand
CACCCTTTTTTGATCATCGTTTTCAAGCAGGCTCCATTCCGGCCTTATCCCCGGCGTCACTGCCAGAAAATCCCGGCTAATGCCACTTTTAACCTGGGCCACCTCCCTTCCTGAGCAGACCACCCCGGCACATCCGGCTCCCTGTGCCATGCGGGCCCGGACCAGCACCAGTTCCTTGGGGTCTTTCACATATTTTTCCTTAAACCCGCCAGCTTCAACTGTCGTTGAATCAGTGTCCGTTAAAAGGGTCACCCCCAACACCCCTGTTTTCCCCCTGCCCCCTTCCACTGCCATTTCAAGCATCCGGACAGACGCACAATGGACCGTAACCAGATCCACCCCCAGATTGGCAACCCGGCCCATGGCCCGCTTTACCGTGGTGGAAATATCATGGAGTTTTAGGTCCAAGAAAATCTTTGCATCACTCAACTGTCTTACCATTGACACCACACAAGGCCCCTGGTCAATAAAGAGTTCCAGACCGATCTTGAACATCCCCACATGGCCGTCCAGAATCCGGACATAGGATTTTGCCTCTTTAATTGAGGCAAAATCCAAAGGGAATACCATATAATCCTTACCTGTTTTCTGCATAAAATATCCTTCCTAAACAAGCTCATAAAATTTAAGATCATACCATAATCGCGATTACTTTTCCCACCGTTTCAACCTGCCTCATTCTCTTTCTGATGCCTTATGAATATCTAAAATTTTTTTCCCGCCGACATAGTCTTTGCTGGCATATTGGGTAATATTTTGAAATTTTCGTATGGTTACCCTCATCTGCGCCACATTTTTTTTTAACAGGCGATGCAAGTTAGATGTCCTAGTATCATCCTCTGAGGCCAACGGCAATTTTTCAATGCACATGGACACGACCTGAAGCGGGTTGTTGAGTTCATGCCCAACGGCACCCGCCAGTTCCAGGATGGACAATAGTTTTTCTTTGGCCAGACGCTCTTTTTCAACCTGTTTGCCCTTGGAGTTGTCCATAAAATAACCCAATGCCGCCCGCCTGCCCTTATACTGGATGGATGTTGCCGTTTCCAATATCCATTTGGTACTCCCCTGTTTGTCATTGATGCAAAATTCGTATGGAAAGCTATGCTTTCCTTTCAGCATTTCGATAAAATTCGATTTAACCTTCTCCCTGTACTGCTGCTGGACTATATTCAACGGATATGTGCCAATAAGTTCATCTTCACTGTAGCCCGTTATCCTCATAAATTCCGGATTGACATACTCAAATTTGGCGTCCTGTATAATGTAGCAGCCAATCGGGGAATTGCGGATACTATGTTCAAATTCTTTTTCAGCCCGTTTAAGCCGGGTCATGTCCCGGACGAATCCTTCAATGGCAATGGGCCGTCGGGAAGCATCACGCACAACGGCCCAGCGATCGTGCATCAACCTTATGGCCCCGTCGGATCCTATATACCGATATTCGATTTCTCCATTTTTTTTCCCGGCCTGATAGGATAAGTTTCTGGCAGCTCTTACTTTTTCCAGATCATCGGGATGGATGTGTAAAAAAACACTTTTCATGGACAGAACTTTTTCCGTATTTTCCTCGACTATTGAATATAACGACAAAAATTGATTGTTGAAAAAAGAAAAGGTACGCGATTCAATATCAAACTGGTAGATGGCTTCCAGTGATCGATCTGCAAGAAGTTTAAAATCTTCTGACAGCTGGCGGACCATTGTGTCCTTGTCCCTTTCTTGTATCACTAATTGTTCTTCCAACGTTTGTATTCTGATTTCTAAATCTTCATAAGTGGGTATTGTCATCATTTAAACAACCTGCAGCGAATATAAGTTATAGATATTGATACATCCATTTAACAAATCCATCCATAAAACCCGGATTGAATTATTAAAATCATTATAGATATATTTTCATATAAAAAAAAAGAGTAGATTGCGAATAATCGTGATTATGGTGAAATATATTTATATCATCATTTTATTGATGACAATCCCATGGGATTTCCCAAAGCCAAAGGGGGAGGGGCTATAGCCTCAGGTTTAAACGTCCCGGGCAGATACGTTTCTAAAAGAGCAGGCGTGTATAGCATGTGGCGAACAAAAAAAACTAAAAAAGATTAGGGTGACTTTATTCCACCGGTTGAAGTGGGTTGCAGCTCACTGATTGAACAATTCTTACAGATTCTAAATTCCGCTGGGCTAAAAGCCATGAACTGCGGACCAGCAGGTCATCAAACAGCACGTTTTTCTTAACGCCCAACTCCATTAAGGGAGTTCACAGGAAATAATCTACCCACTTTCAGGTTCAATAATAACATCCCATTTGGGCAGTGTGCATGAACGCTCAATCCTGTTATCATAAGGTTTCATTTCTTTTTTTGTAAGCCGGATTCCCTTCTTATATAGTTTTTCCACCAACTTGACAACTGGGTTTATCCCTTTCCATGTCATTGTAGATGCCCAATTGATTGCTTTTGATATTGAATCCAACAGTTCCCCGTTCCAGTGCTCTTCCAATATTCCCCAACATCTTTCAATCGAATTGTACTTGCTATGATAAGGGGGGGGTAATAAATCAGGTGGATTCGCAAACCGCTTTTGTCACTAAATTCGGTCATCCTGCGAATGAATTGAGTCCTGGCACTTGCAGAATTCGGACCATTATCAAGGTTAATAACCAACTCTTTTATGTGAGGGTACTCTTTGGCTCGAACATGGGACCATCCTAATTAGTAGATTTGAGTATTTTTGATCAATCTGTGTATAACTGAGTCATCCCCTATCATTCTGAAATACAGGGAGTATAAACATGAATCCATAACAACAATCTTCAATAGTGTAAATGCTTTTTCCGATCAATGTAATAGATAAGCTGACCGTTCAAAAGTCAAACATCCTTGAATTATTGTGGCTTAAATTTTTGACGACATACTGTTTTAATTTGTATCGGTATCTTAACCATTTCGCACTGTGGACTATGTTTATGACTCTTCTCACCTAATCCCGTATTTAAATGCCAACACTACTATTAATAATCCTCGGTTTTCTGAATCAAAACCTGATACAAGATATTGTGATTGGGGAAAACTTTATTTGATACTCAAACTATAAACTTATTACATTAATTACCGCCCTGGGAGGGTTCCCGCAAAATCAGGTAATTAATATAACAAGTTTCCGAAATCTAATGGGATCAAGGATACACGGATCCTGATAATACACCACCTAAATGTGATTTATATTTTTAAATTTCGCAAAACCTAAAATAAAATCATTAAAACTGAATAGACGTTGCATTGGCGGCCGGGGTGGGATGCGGGAGAATCGTTGATTGCAATTCCATACAAGTTCTTATGCAGTGGTGCGGTTAAAAGGTGAATTGTTTGAGCGCAGCGAGTTTTCGCCTTCAGCGCAACGGAATTTAGAACCTGTCGGAATTGTTCAATCGGTGAACTGCATCCTACCCCGGCTGGTGAGGGTCAGCCCAATTATTGCAAAAATTTATTTTGAAAATTTTTAATCTGAACTTTTAGCTTGATTTGAAATAGTTAAAAGATCCCCTATACCCTCATTTTATTGATGACAATTCCATGGGATTTCCCAAAACGCAGAATGGCCTCGGGTTTGAATTCCCCGGCAAGATACGTTTCTACAAAAGCAGGGGTGTCGAGCATGTGGAGGACAAAAGAGATGTGGCCGGAATACCCGGTGTCATCCAACTGCTGCAGCGCCCTGATGGACTGAGTCGCCATGTCCATGACATGGCGACTGACCTGGGGTGGATTTTCCCGGGTGCAAACATGATTGGAATAGATCCTGCGACAGGCAAAGGGTCTGAACGGGTAAATCATGCAGGCCATGTTTTTCAACAAAAAGGGACAGGGATGGGTCTCTTGTTTTTCCCTTTTCCGGATATTTTTGGCCAAGGCCTTGTTCAGAGAAATTTGTCGGGCCCGGGGAAGGGCCTTTATGGCATGTTGGATCTGCAATCCTTCCAGGGTTGTCATATCAATGCTGCCGGCATCTGTACAACAAAACCCGCAGCCTTTTTGACAGGCCCCCTGGTCTGTGTATGCTTTTGTCCCATGTGCAAAGGATGAATAAATCTTTGCCAATTCTGGTATTTTTTTTTCCACTATATTTTCCTTTTTTTTTCCCAGCCACTCTTTTTTTCAAGAATACAACAAAAGCCTTGATCCCATAGCATACTATCAAATATATAATAAAAGAAAGGAGAGAAAACACCCCATGATGGACCAGGCAGAAATAATTTTAGGAAAAACATTTGGATATTCGTCTTTTAAACCCTTCCAGGAAGCGGTTATTGAAAGGGTATTAAACCGGCAGGATACGGTGGTGGTGCTGCCCACCGGCGGTGGCAAGTCCCTTTGCTATATCATACCGGCCATAATATTCAAGGGGCTTACCATTGTGGTCTCTCCCCTGATTTCCCTGATGGAGGACCAGATTGGCCAGCTGACCCAGACCGGAATACCTGCTGTCTGTTTAAACAGCATGCTGACCCCGGAAGCCTATGGCAACAATATCCGTCTTCTCCAGGCAAACAAGGTTAAATTATTGTACCTGGCCCCGGAAACATTGATGATGCAAAGAACCCTTGACTTGCTGGAAAAACTTCCCATAGACCTTTTGGCAGTGGATGAAGCCCATTGTGTGTCTGAATGGGGGCATGATTTCAGACCGGAATACCGCCAGGTGCAAAAATTTAGGAAAAAAATTCCCCAGGCAGTTGTAATGGCCCTTACCGCCACGGCCACCCCCCAGGTCCGGACCGATATTTTAACCCTGTTTAATATTCCGCCAGCCAATTTTTTCATGGGCAGCTTTAACCGGGACAATCTGTTTTTAGATGTTCAGATCAAAAATGACCCCCAGGCCCAATTACTCAATTTCATTAAAAAATTTCCCAGGGAATCCGGAATTGTTTATTGTACCACCCGCAAATCCGTGAACATGCTGTGTGATGTATTAACGGCCAGCGGATTTTTGGCAAAGCCCTACCACGCAGGTTTAGAGGATGACCAGCGCCGGGAGAATCAATTGGGGTTCATCCGGGACGACATCCAGATCATGGTGGCCACCATTGCCTTTGGCATGGGCATTGATAAACCCGATGTGAGGTTTATTGTCCAGTATGACCTGCCCAAAAATATTGAAACCTATTACCAGCAAATCGGAAGGGCCGGACGGGACGGGCTCAGATCCGATTGCCTGTTGCTGTATTCCCAGGCAGACACCCAGACCATCACCCGGTTTATCCTGCAAAAAGAAGCCGACATCCAGGCGGTGGAACAGGATAAACTGGCAAAAATGCTTGCCTTTGCCCGATCAGAACTTTGCCTTCGAAATCCCCTGCTGGGGTATTTTGGAGAGTCTTTTCCCGGAAACTGCCAACTGTGTAAAAACTGTCTACCCGATCAGCAGGAACGGATAGACATCACCCTTTTTGCCCAAAAATTTCTATCCTGTGTCAAACGGACCGAGGAGATCTTTGGTACCAACCATATTATTGATGTCCTCAGGGGCTCAAAGGCAAAAAAAGTTTTGCAATTCGCCCATGATCAATTATCCACCTATGGGATCGGGAAAGAACTGGCTGCCCAGGAATGGAAATTTATCTGCGAACAACTCCTGGCCCAGGGACTGATGGTCACCACAGCCCCCCACGGCAGTCTGAAACTTACCCCCAAGGCCTGGGCCGTTTTCAAAGGAGAGCAAGATGTCAAGGCACCCAAATTTAACAGGTCCCCCGTTGTCACAGACAAAAGGTCCGCCATGTCATCCTGTGACAATGAATTATTTGAGCGGTTACGGCAAAAACGAAAATTTTTGGCTGACCAGATGGGCCTGCCCCCCTATGCCATACTGACAGACAAGACCCTTACGGAACTGGCACAGATTTTTCCTAGTTCAGAGGAAGCCCTTGAACAAATCCATGGCATTGGCGCCTATAAAAAAGAGACCTTTGGTCGAACTTTCTTAGATGAAATCCAGGCGTATTGTATTGAAAACAAAATCGATCAGAGGGATCGGTTTGAAGGCCCCCAAAAAAAGAAAAGGCCCCGGTCTGCTGCTGACAAACCACCCCGGTATCAATACTTTGGAGATCTTTTCAACACCGGAATCTCAGCCCGGGAACTTGCCGACAAAAACCAGATCAAACTGACCACGGTTCTCACCCATTTAGGAGCCTATATCCGTGAAGGATTTGTCCTGAGAAAGACCTGTGAATTCATCCAGTTGTCCAATACAAACCCTGACACATGGGAACGGGTGAGACAGGCCTTTGAAGAGCAGGGGACCCTTGCGCTGAAACCTGTATTTCTCCACCTGGACCAAGAGATCTCCTATGAAAGGCTCCATCTGCTGAGGCTCAATTATTTAATACAAAATCAAGATCCCGATTAAAATATATTTGAATGTTTGAATTGAATCTGATAACAAACACACTCCAGCCCTTTTACTAAATGAGACGGTTAAACCCATGATCCAACGCGCTGTCAATACCCTTTATGTTGCAAAGGAAAACCAAAGGATTTAAATGAAAACGACAAAATACACCCTTACCATGCTGGTTGAGAATGAGCCTGGTGTAACCGCCAGAATCACAGGCCTTTTTGCCGGAAGAGGGTATAATATTGAAACCATCTGCGGTGCGCCCACTGCAAACCCGAAAATGTCCAGGATTACCATCACCACCCATGCCAATCCCTTGCTGCTTGAACAATGCATGAAACAAATCAAGCGCCTTGTCAATGTCATCAAACTTCGGGACATGACCGGAGAAAAAGCGATCAAACGAGAGATGGCACTGATCTGTGTCAAAGCCAAGCCGGAAAACCAGTCAAAGATAAAAGAAATTATTGCCAGCTTCAACGGAACCATGATGGATGAAGGAACGCAGCAGTATATGTTTGAAATCACAGGTGATGAAGATACCATTGACATCCTCCTGGAAAAACTTGAGCCCTTTGGTATCAAAAAGCTGACCCGATCAGGGGTTCTTGCCCTTTACAAAGAATCCTAAAAACCAGGATTTCCCTCCGCCTTTTAAAAAAACATACCCTCTGACAAAGAGCAAAAATGACTCGTTCAAGAAGTCTGGTGTTTAGAACTGTCAGATAAGGGTTGAAACCTTTAGAGAATTAATGATATTAATTACAATTTTCAATGTGGATGATATTAAACTGACACATGAGTTATCAGAAAACTGAACATATCGCTGCGGGGTGTCTGAAAGCGGATATAAGATCCTCAAGTATCTACCAGGCCTACCTGGGAACTTGCCTGGGGGTGGCCCTTTATGACACGGATCTTAAAATCGGCGGAATAATCCATATCCTCCTTCCGGAACCCCTGGGGAATGCAGGGGCTCATTTTCCGGAAAAATATGCATCCACAGGAATCCCCATACTGATCAACCAGTTCATAGGCCTGGGCAGTTCCCCTCAAAATATCAAGGCGGTCATTGCCGGAGGCGCTCTTGTGGCACCGATTTCCCACCAGGACATCGGGTTGGATATTGGCGGGCGGTCTGCTGACATTGCAAGGAAAATCTTACAACGCCATAACATTGAAGTTATCAAATCTGAAACCGGCGGTTTTTTTATCTGCACCCTTGAGCTCAACATGCGAACAGGTGAAACCACCATCAATCCAGCCTGGAAGGATGTCTGCAAATCCCAGCAAGAGATTACCCCACCCACCTTGGATGATATTAAAAAAACCATTGAAACCATCAAACCCATTCCCCAGGTCGCCTTGAAAATATTCAGGATGGCCCAGGAAAAATATTCCGGGATAAATGATATCACCCAGGAACTCGCCCAGGACCAGGTATTGAGCGGTCAGACCCTGAAGTTGTGCAATTCCGCCATGTTTTCCGGCACCGTCAAAATTGAGACCCAAAGTATCGGCCATGTTATTGCACATCTTGGACTCACCCTGGCGGATATACCGGAAATCATTGATGCCACCCCCCTTAAATGTCATGAATACTAACGAATAAAGGCCGAGAAAAAGACAAAAATGACCCCTATAAACAAACAACAGCAGTTAAGAGACCTTCCAGGGGTAGACTATATTCTGGAAAGCATTAAAGAAGATGAGCAATTCCTTAAAATCCCCCGGAAGGTGATCCTGGAATCCATCCGGGGGATTTTGGAAAGCATCCGTCAAGATATCCTTGACAACCATACACCAGATATTCAATACAACAAGATTATTGAACGAACCCTTGAGGCTGCCCGGGAACGAATCAAAAACAAACTGGTGCCGGTGATCAATGCCACCGGGGTGGTCCTTCACACCAACCTTGGCAGGGCGCTGCTGTGCGAGGATGCCCTGAAAAACATCCAAACCATTTCCCAGTCCTACTCGAACCTGGAGCTGAATCTTTCAACCGGCAAACGGGGAATCCGGTATACGGCTGTCGAAGCGCTGATCTGTGAACTGACAGGTGCCCAGAGTGCCATTGCCGTCAACAACAATGCCGGGGCGGTTTTACTGGCCTTAAACACCCTGGCAAGGGATACCGAAGTGGTGGTTTCCCGGGGGGAGCTGGTTGAAATCGGCGGATCCTTCAGGATACCGGATATCATGTCCAGAAGCGGATGTCACCTAAAAGAAGTGGGCACCACCAACAGGACCCATTTACGGGATTATGAACAGGCGGTTACCCAAAACACCGGCCTTTTTCTCAAGGTACATACCAGCAATTACAAAATAGAGGGGTTTACCGCCAGTGTCGGACTTGGTGAGCTGTCTGAACTAGGAAGAAAAAAGAACATCCCGGTGATGGAAGATCTTGGCAGCGGAACCCTCATCGATTTCTCCAAGTATGGACTTCCGGCAGAACCCCTGGTTTCCGATTCAATCTCATCGGGAGTTGACGTGGTCACCTTCAGCGGTGATAAGCTTTTAGGAGGCCCTCAATCCGGGATTATTGTGGGGAAAAAAGAAACCATTGAAAAAATTAAGGCCAACCCCCTGACCCGGGCTTTGCGCATTGACAAACTCACCCTGAGCGCTCTGGAAGCCACCTTAAAGCTTTATAGGGATGAGAAACGGGCCATAAAAGAAATCCCCACCTTGAGAATGCTGACCATGTCCTATGACCAGACCTGCAAAAAGGCCGGAGACCTGGAAAAACAGATCAAAAAAACCATTCCTACCACCGCCCGGGTAGAACTGGCAGACCTGGAATCAAGGCCCGGGGGCGGGTCATTTCCAGAGCTTAAATTGCCCACCCAATGTATCACCATACGCCCCGAAAACATGTCGGTTGCACACCTTGAAAAAAGCCTTCGTCAGGCATCTCCTGCCATCATCGGTAGAATAGAGGGAGATCGCTACATAATAGATCCCAGAACCATTCAAACAGGACAGGACGAAATTATTTCAAAAACCCTTGGAAAAATACTATTAAAAAAATGATTCATAAATTTACATCAAAAGAAATCCATTTTTTAAAAGCCGAGTCAGACGGGCACCCCATTCAGCCGCCCAGAACTTTTTTTTCTGACCTTCTTCATGACCAGACCCAACAAATTGAAACGTTGAATGCCCGTCTTTCAGCGGCGGATATACCAGGGAATGCCTTTATCTGTGCCGTGATTCAGATATCAAAGAGCGCAACCGGAAAAACAAAGGAACGGGCAAAAGATATTTTTGAAGCCTGCTTTCACTCGGTTCTGGACAAAGAAAGGGGAATCTGGGAAAGCCTGGATGACTCCTCATTTGCCTTGGTATTCTGGGACTATGTCAAAGAGGAAAATGGATCCCGCCTCCTTTCTCTGTTAAAGGAAAAAATATCAACGGCGCTCAAAGCCGATATCCTCATGGGAGTGGCCACTTTCCCCTTCCACACCTTTAAACAAAACGATATTCTGGGCAATACCCTCAAGGCCATTGACCATGCGGCTTTTTTCGGACCCAATCACATGATTTATTTTGATGCCGTTTCCCTGAACATAAGCGGAGACAGGCTTTACCAGCTCAACCGCTATAACCGAGCCATTCAGGAATATAACCGAGGCCTTGAGATAGCACCCAAAAACATTAATCTCATCAACAGCCTCGGGGTCTGTTACGGAATCATCGGCGAAATCGACCGGGCAAAAAAAGAATTTGAAAAGGCCATTGCCATTAATCCCAGGGAGGTGATGGTCATCTATAATATCGGCCTGGTCCATCAGATCAATGAAGATGAGGACAAGGCCATCCTCTATCTTAAAAAAGCCCATGGCATTGACCCGAACCTATTTGAAATTGAACTGCTTTTGGGACAACTGCTGTTTAAGCAGGAACACTGGGACTGGTCTCTGCCCCACCTTGACGCGGCAGCCAGGTTAAATCCAGATTCCGCCACAGCCTTTAGAATGAAGGGAGAAATTTTCCTGGATAAGCTGAACAAAAAAGATCCCCAACGAGCAAGCGCTGAGTTTAACAAGGCCTTGAAGCTGAACCCGTCGGATGCCATTTCTCTATCCGGATATGCCCAGGCCATGGTCCTCCAAGGGAAAAACCTGAAGATTGCTCTGAACTTTGCCAATCGAAGTGTGGCATTGGAACCGGACAGCCTCCTGTTCAAAAACCGCTTACAACAAATCCAGGAAAGTTGCGACAAATTAGACGCCACCCGGACCGCCACCATCAAATCAGCTTAATCAAAAATAAAAATAAGCAAATTGCGGACTTGAAAAACGCCTGTTTAGCCACTATATTAATTTGTTTATTAAAATTTAAAAAATAAGAGGTTATAAAAGAATGCCAATTTACGAATATAAATGCAATACCTGCAAAAAAAAATTTGAAACCCTTGTCATGGGAAGTTTTAAACCCCAATGCCCTGACTGCGATAGCCAGGACCTGGCCCGGCTCATGTCCACCTGCGGATTTGTGTCCAAATCCACTGGGGCTGGCGGTGCCCCCCAGGTGACCACTTCAGCAGGCGCTTCCGGCTGCGGTAGCTGTTCCTCCACCAACTGCGGCTCATGTGGTATGGGATAGCGTCCATGAAAAAAAACATCCGCATCGGCACAAGGGGAAGCCAGCTTGCCCTGTGGCAGGCCCATCATGTCAAGTCCTGCATAAAAACACTTTTCCCGGAACTTGAAGTGGAAATTATCACCATTTCCACCAAAGGAGACAGAATCACCGATCGCCCCCTGGCCCTGGTGGGGGGAAAGGGACTGTTTGTCAAAGAGATTGAAACAGCCCTCTTGAACAAGGAGATCGACCTTGCCGTCCACAGCATGAAAGACATGCCCGGAGAACTGCCCGAAGGACTTGTCATCGGCGCCATACCCGAAAGGGAAAACCCCTTTGATGTAATGATTTCACGGGAAAACAAACTTTTGGCCGACTACCCGGCCAAGGCCAGAATCGGCACCTCCAGTCTTCGACGGGGCTCCCAGCTGAAAGCAGCCCGGCCAGACCTTGAGATTCTGTCCATCAGGGGAAATCTGGATACCCGGCTCAAAAAACTAAAAGCTGGGGATTACGATGCCATTGTGCTGGCAGCAGCAGGCCTGCGGCGGTTGGGCCAGGAACATGAAATCACCCAATATCTGGATGAAGGCCTCATGGTTCCGGCAGTGGGCCAAGGGGCGCTGTGCATCCAAACCCGGGAAAATGACAGGGACATATCCCCTGTCATGGAACGGCTGGACCATGGTCCCACCCGGCTCTGCGTCACAGGAGAGCGGGCATTTCTCAAACAGATCGAAGGCTCCTGCCACATCCCGGTGGCCTGTTATGCTCAGATCAGGGACAACCAGGTAATCCTAACCGCATTGGTGGCCTCTGAAGACGGCCGGAAAGTTATTAAGCGGCAGAGTACCTGTCCTGAAGCCGCCCCCGTGTCCACAATTGTAGACACAGGTCGAGCGCTTGCAACTCAATTGCTTGAAAATGGCGGGAAACAAATATTGGAGAGTTTGAACTCAAATGACTGATGCAACAGGCACGGTATATCTGATTGGCGCAGGTCCCGGTGACCCGGGTCTTTTAACCATACGGGCAAAAGAATGTATTGAATCGGCCGATGTGGTGGTCTATGACTACCTGGCCTCCCCCTTTCTTCTGGAGTATGCCAGACAAGAGGCCGAAATTATTTACGTGGGTAAAAAAGGCGGGGACCACACCCTGACCCAGGATAAGATCAATTTATTGCTAGTGGACAAAGCAAAGCAGGGATTGTCCGTGGCCCGTTTAAAAGGTGGGGATCCCTTTGTCTTTGGACGGGGGGGAGAAGAGGCCCAACTGCTTCTGAAGCACGGGGTCCGGTATGAAGTGATCCCAGGGGTCACCTCGGCCATTTCCGCCCCGGCCTATGCAGGGATTCCCGTAACCCACAGGGATCATACCTCCTTTGTTTCCTTTATCACCGGCCATGAGAATCCCGATAAACGAGACTCGAACATGCAATGGGATGTATTTGCCAAGTCCAATGCCACCCTGGTCTTTCTCATGGGGGTTAAAAACCTGGCAAATATCGTTAAAAACCTTATGGCAAACGGGAAACCCGCAGACACACCGGTGGCTCTTGTCCGTTGGGGAACCACCAGCCGGCAACAGACCGTAACCGGTACCCTTGAGACCATTGTGGAAGTGGTAAACAAAGCAGGCCTGAAATCCCCTGCCATCATTGTGGTAGGCCATGTGGTTTCCCTTCGGGAAGAACTTGCCTGGTTTGACAAAAAACCCTTGTTCGGTAAACGGATTATCATCACCCGGGCCCGGGCCCAGGCCAGCGGCCTTGTCTCCCAACTCACCAAGCTGGGTGCCCACTGTATTGAAATCCCCACCATCAAAATCATTCCGGCCGAAGATACCGCGCCCCTCAAAAAGGCCATTGATCACCTGAACCACTATGACTGGCTGGTACTGACCAGTGTCAACGGGGTCAAATTTTTCTTTGACACCCTCTTTGACATGGGCAAGGATGTCAGGGCCCTGGGCCATTTAAAATTTGCCTGCATCGGTCCGGTTACCAAGGAACGGCTGGCCGACTACGGCATCATCAGTGACATCCTGCCCGAAACATATCGGGCCGAGTCGGTGGTGGATGCATTTTCACATATGAATATGCAGAGAAAAAAGGTGCTGCTGCCCCGGGCAAAGGTGGCCAGAACCATTTTACCCGAAGAGCTGATTAAAATGGGGGCGGTTGTGGATGAGGTGACGGCCTATGAAACCATCCTATGCGATGATGCCAAAGAGACGCTGATTTCCCTGCTCACCGACCAAGAAATTGATGCCGTGACCTTTACCAGTTCCTCAACTGTCTCAAATTTCATGTCATTGCTGACCGAGGATGCTGCCAAGTTGTTAAAAGGGGTAACCATTGCCAGTATCGGACCGATCACCTCGGATACGGCAAGAGCCCTTGGCATTAAACCGGATCTTGAAGCTGACCCCTATACCATCCCAGGCCTTGTGGATGAACTGCTTCACTATTATAGCGACAAGAACTCATGATTGCCGGCAATCGAACCATCAATTATTTGCGGATATCCGTCACAGACCGGTGCAATTTTCGGTGCCGTTATTGTGTTCCCTCGTCTCCTTTCTCCGTCATTGAGCATAAAAAAATTGCCCGGTATGAAGAAATATTACGAATTACCCGTCTTGGCTGTGAACTGGGAATCACCAAGGTAAGAATCACCGGGGGAGAACCCTTTGTCCGTAAAGGAATCTTCTCTTTTCTGGAACAATTGTGTCAACTTGATGCCCTCCAGGATATTTCCATTACCACCAATGGCGCCCTTTTAACCCGGGAAAAAATAAAATCTCTGATCCAGATGGGGATACACCGATTAAATTTCAGCCTGGACACCCTTGACCCCGTCAAGTTTGCAGCGATCACCAACAGGGATCGGTTCCACCGGGTATGGGATTCCATCATGGCAGCCCATACCCTTGGCATCTTCCCCATTAAAATCAATGCAGTGGCCCTCAGGGGCTTCAATGATGATGAGATTTGCGCCATTGCTGGCCTCACCCTGAAATACCCTTTTCATATTCGGTTTATCGAATATATGCCCATGGGGGACTCGGATATTGAACGTCAGCAGCAGATACTGACCCGGGAAATTCAAGATAAAATTGAATCCACCCTGGGTCCCCTGATTCCCATGGAAAGAGAATATAACGACGGACCTGCCAAGAAATTCAAACTGACCAATGCCCGAGGCGTGGTGGGATTTATTACCCCCATCTCTTCCCATTTTTGCAGCGAATGCAACAGACTGAGGCTGACCTCCCGGGGAAACCTGCGCCCCTGTCTTTTGAATGATTATGAACAAGATATTCTAACCCCCCTGCGCGCCGGGGCATCTGACCACCAATTAAAATCAATCATTGAATCAAGCCTGACCCACAAGCCCCTGTTTCACTCTCTCAATGACCCGAAAGCCAAAAATATTCCCATCAGCCATATGAACTCCATTGGCGGATAATTTTAAAGGGGATTTTCGTTAAAGTGTATTTTCAGACCTTTTTTCTTGTTCCATCAAAAATGCAGCCGCCTCCTTGTTTGAACCCAGAAGAACAGAGAGCCATCGGGTTGAGTCCCCGCCCCCAAGGGCAATTTTGACCGCCATTGTCAGGGGAACAGAAAGCAGCATCCCCACCGGCCCCAGAACCCATCCCCAAAATGCCAGGGAAAGGAAAACAACCAGGGCGGACAATCCGATTCCTTTCCCCATGATCCGTGGTTCAATCACACTGCCCACAACTGTGTTCACGATCAAAAAACCCAATCCCACGAAAGCAGCCGGCACAGGCCCCAGCTGAACCAGGGCCAATAAGACGGTTGGAACCGCAGCAATAATAGATCCGATATTAGGGATATAATTGAATAAAAAGGCAAAAACCCCCCACATCACGGGGTAATCAACCCCCTGCACCACCAGCCACAGGAAAATTGCCAAACCCGTTGCAAGACTTGTCAGTGTTTTAATACCAAGATATTGGTTCACCCCCATGGTAATTTCAGAATAACGGCTCAGATCGGCATCTTGACCACTTGAAAGTGCCCTCAGTTTATTGGGAAACCCGGCTGCCTCGGAAAGGATGAACAAAAAGGTCAAAAAAACAAAAAATGTATTGGTCAGCACGCCCCCTAGGCCGTTCAGTGTATTTGCCGCCAGCTTGAGAATATGGCTGGGGTCAAATATTTGGGTCAATTTAGCCACATCCACATGAATCCCATACCTGGACAAAACCCCTATAGCCCCGTGAATCAAAGCCATAATCCGTTCTTGGTAAAAAGGAATATTGTTGGAAAAATCGACAATGGAAGAAGAGACAAGGGTTACCAAAACCATTTGAACCACTATTGCCCCGAGCATGAGAAGCAAAATTGCCCCAATACTTGGGATCCCTTTTTTTTGCAGCCAGAATAAGGGTGGCGCACAGATAATGGCAAGAAAGACTGCCAGAAGAAAGGGAACAACCAGGACAGAAGCAGCCTTCATCCCGGCTACCACAATGACAAATGCCGCACACCCCATAAGGGATCCATTGCGAATACGTATTGTTTCCATATGCTTTTCCCTTAAACAGTTTGAGAAATAATCTGCCCTATATTTATCAAACCCATCTGCAAAGTCAAGAACCCTTCTAAAAACAGAACTATTATTGCATTTATTAATAATCCAGCTACCCGGTTGGACTCAACCCCCTTTTCTGCGAATGATACATTTAGAACTTTCATTATGGCAGTACTGGCTTTTATTCAACATCCGGGAAGTGCTGGACACTGAGTAAACTGGGGCCGCTATCGAGGTTTCCATAAAAAAATCCCTGGTAAAATCGACCTGTCGAAGATCGGCCTACCAGGGATGTTTTAGTCTAAGCGAGCGTGATCAATCTAAGATCAATTCAATCTGGACCATGGAAGCGACATCGCCT
>Ga0208900_1001023_pt1 | contig 15936 bp, 16 predicted proteins | sample AntAceMetag02UKK_FD_184763 | JGI IMG/M metagenome (GOLD analysis project Ga0208900, IMG submission 184763) | Saline lake microbial communities from Ace Lake, Antarctica - Antarctic Ace Lake Metagenome 02UKK (SPAdes) (version 2) | ecosystem: Environmental > Aquatic > Non-marine Saline and... | reverse complement strand
AACTTGTTTAGCAAGAAGAATATGTTCTCTTGTTTGAGGCATAAGTCCATCTGTAGCCGCAACTACTAATACAGCACCGTCCATTTGAGCTGCACCTGTAATCATATTTTTAATATAATCAGCATGACCAGGTGCGTCAATATGAGCATAGTGTCTTTTCTCGCTTTCATATTCAACGTGTGCAAGGTTGATCGTTACACCACGAGCTTTTTCTTCAGGGGCAGAATCAATTTCATTAATCCCCTTTTTAGAAGTTTTAAAGCCTTGTAAGTCCAATACCTTAAGAATAGCTGCAGTTAAAGTGGTCTTGCCGTGATCGACGTGACCGATGGTTCCCACATTTACGTGAGGTTTTGTTCTTTCAAATTTTTCAGCCATATTTTTAATAAATAATTGTCTTGGTCCCTTTTTGCACCTAGAAAAGGACAAAAACAAACCTCCGACTTATATACAAATTTTATTAATCGTTAACCCTATCTTAATGCATAAAACCTTATATGTCAAGAGATGTTTGGTGTTTATGCACCCTGATTAGGCGTCTCCTTTTTTTTGAGAAATAACTTTTTGTGTTATGCTGTCTGGCACCCGAGCGTAGTGATCAAACTCCATTGTATAAACAGCTCTTCCTTGTGTTAATGATCTTAAGGATGTTGCGTATCCAAACATTTCTGCTAATGGAACCATTGTGTCTACGATTTTCATGTTTCCCCTATCATCCATTTTTTCAATTTTAGCTCTTCTTGAATTTAAATCACCATTAACATCACCTAAAAATTCAGCAGGTAAGGTTACTTGAGTTTTCATAACAGGCTCAAGCAAGACAAGCCCTGCTTTTCTGCTTCCGTCTTGAAAGGCCATTGAGGCAGCAATTTTAAAGGCAACTTCAGAAGAATCTACTTCATGGTAAGAGCCATCATATAGTGTGGCTTTTATATCAAGGACTGGATAACCAGCTAAAACACCTCTACTCATTGCCTCATAAATACCTTTTTTGATAGCAGGTATATATTCTTGAGGAATAACTCCACCTTTAATCTTATTAACGAATTCAAAGTCTTCGCCTCTTTCAAGTGGTTCAAATTTAACCCAAACATGGCCATACTGACCCCTTCCGCCAGTTTGGCGAACATATTTTGACTCAATTTCAGCTGTACCGATAATTGTTTCTTTGTAGGCAACCTGAGGACGTCCGACATCTGCTTGAACACCAAATTCACGAAACATTCTGTCAACAAGAATTTCTAGATGTAACTCTCCCATACCCGACATAATAGTCTCTCCAGTTTCTTCATCGGTCCTAACTCTAAAGCTAGGATCTTCTTCCATTAGTTTTTTAAGGGCAATACCCATTTTTTCTTGATCTGCTTTAGTCTTTGGTTCAATGCGAATGTCAATAACTGGATCTGGAAAGTCAATAGATTCAAGGATAATTGGATGCTCAGGGTCGCATAATGTGTCTCCAGTGGTTGTGTTAGCTAGTCCGACTGCAGCACCAATACCACCAGCATAGATTTCTTCTACTTCCTCTCTTTTGTTAGAATGCATTCTTAGAATTCGTCCAATTCGTTCTTTTTTATTCGTTCTAGTATTTAAAATGTAGCTTCCTTTTTTAAGAACGCCTGAATAGACCCTAAAATAAGTAAGTTGGCCTACGTAAGGATCGGTTGCAACTTTAAAGGCAAGAGCAGAAAAGGGATTACTGTCATCGCAATGTCTGGTTTCTGGTTCTTCAGTTTTAGGGTTCTTCCCTTCAATTGCTGGCATATCCTCGGGGCTTGGTAAATAGTCACAAACAGCATCAAGAACAAGTTGAACACCTTTATTTTTTAGGGCTGATCCACAAAAAACAGGAATCAGTTTGTATGATATTGTTGCTTTTCTAAGAGCAGATTTTAATTCATGAATTTCTGGCTCATTACCTTCTAGGTATTTTTCCATCAAAACTTCGTCTGTTTCAATTATTCTTTCTATCAATTCATGGCGTTTTGTCTCTACTTCTTTCTTATATTTTTCTGGAATATCAATAGGAATAATTTCTTCTCCAAGCTTACCATCAAAATGAAAAGCATTTCTTTCTAATAGATTAATAACACCTTCATGATTCTGCTCGAGCCCGATAGGAATTTGCATACGAACAGCATTAGGAGTTAGGCGGTCAATAATTGATTGAAAGCTTTTATCAAAATTAGCTCCAAGTCGATCAAGTTTATTAATAAAACAAATACGAGGAACTTCATATCTGTCGGCTTGGTGCCAGACTGTTTCTGATTGAGCCTCGACGCCAGCTACACCATCAAAAACAACAACGCCTCCATCAAGGACCCTTAGGGATCTCTCAACCTCAATTGTGAAGTCAACATGACCAGGTGTGTCAATTATATTAATGCGGTGTTCATTTTCTTTTTTATTTTCACCATTGCTAGGAATCCAAAAACAAGTAGTAGCAGCTGAGGTAATAGTAATGCCACGTTCTTTTTCTTGCTCCATCCAATCCATAACAGCTTCTCCTTCGTGAACCTCTCCAATTTTATGAGAGACACCAGTGTAATATAAAATTCTCTCCGAAACTGTAGTTTTACCAGCATCGATATGAGCAATAATTCCTATATCTCGAGTTTTTTTTACGGGATATTGTCGCATGATATTTTATAACTTTTAGTATTGTATAAATAATTAAAAAAATAAAACCTTTATTTTTCTTTAAGGTTCCTCTGGCGTGCCGGAGGGTTCTTCTGTTTTTTCTTTTTAATTTCTAATCTAAGATTAGCTAATGAGCTACCAAGCAAAGTGAGCAAATGCTCTGTTTGCTTCAGCGATTTTTTCAATTTCGTGTTTTTTCTTAATAGCTTCTCCTTCGTTTTTGGCAGCCGCAGTTAATTCTATAAATAATCTTTCTGACATTGGCTTTCCTTTCGATTTTCTTGAAACGGAAACAAGCCATCTCATAGCAAGAGTTATCTTTCTCTCTCCACCAACTTCTTTAGGAACTTGATAGCGAGCACCACCAACACGTCTTGAAATAACTTCTACTCGTGGAGCTATGTTATTAATTGCATCTTGAAAAACCTCTACTGGGTCTTTTTTAGTTTTTGTTTTTATCATGTCAAAACAATCATATACAACTTTTCTAGCAGTACTTTTTTTGCCAGAGATCATTATATGATTGATGAATTTTGCAACCAAAACATCTCCATAAACTGAATCTGGGGCGATTGTTCTTTCAATTTTCTTCTTTCTTCGCATGGATTATATAAGATTTAAAAACTTAGTTATTTGTCACTTTTTACTTTTTTTGTACCGTACTTACTTCTACTTCTTCCTCTATTGGCAACTCCTTCAACATCTAAGGTCCCACGGACAATATGATAACGAACACCAGCCAAATCTTTTACGCGCCCACCACGTACTAAAACAACAGAGTGTTCTTGAATGTTGTGTCCTTCTCCAGGAATATAGGCAGTTACTTCAGAAGTATTTGTTAATCTAACACGCGCAATTTTTCTTAGCGCAGAGTTTGGCTTCTTTGGTGTAATAGTTGAAACCTTAGTAACAACACCTCTTTTTAGTGGAGAGTTGTGATACTTTGGTTTGTTTTTTAGAATATTAAAACTTTTTTTAAGCGCAGGAGTTTTTGATTTCTTCTTGCTCTTTTTTCTAGGCCTTTTAACGAGTTGATTAATAGTTGGCATAACAATCTTTTTATCAATTATATGAAGTCTGCACATTCCCATCTTTTAAAGATAAGAGAAAGCAGATTTCCCAGTATATTGGGAAGCTATTAAAAATCTTGATTTCTTCGATTTTCCCAGGACAAGTCCCAGGGAAAATTACTATTTTTCTATCAAGACTCTTCTAAATATTATAGAAAATTCATTATATCACCCCATACTTGAAAGTCAACAGTGCATTTATGGATGCTGGTGATCAATTCCAAGGCGATGACTAAGAATTAAAGGTTGGATTTTTATGAGTTAAAACTTTTTTATATGTATTTAAGTTTTTAAGAGATTGTCCGATTCCTTTAATAACACAAAATAGAGGCTCATCGACTAAAACACAGGAGATTCCAGTCTCTCTTTGGATTATTCCCACTAAACCCTTGGCCATTGATCCTCCACCCGTCAGAGTGATTCCTGCTTCTAAAATGTCAGCCGATAATTCTGGAGGTGTTTCTTGTAAAACATTTTTAACAGCTTGAGCTATCTCTGTTAAAGTTTCTTTTAGGCAATTTTCAATTTCACTTTCCTGAATTTCAATCGTCCCTGGCAATCCTTCGATTAAATCTTGACCACTAACTGAAACAATCTTTTTTTGAGTTGAATTTAGTTTGTTCTTTTCTAAAGATGACCGAGAAGTTTTGTCCTCACTGATTTCAATTTTTATCCTTTCTGCTGTTTGAGATCCGACTTCAAGATTATATTTTTTTCTAATATACTCTTTTATTGTTTCATCAATTTTTATCCCTCCAACTTTGATTGATGCTGATGCGACAATTGAACCCAAGGAAATAACAGCTACCTCTGAAGTACCTCCTCCAATATCAACAACCATGTGGCCTGTTGGTGAATTAATTCTTATTCCAGCACCAATAGCCGCAAGAAGAGGTTCTTTGACTAGATAAACATTTTTAGCACCTATCCTAAGAGTTGCTTCTGTTATTGCTCTTTTTTCACTTGAACTTATCCCAGCCGGAACTGAGAGAATGATATCAGGTTTTAAAAACTGAAAAGAACCTATCACTTTATTAATGAAAGAGTTAAGCATTGCTTCGGTGACCTTATAGTTTGCAATAACACCGTCTTTTAGTGGAGCAAGAACAGTTAAGTCAGACGGAGTGCGACCAATCATTTTTTTTGCCTCAAAACCTACTGCAACGGGTTTGTCTATTCCTTTTTGAAAGACGGCTAGAGACGGTTCATTTAAGACAATTCCTTTTTTAGGTACATAAATTAATGTGTTTACTGTACCTAAATCGATGCCGATTTGTTTTGTAAACATCATTTCTATATCTTTACTCTTTTTATATTTGCTCCTAATTTTTTAAGTCTTTTTTCGATTTGCTCATACCCTCTATCGACTTGATAGATATTGTCAATTACTGTTTTTCCTTTGGCTACCAGGCCAGCAATAATAAGAGTTGCGCCTGCCCTAATATCAAAGCTTGTTATGTGGTTTCCGTAAAGATGAGTGGGCCCTATAATGAAAGCCCTATGAACGTCTGCTAGCATACAATTGGCACCCATTTTATTTAGTTCTGATACATATCTTAGGCGACCCTCATATAATGGATCATGAATCAAACTTGTACCTTTAGCTTGAGTTGCTAAAACACCAAAAGGAGCCTGTATGTCAGTTGGTAGACCAGGAAATGGAAGGGCTTGGATGTGTGTGGCCACAAGCTTTTTGCTCGGAAGAACAGTTATGTCAGCAAATCCATTTTTTTTCTTTTTGATTTGTAATTTTACACCCATTTCATCAAGTTTGTACAAAACTGCTTCTAGGTGATTTAAAATAACATTTTTTATTGTTGCTTTTCCACGAGTTGCTGCAATTGCTATTAAAAAAGTTCCTGCTTCAATATAGTCAGGAACAACTTTATGTTCAGCGCCAAGCAAATCACTTTTTCCATTAACAGTTAAGTAATGAGTCCCAATACCACTTATGTCAGCACCCATTTTAACTAAAAATTTAGCCAAATCTTGCACGTGCGGTTCACTTGCAGCTAATCGAATAACTGTTTTTTTTGGAATAGCACTGGCAAACATGAGAACATTTTCTGTAGCAGTTACACTAAATTCTTTCAAAACAATATCATGATTTTTGTTTAGAACAGAATTAGGTAACTCAAATAAGTAATTGTCATTTGTGTTTTTAATATTAACTCCAAAACGACCAATAGCTTCGAGGTGAGTATTTAGTGGTCTGGCGCCAATAACACATCCTCCAGGTGCAGGTAATGTTAATTTTCTAAACCTAACAAGAAGTGGCGCTAAAAATAGAATTGAAGATCTAAGCTTACAGACAATCTCATTATTTAATTTTTTAGGATCTATATCTTTTGCTTCAATACGAATTTTTCTTTTTCCAATCCATTCAATTTTTGCTCCCAATCCTTCAATAATTTCAATCATTCTAAAAACATCCTCAATAAGAGGAATGTTATCAATGATACATGGTTTGCTAGTTAAAAGAGTAGCTGCTAGAATAGGTGTGGCAGCATTTTTTGATCCTCTAATATTGACTTCTCCGACTAAAGGCTTCTCACCATAAATAATAAATTGTTCTTTCATGGAAGAAAAAAATAAGCTTAATTGAATCTACGTAAACATTATTACAACTTCGAAATTAACGTTTCGAAAATTGAGGAGCTTTTCTAGCTTTTTTGAGACCAGGTTTCTTTCTTTCTTTAATTCTAGAATCTCTAGTTAGGTAGCCTGCTTTTTTGAGTTTTTTTCTAAAATTTGGAAAAAATTCAATAAGAACCCTTGCCAAGCCATGACGAATTGCTCCAACTTGTCCCTGTATGCCTCCGCCAGAAACTTTAGCTGATATGACAAATTTTTCTTCAGATTTAACTTTTTCAATAGGAGAATTAACGATACTTAGAAGGGTAGCGTCATTCTTTAAATATTCTTTAGCGGGCATGCCATTAATAAAAAAATAACCAGTTTTAACAGATTCTTTTTTTGTAGCAGTCCAAATTCTTACTTGTGCGGTAGAACATTTTCTTCGTCCAACAGCCTGAAAAAATTTTTTATTTGTTATTTCTTTTGGTATAGAAGCCATGATTTAATTCTATTCAGTAACAAAAGTTAGTCTTTTAATTCTTACGTCTCTAAGTTTATTTTTAGGAAGCATTCCATAAACAGATCGTTTAAGAACTTCTTCCGGTCTTTTCTCAAATAATTTTTTAAGAGGAGTTTCTTTAAGCCCCCCTGGATAACCACTGTAATGATAGTAAATTTTTGAGGTGAATTTTTTTCCTGTGAACTGAACATCTTTAATGTTTTTAACTCTTACAATTGTTGTTCCAGGTTTATAGTGTTCAAAACTTGGTTTATCTTTATCCATCAAAAGATGAGCAATCTTTGTTGCTACCCTACCGACACTTTGACCAGTAACATCTATTTCAACTGTATTATTTTGTTTTTGTAGATTTTTCTGAGGTTTCATTTTTTTCAATAACTTTATAGGCAAATTCAATGATGCCAATGGCAGCTCCGTCACTTTTTCTTTGACCGGCCTTTATAATTCTTGTGTATCCACCGGGCACGTCTTTAAATTTAGGAGCAATATCTTTAAGAAGCTTAAAAGCAGATTTTTTCGGTAAAAACTTCAAAAGTAGTCTAAGAGAAGATGTTTCTCCTGTTCTTGCTTTTGTAATCATTTTCTCAATATATGGCCTAAGCTCTCGTGCCTTAGCAAGGGTAGTTTTTATTCTTCCGTTTTCAATAAGATTCACCGCTAAACCCTTCATTAAGGCGCGGCGTTGATCGCGTTTTCTGTTAAATTTTCTTCCTTGTCTTCTTTTGTTCATGGATTACTCTTTGAGTGATAAGTCAAATTTCTTAAGCTTTTTTTTGATGGTTGAGAGTGCTTTATTTCCGAATCCTTTGATTTCTTTAATTTGATCTTCAGATTTTTTTATTAATCCCGAGACAGACTTTATACCATTATTTTCTAGTGAACTTACAATTTTCTCTTCTAATTCTAAATCCGAAAGTTTTTTTGGAGATCCATTGTCCTTTTTCTTTTTTTGTATTGAAACTTTTGTAGAAACCTTTTTCTCAACCTTCTTTTTGGTTTTAGGTTTCTCAACGGACTCTCTAAGTTTTCCTAGAAAATTAAAATGATTTTCAAGAACCAAACATGACTTACTGAATGCTTCTTCTGCGTCAATTGAGCCATCAGTTACTATATCCATAATAATTCTATTAAAGTCAGTTCGCTCACCAATACGCATATCTTCAATACGATAATTGACTTTAATTACTGGAGAATAAAAAGCATCAAGAGCAATAGTGCCGATTGATAGTTTTTCCTTCTTTCTTTCTTCAGCTCTTTCGTATCCGTAGCCACCAGAAATAGTAATCTCCATATCTAGTTCAGCCTTTTTGTCGCTAAGAGTGGCGATAACAAGGTCTTTATTGGCAATTTCAACACCCAATGGTGTTTTTATGTCCCCTGCTTTTACGACTTTTTCTCCCTTGATTTGAATGGTCGCTTGAACCTGTTTGCCTATTAAGTTATCTTGCGATGCGAAACGAACTTTTTTTAAACTAAGTCCAATCTGGATAACGTCTTCAATCACATGTGGTATTGTTGAGAATTCATGATTGATGCCATTCACTTTAAAATCGATAGCAGCTGTGCCAGGCAAAGAGGAGTAAAGTACTCTTCTTATGGTATTTGCTAGTGTAATTCCATAACCAGGATGACAGCCGTCAATCTGAAGAGTGGCTGAATTATTTTCTTTTTTAATTACCTTGGGTAATTGGGGGAGATTAATTTCGTGAGCCATGAAATTTAATTTAGATATAGAAAACAAAAAACGCGAGGTTAAAATTTTAACCATTTTCTTTATTATATATTCTTTTTCAATTAATGCAATACCCCTAGATAATCTACAGAATTATCTAGGGGTATTTTTAAATGGCACTATGTCTATTATTCTTCTTTTCTTTTCTTGAGACGATTTCTGATAAATGCAGGGACCTCAAATTCATCTTCATTAGATGGTTTTATTTGATTTACATCTAAGTTTAGATTTGGCCTAGCATCTTCGTATCCGTTCTCAACTTCTGTGTCTGAATTTTGAGAGGATTCTTCACCATCGAAAGTACCAGAATGAATCAGCTCGGGCTGATCAGAGTTAAGTCCCTCAAAACCAGTTGCAATGACAGTAACCTTCGCCTCTCCCTCTTTAATGTCATCACTAACGACCGCACCAAAAATAACTTTAGCGTTAGTATCAATTGACTCAGTAACAACCTTAGCCGCTTCGCTGACTTCTTGCATTGTTAAGTCAGATCCTCCACTAATATTAAGTAATACGCCTTTAGCGCCGTTAATTGAAACCTCAAGTAGAGGAGAATTGATAGCAGCCTTAGCTGCTTCGATTGCTCTATTCTCTCCCGTTGCTCTACCAATTCCCATAAGGGCCGATCCAGCGTTCGACATAATAGCTCTTACGTCTGCGAAATCTAAGTTAATAACACCTGGCAACGTAATAAGGTCAGAAATACCTTGAACAGCTTGCCTGAGAACATCATCAACGATTTTAAATGAATCCACCAGAGATGTTTTTTCGTCTATGATTTGAAAAATTTTATCATTGGGAATTGTAATCAATGTATCGACTTTATCTTTAAGAACGGCTAGCCCAGAATTAGCGATTGATTCTCTCTTTTTTCCTTCAAAACCAAAAGGTTTTGTAACGACGCCAACAGTTAAAGCTCCAGCATCTTTAGCCGCTTCAGCGATAATAGGAGCAGCGCCAGTTCCAGTGCCACCACCCATGCCACAGGTAACAAAAATCATGTCAGCACCCTTAACTACTTCGTAAATTTCTTCACGATTTTCTTCGGCTGCTTGACGACCAATTTCAGGGCTCATTCCTGCGCCCAAACCTTTGGTAAGGTTTTTTCCTATGTGTATCTTTGTTGAAGCTTCTGCATGATGCAATTGCTGGGCATCAGTGTTAATGGCAGCGAATTCAACCCCCTTTATATCAGCCTCAACCATGCGACTGACAGAATTGTTACCACCCCCACCAATCCCGATGACTTTGATCTTTGCAAAAGTCTCAATATCAGGTTTGATATAAGGCATATTTTTTTTTACAGCTTTTTATGTGCGAATTTACTTAGGAGTAAATTCGCATCTACAGGCCACAAGAAACTCAAGTGGCTTATCAAGTTAATTTTTAACTTGTTCTATAGTCATTATACTAAAATTTCACTTAAAGGCAATATATGTAAATAGCATTATTTAGTAAGACTTGGATAACTTGTTGATAACTTGAGTTTGCGAGGAGGTAAAAAATGACATCAAATCATTCTAGGATGTTAAATAACAACCAGTTACCTTCTTTGGTTAGTAGATAAAAAAAAGAGGAGATACTTTTCTCCTCTTTGCGGGCTATGAATTTCTTTCTAGAGATGCTTCAATCTGACAAAGCGCTGTGATTACTTTATTTGGGAGACCACTATCCCGAGCGCGCCTGTGAGTAATAACGTGTATTCCTCTGAGTTCTTGCTCAGTAATATCCTCTAATGGATTACGGGCTATTTGTGCTTGATAAAGAATGACTCTGTTTCTCATTGCCTCCAATTCTGCCCTAATCAAGGCCAATGCTTTGATTGTCTCGTCTGCTCCACCCCCGATTCTCTCTACAAGGCAAATGTCTACTAGTTCTGCCTCGGGCACGCTTTTTTTTAAGTGTTCCAAGACAGCGCTGTAAATAATTGTTCTTTTCTTCATTTCAGGATATTCTCTGAAAACTCGCCTTTTTAACCATACCCAGCCTGCTAACTCAGAGTTTTTACTTTCTTTACGCTCTTTCTCCGTAAGGCCATCAGCAGCGATCATTACACACGAAATAATGCAATCAATTTTTTCATTCTCCCAATAATGCATAGCATCATAGAAATTGAAAGCTAGAAAAACATTGTGTCCTTGCGATTTCAAGGTGTCGCGCATTAATAGGGTATATGCACCCTTGCCTATTACGAGAATATTCATTACTACCTCCATTAGTCTATTTTTTTGAATTTATAAAGAACAGAAGGGCTTATTTCTTCATCAAGCCATGCTTAAGGGCTTATTTCTTCATCAAGACTTGTGTCCTCCGAAGTCTCGATGACGAAGGAGGACCTTTTACTGTATTCTATACTAAGATACTTATCTTTGTCAATTAATAACAAAAAATCTCATGAGACAGTTTAAGAATCATATATGTTTTACGGTCTTTATGGCATTAAGCTTTTGAAAAATCCTTTTGTTTTTTTCATAAGCTTTTTATATGAATCATTTGAAGAACCTGTTGATTCTTCATTGAATGTTTCTCGGGAGTATTTGATTAGTCCAACAGCTGTTGCAAAACTAGGACTATTCACTTCATCGATTAATCCCTCAATATCTATTGGATAACCTATTTGAGCAGGAAGGCCTAATTCTTCTTTAGTACACTCAACTAGGTGTGCTAGCTTTGCCCCTCCTCCAACTAAAACTGCACCAGCAGGCAGCATTTTGTCTCTATTTATTAGCTTTAATTCTCTATTAACTAGCTCAAGAATTTCTTTAACTCTTGCCTCAATAACTCTCGCAAGCTCTATTCGATCTATCTTTTCTTCTTGAATGCCAAACTTCTTAAAATCTATTTTTTCTGACTTAGAAACTTGTTTCACTAGAGCAGAACCATACTTTAGTTTTAGTGCTTCAGCAAGATCTACAGGGATTTTAAAGGCTATAGCAATGTCATTCGTAATGTGACTAGATCCTATCGGAAGAACAGCAGCATGACGAATTAAATTTTCTTCGTAAACTATCATTTCTGTTGTTGATCCGCCTATATCAATGACTAAACAGCCGAGTTCTTTTTGTTTCTTTGAAAGACAGGCTCTAGAAGATGCTAGTGGACTAAAGATAAGTTGATTTTTCTTGATACCAGCTTTTTCTAGACACTCTTTAATATTTTTAATATGTGGCTTAAAAGCCTCAATTATTAATGCGTTTAGTTCTAATCGTACGCCAGTCATGCCTCTTGGATTTTCAATACCAGTCTCTTTGTCCACTGAATAGTCTTGTGGAACAGTGTGGATGATTTGTCTATTTTGAGGCAAGGAAAACGTTTTGGCAGCATCTATGACCCTAGCTATATCTTCATCTCCAACTTCTCCACTAGCCCTTGATACAGCTACGACTCCTTTACTTGTTTTTGTCTCTATATGAGATCCAGACAAACTAACATATGCTTCATTAACTGAAACATTGGATTTTTTTTCCAAAGCAATAATTACTTCTTTCAGCTGACTAGTGAGTTCATTCGGGTCGACTACCACTCCCCTTCTGATTCCAGCCGAAGGAACAGTCAAACTTGTAATAATCTCAAGTCGGCTTGTTTCTGTATGTGCTCCAGCGACAACAGCATGGATATTAGAAGATCCAATGGCCAAGCCAACAATGATATTTTGACGCATATTTTAAAATTCAAACAATAAATAAACCTCAAAAACACCAAATCTTAATTACTGATTTGGCATTTGGACTCTGTCATTCAATATCAAGAATCTTCAAAATAGATTCTTCTTTCTTTTCCATCCTTACCATACCTGTTTCTGTTTTGTGTTCATGTCCTAATAAGTGTAGTATACCATGTAGTAAATATCTTGTCATCATACTTTCGGTGGACACCTCTTCTTCTTTGGCTTTTCTTTTTATATTACTTGCACACATGAATATTTCCCCTAAATAGTTTTTATTCTCATTAGGCTCAATAAAATCTCTAGTCTCAGAAGCAACAAAGCTAAGGATAGTCGTCGATTCATCTTTCCCCCTAAAGCTCTTATTAATCTTCCGCATTTTGCCAACTCGAACAAAGTTAAGTTCAAACTCTTTGTCGTCAATATTTAATATATTAAAAATTTGACGAGATTGATTTTCAAGCTTTTCGCAATTAATTTTCGAAAAAACTTTTTTATTTAGATGTATTTTAATCATCTTTTCATGTAAAATTTTCTTTTTTCTTCAGACAACTTTTCAATAGAATATCTGAGCATTGTGCGGGGCATTATCTTTGAAAATCGGCCGAGGAAGTCTTCTAAGACATCTTGGTCCTTCTTGCCTACTTCTCTTAGCATCCAACCCGTCGCCTTATGAATCAAATCGTGTTTATCATATAAAAGGATCATAGAGAGCTTAAGTGTGTCATCGAATTGATTTTGGCGAACAAAGGCAAAAGTTGAAATAATAGCAATGCGTTTTTTCCAAAGGTTTTTTGATTTAGAAAATTCGTAAATAATATTTTTGTTTTCGGGGTGGGTCAGAAGCCAGTCTCCCAATATGTAATGAGCAGACATGTCTACTAGGTCCCAATTATTAATATTTTTAGCATTTTTTATATAAAACTTAACAATCTCCCCCTTTCCTTTACTGTTAGCTTCTGTATATTTTCGCTTAAGCATTCCAAGGCCACATGAGCGACACTCATGAAACTTTTCTTTTAGTAGGATTTGAATTTCTTTAAGTTCAGTCTCCTTATAATGGTTTTGGGCGATTTTTTGAGTTTGAGGTGTAGTAAGCCCTAAAAACTTGTCCCCTTCCCCGTATTCACCTTTTCCTGTTTTAAAAAAGCGAGCATAAGTTGCCGCTTTTTTTATATTTTTCAATTTATTTAACTCTATTTTTATTTGTGCAGCTGTCATATTCTTCTGTCAAGGTTCTCGCGTAAGCGAGGTTCTTAATTTTACTAAATCTTTAGATTCTTAATCCAAGGTTCTCGCGTAAGCGAGGTTCTTAATTTTACTAAATCTTTAGATTCTTAATCCAAGGTTCTCGCGTAAGCGAGGTTCTTAATTTTACTAAATCTTTAGATTCTTAATCCAAGGTTCTCGCGTAAGCGAGGTTCTTATCTCTTGGGCAGTCATTAAGGTTATTCAAAAAGTCCCTCACACTTATCTTCTATGCAAGCACAAGAAGTTGGTGCAAGACAAAAACATTCTTCAGTAGTTGGCAATGGAATATAGTTTTCATTATGGCAACCACAATCACATTCCCCCGTTTTTCCAAAATGAGCACAATCATTATCTACCTCGCAAACAGAAGAGTCTGCTATAACGAAATCTTTTTTTGCTTCTTGCTCAAAATAAGCTGTATCATTATGAATATCGCTCTCTAAAAGATTAATTTCGGAGACTAATAACTGATTGTTTTCGATCAATTTTCCAGTTACAACCACCCACAAACTAGAACGATCTTTGGTTGCGTCTTTAACGATAGAATCTTCATTGATAACAAGTTGAACGGATTGTTCTCCAGAAGACAAATTGGGTGGTACAGTTTTCCAATCTAGTTTTCCGTAAATTTGTTTTTCTTGGTCGTTTACTCCTATCTCTAGCAATCTTGACACTTCAATAGATTGGTCTTTTCTTCCTAAAAAAGAAGCATTTTTATTGAATAGATAACTATAGGCGACAAAAATAATTATTCCAATCAAAACAAATAATAGAAAAATAACCACAACTTTAATCTCTCGCCAAGGTTTTCTCTGACGTACGTCGGAGAGGTTTTTGTCTTTTTTCATAAAAGTTAGATACTTATTCTAAGTCATATTATATCACCTAAAAATGAAAAGAAAACAGCAAGAAATGCTAAGGGGCTTGAAATTTTGACACAGATTGATTATGATGATGTTGTTATACTACACCATGTTAATTCGGAGAGTTATTTTTAGAAAAAAATGGCTCATCTAATTTAAAACAGTTTTTACCTATGTCGAAAAACATTATTCTCACAACCTTGGTCATTCTCTTCTTGGGATCGTTAATGGGTTATGCTTTGTTTGCTTGTGTGAGAGGATCTGGGAATATCGTTGAGAAGGAATACGTAGTCGATGATTATAAGAATATTCGCATGAGTATCAACAATGCAACGCTTTACATTGATCAAGCAGAGGTGTCATCTTTAATTATCGAAGCTGAAGATAATATTTTAAAAAAAATATTTGTTAAGAATGAAGATCCTGAAACTATTAAGATTTATACAAGAGATTTCTTACAATCCATAAAACCTACCAAGCCAATCCGCATACATGTTTCAACGAGAGAGATTAACAGGATCCTATTGGATGGTTCAGGCATAATTTCTTCAGAAAACAAAATTAAAACAGATAACTTAGAAATTAACATTTCTGGTTCTGGCAAGGTTAATCTAAGTGTTGATGTTAAAAATTTAGAAACAACGATTCTTGGATTTGGAGATATTACTTTCGAAGGCGATGCAGACACACACAATTTTTCTTTAAGTGGCTCAGGAAGTCTTCGGGCAAGTGATCTTTTAACAAATCAAACCAATATTAGCATTTCTGGGAGTGGAAGTGCCGAGGTCTCTGCCATTAAAGAGCTAGACATAAATATTTCTGGTTCTGGCGACGTTTCTTATAATGGAGAACCAGAGAAAATCACTCAATCTATCTCTGGACTAGGAAAAATCGGGAAAAGCGGAAGCTATTTTCCAGCGAATGAAAGCAATGTCCTTGAAGCACTAATTAAGAAGGCTCCTGAGCTAGAAGATCGCAAGATTAATCTTACGATAGAGCAAAGAGAAAGTAAGCATGCACATGGTAAGTTAGAATTTATTGATAGTGACGACCTTCAGCAAATATGGCTAGCTACCCTCACTGACGAAGGCTGGATAATTACTCATAATGGAAATAGCGTAATAATGTGTCAAGAGGTTAATCCTTATAATTTTCCTGTTTCAATGATTGATGAATGTTACGACTTAGGAGAACACTCACTTGTTGATAGAACATAAGAAGAACTCTACGCTTTTGTTAGTTCTTTACACAGCTGGAAAAACACTATAGTTTTAATAAATTTTTATAATAAGCAAAAAGTTTTAATTAAAAAAAACGTCTCGGTGTGCGAGGCGCTTTTTTGATTCAGAAAAATTCTTTAAATTAACTGTCTATAATAATCAAAAAGTTTTGTTTTTTTACCTTCAATCTCAGTTTCAATATTTCTGTTAAAATCACCATGTCTTAACGGCAAATCAATGTTTTCTCCATTTTTAATTCTTTTTTCACCACTCTCTAGGTACAGAATTTTATTGGCGAAACCCACATAATTATCAACAGAAGAATAAATGTTTATTTGTTGGGTTTTTCCGAGGTCTGTTTTTTTTCCTTTGTGAGGCGTAGAAATATAGATAATTTTC
>Ga0208900_1001021_pt1 | contig 15948 bp, 12 predicted proteins | sample AntAceMetag02UKK_FD_184763 | JGI IMG/M metagenome (GOLD analysis project Ga0208900, IMG submission 184763) | Saline lake microbial communities from Ace Lake, Antarctica - Antarctic Ace Lake Metagenome 02UKK (SPAdes) (version 2) | ecosystem: Environmental > Aquatic > Non-marine Saline and... | reverse complement strand
CAAATAAAAAAAATTAAATCAATACAAAATGAAAAGGTTAACTGCATTACTCGTTCTGGCAACTATTATTTTTACATCGTGTACTACACAGCAAAACAAAACCAGTGAAAACATGAATCCATTTTTAACAAATTACTCAACTCCCTTTGGCGTTCCACCTTTTGCCGAAATCGAAAATCAACATTTCATCCCGGCAATTAAGGAAGGCATTAAGCAACAGCAAATAGAAATTGAAGCTATAATAAACAATCCTGAACCGGCAACTTTTGTAAATACCGTTGAAGCCCTCGATTATAGTGGAGGTTTATTGCGTAATGTTTCTAATGTTTTCGAAAACCTTCAATCGGCCAACACAAGCGATGAGTTGCAGCAATTGGCAAAAGAGGCCGCACCGCTACGTTCGAAACATTATGACGACATAATGCTGGATGCGGATTTGTTTGCACGGATTAAAACAGTTTACGATAACAGAGATAAACTAGACCTGACAACAGAACAAGCAACCTTGCTTGAAAAAACGTACAAACGCTTTTCGCGAAATGGTGCTGAACTTACCGGTGCAGATAAAGATAGGATGAGGCAAATTAATGAGGAGCTTTCGTTGCTTTCGCTTCAATTTGACGAAAATCTGCTTGCCGAAACAAACGCTTTTGAATTGCTTGTTGATGACAAAAAAGATTTGGGTGGTTTGCCACAATCCGTTATTGATGCTGCTGCCGAGACAGCCGGTGATGCAGGATACACAGATGAATGGATCTTCACTGTACAAAAGCCAAGCATGATCCCTTTCCTTCAATATGCTGATAACCGTGATTTGAGGAAAACCCTTTTTAATGCTTACATCAACCGTGGAAATAACGATAACCAATACGACAATAAAGAAATTGCCTCGAAGATAGCAATACTGCGGGTTGAACGTGCTAATTTGCTGGGTTATGATACCCATGCTGATTACATCCTCGAAATCAACATGGCAAAAAATCCTGAAACCGTATATACCTTTCTTGATGATGTGATGGGGCCGGCCTTGATAAACGCACAACTTGAGGCAGCAGAACTGCAAAAATTAATTGATGCTGAGGGTGGGAATTTTAAACTTGCACCCTGGGATTGGTGGTATTATACCGAGAAGCTTAGAAAGCAAAAATTTGATTTGGATGAGGAGGAGTTAAAGCCGTATTTTGAATTAAGTAATGTTTTGAAGGGAATGTTTGATGTTGCCAACAATTTGTATGGTTTACAATTTCAAAAAATAGATAATATCCCGGTATATCATCCCGATGCCATAGCTTATGAAGTGAAGGAAGCAGACGGATCTCACATTGGAATTCTATATATGGATTTTCATCCAAGGGCAAGCAAAGGTGGTGGCGCATGGATGACCAGTTATAGGAAACAATCTAAAAAGGATGGTGAAAATATTCCGCCAGTAATTTCGATGGTAATGAACTTTTCGAAGCCTACGGGTGATGCCCCCGCACTGCTAAGCTTTGATGAAGTTTCAACGTTGTTTCACGAATTTGGACATGCGCTTCATGGATTACTATCCGATTGTACCTACCCATCACTTTCGGGTACTTCAGTTTCGAGGGATTTTGTTGAACTACCATCTCAAATTATGGAAAACTGGGCCGGTGACCCTGAAGTATTGAAATTGTATGCACTACATTACAAAACCGGAGAACCTATCCCGCAAGCACTGATTGATAAAATGGAAGCCAGCAGTAAATTCAACCAGGGCTTTGTAACAGTAGAATATACTTCGGCATGTTACCTCGATATGGACTGGCATACACTCACTTCAACTGATGGTCAGGATGCCTTGGCTTTCGAGGGCCAATCAATGCAAAAGATAAATCTTATTCCGGAAATCGTTGTAAGATATCGCACTCCTTATTTTGCACACATTTTTGCCGGCGGCTATTCATCAGGCTACTATGGCTACCTCTGGGCAGAAGTACTGGATGCCGACGCGTTCCAAGCATTTAAGGAAACAAGCATTTTTGATAAAGAAATGGCCAAAGCATTCCGTAAAAACATCCTTGAAAAAGGGGGCACAGAGGACCCAATGGAATTGTATAAAAAGTTTCGCGGACGGGCTCCACAGAAGGATGCCATGCTTGAGCGGAAAGGGTTGATATAGGGGGAAGTTGCCCGCCTCCACAAGTTTCGGCGAGGCAGGCAGGTTGCAAGTTACAGGTTACAGGGTTGCAGGTTACAGGTTGCAAGTTGCAGGTTGCAAGTTGCAAGTTAGAAGTTTGTCTCGGGTGCAATTTGAATCCTAAGCCTATTGAAAAGACACAAAGAACTCTGTAAGAGTTCAGGTATTGTGGCATATTAATGAACCCCGTTAAAAAACAACCACCCAAGCTGGACGAGCCCCGCCTGCCAAAGTAGTACGGCGGGCAGGACAGAACCAAATAGGTTGCTTGAAATATTGTACGATTATTTTGAATAATGAATATCGAACATCGAATACTGAATCTTGAAGTTAAGAGTAGTAAAAAAATTGAAGAAAATTTATTCAATTTCATTAATTTTTCTTTCTACATTTCGATATTCAAAATTGGACATTCGAGATTCGAGATTTTCTTATTTGAACCGTTACAGAAAGAATATCTTGCCAAAAAAAGCAACAATATTATGAATAAGACACTACGTTAATTTGAAAATTTGCTGATGAGCAAATTTGAAAATTAAAGCCGCTTTGCGGGAATTGCCCCGGATCAAAAGTAAAGCTCCAACACCCTATTTCCCCTATACACCCTATACCTTTTTCACCCAATAAAACTACCTACATCTTAAATAGAAACATCGTTAACATGTTAGCAATAGTTGTTTTTTAAGAGCCTAAGGGTTGAGCATTTTACAGATAACTTTCGTATAAAAACTACTAAATCTGTTTCTTTAAATAGGGCTTACTAAAAAACTTCGAATAATAATATTTCGGTGCACTGCACCTCCCGTATCAATTCTAATTGATGTTACTACAAAGATTATCGCCCCGCCAGCTGGCGGGGCTTATCTTTCAGGTGCGGAGCACCGGTAATCTTTGTAGCATTTTATCCGGCAATCAGGTAAAAGGTGCAGAGCACCGAAATATTTGCTGCAAGATTTTTAAACAAACATCCTCCTAAACCTTGCACAAGGAATCAATTATTATGGAATAACTTATGGTAATACAATGGATTAGGCCTTTCTAAGCAGCCCCTAAATAGAAACCTATGAAATGTTAAAAAATGTAAAATATCGACATTTGTCGAAATATTCACGAAACATGTCGTACATTTGTGGGGTTATCAATAATTGAGCGTTATGAAGAAATATCCCAAACCATCCGACGATCTATCAAGTATTCTTGTTAAAGAGAGTGGCCCTATGCCATTGATATATTATACAAGGCAGGGCATCAATTTTGATTCATTTGTTCAATTGGCCGGTATGAGCCCATTTAACATTCAGGATTGGTCGAAGTTTTTACACCTTTCGGAACGCACCATGCAACGCTACAAAAAAGAAAAAAAGCGCTTTGGTCCTATCTACGCCGAAAAGATCATCGAAATCACTATACTTCAGAAGTATGGAGCTGCCGTTTTTGGCAATGATGAGAATTATGCACAATGGATGGAAATTAACAATATTGCACTTGATGGATCGAAACCCAAAGATCTGCTTGATAGTACATTTGGCATCAAACTCATCAAGCAGGAGTTGGGGCGCATCGAACATGGAATATTGGCATGATTGTTTTCCGTTTATGCAAAGCTCAATACAGCAAGGACCTTTCGGGCAAAGGAGCTGAGAAATATGGCGGGCACTGGAACAGCGAAGGCCTGGCAGTAGTTTACACAAGTGAATCGAGGGCACTGGCTGTTACCGAACTTGCAGTACATTTACCACTGAGCATTATTCCTACAAACATCAAAATGGTTAGCATTGAAATTCCTGACAATATACCTGTTCTTTCTGTTAAAGCAACAGATTTACCATTGAACTGGAATCAATCCTCACATCATCAATCAACAGTAAAAATGGGGGACGACTGGATTAAGGAAAATAAATTTTTAATTTTGAAAGTTCCTTCGGCAGTCGTCGATGGGGATTATAATTATCTGCTAAACCCGTCTCACAAAGATTTTCATCTTGTCAAAATAAAAAACACAAAAAGCTTCAACTTTGATAGCAGGATCATTAGCATATAAACTAAACCACTATGCATTGTAAATACAAAGGTGAAAGATATCGAATAAAATTTGACAAACTAAATACGTGTTGGTTTGAAGTCAGAAGACAGAAGACCGAAGCAAAGAGTTAAGTATTCATTACTACGTTCATTTTTAAAACTTCCGATTTAGGTCTCCGGGCATAATGTATTTGAAATTTACAGAAACCAAAGTAACTGCAATGAAATTGAATTGAAACCTTACCCTAAAAACCATACACAGAAAAACCCCCATCCACGGCAAGGCATTGTCCGGTAATGTAGGACGAAGCGGGCATGCAGAGAAATGCTACTGTAGCAGCCACTTCTTCCGGCTTTCCAATTCGATTCAAAGGTGTTCGGGCAAGTACGGAATTAAGATAGCCCTCATCTTTTAGTACTTGTTTTGCCAAAGGAGTTTCGATGTACCAAGGGGCAACTGCATTTACACGTATGTTTTCTTCGGCCCATTCACAAGCCAGATTTTTCGTCATCTGGTTCATAGCTGCTTTGGTCATTCCGTACACTGCACCAGTCCTTAAATGAGTTAGGCCGGCAACTGAAGAAATATTTACCACACTTCCCTGGTCGGAAGTTTTCAAAAGTGGGTAACATAACCTGGATAACTCAAAAGCTGACAGAAGGTTTGTATTAAGAATGTGATCAACTTCCTTATCTATATAATCCTTTGTCCTTTTGCGGATATTCGTCCCAACATTATTAACTAAAATATCAAGCTTTCCCCAACGCTCAGTAATTAAATCAACAACCCTGATCCTATCTTCTGCCTTCGACACATCAGCCAAAGCCCCATCTAATTTATCGCTATCTACTTTCGCTTCAACGATAGTTTTATCGAGGGATTCAAAACTTCGGGCTACAATAAATACTTTAGCACCAAGGGCAAGAAACTCAGCAACTATGGCCAGGCCAATACCTTTAGTCCCACCAGTTACGAGTGCGGTTTTACCTTTAAGAGACCATTTATTTTTCATCGCTTGTAATATTTCATAGCTTCGGGAAGGAAGGCCTGCAGGTCTTGTATCCGTGTTTGATCAGATGGGTGTGTACTCAAAAACTCAGGAGGTTTTTGCCCACCAGACTGCGACATCCTTGTCCAGAAATCAATGGCTTCGCTAGGATTATAACCTGCCATCGCCATAAAAATCAGTCCCAGTTTATCTGCTTCAGTTTCATGGGAGCGAGAATAAGGCAGACTAATACCAACCTGTGAACCAATACCAAAGGCAGCCATAAACAGTGCCTGCGTTTCTGCAGGTTTTTCATCAATGGCGGCAGCAAGCGCAAGACCTCCGGTTTCAATCAACAATCCCTGGCTCATACGTTCGTTTCCATGACGGGCAATTGCATGTGCTATTTCGTGCCCCATTACAACTGCAAGGCCGTCATCAGTTTGTGTTATCGGCAGAATGCCTGAATAAACGACCACCTTTCCACCGGGCATACACCAGGCATTGGGCACATCGTCTTCAACAAGGTTGAATTCCCAATTGTAACCTGCTACACGATTACCAAGGCCATTTTCATTCAAAAAAGCTTCAACGGCAACTGCAATATTATCGCCAACCTGCTTTACCATTTGGGTTTGCTGCCTGTTGTCGGACATCTGGTTTTGACTCAGAAAATCACCATAACTCGTCATCGACATAGCAACCAGTTGAGACTCAGGAATCATGTTTAATTGTTTCCGTCCGGTTAGGGGCACCGTTGTGCAGGAAGTGAAATACCAGGATGAGAAAGCTGTGAAGATGATAAAGCTAACAACAGTAATGGTTTTTTTCATGGCTGAATATGCTTTGGCGAATTACTATAATTTAAAATTCAATAGCCTAAATGAAATTTCCACACAAAGATAACACAACTCCTGTGAAGCTCAAAATCCAAATTCAAAGTTTAAGGCTCATAGTTCAAAATTCCAAATTTTATGCACAAAGTTGATTCAAACAAAACCTTATCCATACCAGGTCCACTCACGACCCATAATAATTTGAAAGCTTAGATGAAAAATATTTACATTTGTTCAAAACCTGAAGAGATGATTAAAACAAAATTCCTGGCATATCCTGGTGCCCCTGAAAAGTTGTTTGAAGCTGGAAAAAACAAGCTTGAAAGCTTTTTTCCTAATACCGAATTTAGTTTCTTTCACGATGATTCCACCGTACTTGTATTTTTGAGTGGCGGTTCAGAAAATGAAGCTATTCAGCAAATCGAACCTGACAAATTCTACCTTTTGCTTGCGTTTGAAGAAAACAACTCCTGGGCCTCAGCTACCGAGGTAAAAGCATGGATGGATCAGCGACACTTCCAGAGCTTAATGATTGACATCTATGACAATGATGATAGAACACAAGCACAACTTTATTTTGATGTTATTTACAAACTACAAAATTTACATGGCAAAAAATTAGGCCAAATTGGAGATGTATCTGAGTGGCTTGTAGCCTCAACCATTGACCATAACTTATTGAAATTAAAATTTGGCATCGAATTAATAAAGATCGCATGGAGTTCGGTTCTGGATTATAAAGACTGCATCGCACAGAAAGATTTTGAAGATAAATACGCATCAGGAAGGACGTATGACATTTCGAGTGCTTCAAAAGTAAACACCGCCCTACAATCGGTAATTGATGAAAATAGATTAAACGCGATTACTGTTGAATGCTTTTCGCTGGTGAAAGAGAATAGCGTCGCAGCCTGCCTCTCCCTATCGCATTTGAATGATCTAGGCATCCCGGCGGGATGCGAGGGTGATATCACTAGCATTGTTGGGATTATGTTTATTCAGGCTTTAACTGGAAGTATCCCCTGGATGGCCAACATAATTAAAGTGAACGAAAATAGTGTGAAATTTGCCCATTGCACTGCACCAACAAATTTGTTAGATAAATTTGAAATTGAAACACATTATGAAACGGGGCTTGGAACAGCAGTTGCCGGAGAATTTACCTTAGGCCAGGTCACAATTTTTCGATTGAACAACACCCTGGATAAGGCTTTTATTGCTGAAGGTTCTATCATTTCCACTGCAAAAAGCGAACTTGCCTGTCGCACACAGGTTGAAATTGCCTTAGCAAAATCTGCAACCAAATCCTTGAAAAATAACCCGCTAGGAAATCATCATTTGATAATACCAGGAAGTTTTACGGACATACTTAAAATTGCCTGCGAAATTTTTGGATTAAGTATCCTGAAGTAAATTACCAGTTAATTAACATATCTCCATTTTCATTTGGAAATACGATGGATGGACAATTTATGCTTGAAGCTTGCCCTTCAATTGCAGTTTCCGCAGCATGCTGGAAATCCATTGTCAACATTTCAATCTTTCTTGGCTTACCTTCAAACTTCACAATATTGCCCAGGTTTTCAAATCCATGAAACACCAGTTGGATGTGTTTAAATTTACTGCTATAATCACCATTAACGGTTTTAAATACCACCTCTTTAATTGAGGGCTTATAAATCATTTTTCGGTAATAATACTTACCCTCTTCAAAATCATAAGTCACTCCATCGTCTTCATAATAATCCCAATGCAAATCGTTGGTAGCCGAACTTTTATATAGATGGACTTGTAAGGTATCCGAAGGCATTTCCTTAGTGGATTGAATTGGAGATTGAATGGGAATCATACTTCCGGCTGCAACATAAACAGGGAGTTTGTCAATCGGGCATTCAGCCTTGATTTCTTGCTGACCTGAATAAACTTTATCAGAATAAAAGTCGTACCACTCACCTTTTGGCAGGTAAGCCTTTGTAATCCGTTTGTCGCTCTCAACAGGGATAATCAATAAAGATGGGCCAAACAAAAACTGGTTCTGATAAATCCGCCAAAAGACCTTTTCATCCGATGTAAAGTCGATGGCTAAACTACGGTTCAGTGGCATTCCGTTTACGGTAGATTCGCGCATGGCAGCGTAAACATAGGGCAACAAGTTGTAGCGAAGCTGAATATAGTTTCGTGAAATCCTTTCGGTTTCTTCACCAAACACCCAGGGTTCGGAACTTGCCGTATTTTTTGCCGAGTGCCCACGATAGAAAGGTGTGAAAGCACCAATCTGAATCCAGCGTGAGAAAAGTTCGGGTGTAGCATTCCCACCAAAACCACCCACGTCAGATCCGGTAAAAGAGATTCCGCTTAAGCCAAGGCTATTTACCAATCGCACACCCAACATCATATGATGATCGGTGGCCTGGTTATCACCTGTCCATAATGAAGTATATCGTTGTAATCCTGCAAAACCTGCACGGGTTATAATCAGCGGGCGTCTTCCATCCATCAACTTTTTAATTCCTTCGAAGGTGCTGCGGGCCATCTCCATTCCATAAATATTTTTTGCCTGACGATAGCTCGTTTTATGTCCTTCCCAATCAAACTCGATCAAATTTGGCGGCTGTTGCCCCCAGGTGGCAATTTCGTTCATATCGTTCCAAAAGCCTTCAATCCCCAGATTTACGTAGCCCATAAATTGCTCACCCCACCAATCACGTGTGTCAGGATCGGTAAAGTCAGGGAAGTGGCACCAGCCCGGCCATACCTGGGCTGTCCAGAATTTACCATCAGGATATTTAATGAAGTGTTCGTAGGCGAGGCCCTCATCATAGGCCTTGTAACCTTCCTCAACTTTAATTCCCGGATCGACAATTACAGCAGTACTGAAATCCATCTGTTTCAGTTTACTGATTAGTTTCTCAGGATTTGGGAAATTTTGCGGATGCCAGGTAAATATTTTGTAATCATCCATATAATCGATATCGAGGTAAATCACATCGGCAGGGATTTTCTTTTGACGGAAAGTCCTGGCAATATCCAAAACTTCGGTATCGGGAGTGTAACTCCAGCGGCATTGCTGATAGCCCAGCGCCCATAGCGGTGGAAGTTCCATACGTCCGGTAAGATCGGTGTAAGACTTTAAAATATCAGATACTTTTTTGTGATAAATAAAGTAATAATCCATTTCGCCATCGTCAGCCGAAAAGAATGAAAAACGGTCGTTGGACGCACCAAAATTAAAGATTGACCGGTAGGAGTTGTCTAACAAAATCCCATAATTCATTCCATGATGGATACCAATGTAAAAAGGTATTGAGGCATATATGGGATCAGTATTGTTGTCGTGATGCGGGTTGTCGGTATTCCAATTCACATAGGCTTCTCCCCTTCTATCGAGGTTGCCGGTTTTTTCGCCCAGGCCAATGAATTTTTCACCTTCCTGCAAAGTCTTATAAGTACTCACTTCAGTCCCTATCCATGAAGTTCCAAATGCCGGGTCGTCCTGGCTGATAATCTTTCCATCTTTAGTTTCAAATGAAAAGCGCAGTGGATTCTTAGCAGCCTTCAAAACAACCGAATCAGTACTAACAAAAAATTCATTATCATCTTCACCATAGTCAAAATCACAGCGTTTTACATCCCCGACTACTGTGTATGAAAAATCAGGCCCGAAATCTTTGGCTATCCTGACACGAATAATATTTGGCGAAAAAATAGTTACAATAGCAGTTCCATTGTCAGTCTCAAGCGTAAAAGTTTGTTTCCCGGTTTCCTTATTTATCCGGGTTACATTTCCAAGACTGTTGTTGAGCTGGTTTTGAGCTATTGAAAATGAAGTCACAATAAAAGAAATTAAAATGATGATGAGTTTTTTCATGGTTCAAATTTTGGAAAATTCAGAATTATTTATAACTATTATTTTTGGTAAACCCTGAACTCCCATGGGTCGAGTTGCATATTATAACCTTCAACAAATGCAGCTTGTATGCCATCGAATGCATTTGTATAGGTACCAACATAATCCTGCCCTTCAAAATTTACACTTTGCGCTGTGCCACTTAGGTTAAGCACCACGAAAACGGCATCCCCGTCTTTTTGCCTTGTAAAAGCAAATACAGCTTCGTCACTATTTGTTTTGACCCGTTTCAGGTCGCCCCCAAAATCGCCATTCCAGAGTGCTTTATTCGATTTTTTGAGGTTCAGCAAAACCCTGTAAAAATCCTGAAGCGGGTAATTCCCCCACTCCACCAAATCCTTTTCAAAAAACTCGAGACGCTTGTTTAAATTAGACTCCTGGCCTGTGTAAATCATTGGCATTCCTGGTACCGTTGCCATCAATACAGCAAAGGTTTGGTATCCATCACCATACCTTTCATGTACAGTTCCATTCCATGAATTTTCATCATGGTTGGTAGTAAAATTCATTTTATATGCGCCTTTCGGCAGGGTGATTTTCAGATTATCGAAGTAAGTCCCCAAAACATTTACCGAGGTATCGCCTTTGGCAATTTTATTGCTAAGGCTATGCAGTGTCCAGCCATAGTCCATATCAAAAGCTTCCACCAGCAATTCATCCTTATCAGCCTCAGCCAGCATAAATACCGGCTTTACTTTATCCAATTCAACACGGGCCAAATCCCAAAAATCTGTAGGCACTTCACCAGCAACATCACAGCGGAAACCATCAATATCGGCCTCTATCAACCAATATTTCATCTCATCTATCATGGCCATTCTTGAATCCTGATTGTCAAAATCCAGTTGGACCACATCTTCCCAGCCATGGGGTGCATACATTTGTCCGTCAGCATCCTTATCATACCATTCCGGATGTTCAGTAACCCAGGCATGGTCCCAGGCAGTATGGTTTGCCACCCAGTCGATAATAACCTTCATTTTGAGCATATGTGCCAGCTCAACCAATTTTGTAAATTCATCAATGTAACCAAGCTCACGGTTAACACCTGTATAATCCTGGACCGAATAATAACTCCCCAAAGTACCTTTCCTGTTTTTCTCACCAATGGGATGAATAGGCATAAACCACAGAATATCCACACCCATATTTCTCAACCTGGGCAGCTCTCTCATAAAAGCCTTTATTGTACCCGCCTTGGTGTATTGCCGGAGGTTCACTTCATAAATGTTGGCATTTTTCGACCATTCGGGATGTTTAACTTTACTGAGCTGCTGAGGGCCTTTATTAACAGAGGCTTTATCACCTGCCGTATCATTATTGCTGCTCGAACAAGCTACAAAAAGAAAAGCTATAACTATAAGGGCCAAAAGATTTCGTTTCATAATATGTTGATATTAATTGGTTGATTATTTTTTTGCAAAATTATGCAATCCTATGAATCAGGCAATAGATCATTCAATAGATTTTGAGAAGTAAGGGAATTAGGTATTTTTGGGGAAAATTTGAGTGATCGGTGAGTGGTGATCGGTGAGTGGTGAGTGGTGATCGGTGATTGGTAATCGGTAGTCGGTGATTGGTGAACGGTGAGTGGTGAGTGATGATCGGTGATTGGTGAGTGGTAATCGGTGATTGGTGAGTGGTAATCGGTGATCGGTGATCGGTAACCTACACGAGCTCCTTTCAGTCGTCAAAGGAAGATGAGTGGTGATAGGAAATCATTCCATTTACTTATCATCAAAGAGCATCAAGAGCATCAAGAGCATAAAATGAATTTAAGGATTTCTATGAAAAATATTGAACAGACAAACATCAATCCCAAAGACCTCGACCTGGTAATGCGGGACGAAGATTTCGTAATTTATTACCAAAACAAGCCTGTTACTACCAGGCAAGGAACAGACATTGCGCACAGTGATGCCCGGTTGCTACGGCATATCCTTACCAGGGTAAGCCTCAGCAAGGCAATCGACTTTGGATCGGTGAATGCACTGAGCCTTCTCGGGTTTATGCTGGATAGTATTTTTAAAAACAACGACCCCATTCAAAATAATATTGATCAGCGGATAGCGAGCGATCTATTGCTGAAAAATAAATTGGATCCAGGTGAAAAAAATAGCTTTTTCAGGATGGACAAAGTGTTGGAATATATCGAAGAATATCCACAAACCATGAACCTGATATTTTGGGGAGTTTCGGTAATTAGCCAGGGTTTGCGTGATTTTTTAAGTGAAATGGATGATTTTGAAAACATCGAAAAAGACCTGAAAGCCCATAAAGAAGCCATATCCAGTTTTATTTCCAACAAATACATTGAGCTTCCTGCCGAACAGAGGGCAGCTGTAAATTTATTAGCTGCAAGGCATAGCAATGGTTTACTTCTCCCGATGATGCTGGTGCTTTCAAAAATTTCACCCTCCGAATATGCCAACAACAGTCTGGCCTTACATACAAATTTGCGTGAAATTGAGGACGCAAAGCAAGCATCAAAAAATATTAATACTGAAATCAGACCTCTGAAAGTTTCATGGGATAAGCCCGATCAGGCTATTGAAATGTTCGATAAAGAAGCTTCCCATGCATCTGAATTTCTTGGTTTTTTCGGTCAATCAAGAAACAAGATCAGTGTAATAAATGAATTAATCAGCCAGGGCGAACACGACAAAATGGAATTTAAAAGTACCTTCAGGTGGGATATCAGGCAAAATAAAAAGAACCCCGCCATTGAGCATGCTGCATTAAAAACCATGGCTGCCTTCCTTAACTCAGATGGTGGAGACCTGCTGGTTGGCGTGGAAGATGATGGTGCAATTTATGGCATTGAGGCTGATGGCTTCCCCAACGATGATAAATTTTTGCTGCATGTATGGGCACTGATAAAAAGTTCGATGGGACAGGATGTAAGCCCATATATTAAAACCACCCTCGAGAAGTTTGATAAAAAAACAGTGTGCCGTGTGCATTGCCTCAAAAGCCCAAAGCCAATGTTTCTGCGTCAGAAAGGTTTTGACGAATCCTTTTACATCCGAATTGGGCCCAGCAGTGGAAGTCTCGAGATTAGTGAAGCGCTAAAATATATCAGTGAGCATTTTTAAAAGAAGAAGCCAGCCGACAATAAATGCCAGCTGGCGTTCTCCAAGGCTCCCCCTTCTAAGTTCGCCTCAGAGTTAACGCAAAGATATAACAAAAGCAGTTAAAATCAAAATCATTATTACTGTTTTATGTATTGTAAGCCATTGATTTGTACTAAAAAAAGTGCTTTCGGCCATTTTCACAAATTAATTTAACAATAAAAAAAACACCCCTTTTAGAAACAGCATTTATCATTAAGAATAAAAAAGCATTAGCTTTGTTTGCTCATCACATTAACTAAATATTTTTACTTACAACATTGATAAATCTACCACTATGAAAAAAAAACTACAACTCACTTGCCTCTCTTTTTGCCTTCTTTTCTTTTTTCCATTGATATTGTTTGCACAACCTGATGTAACAACTAACAAACAATTGATGCATCACGAATCACCAGACGATGCCTATAGCCCAAATCCTTTTGACAATAAAAAAACTTCGCCGGCATACCAATACAACGGTGATAATTATTTTGTAACCCAGGTTAATATTAACGAGTTTGGATTGAACATCCTTGGCGATGCCGCCAACGAACCTTCAATTGCTGTAGATCCAACAGACCCGGGCAGAATGATTATTGGCTGGCGGCAATTTGATGATGTAAACAATAACTTCAGGCAAGCGGGATTTGGGTACACCGAAGATGGCGGTGACACGTGGACTTTCCCCGGGGTGATCGATCCCGGAATTTTCAGGTCGGATCCAGTTTTGGATAGTGATTCGGAAGGAAACCTGTATTACAACAGTCTTACCGTAACGAATGGTGACTACACCTGTGATGTTTATAAAATTGCCGCCGGTGGCTTTAGCTGGGATGCGGGTACTTTTGCACAGGGTGGCGACAAACAATGGATGGTGATTGATAAAACCGAAGGCCAGGGCGCAGGCAATATTTACTCATTCTGGACACAATCGTGGAGTACTTGCTGGCCGGGAGCTTTTACACGTTCTATCAACGGCGGGGCAAATTACGAAGATTGCGTGGAAGTTTCGGGCGAACCTTACTGGGGAACTATGGCTGTTGGCCCGGAAGGAGAAGTTTATATTGTCGGGGCAGGTTACAATGGCGTTGTTGTTGCAAAATCGACAACTGCACAAAACCCGGCATATCCAGTGGCATGGGACGACTATTACCAGGTTACCCTGGATGGTGAACTCGTAGGCTGGACACAGGTAAACCCCGCAGGACTGCTCGGCCAGGCAGATATTGATGTTGATATTTCGGAAGGCCCTGGCAGGGGCAACATTTATGTATTGTCATCGGTTGAAAGGACTTCTAACTCCGACCCTGCCGATGTTATGTTTGCGAGGAGTACAAACGGAGGAACTACCTGGAGCAATCCGATAAGGATAAACGATGATTTTGGAAACAACAACTACCAATGGTTTGGAACAATGTCGGTAGCACCAGGTGGGCGCATTGATGTGGTTTGGTTAGACACACGTGATGACAATCCCGGTATGTATTGGTCAGCACTGTACTATTCCTCATCTTTTGATTATGGCGAAACCTGGACTGCCAACGAGAAACTCTCGATTGCTTTCGACCCGCATTTGGGCTGGCCCGACCAGGAAAAAATGGGTGACTATTTCGATATGCGCTCCGACGATGATTACGCCCACCTTGCCTGGGCCAACACCATCAACGGCGAGCAGGATGTTTATTATAGCAGGATCCCCCAGATTTATGCAGGAATTGAAGATGTTTCAAAAACAAATGATGAACTTTCGCTGACCTGCTATCCGAACCCTGCTAATAGTGATGTCACTGTCAGCTACAAACTCCAAGAAAAAAGTGATATTACCCTTGAAGTTTGCAACCTGCATGGCAAAGTATTGAAAACTATTTCTAATGAAAGCAAGGTAGCCGGAGCGTACGACAAAACTTTTTCAGTTGATGGGTTGGCTGATGGGATCTACATCTGTCGCCTACAAGCGGGGGGATTTTCCAAATCAGTAAGGTTGGTGGTGATGCGGTAAGGTGGGTTGTATTTGAAAGTTGGCACCAATAGCAAGAATGAAATATCAAGAGAAAAACTAAATTGGCTTGGAAAATGAATGTTATCTTTGGAAAGTGAAGAATAAAAACAAAAAACCCGGCTTCATCACCAGCATAAGGACTGGGAGAGGAATCACCGGGACTACGGCGCAAAGATAAATAAAAAATGGAAAAGAAAGCAATCGAACAAATAATTTCTCCTGAGAGACTTGCCCCATACTTGAAACATCATTCAGGAAACTTTGAAAAAGCTGTTAATCATTACAAAACGAATATTGAGGTTTCCGAATCATTTTACCCATTATTAGCAATATTAGAAATTGGTCTTAGAAATAGTATTGATTTTCAATTGAGAAGATTGTTTAATGATGAAAGTTGGTATGAGAATTCGTCATTTATTAAAATTGTATCCCGCTTTCAAATAGACCGTGTATCTGAAGCAAGAAGCTGCATCCTACGAGAAAAGAAGATTATATCATCAGGGAAAATAATATCTGAGCTTTCTTTTGGTTTCTGGACTTCATTACTTGATTCTAAGTTTGAAAAGTCACTGTGGAAAAACATCCGGCTTGCTTTCCCAAATTGTCCAAAAAAGATTCGTCAAAGAAAAACCATGAGTTCAAAATTTAATGGGATAAGAAAATTGAGAAACCGGATTTTTCATCATGAATCGGTGACATGGAGTATTCCTGCGCTAAAGAACTATAGGAATGAAATTATGGAAGGAATTGATTGGTTGAACAAAGACCTGCTTAATTGGTGTCAAGATATTTTTAGATTTGATGATGTCATCGAAAAAAGAAAAGATACAATACATTAAACTACTGGTACCAACAGCAAATCATGGTGCACAGCCAGTTAGCGGTTTTAAAGAAAAATGAATAGTAATAGAAACATACGAA
>Ga0208900_1001020_pt1 | contig 15953 bp, 16 predicted proteins | sample AntAceMetag02UKK_FD_184763 | JGI IMG/M metagenome (GOLD analysis project Ga0208900, IMG submission 184763) | Saline lake microbial communities from Ace Lake, Antarctica - Antarctic Ace Lake Metagenome 02UKK (SPAdes) (version 2) | ecosystem: Environmental > Aquatic > Non-marine Saline and... | reverse complement strand
AATAATTTTTATTACCACAATATATAGTAGGTAAAACCATAAACACCTATCGTATGTTGTATGTGATTTTCAAAAAATCGACTAAATCAACAGACTCATCAATGAAATTTTTGATACCGGTAATTATTAAAGATATCAACTGAATTTGTATGGTCTGCTAAACTGCTAAAGCTGCTCAAATTCTGTCATTGTTTGGATACTACATGGTTAATGTGGACAAAAGAAAGCAGCTAGGCACCGTGATACCGCTTTTGTAGAGAATATCCATACTTTGAAAAGATTATCACCTTTAGCAGATTATCAAATGGCGTAAACAACAGCTCTCAACGCGATTTTGACACCGTATCATCTGGAAAATTCTTATGACCAGTGATCTGCAATATCAACATCAATAACCACGGGAGCACTCTGCAGATAATCCAGCACTGCATGAAGAATCGGAAAGGTTTTGACATAATGTTTCAAGGTTGTCTAAGATATTTAATATGCTATGCTTTTTTTAGAAAAACCTGGTTGCCTGTCAGGCCTGAACCTGATAGGTATTCCCATATGATTTTAATTCTGTTTGCGGAGGTCCCATGAAAAGAATCGTAAAATGGAGTATCACGGTTGTGATTGTAGGGCTCCTTGGAGTTGGTGTTTACTTTTTAAATGGGGCACTGCCCATTGGAACCGGGTATTCAGCCAAGTATATCTGTTCCCAGGTGTTTTTGGCAGACCGTAACCCAAGGCTTGTATTTGAACAGGATGTCAAGCCTACCCATCTTTTGTTTCGACCCGTAACGACTAAGGTGGATTATGAAAAGAAAACTGTGACTGCTAAAGCCTTTGGTTTGTGGAAACCCATGACAGCTGTTTATAGGGAGGGATGCGGGTGTACCCTTGCTGTGGATACCAGCAGGGATGAACTTTTAGACCAGGCAAAGGATATTGTTCCGTCCAAATTCCAGAGAAGTGAAGAGCCCTGGCCAATTGGCACAGGGGTTGATCTTGAAAACCTGCCAGAATCCGTGGACAGGGAAAAAATTAAAAAAGCAGTTGCAATAGCCTTTGAAGAGCCGGGTCCCGATACAAAGCGAAATACCCAGGCAATCGTGGTGGTTTTGGGGAACCAAATTATTGCGGAACACTATGCGCCGGGTTTTACCAAGGAAACGCCTCTTCTTGGGTGGTCCATGTCCAAAAGTGTGACCAATACACTGACGGGGATTCTGGTGAAGGATAACCTCCTTGATATTCATGCTCCAGCTCCGGTTGATGGCTGGAAAATCCCAGGGGACCCAAGAAATGAAATCACCCTTGATATGATGCTCCGCATGTCCACCGGCCTTGAATTCGAAGAGGTATACGGCCCGTTTAAGGATGCAACAAATATGCTTTACGCCAGCAGGAGCATGGCTGATTTTGCAGCAGCAAAACCTCTTAAATATGCCCCGGATACCCATTGGTCTTATTCCAGCGGCACCACCAATATAATCGCAAGAATTATTAAAGAAAAGGTGGGCGGCAGCCTGGCAGACTTTTACAGGTTTTCAAGGGAACGCCTCTTTAATAAAATCAAGGCCTATTCAGCGGTTATAGAACCAGATGCCTCCGGTTCCTTTGTAGGGTCCAGTTATATGTTTGCCACGGCACGGGACTGGGCGCGGTTTGGTCTGTTTTTGAAAAATGAGGGTGTCTGGGAGGATGAGAGGCTTCTGCCGGACGGGTGGGTCGCCTATTCCACCCAGCCTACACCCCGCGCCCCCATGGGAAAATACGGAGCCCAGTTCTGGCTCAATGCTGGTGACAGGGAGAACCCCAAGAATCGAAAATTTCCGTCACTTCCCCGGGACCTGTATTATTGCGGCGGATTCAATGGCCAGATTGTGGCCGTCATTCCATCATGGAATGTGGTGGTGGTCCGGTTGGGAGTTACCCATGACGATTCCTGGGATCATGAAACATTTATAGGGCAGGTTCTGGACGCCATCCAGAAATAGTCATCTGTTTTTAGGCATCCCATAATTTAAAAAATAGAAAAGGTCTCAAAGGAGAAATTTCCTTTGAGATTTTTTTATGCTCAGTTGACTCCCAAGGTTGTGGCGGCTAAAAATCGGCTTGACAGAACATCTTTCCAACCAGCGATCATCAATCCGGTAATCAACAACGGTATCAAATGTTGACGCCGAATCTGCCACGTATTTTGTTTGACCAACCAGGATATCCAAAGAACTAAGACGCCACCAAACGTGGTACTGGCTCCGATTGTCAGCGGGCCAAAAGCAAGACCTGCTTTTTTCATGAGAAAAAAGGCACCACCCCAGATCAGAGATGTAATAATGAACAATAGAGACTGCATAATCATCATTTCTGTGTACCATTCAAGCGCCTTAAATGAAACCTTTGATTGACGAAGAACCGCTTATCTGTCAATATTTTATACCCATCAAAACCTGATGATAAAGAGGTAACCCCATATGTTTAAAAAAAAGATACCCTCCTGGAAAAAAGATACCGTGACAACAGATGCGGTATTAAAAAAAATAAAGCCTGGCATGCATATTTTCATCGGTACAGGCACAGCAGAACCCCGAACCCTGGTAAATGCCATCATGACCGCCGAGGGGTACCACCTGGATGATCTGACCCTAATCCAATTGCTCAGTTTTGGAGATGCCATTTCCTTTAAGGCTCTGGAATCTAAACGCTACCGTCTTAGAACCTTTTTCTCGGGCTGGGTCTCGGCCGAAGCCATTACCGCAGGTCAGGTGGATATGATTCCCTCAAGATTTTCTGCCATCCCGGCTCTGATGAAGGAAGGCCAGGTCCCCATTGATGTGGCCTTTGTCCAGATCACCCCACCCAATGAGGCCGGGTTTTGCAGCCTGGGCGTTGGGGTGGATGTGGCAAGACGGGCCATGGCCCATGCCGATCTGGTTGTGGGAGAGGTCAATGACGCTATCCCCTTTACCCTGGGGGACACCTTTGTGGACATAAATGACTTTCACATGCTGGTGGAAGCCACGGTGCCACCCTTTTATTTCCCCAGGTACCCGGTGGAACCGGTCTTTGAACGAATTGCCGAAAATATCGCCTCGGTCATTGAGGACGGATCCTGCCTGGGCTTTACCTTTGGGCCCATTTTTGAAGCCCTTTCCAAATGCCTGTCCCGAAAACAAAACCTGGGCATCCACACGCCTTTTTTCACCGATGCCCTCATGGAACTTGTGAAAAGCGGAGCCGTCACCAACCGCCAAAAAGGGATGTTCCGGGGAAGATCCCTGACCGCCTATGCCCTGGGCAGCAAGGACCTCATGCAATGGCTGGATAAAAATCCCATGGTGGAATTCCAGAGCATTGACAAAGTGTTCAACCCCATGGAAATAGGACGGAACCGGCGGTTTGTCATGATTCTTCCGGTCCGCCGGGTGGATCTATCCGGCCGGGTGGCACTGCACAACAGCTCTGCCAGTGTTTCGGCAGGCCCGGGACAGATTGCCGACTTTCTCAACGGGGCTGAAATCTCCCCGGGGGGATATACCATTGTGGCCCTGCCCAGCCGAAACCGGGAAGGCATCCCCAATATCCGGCTCTTTCTGGATGATTCCCCGGATCTGCTGAGTCTGCCGGAATCCGTGGACCTTGTGGTCACGGAACAGGGGGTTGCCCATCTTAGGGGTCGGACCCTGAGGGAGCGGGCCCAGGCCCTCATAGAAATTGCCCATCCCGAAGACCGGCCCGGGTTGGTGGATGGCGGAAAAATGGAAAAACTGCTCTACCCGGATCAAATGTTTTTGGCGGACAGCGCCCATTTCTACCCGGCCGAGATTGCCATCCAGCACCGGTTCAAAAACGACCTCCATGTCCATTTCCGGGCCATTAAACCATCGGACGAAGACCAGATGCGCAGATTATTCTACCGATTTTCAGACAAGGCCATTTATTACCGATATTTTTCTCCCATTAAAACCATGCCCCACACAAAAATGCAGGCCTATGTCAATATAAACTACCAAGACATTCTCTCGGTGGTGGGTCAGGTGGGAGAACCCGGCCAGCGCACCATTATTGCCGAAGCCAGAATTGCCAAATACCCGGACAAACCCTTTATGGATGTTGCCTTTGTTGTGGATGAAGAATACCAGGGCCATGGCATTGCCACCTTTTTATACCAGATGCTGGCCCGGCTTGCCAAGGAACGGGGAGCCGTCACCATGACCGCAGATGTTCTCTCATCCAACCGGACCATGCTCAAGGTTTTTGAAAAAGGACTTTTCCCGGTAACGGCAAAACTCGAAGGAGGGGCCTATGCCCTGAGTATTGATCTAACCCGGACCAACCCCTAAAAAGGAGATGAATTAAGATGACCGAAAAAACACATTTGTATCTGCTTTGGACCAATGACAATAAAATGACCGCCGAAAAAATGGTCTTCATGTATACGGTGAATTCCCTGACACAGGGGTGGTGGGAAGAGGTAACCCTGATCATCTGGGGGGCCACGGCCAAACTGGCAGCAGAAGACATACAGATACAAAAGATGATTTTGGATGCCATTGAAAAAGGGGTCCATGTAACTGCCTGCAAAGCCTGTACAGACCAGTTGGAGGTGACGCCCATCATTGAGGCGTTGGGGGTCGAAGTCATTTACTGGGGAGTTCCCCTTACAGACCTCTTAAAAAATAATGAGACCCTGTTGACCATTTAATCTGAACAAAGGAATATTAGCATGTCCCTTGAATCATGGCTCTTATATTTGTCTTTTGTTTTCATTGCCACGGCCACACCCGGGCCAGCGGTATTTTTCATCATGACAAAATCCAGCCTCCATGGATGGAAAAAAGCCAGTTTTTCCGCCCTGGGGAATATTTGCGGCCTGTTTATCCTGGGGCTAATTGCCGTCACCGGACTTGGAGCCATTCTGAAGGCATCTGAACACCTATTCAATCTGGTCAAATACGCCGGAGCAGCCTACCTGATTTATCTGGGCCTCGTTCAATTTTTTCAACGACCACATCATAAAATTGGGCCTGATCCTTTGAAAAACAAAAGAAAAACACCTGAAATTTCTTCTAAAATATTTATTCAGGCCCTTGGGGTGGCCATCAGCAACCCCAAGGCCATTGTGTTCCTGACCGCCCTTTTTCCCCAGTTCATCCTTATTGACCAGGCATTGATTCCCCAATTCATGCGCCTGGTGATGACCCTCATGGCATTTTCATTCTCTTTTCTTATGTTCTATGCTTTTCTGGCTCACACAGCAAAAAACTGGCTGGCAGCCCCCGCCAGACAGAAATGGTTCAGCAGAGCCAGCGGGTCCGCATTTATCGGATTCGGGGTTCTCATGGCAGCATCCTCCAGGCAATAAGAATGCCATTAAATTGTATAAAACTTTAATTTTGGGATAGAAAAATACCCCTAAATCATTTTCAAACAAAGACTTGAGATAGTATAATGCAATTGATGGCTATTCCTCGTTGATATGAGCCACATATCGCCCCCGCCCCGCTTTTTTGGCCTCATACATGGCAAGATCCGCATTTTTTAACAAAGTGCGGGGGCCTTTTGTTGTCTGGTCCAGAAAACAGATCCCGATGGATGAATCAATAAAAACCATGGCAGATGTTAACTTAAACGGTTTTTTTATACTGAGCAATATTTTTTGAGCAATGGCGTATGCCTCTTTTTTATTCTGCATATCAGGTAAAAGAACAACAAACTCATCGCCGCCAAGACGAGCCGCAATACCAGAATCTTTGACAACCTCCGTTATGCGCAATGCAACCTGGCCTAAAAGAGCATCTCCTGCATCATGGCCATGGGTGTCGTTAACAGGCTTGAAGTTATCCAGATCAAGGAGAATCAATGCCAATTTTTTCCCCTTTTTTTGAGAAATCTCAAAGAGGGCCGCAAGTTTTTCATAAAAAAGCCCGCGATTGGGCAAGTGGGTCAATGGATCATGTTTTGCAGCATGAAGCTGACGGCTTGTTTTTTGAAGGTCATCGTTCAAAAACTCCAGATGGAGCTCCCGCCCCTCTTTCTGGATCATCAGCATGGCAATATTTTCAGCAAGCGCCCTGAGTTCTTCATCAATATCCCGGCGGACCGAGTATGCAAACAATTTTTGGCCGGTTTCCATCTGGGCCCCATAGGAATTTGCAGTGATGATATCGCGCACAATCTGGTTGAGTTCTTTTATATCAGACATTACACCCCAACTGACCGCAGCCGGCAGCAACGGATCGGCCCCGGCTCCAGCGCTTAATGACCATTATCCCCCTTGCCGACAAAAAATCGGCAAATTCATGCATCTGACCATCACTGGGACTCGCATAGTCAAATCCCTTGACAGGGTTATAGGCAATAAGGTTAAGCCGAACCGGCAACGGGTGAATAAAATCAGCCAGGAGATCTGCATGGACAGGGGAATCGTTGAGCCCTTTGATTAAAATATATTCAAACAAAAAGATCCCCCGTTTGGCCAGGGGAAAATCCGCCAGGCTCTTTTTTAAACGCGCCAGGGGAAAGGTTTTGTTCAGGGGCATGAGCCGCGAGCGAATCGTGTCATTGGGTGCATTGATGGAAATGGCCAGGCGAAGACCCGGCATGGCAAGTTTGCCCAATCGTTCAATGCCCGGAACCAGCCCCACTGTGGACACGGTCATATGGCGCAGGGCAATGTCAAAGCCCTGCTGCTCGTTCATGACCCGGATCGCGCCCATAAGGTTATCAAAATTATCCAGGGGCTCACCCATGCCCATGAACACAATATTTTTAATATCTTTTTTTAAGGTGTGCCGGGCATTGTAAACCTGGCCGGTAATCTCGGAAATACTTAAATTTCGTTTAAACCCCATGCGGCCGGTTTCACAAAATTTACACCCCATTTTGCACCCCACCTGACTGGAAACACAAAGCGTATTATGCCGGGTCATGGGAATGACCACCGATTCAATTTCAAGGCCATCTCCCAATCTTGTGATAAACTTTGTCAGTTCTCCTTCGTCAAAGGTTTTCACCACCTCCCCCGGATTGACAGATACCTTTCCCGCAAGAGCCCGAACAAACCGAGGGGAATCTAAAAATTCCGGGCTGAGGAGAAACGCTGTATTTCCCTGTTTAAAAATATCCCGAAAAAGGGCATGGGCATGGAATCGGCCCTTCCCATACTCCTTGTCAAAAGTCTGGATCAGCCGCTCCAATGTGAATTCTAAAATATCTATCATTATTTACCTTGTATTGTTCTCCAATTTAAGGCTATGAAATACCAGATATGATCTGATATTTCCATTTATTAATTTTTAGAGGCAACAGCAAATGTACCCCTTTTAAACCGCATTTACCGGCTTCATCAAGAAATCTTTAATCCCCAGGTCCCTGGCGTTGTCCCGGGTCATCCCTTCAGAATAACCAGTCAAAAGAATCACCGGGATATCCGGTTGGAAAACCAGAAGCTCACCGGCCAGGGTCTCTCCTGACATTTGGGGCATGTTCATATCTGTGATGACCATATCATAGGTTGAAGGGGAGGCAACAAATGTTTCAAGAGCTTCCTTGCCGGAAAGCCTAGTTGTCACCCGATATCCCAGGACTTCCAGGATCAGACGTTCGATGCGAATCACCTCTTTTTGATCATCCACCATGAAAATGGCCTCGTTGGCAGTATCGGTGATGGCCCGGTGAATTTTTTCTGTTTTTTCCAATTCTTTTTTATAGTCCACCACCGAATTCTTCATATCATAGAAGGTATCTGCCGTCCGCTGTATTTGGTTAAAGACCGTTTTTATCCTTGGAAGGGAGGAATACTCATTGTTTTTAATATGCCGGGCCTCCCGGTCCAGTTCTGAAATGGGCCGGATAAGCTGACCGGCCAGCATCAGACCGCCAATGGTGGCCAGCAGCGAAACCGCCAGGGTTAGCCTTCCTCTGATCTTGATGAATCCCGGTTGACATAGTAAAAATCTCCCCCGGGAGTAGCAAAATAGATGCCGGCAAACTGGGGATACAGCTCAAGCTGATCTATAAAATACAATTCCAGTTTTTCAATCTGATCCTTGTCCGCATTCACAACCTGGGATGAGATGAGTCGTTTGGTCAAATGGGCAGCTGGGTTCCCCAGACAAGAACGATACACCCAATAATCACGGCCCAGCGTATGGAAATTTTCACACTACCTCCTGATCCACAATTCGTTTCAGGCAAATTAGTACTTTAAGATGGAAATTGTCAAGCTGGTATTGGAAAAGGAAATATTTTGTTTGGGAAACCCGTAAATTTCTGGTATTAAAATTGGGGTATTAAGGTCATCTTGACAAGAAAAATCACTATAAGATATTTAAACCCTGTTTCCTTTGTAATTGTTTGAGGATGAAACCAACGATGAAACCAACTGAATACCGATTTGAAACAAAAGCCATCCACGACGGAATAAAAGACAAGGATTGGGAAGGCGCCACCCTGCCTCCCATTTTCCAATCCGCCGCCCATTACCACGAGAGTGCAGACAGTTTGAGCCAGACCTTTGCCGGCCAAAGCCAGGACCATATTTACATGCGCCTGAGCAACCCCACCAACCGGTTTTTGGAAGAAAAACTGGCCTCCCTTGAATCCGGGAAAGCTGCCGTGGTGACCTCCTCAGGGATGGCAGCCATCAACAACTCCTGCATGAGCCTGTTGCGTGCCGGGGATGAATTTGTTGCAAGCTCCTCCCTGTTCATGTCCACCTATGGTCTGTTTACCAATATTTACAAGCGCTACAATATCCAGGTCAAACTGGCGGATCCCCTTGATCCGGGAAAGATTGAGGCCGCCATCAACGAACGAACCCGGTTTGTTTATATTGAAACCATTACCAACCCGGGAATGGAAATTGCCGATATTCAACGCATTGCCGATATCGCCCACAAAAACGGGGTACCGCTTCTGGTGGACAACACCCTGGCATCTCCCTGGCTCTGCCGGCCCATTGAACTGGGAGCCGATATTATCCTCCACTCCACCACCAAATATTTTTCCGGCCATGGGGCTGCCCTTGGCGGTGTGGTGGTGGATGCGGGCAATTTTAACTGGGAATCAGAGCGGTTCAAGGATTTTGCCCCTTTTGTTGCCCAGAAAGGGGAGTTGGCATTTCTCCACCGCATGTGGAAGGAATACCACGTCAACTTTGGCACCACCCCGGCCCCCTTTCATTCCTTTCTCACCGCCATCGGTCTCACCACCATTGGGGTCCGCATGGAACGTCACATGGAAAATGCGGTTAAAACCGCCAATTTTCTGCAAAAACACCCCAAAGTAAGCTGGGTGAATTTTCCGGGATTTGAGGATCATCCCTGCCATGCCATGGCAAAGCAACAGTTTAATAACAAGGGTTTCGGCACCATGCTGACCTTTGGGTTAAAGGACCAGGAGGCCTGTTTTAAAATGATTGACAGCCTTTCCATGATCTTGAACATTGCCAATTTGGGAGATTGTAAAACCCTGATCATCCACCCCTATTCCTCCCAATACATTTCCTTTCCGGAAGAAATAAAAAACAAACTGGCAGATCCCTGCCTGCTGCGATTTTCCGTGGGAATCGAACATATTGATGATATCTGCGCCGACCTTGAACAGGCCCTTGAAAAGGTCTGATGAGCGGATATCCGGGACAGGATCCAAACGGCACCACAGTGGAACTTGTTGAAAAACAAGCCTTCACCTTTGCCCAATTGCCAGACAAGTTAGCCCTTGAAAGCGGTGCCACTTTAGGTCCTGTCACCATTGCCTATGAAACCTGCGGCACCTTGAACAAAGATAATTCCAATGTAATATTGGTTCTCCATGCCCTGTCCGGGGACGCCCACATGGCAGGCCTCTACAAATCGGAAAAAGGCAAACCGGAAAATACCAAACCCGGTTGGTGGGACACCATGGTGGGTCCGGGAAAGGGAATTGACACGGACCGCTACTTTGTCATTTGTTCGAACATCCTGGGATCCTGCATGGGGTCCACGGGACCTGCTTCCATTGATCCTGAAACCGGGAAGGAATATGCCGCTAACTTTCCCATGATCACCATCAAGGATATGGTCAAGGCCCAGAAGGCTCTGATGGATCATTTGGGGATTAAAAAGATATTGTCTGTCATCGGCGGATCCGTCGGGGGGATGCAGGTGCTGGAATGGTGTGTCCAATATCCTTCCATGGTGGTTTCCGCTGTTCCCCTGGCAACCACCTGCCGTCATTCCGCCCTGGCCATTGCCTTTAATGAAGTCGCCAGGCAATCCATCATGGCAGATCCCAATTGGAACAATGGCGCCTACTATGGCAAAAAAAAACCGGACATGGGACTTGCCATTGCCAGGATGATCGGCCACATTACCTATCTGTCCGATGAATCCATGCGACTCAAATTTGGAAGAAAACTCCAGAATAAAAATTCTTTGAGCTTTGAATTCGGTGCAGAATTCCAGGTGGAATCCTATCTTCAATACCAGGGCAATAAATTTATCAAACGGTTTGATGCCAATTCCTTTTTGTATATCACCAAGGCCGCCGATTATTTTGACCTGGCAAGGGAATATGGAAACGGTTCCCTTGTTAAGGCCTTTTCACGGTGCAAGGCAAAATTTCTGATGGTCTCTTATACCTCGGACTGGCTCTATCCCACCTACCAGTCAAAGGAGATGGTCAAGGCCATGAAAAAAAACAATCTAGATGTCAGTTTCTGTGAAATTGATGCCAAGTGGGGGCATGATGCCTTTTTATTGCCAGACCCCCGCCTTGACAACCTCGTCACCGGTTTTTTAAGGAGGGCAGCCCATGAATCCGTTGCGATATGATCTGAAAATCATTGCCTCCTGGATTGCCCCGGGATCAAAAATTCTCGGATTAGGATGCGGTGAAGGAGACCTGCTCTACTGGCTTAAAAGGGAAAAACAGGTCATTGAACGGGGGATTGAAATCAAAGAGTCCAAGGTGGTCAAATGCATTGAACGAGGACTCTCGGTTCTCCAGGGAGATATCAATGAAGAGATCGAAGATTACCCGGACATGGCCTTTGATTATGCCATCTGCTCCCAGACCCTTCAGCAGGTATATGAGCCTGCCACCTTGATCCGATCGATGCTCAGGGTGGCAGAAATGGGGGTGGTCAGTTTTCCCAATTTTGGTCATGTAAAAATCCGGCTGAAACTGATGACATCCGGCTGTGCCCCAGTGACAAAGGAACTACCCTATTCCTGGCATAACACCCCCAATATCCGGGTATTGAGCCTGGATGATTTTAAGGGATTTGCCGACCAGACCGGATTTAGAATTTTGAAAAAAGCCGCCATTAACACCAATGGCGGCCAGGGGAAAAGGGTCACGGTTCTTCCCAACCTTTTTGCCGGCTATGGTATTTTTTTAATCGGAAAGGAATAAAAAAGGAGAAAATCAATGAATTGGACCCCGGGAACCCTGCTTGAAATGTCTGGATACTATTGGAAAACCTGTACCCTCCATGCCGGTGTAAAACTGGATGTTTTTACCCTTCTGGGAACAGATACCCTTTCCGGAGAAACAATGGCAAAAAAGATGGGCCTGGAACAGCGGGGTCTGACCCTGCTGTTAAACGGTCTTACCGCCCTTGGCCTTCTTGTCAAGGACAAGGGATAAAAAATATTGTTCGCCTTGATTTTACCGGCCCCACCCAATCCGGAATTCTGACAGGGTGCCTGGAATAAAAATTTTAAATACCAAGCTCCTGGTTGATCTTTCTCATCCATTCCGGAAACACAAGATTTTCCTTTTTCATATAATGGGCACTATAGGGTTTAATATCAATTATCGGGCTCTGGTCAACCGCCTCCAACCCTTTGACACTCAATTTATTTTCTTCTCGTTTAACCAATTGAACCGCCGACACCAGCACCGGGTTGGGCCTGGCAGGACTGCAGGTCGCATAAATTCCCTGTAATGGGATTTCTTTTCTCCCCATGGGGTGGACCTGTTCAAGAGTTCGTTTTTCAGGACCTAAGAGGTGGGGCCAGTACAATACCAGAATATGGGAAAACGCCTCTATCCCTTTGAGTAAGGGTTCCCATTGTTTAAATATCACAATTTCGCTCAGGGTGTTCTCAATCTCTTGCTGCTGCTGTTTAAGTTCTTCCATTGAAGGCTTAAGCTCAAGGTTCTCTCGTGTGACCTTGAGACTAGGAACTTTAAGGGGGCTTTGGACAATGCCCACGGGGACAAGTGTCATTTCAGGTAAATTGATTTGTTCTTTCATCATCTCTCCTTTTCGAAACTCCTTTTCGACAAAAAAAATCAGGCAGCCCGTTCATCTGTTACAGAAAGGGTCGTTTTTTCAACTAAATCTTCAACTAAATCTTCTGGGTCTTCCCTGGGTATAACAATTGGAAGACCTTTGTGGCGCATTATATCGACCTTTACATCGTATACATCTTCCACCATTTGAGGGGTGATATCACAAATATTACCCGTGGAATAAATAGCGCCATTTTTTAAAAAGATATATTTATCCGCATATCTCATGGCAGTGTTCAAATCATGCATGGTCATGACCGCTGCCATATTATGGTCTTTAATAATATGGCGAATCAGCCCCAGGATATGGGTCTGATTTTTCAAATCAAGACTGGCAGTGGGTTCATCAAGAAGTAAAAGATCGGTCTGCTGTACCAGGGCTCTAGCAATGCAGACCTTTTGAAGTTCACCCCCACTCATCTGATTGAGATATTTAAGGCTTAATTTAGAAAGGTTCAGGTGACGAATAACCGCATCCACCTTTATCAGGTCGTCCTTGCTGACCCGGTACCGGATATGGGGTCCGCGGCCCATGAGAATGGCATCAAATACCGTCATTCTTGCGGCTTCGCTCGTCTGGGCCACATAGGCGATATGTCTGGCGACCTCTTTGATATTCATGGTTCTGACATTTTTTTTACCAACAAAGATATCACCGTGTTGGGGCATCAAAATTTTATTCAGGCATTTGAGCAAAGTGGTTTTCCCCACTCCGTTTGGACCGAGGATAACGGTGAGTTCTCCTTGTTGAATGTCAAAACAAATGTCTTTCAGAGTGTCATGGCTTTTATAACGAAAGGCAAGGTCGTTTACAGTGAGAATCATTTTTTATTTCCTCGTATAATCAGGTAAATAAACACGGGCGCCCCCAGAAAAGAGGTAAAAATGGATACCGGCAGAACATGGGGCAACAGTACCAGTCTGGCTGCGATATCCGATACCAGCAGGATCACCCCCCCGGCCAGGATTGAAGCTGGCATCAGAAAACGGTGATCGTCTCCAATGATTCTTCTGACGATATGGGGGGCCACAAGCCCTATGAATCCGATAATCCCGCAAAAGGAAATAATGACCGCAGTGACAAGGGAGGCTATCATCATGCCGGACAGTCTTACCATTTCCACCCTCACCCCCAGGCCTTTAGCAGTCTCATCCCCAATATCCATGGCATTATAATTCCATGAATTGGTCAAAAAATAAACCAGGGCAACACCAGTGATCACGGACAAAAAGGCAAGATCCGCCCAGTCTGTTCTGGCAACATCCCCAAAGGTCCAGAAAACCATGGCAGCCAGCTGTACATCATCGGCAAAAAACTGGAGCATCATTGTGCCGGCGGTGAACAATGCACCCAGGGCCACGCCTGTGAGGACCATGACTTCAGGTGATGATCCCCTTATCTTTGCAATATAGGTGATCAAACAGGCGGTTCCCATGGAAAAAACAAAGGCAGACAAAAGCGTCAGCAACGGATTGGATATACTGACGGCATCCCCCAAGGTGCTGGCCATGACACCGGACCCAAGGACCATGACGGAAAAGGCTGCCCCAAATGCAGCGGCATGGGCGATACCAAGGGTAAAGGGGGATGCCAGAGGATTCCTCAGCACGGACTGCATTACGGTTCCGGCACCGGCAAGACCTGCGCCGGCCACAACGGCCGTCAGGGTCTGGGGTAAACGGATATTCCAGATGATAAGATCAAATTGTTGTATCACATCTGCCTTCAGGAGGGTTTTGAACACATCTGTGAATTTGATGTGCACGGCCCCTGATGAAACACTTGCCACAATGGCAAAGAGCAGCAGTATCAGAATCGACACGATAAACACATATTTTCCCAGGGTATAGCGGGTGTATTCCTCAGGAAGCTGACCATCGTCAAAATGCATATTTTAAGCTCCTAATTTAAATCTATCCGTTCAAACACCATCTTTTTAAAGGATGTGTTCATCTGCTCAAACATGGGTTTTGACAGAAGAAAGGTATAGATCTGATCCGCCTTTTTTTCCGGGACAATATCAGAAAATTGTTTTGGATACAAAATTTTGCCAATATACCAGGCATCGGCCAGGATGGAACCAAAATTTTGTGTATACCAATTATAGGGCAGAACGCCGAAAACTTCTCGGTTTTCAACGGCTGTCAGCCCACCATAGACAGGATCATGTTTAAGCTCGTACAGCCCTCCCTGGTCCTCGCCCATCTGGAGGGTGGACAGATCTAAAAACAGCACATCGGGGTTCATTGCCAGAATTTTTTCCTTGGAAAAATTACTCTGGCGAAGGATTGTTGCCGTGTCAACGGTGTCGGCTATATTTTTCGCATTTATAAATTGAAACGGTGGATAATGGGGTTCTGTGGACGAAAAACCATGGGGCCCTTTAAATGCAATCCCCCCCACAAAACAACTCTTTTTTTGGGCATCGGGAATATCTTGTGTCCTAGCTTCCAATTCACTAATCTGGCTGTCAAAAAACCGGATCACTCGTTTGGCCCGGGCCTGCCTGTCCAGAGCCTGGCCCATAATGGTGAGCGCCGTGTAAAAGGCTTTTCTGTTATGGACAAGGTCTCCATATTCAAGTGTGATCACGGGAATATTTGTCTTTTTTGAAAGCTTTATGGGATCATATCCCGATCCGGCATAGGTTTTAAAAATCACCTGGGGCGGGATGGGAAGGCTGATAATTTTTTCAGGAATGTCCCGCCCTCGAAACTCGCCGAAAACCGGGAGATTCTTAAATTGAGGATTGGCAAAAGAATAGGGACGTGCATCAAATTTATTATTGCGTTTTTCAATATTATCAACCCCCACCACAAGATTTTGGGCCCCCAGGTAGGACACAAGCCTGAGACAACCGGAGCCTGAGCAGATGATATGCTCCACCTTGTCAGGAATAACAATGGTCCTGCCGGCTGCATCTGTAATCTGTTTTGTTGTCCCGGCGCCGGCAGTTGTCGCAAAAACCAAGCAAATCAGACCGAGGCACAGCTTGAATACAGTTTTCATTTCCCCTCCAAAAATAAAAAAAACCACAAAAGAACCATTTCCTTAAAAAAAGGAAAATAATGGGCCTTCGTGGCTTTGTAAGTATCGTTTTTAGTCGTTTTTAGTCTTTCTTTCTGCCTTCAGACAGAAGCGTTACCCCTTGTTTATTAAATTATCTCCTGTGTGTCAAGGCTGTAATAATTTAAAAAACTTAGTAGAATGAACAAAACAAATAAATAATTTTTGACTCGCTCATCTTCTTCATGTATGGAAAGGCTAATATTGAACTCCACCTACAATTCGCCCCATTTTGTCTGAATATTCCTGCTGAATTCATATGGTTTTTACAACTGTTTCCCCAAAGTATACAAATCGTTTCGCCTAAAACCTGTCATTTATTCAAGTAAAAGGAGCAGCTATGAAGGATCAGGCTTCAGAAGTTTTTCTCCAGCGGGCCCGGGTCCGTCATCATCGGCGGCCACCGGAAAAAAACAGAAAAAGTATTGCTCTACCTGAGACGCATGTATATGCCCCTTCAAAACTATAAGGACCTGGAACCGGAGTTTTTAATCGGGTAGGGCTTACCCATCTTTATCTTCTTTGAATCTGGATGATTGATATTTATTAAATAGTTAAATCCATCCGGCATTAGCACACTTGGAACCCTTAAAACCGAAGAGCTATTATCTTCTAC
>Ga0208900_1001018_pt1 | contig 15975 bp, 20 predicted proteins | sample AntAceMetag02UKK_FD_184763 | JGI IMG/M metagenome (GOLD analysis project Ga0208900, IMG submission 184763) | Saline lake microbial communities from Ace Lake, Antarctica - Antarctic Ace Lake Metagenome 02UKK (SPAdes) (version 2) | ecosystem: Environmental > Aquatic > Non-marine Saline and... | reverse complement strand
CGTCTATGAGTTTGACGGGGTTAGAGCTAATATAATCACTGACCAGATAGCTTCTCTAGGAATTACCAAGGCTAATCTAATGAGAGGGGTATATCACAACTACAAATACCGACTAGCAGTCCCTAATGGCTCAGACTCTTACAACTCAATCGAGTATGTAATAGACAGAAAAGGAAGAACAGAAAACAACCTAAATCCTTATGTGATAACAAAGAACTCTAGGTTTGTTGGTTGTTACATTCAAGAGGACAGAGAGGTATCAGGCGTTAGAAGAACCAGATTATACTTTGGAGACGGTGGAAGCCCTGAAACAGGAAGTCCAGCAGAGAGTCCTTCAACTTTTGTTTACATCAATGACTTACACGATACAGGGATTACGCAAGGCTTGAATGGAGTAGCCCAGACTTGCACATTCACCACTAAGTTTTTTACAGAAGATGTGCCTTTCTTCGTTAAGAGATACACTAAATACTTCTCACAGGTTAAAAGCTCAACAGACCAAGACATAACATTATCTTATCGGTTCGACCCTTATGACTCTTATACAGACATTTCAATACTATCGGCTGCCTCAGACCTGGATTTCTTATTAGAAGATGACTCAGCGGGTGGATTTTCAGAGGGATACTCATTCGCTTACGAAGCAACAGAGAATATCTTTCAAAGCCTTGAAACTACAGGAGCAGATATTCGTGGAATCCAATTTAAGCTAACTTGGTCTTCAATACAAGATGTCGAAATATTGAGTCAAGCATACAAGTTCCTCACTAAACCTAATTTTCATTAAAACAATAAAATGGCAAATCAAGTAAGTACAACATTTCCAGATTCTACCTATACAAGTGCTAATAAGCCTTCAGTAGAGACACTCAAAACAGATATCGCAGCTATCGAGACAGCTCATAACGCCTCAGATACTGCATCGGTTAAAACAACCGATACCAACGTATCAGCTAACGATTGGGTATTAGATGAAGACGCTATGGGTTCAGATTCAAACCAAAAACTATCAACGCAACAAAGCATTAAGGCTTATGTAGACGCAGCGATAGTAACGGCGACAGCAGCAACTAAGTCGGCTTTATTCCCAGTAGGTTCAACCTATGTTAATTATTCAGTAGCAACTAACCCAGGAACACTATTAGGGTTTGGAACTTGGGTAGCTATTACAGACGAAGTGCTAGTTGGTAAAGGTTCAGGAACATTCGCTTCTATCGGTTCAGTTGGAGCAGAAACTAAACAAATTGCAGCGGGTAATCTTCCTCAATTAGCCGTAACAGTTACAGACCCAGGTCATGACCACGACCAGAAAGGGAATTTAAACACAGGGACTACTGGTGGAGCAGAGGGTGGTCTAAACACCGACCAAACAGTAGGGCAAACATCCTCAGAAACTACAGGAATTTCAGCCGTAGCCAATCCAGGAGGAGCAAACACAGCTATCTCCCTAGTACAAGGCTCAAGAGTCGTTTATATGTGGCGTCGGAGTGCATAAGTAACAAAAAACTATGAAAATTGAATTAAGAGGAGAAAAGATTTACGAGATTAAAGAAGAGTTACTATCTGGCTTAGACCCAGAGCGAGAGTTGGCTATTGTCGAAGAAAAGCTGGCTGAACTAGAAGCGAGAAGAACTGTTTTAATAGCATATAAAGCTAAAAACTATGAACTTATTTCAGGGAACACAACTAAATAGAAGCCGAGAAATCCTTACCCGCTTTCAACCGCCAAGATATACCACAACAGAAATCGGAGAATTAAAAAACTTGCGAGTTGGTATGATTTGTTTTGATACCACTGTTAGCAAGTTAAAAGTTTATAACGGTACAGCTTGGGAAGCAATTACTTCCGCATAATAATAATATAAAATAATGGCAACAACAGACGCACAATCAAGGGCAAACATACAAGGCTTAATAAGCCAAGGCTACACCCAAAATCAAATCAACTCTTTTGATTATGGGAATCACTTAAACGGTAACGAGGTTAATAGGTTTGTTGAACAAACAGGCCCTTCAGCTATACAACAACAAGGTCAAGCAGCTCAACAACAGCTTCAAACAATAGCAAGCCAACAGTACGAGTTTGACCCTCAACAGTTTTTACCGGGCATACAACAACAAGCACAAGGAGTATTTGCTCCACAGCAGGCTCAATTAGAAGCTCTTAGACAGTTACAAAGCTCTCAATACCAAGAACAGACACTTACTACCAATGAGCAGTTTGAAACTCAACTACAGAGCGAGATTGAGTCAATCAACTCTCGAGGTGCTTATTTTGGTGGAGGTGCTATTCAAAGAGAAGGTGAGATTGGAGACCAAAAGCTTCGAGCGTTGAATCAATTAGGATTACAAGCACAGGCTGCCGACTTCAATAATCTAGCTCAACAAGGGCTACTACAAGCAGAAGAAAGCCAGTTTATACAAGATAGATTATATAACGCCGAAGCTGGAGCTTATGCACGTTGGAGCGACAATAGAGCTTTTAGTTACCAAGCTGCGTTACAACAATATAGTATGTATACAAACGAAAGAGACTTCGCTAGGGGTGTATTCGAGAGCGATAGAACTTTCGACCAAACAGAAAGAACAAACGATGAAAATCAAAGACGCTTTGAATTAGAGTATGATATGACCAGCCAAGAATTTGAACAAGCTAAAAGAACTTGGGATATAGATGTTGAACAAAAAAATCTATCTTATCAGCAAGCTCTTGAAAAGTTCAAAGCGAAAAATGATACTGTTGACCCACTTCCAGGTTGGGGAGATTTTGAAGCAAGTTGGACTGGAGCAACTGATGATTTAGGACAAGGAGTTTCTTCCCAGTATGGTCAAGGAGTTTCTAAACAAGAGACAGTCTATGATGGAGGGTTAGTTCCAGTTACTTTTGGAGCTTGGGGCTAGTAATAAATAATTTTAAATAAAATGGGATTCGGGACAACAAACAAAATGAGAGTAGACGATGACGAATTGAAATTACGTCAATGGGTCGTTGAATTAAAAAATAAGGGTAAGAACCCTGAGATGATTCGTGATTACCTAACGCAATACCAAGGATATAAAACAGAAGCAGTCCAAAACGCTTTTAATATTGCTGGTATGGAATATCAACCTCCAGAACAAACTATCCAGACTCCGCAAGCAACTCCGCAGGCTCAACAACAAGACCCCAACCAAACTTATCTTGGTGGACAACCTTTCTCAATAGAAAATTCAGCAGATTTCAGCTTATACCAAGGAGAAAAAGAGAAACAAGAAGAAAAGTCAGCCTTGGTAGATTTTGGTTTGAAGGCTGTTGACAAAAAATTAACTAATATTGATAAAGCGGCAGAGCATAAGTCATTGGATGATGCAGTAGGGCCAAGTATTACTAAAATCTTTTCAAGAGGAATAGGTTTAGGTGGTAAACAAGATTTTACAGGTATAGTAAACCAAATAGTCTCAGTAGATGCTTTGGATAGTTTAATAGAAGCTAAATCAAGAGGAGCTACTTTTGGTGCTTTATCTGATAGAGAGATGGACTTACTAAAATCGGCTGCCACTAAGATTGGTAGTTGGGGAGTAGCACCAGATGGGAAAACAGTAGCTTATGATATTTCAGAAAAGGCATTTAAGGCAGAATTGGCAAGTATGCAAGAATCAGCCAAGCTCCTGCAGCAAGGTCTTTTAGAACATAAAAAAGAGATGGAAGCTAATCCTTTAGTTGGTTTGCCTAAACAAGCGGTACAACAAGAGGCACAACAAGGCAAGCAAGGACTTCATTTAGAAACTCCTGATGATGCTAGGAAATATCTTGAAGCTAACCCAGATGCTCCAGAATCTGCTGGGATAAGAGAGAAGCTAAAAGCATTCGACTTAAAAAAAGGAGAAGTGGTAGGTTCTGATAGTAATTTACCACCTGAAGAAAAAGAGGGTTTTATTGTTGGCTCTGCTAAAGCTATCGAGACGAGATTAGGTAAAGTTGCTGAAGCATATACAGAAGCTAAAGACGCAACATTCTGGGAGAAAGTAATGGGAAGACACGCCTTCAGAGCTGTCGGTCAAACGATAGGTATAGCGGGGGATGTTTTGGTAGAAGGTCTTAAAAAATTGCCCGAACCAGTTAAAAACAAGTTTGCTGATGCGATGAACACACTAGCTCAAACAGAAACAGGGCAAAAAGCTTTGGAGGGTTTAGAAAAATACGATCAATGGGCAGAGCAAAATCCAGAAGCTGCCAAAGACATTGAAGCTGCTGGTTTAATATCAGAGATTATACCTTTTAATAAATTATTAGGAATTACTAAAAAAGCTGCAACGGCAACTAAAAAGGTTGTTAGTTCTGTAGGAGTCCCAGAGAAAACTTTAAAAGCAGTTTCTGACGCTAAAAACTTTATTGGAGAAACCGCAAGACATCCTTTCAAAACAACCAGCGAATTTATAGACCGAAAACATGGTCAAATCCTTAATAAGAGACTTGAAAAAGCTGGAAGGTTGTCAGAAGATGTGGCGAAAGTAGCAGAAAATTCTGGTTTTGACGAAGCGTCATCAAAGTTTATGTCTACTTTAGGACAATCAGACAAATCAATGGCGTCTAAGATGCAAGACTTAGCTGAGGATGCTTTGACTAACAAAAGAGCGGTTAGAAGACCAACTGATATAGTTGGAGAAAATATGATAAAGAAACAAAAACCGCTAGAAGCATTAAGAACTAAATTCGGAAAGGCTGTAAACACTGCCTCTAAAGAGTTGAAAGGTAAAATTGTTGATTCAACAAGCCTAGTTAATAAAGTAAACGAATCAATCGCTGAATTAGGGATAAGACGAGCAGCTAATGGTAGTTTCGACTTCTCAAATTCTGTATTCAAAAACATTCCTCAAATACAAAAAAAACTCTCAACCGCATTCACTGATGCTTTGGATATGGGAGGGGACGCTAGCAAACTACATATTTTCAAGAAAGGAATAGATGAAATAGTAGAATTTGGGACAAGTGGCGAAGGGTTGAAAGGCACATCTGAAAGAGTATTAAAAAATCTCAGAAGAGAGGCCGATGATATACTAGACAAAAACTTTAGCAAATATAAAGTGGCTAACGAAAAATTTAAGGATGTGATAGAAGTCTTAGATAAAAGCAAAAAACTGTTTGGTAGAACAGGAATAAATGAACAAAAGGCTGGGCAACTAATGCGTAGGGTCTTTTCAAACGCCGCAAGCAGGGGGGATATAATGGAATTTTTAGATGATTTGGACAAAATAGCAAGAAAATACAAAGTATCCACTAAGGACAATTTATTAGACCAAGCTATTTTTACAGAAATTCTTGAAGGTGTTTATGGAACTCAGGCAGTCACATCTTTACAAGGTGAAGTTTCAAAAGCTATTGGAGCAGCTGAAAAAACCTCAAGGGCATTAAGAAGCCCTATAAAAGCTGTTGGTGAAGCTGCAGCAACATTAATTGAAACAGCGACAGCTTCGACAGATGAAATAAAGAAGAAGTTTATAAGAGAGATATTAAAAAAATAATATTATCTTTTAGACATCATTGTTTCAGACCACAAAAGAACTAATAGTACTAACCAAGGATTAGAAAATGCTGATATTATTAGAAACCAAAGAACAGCCGATTCCCAGCCGAAAATTAATGTCCAAATTATTAGAAATATCAACATAATTTCACTTAATATTTATACCCCCACGCTAACATAAAACTAACTAAAAGTCAATGACAATAGGACAAAAACTACAAACAATCTACGGAACACTCACAGTAAAAGGCAAGCGTTTCTCACCTGTTTTAAACAGAGTTATTTGGTATGGAACTGTAGGCAATGTCCAATACGATATAACAGATGACATCTTAATCGAAGAAAAGAAGGAAAGCTCAATCGAAAAAGCAATGAAAGGTGTCAAGCATATCCAGGGAGAAAAAGGAGAACCGGGTTACACACCGAAAAAGGGAACTGATTACTACTCTAAAGACCAAGTAGAGAGAATTGTTCGCCAGTTAGTATCGAGAGGTTTACCAGTCAAAGGTAAAGACTACTACACCCCATCAGAAATAGCCTCAGTCGTCCAAAAAGCCACCCCTATCAAGGGCAAGGACTACTTTGAAGCAATAGACGGTTCAGACGGCAAAACCCCTGTATACGGCGTAGACTACTTTACTAAAAAACAGATTAAAGGTTTTATAATGTTAGCTGTTGATGAAGTTAGGAAATTAGTCAAAGACGGTAAGCCAGGAGATAAAGGAGAACGGGGTAAAACACCTGCTCACAAATGGGTTGGTACTCGTTTAATGTTCAAAAAGAAAGACGGAACTTGGGGTAAAGGTGTTAATTTAGCTGGTAAAAACGGTGCTAGAGGTGGGGGAGGTATCAGCACAATAGAACAAGCTAGAGATACTACGATTAAAAACCCAACAAACTCTCAGGGGTTGATTTACAACTCTACAACTAAGAAATGGGAGAATGGAACTATAGCAGCAGGCGGTGGAAGTGGCGATGTAGTTGGCCCAACTGGAGCGACAGACGACAATATAGCTACTTTTGACACGACAACAGGCAAACTAATACAAGACGGAGGGAAAACAATAGCACAAACTTTAGCTAGAGCTAATCACACAGGTACTCAAGAAGCCTCGACTATATCGGATTTTGATACAGAAGTGGCTAACAATAGTGCAGTAGCTTTGAACACAGATAAGGTTACTAACGTTGATACTAATCTATCAGAAGGTACTGCGACTCAAACAACTGTAGTAGTAGAATCCTCAGATGGTACTAACGCAACACTAGCCGCAGCCTCTACAACAAGAGCTGGGCTTTTAACTAAAGCCAAATGGGATGAAATTGTTGCCAATAGTTTAAAATCAACTAATGCCACTCATACTGGAGACGCAACAGGCTCAGGTGCTTTAACAGTTGTTAAAATAAACGGGACTTTAATGTCAGGTTTAGCTACTGGTATTTTAAAAAACACAACAACAACAGGAGTGCCAAGTATTGCAGTAGCAGGCGATTTCCCAACGCTCAATCAAAGCACAACTGGAAGTGCCGCAACTCTTACAACACCTAGAACAATCGCTGGTGTATCTTTTGATGGCTCGGCTAATATCGCATTGAATAATAACGCAATTACTAATGGAGCTGGTTACACTACAAATACTGGTGATATGATTTTAGCTTCAATCCAAAGCGTAACAGGAAAGAAAACTTATGACACAACTAAATTGGCGATGAAAGGTTCTAGCACAGGAGTAACAACTCTTGCTTCAGCCAACGCCTCAGCTACCTCATACACAGCCACACTTCAAGCCGCTACTGGAACTGTCGCTTATACCGCAGACATTACAGGTACTAATTCTGGAACTAATACAGGAGACGAGATAAAGGCTACAGGGGCAGAGTTAACTACAGGCACTGATGATGTTAAATACGCAACAGCTAAAGCAATCAAGGATTCTAAGAACGTGCCAAACGTAGCTCCAGGAACAACCGGAAATCTTTTGACTTCTGACGGAATTGATTGGACTTCCGCCCCCGCCCCTGTTTCAGTTTCAGTTACAACTAAGGGAGATTTGCAAGGATATTCAACAGCACCGGCAAGAATTGCGGTTGGAACTTCCGGGCAAATTCTTACGCCAGATTCAGGGGAAGCAACCGGCGTAAAATGGGTAAATTCTTATGAGCATTTAATTAAAAACGAAACCCCCTCAGGCTTAGTAAATAGCTCAAACACAGCCTACGACACCGCTAATACTTTTATAGCTGGAAAAATAGAAGTTTTCTTAAATGGACAGCTTCAAACTTTGACTACCGATTACGCCGAAACAGATTCAAATACAATTACCTTCGTAACAGCTCCCGCAACAGGAGATATTGTTCGAGTTAGCTATATTAAAGGGGGAGTTGCAGTTGGGGACGCTGATACAGTTGACGGAATAGAGGGAGCAGCTATCGCAACTTTAACAGACACACAAACTTTGACTAATAAGACTTTGACCGCTCCTGTATTAAATGGGGCATTATCAGGAGACGCTAAAGCAACAGGTGCAACTATAACTACTGGAACAGCAGATGATGAATTTATAACACCTAAAGCATTGGCTGATGCTGGTATAAATCTTGCTTCTGTTCTTCAAATTGTATTTGGTACTACTTCTTCTCAAGTTTCAAATAGCACTTCTACCCCTGCCGATACTGGATTGACCGCTACTATTACACCAAGATATAGTTCAAGCAAAATTTTAGTTCTTGTTAATCAATGCGGATGTTATAAAAGTGAGAATAATGTTGATAGTAGACTTAACTTAACTCTTAGGAGAACTTCTACTGATATTAATTCTAATGATGGTATATTTTCTGAAGGTGTTGCAAAAGCACAGAGAGGAAATCAAGGAATAATTCATGTTGATAGTCCAGCTACTACATCGGCTACTACATATAAAACACAGTTTTCCAATTCTGAAAATACGGCGAGTGTTGCTGTTCAAAAAGACGGAAATTCAGGAACTAGCCATATAATATTAGTAGAGATAAGGCAATAACCCCAACAAACATTAATAACATAACTAATAAATTAACCCAATAAAATGTTCGGAGATTCCCCCCCACGGAACACGGAGATAATTTAATCTCAAGAACAACTAACCTAACAAAATAGAGATTCAGGACACGGGGATAATATTAAATTAAAAAACAACTATGGCAACTAAAGTAAAATACACAGAACTATCCCCCCAATTTTTAAACTAACAAATAACTATGACACAAACTAAAATAAGAAAAGAACAACTAGAAGATTCTATTGTCGGCACTACAGACACACAGAATTTGACTAATAAAACTATTGGAGATGCCTTAAGCATTGACGGAGCAATAACTCAAACGGGAACAGCAAAACATATCACAATTACACCAGGAGCGAGTAAGTTGGTTAAGACTGCCGTTTTGAGACAAGACATAACAACTGACGCATACAAAAACGACACAGTAACTTTAACTGGATGGAGTTTTGTTACTGGAACTGCAGGTCTTAGGGAAATAAAGAGTATAGGTTATGGGATAACCTTTTCAGAAATACCGATTATTACTATTAGTATTTTAGGTCTCAAAAGATATTCAGACCCAACAGCTTTGAGTGATTTCATTGAAATTGCTATTACAATAGGTGATATTGTTATAATGCCTTCAGCTTATTCAATATCAACAACAGGATTTGTCTGCCAATGTATAAACAGCGAGGGTCTAGCTACTACATCGAGAATCGGATTCAGTTGGACCGCAACAGGAAGACTAGCTTAACAATAAAAAACAACTATGGCACCCACCCAAAACCAACACTAACCCCCCAATCTTTAAACTAAACAATGCAACCAATTAAAAACCACATAGTAAAAATACAAGTAGCTTCTATAACCAATAACAATTAAAATGAAGAACGAAGTAGTAGTTGAGAGGCTAGACACTCTCATTAAACAAAACAAGGACGACCACGAAGATATTATCAGACATCAGAAAATAACTAATGGGAAAGTTATCCGAAACACCAAGTGGAGATACTCATTTGTAGCAGCTGGAATTGTTGTAACTGGAGCCGTAATCCCGTTAGTTTTATACATTTCTGCAAATTTACAAAACCAAGTGAACGAGATTGAACACAAAATAGAGGCAGCGAAGTATTGACTTTAGAACAATAGTATGAGACTATATAAGTAGAACTTTTATATTCAGGTGTGTACCTCAGACCTACACACCTAAGCATAAAAGTATGAATACCAATAATGACAATCAAGATATAGGCTCAACACTATTTTAGTGTCGAGCTTTTTTTATAAGTTCTTTGAAAGGAGGAAAAAATGACTTATGACGAAGACAAGAAGGCACGCCAAAAAAGACGTGAGAAGCTTGTTACAGGAGATTGCGGTTGTGGAAAAAATCCCGCTCAAATTCCTTGGGAAGGTGGCAAGTATTGTTACAAGTGTTTTAATCGGTTGATGAGGGAGTTGAAAATAATAAAGGAGGGCTAACAATGGACAAGTTATTTTATCTCTACTCAGTTTGCCCCAGGTGTGCCGATACGGACTATCATATGGTAGTCCTAAATAAGAAACACATCGTTGTGATGTGTCCAATTTGCTTCATAATATACAACTGGAGGTTAATATTATGCGAAGAGTATATGTAATTATCGCAACATTTATTTTGGTAATCGTTATAAGCAGAGCCAATGCTTGTGAGTTTAATGATCACGTAAACCCAGCCTACATCGACAGGAATTACGTTGTATTTTCAGCCGATGAAAACCAGGGCGTTAAAACAGTTATTCTGAAACACGTTGACAACCAGCACCCTAAGTTCGTTGTTGTCGTGGTTAAGAAGCTGAACGGTATTCCAATGGTTATCTCTTTCTGGTATTTGAATGATAAATATAAAGTCCGAGCCTATGTTTTGGCGAAGGATATGCACTATATTGTCTTTAAATTTCCGCCTGATGTTGAGGCTGGACTTGAAAAGGAACTGTTGAAACTGGAAGGTATAACTGGAGTCTAACTATGCCTGAATCAAAAAGGGAGTAACAATGTTGCTCCCTACTAACTAGGAGGAATCATGGGACGTAAAAAAAGAAAGCAAGCCCGAAAACTCCGAACACAACCAAAGCAACCGACAAGCGAGATAAATAAACTTGCGAGGGAGTTAGCTAACTTCATAGCTACGCTCCCTCCCATCCCAAATCATCACGAAACGTTTATTACTGCTGACGGAAAAAAGGGGTGTATTACTTCTTATTTCGTGTCAAAATACTCTTACTGTAGCGAATGTTACGCTGATAAATTTTGCATGAAGAATAGTACCTTTAAATGGATACTAGAAAGAGGTAAGCTGGTGTTGAACGTGGATTACAGGTAGGAGGATTAACACATCCTCCTACTCCAAACTTAAAGATTGAATTATATTTAATTAGTTAGCGAGTAATGTTATACAGCTTCGTCGCTAACGGGCTGTATAACATTACTATCGAAAGTATGTTAAAAGAGATTAAAGTTGGAGAAAAATTTGGAAGATTGACTATTGTAGAGAAATTAAAACCAGAGAATAATGGGAGGATGGTTCTTTGCAAATGCGATTGCGGTAATGAAAAGAAATTTAGATTTAGCAGAATAGATAGTGGACATTCTAAATCTTGTGGTTGTCTATTGAGCGATGTTCTTTTAAAAAGAAATTTCTCGCATGGTATGGCTGGAACAAAATTATACAATGTATGGAATACTATGAGGTTTAGATGTGATAATGTAAAATGTGAATGTTATAAGAACTATGGAGGTCGTGGTATCAAAGTCTGCAAGCGTTGGGAGAAGTTTGAGAATTTCTATAAAGATATGGGAGATTGTCAAAAAGGATTGAGTTTAGATAGAATTGATAACAGCAAAGGCTATAATAAAGCTAATTGTCGTTGGGCTACAGTTGATGAACAAGTTAGTAATAAGAGAAATAATGTAAAATTAACCTACAGGGGAGAAACAAGAACGATTCCAGAATGGAGTAGAGAATTGAATATAAATCCAGGGACTATTAGGTCAAGACTTGTAAGATTAAAAAAAATTGAGGAAGTTCTTAACCAGAGAATTCATCGCAAGGTAGGGGTTTAAAAAGCCCCTATCAACCTATACCTACCCATACCTACCTATAATGTAATCAAGTTTCATTATAGATTAGATAACCAACCTATATCTACTTATACCTACCTATTTCTAATTACCTCTAGCTTTCAGCATCTTCCCCTTGGTGCTGAAAAGTGGAGATAATTGTTATTTCAAACCTATACAGCTGATTTCACCTAATAATTGTGATGCAAGGAGTTTAACCAACTCCCCTAAGATACGAGGGTCGAAAGCCCCTTAACGACTAGTAGGTTGCTAGGGTACGGAAGTCCCGTTAAGAAACGCTGTATAGATTTGAGGTAATAAGTAATAAAACAATATGGTGTTTAATCTATTAGAAATAGACATAAGCAAAAAAGCTGACAGTTGGGTGAGTATTTTCAGCTTTAATCATAGAAGTCTGTTCTATTTGGAGTGGGGAAATGAAGGAATAGAGCAATTTGATTTATTGTTTTTAAAGATTTATTGGCATAAACGTTATAGGTAATAACAGACAAGAAAGAGATTCGCTTATCGACAGAACCCATATAACTAATTAAACAAAACCATAAAACTACTAGAACAACTAGAAGTGATATTAATCATTACAATCGGGTTACTTTTATTTGCAGGAATACAAAAAGTACAAAGTGATGATTGCGGAGGAGACCAAATTTGCTACAAATATAAGCAGATAGCAAAAGAGACAGGAGTGGAATACAGAGAGGTTTATAAATATAAATGGGAAATCAAATGAGAAAAATCACAAGAGTAATTATTCATCATACGGTAACATCAAGAGACGCAACAGTTGCTGACATTGACCGTATGCATAAAAGAAGGAATTGGGGTTCTGCTAGTGTCCCATATTGGGCTAGTAAATCCCCCTTGGGATATTATGTACAATACCATTACCTAATCACCTCTGACGGTAAAGTAACGCAGTGTCAGGAGGAGAAGACAGCTAGTTGGCACGCTGGTAACGCTAACTTTGATTCTATTGGTGTTTGTATGACTGGTAACTTTCAGAATGAAATGCCTACTAAGAAGCAACAGGATTCGCTCAGAGAGCTTTTATTGAAGAAAGGGTTGTCTATACAGTTGCACCGAGACGTTAAAGCTACAGCTTGTCCAGGAAAGAATATAACAATGGAGTGGGTTAATAATTTATTAAGCAAAATGGAGAAAACATACTACATCAAGTCAGAGTTAAGAAACGAGCTAAAGAAAATCTGGTCTAAGTTTGACCACGAGAGTAAAAGCTCGCAGGAGAAAATGGCAGGGAAGTTAGAAGAATATATAGATGAACTAAGCCATGCTCTAAATACTTGTGGCACAGTGTTAGAAGACTCTAGCAAAAACAACGCCGAACTTATAATCGAAAACAAAACTCTATTCGAGCAAAACCGAACTCTAATACTAGCACAAGACAAACTAAGCAAAGCTAACGACCTAGAACTAAAGCGAACTAAAGAAAGCCTAACAGCTAACTATAAAGAGCAATTAAGACTAAAAAATAACGAGTTGGAAGAGAATATTGAAAACGCACAAGATTTTGACACTGACCTAGAACAACAACACCACGACCTAACTACTGTTTACTCTAATAGAATCGGCATTATAAAAGCTGACTATAAGAAGAAACTTGGGCTAAAGACTTGGGGAGATGTGTTTGAGGCTATTAGAGAGATTATATTGAAGAAGCTAAATATTAATATGAAGAAATGACCGAATGTAAACATGATTTAAAGATTATGGAAGACTATGTTTTTTGTAAAAAGTGTGGCAAGAGATGGTTTGATGAAACTTGTGAACACGATGTTACCCCTGACTTTGATCGTATTCCACCTAACTGTACTTATACAGGAGACCCTCAAGAGCAATACCATACAACTTGTTAATTAATAAATAAAAATATGAACGAACAATTTAAAAAGAAATTTGCAACAGCACTCTGGTTAATGTTTGCTACCTTTGTAGCCCAACTTTTAACCTATATAGCTGACAACATAGCTGAGTTTGGATTAGGTGTGGTTGGAACTGTTATTTGTCTGGGTGTTTGCACAGCAGGAGTTGCAACTTTGACAAAAATTTTAAATAAATAAAGTATCGTCTGCCACTGTCTGTATATAAGTAGTGGCGGAAGATTAGTAATTACAAAAAAAACTGAGGAAGCACGCAAAAAGCAGTTCCGTCAGTTTTAGCCCTCTAAGCGTTATAGAGGGCTTTTAGTATACTTACACCTTGTTGTGGTATTAAACTCCGTAGTGGGTCAATTTTGTTCGCTCTAAGCGTCTTTTAACAACCTCATCATGCTTTTTCTTCAGTTCTTTGTATTTTAAGAAAGGTTTTAATTTAAAGTGGGCTTGATCGTGTTCATCTCTGGTAAGTGCCATAATGTTTTCAATATCGTCTGAGCCTCCTTGTCCTCGGTAAATTAAATGGTGTAAATCGTTGGCTGGTCTACCAGAAAGTTCGCTAAAGATAATGTCCTGTTCTCCAATCTTAAAAAACTCAAAGTAGTTTTTAACGTGTTTCTTCATTCTATTTCGTTTATATTTAACTCTATTCTTGGAAAATCTTTATCGTAAAACTTCTCTACTGTAGCTTTTTGTATCTGCACATCATCAACCCATACTATTCCAGACAAAGCATCCATTGATACTTTGTGGAAGTTATCCCAGTCAGATTTTCTTTTAGTTCCAAAATATAATTTAATATCTATTTCAACATCTCCCTCTAACATTTTACCCTTCCATTGTTCACTGGCTTGTTGTTGGTATGAAGCTTTAACTTCTTTCCCTCTTTTACTAATATACATTGAAACAAACTTGCCGAAAGAACGCATCTTGTAAATGTGTTGACTACTTATTGGATTTCCTTTTAGTGTTATTTTCATCGTTTTGTTTTAGTTCTAAAGCCCTCAACTCAATCAAGTTAAACGTTCTTTTACCTTCCTCTATATCTTCGGCTGTTGTTCTGCCTGTTTTTGATGGTGCTTTGGTGGATATGTATTTTCGTTTCATTTGGTTTGTTGTTAATGTCTATTACCTTTATACCAATCGAACATATCTCGTCTAAGTTTAGCTCTTTCACCGTTTTTCCTGTAAAAGACTAATCCTTCTGACTGGATATTTTCTAAATTTAGTCTTTGGTTAAATAAATCTGGTAAATCTTTAAACCATTCGCTAATTGAATCAAAGTCTTTAGTGTATTTATTTTGAATCCAACTTTTCCAAAAACAACTTTTCTTAAGGTAGTCGAAAGGGACAAATAGATGCCCTACTATTTTATGAGAGTTGCTATTAAAAATTTCTCCTATTAGTTCTCCGTAATGGTCTCCGTCTTCTAACCCTTTTAACCATCCTTTTTGTATACATTTAGCCAGACCTTCCATACAAGCACCTTCCCATTTAGTTTGGTTTACGTTCATTATAAATTTTTCATTCTCTCTGTTGAAGATTCTGGTTATGTTACCTTTCTCAATTCTTAGCCCTATATTTGTTCCATCTAATTTATTAACAGCCATAACTTCAGGTTCATTAAAAACCCATTCGTAGCCTTCTTCTATTTCTGGGGTAACAATATAATTTCCTTTTATTTCTTTTCTGATAAAAGGAGACTTAATCTTGGGAAAGTTTTTCATTTTATTACCTTACTTATTAAACCTCATCCTCTTCCTCAAAGCATCTAACTTCTCCCTCCCTCTCTCCCTATCTTCGGCTGTTGTTCTCCCTGTTTTTGAAGGTGCTTTAGTGCATACGTATTTTCGTTTTTTCATCTTTTCGCTTTACTCATTAAACCACAAACCTTACACTTTAAGCTCCCATCTTTTTGCTCTACAAAATCACAACCGCTAATAGGTAAACCGTCAAACCAAAAGTCTGGTCGTCTAGCGGTGTAGTAAATTCCTTTTATCCAGCAAATTATTCTCATAAGTTTTTTGTTAGGGGAGTCAGCTTTGCCAACTCCCTTTGATTTAAACTTTTCCTTTGCAACCATATTTGTTCAATCTTAAAGAAATATTACTAGGTTTAAAGCCAATTTTTTCAGTCCATTGGGCAATTGTTAGGGTCTCTCCTTTAAAAGTTATAAATCTATTATTATCCGAGGTTTAAAAATTATCATCATATATAGCCTCACAAGTTACATAAAGCAAGTAAGGTAAGGCCCACAACGGGAATGTAATTGCCAATAAAAGTATTATTATTTGTCTTAACATAGTTTTTCTTTAGCTTCTAAACCTCATCCTCTTCCTCAAAGCATCTAACTTCTCCCTCCCTCTCTCCCTATCTTCGGCTGTTGGCTCTCTGGTTGGTGTCCAGGTCTTCGGCTTCAAAACTACTTGCTTGTGGTTG
>Ga0208900_1001017_pt1 | contig 15997 bp, 14 predicted proteins | sample AntAceMetag02UKK_FD_184763 | JGI IMG/M metagenome (GOLD analysis project Ga0208900, IMG submission 184763) | Saline lake microbial communities from Ace Lake, Antarctica - Antarctic Ace Lake Metagenome 02UKK (SPAdes) (version 2) | ecosystem: Environmental > Aquatic > Non-marine Saline and... | reverse complement strand
TCTTTTTATAATAATGGGCCTCCTTTTTGCAAAGTTTATTGTATATATTTATGTTTTTTCATGTTATTGTCAAGAATATAATTTTAAAAACGTAATCATACCGAAGAATTTATGCCTGGGTACTTATCAGGGACTCAGTTAATTAAACAGTTGAATATTTCAAATGTAGTGGATGTCGGTACCATTCAAAAAACGAATCTCAAACCAGTTGCCAGCCCATTGAAGGGATTTGAACAAAAATTTTGTATTGCCGTTCAAGAAGGCGATAAAGAATTGCTTTCGCGTTTAAATGAGGGATTATCCATTGTCATTGCAAATGGTGTTTATGATGACCTATACAACAAATGGTTGGGGCCTATTCTACCATCTCCCCCCGTCAATATTGCGATAATTACAAAATATGTTCTGCTGATTCTGCTGCCGATTCTGGGCTTGTTAGGAATTTTAGGGATCTGGTATTTGAAAAAAGAAGTAAGTCTGAAAACAAAAAAATTAACGGTTCAAATTCAAATCAGCGAGGCAGCCAAGAGTGCGTTAAAAGAGAGGGAGACCCATCTGCGTACATTGGTTGATGCGTTACCTGATTTGGTATGGGTTAAAGACTTAAACGGTGTTTATCTTTCCTGCAACACCCGGTTTGAAGACTTTTTTGGCGCAAGAGAAACAGAGATCATCGGTAAAACAGATTATGATTTTTTAGATAAGGAAAAGGCTGATTTTTTTAAGAAAAAGGATCAGGAAATCATCTCACAAGGAGAACCCGGCACAAACGAAGAAACTATTACCTTTGCAAACGATGGTCATAGTGAAATCGTTGAAACCATAAAGACGCCCCTATACGATACCAACGGTGACCTTGTTGGGGTTTTGGGTATTGGACGCAATATTACCCAAAGAAAACAGGTTGAGGATCTATTAAGACATGAACGTGATCAGTTTAATCGAATAATGGAAACCAGTCCAGCCGGTATTACCCGTCTCGACGCAAAGGGTAATATGATCTATGCGAACAGGCGTGCAGAAGAGATTTTAGGAGTGCCGTTGTCTGATCTTGTTGAGCGAACCTATAATGATCCTGCATGGAAGATAACCAATTTTGATGGAAGTCCTTACCCAGAAGAACAATTGCCATTTAATGTCATTACCCAAACCCGAAAACCTCTCTTTGATCTTCAACACGCAATTGAATGGCCTGACGGAAGAAGGCTTTTCCTCTCAATCAATGCGATGCCCTTTTTTACGGATTCCGACGTCTTTGACGGCATTGTCGTATCACTCAATGATATTACAAAAAATTATCAGGCAGAACAAAAATATCAAATACTATTTAACGAGATGATTGATGGGTTCGCCCTGCATGAAATTATCTGTAACAAGAATGGACATCCCATCGACTACCGGTTTCTAACTGTAAACCCTGCCTTTGAACGGTTGACCCAATTATCCGGTAAGGTCTTGGTTGGCAAAACGGTGCTGGAAGTTTTACCCAAAACAGAATCCCATTGGATTGAAACATATGGTCAGGTCGCATTAACAGGTGAACCAATATCTTTTGAAAATTATTCACAGGAATTGAACCGATATTTTCAGGTAACCGCTTTTAGACCTGCGATTAATCAATTTGCATGTATTATTGTCGATATGTCCGAGCGAAAACAAGCAGAAAAGGATCGTAAAACCTTGGAAGGCAGATTGCAGCAGGCTCAGAAAATGGAGTCCATAGGCAACCTTGCCGGGGGAATTGCCCATGATTTTAATAATATATTGTTTCCAATCCTGGGCATGTCGGAGATGCTTATGGAAGATCTGGCCCCAGACAGCATGGAATATGAAAGTGTTAAAGAAATATTTATCGCAGGAAAACGGGGCAGTGAACTGGTCAAACAGATCCTGGCATTCAGCCGGCAGACCGAAAAAGAAATGATTCCTGTTCGAGTTCAGCAGATCGTAAAAGAGGTTTTAAAACTAATTAGATCAACAATCCCGGCCAATATCGAAATAAGTTATCATTTACAGCCGGACTGTGGTTTGGTCATGGCAGATCCCACAAAAATTCATCAGGTTGCCATGAATCTTGTCACGAATGCATACCACGCAGTTGAAGAAACGGACGGTAAAATCAATGTTCAGCTTCAAGAAATTACCCTGAAGGATGATGATTTAGCCAATATGGCACTGGAACAAGGGGAATATGTAATGCTGACAGTTTCCGACACAGGTTGTGGTATTGATCCCGAAGCGCTAAATAAAATTTTTGAGCCCTACTTTACGACCAAAGCCCAAGGTAAAGGCACAGGTCTTGGCCTCTCTGTTGTTTACGGAATCGTAAATAAGCATAAAGGCTATATTGAGGTATTCAGTGAGCCTTTAAAAGGTACAACTTTCAATGTTTATTTGCCGAATATGGATAAATCGACTAAAAACCTCTCTTTGGATGCCATAGACGTCATGGAAACCGGTACGGAAAGAATACTGATTGTCGATGATGAGGTTCCCATTGCTCAACTTGAAAAAATAATGCTTGAACGGATGGGATATGATGTTGTCCAACGAACCAGCAGTAAAGATGCCTTAAAAGCCTTTATGATGAATCCAGGGTCATTTGATCTGGTAATTTCTGATATGTCAATGCCAAGATTAACCGGCATTCAACTTGCCAAGGAGATTTTTAACATAAGGCAGGATCTTCCGATTATCATTTGCACGGGATTCAGTGAAAAAATAACCGAAAGCATTATCAAAGAAACCGGAATAAAAGCCATATTGATGAAACCGGTTATTAAATCTAAAATGGCCAAGATGGTCAGAAAGGTTCTTGATGAAGCCAAAGGGATCACACCGGTGATAATACCTCTTTTGGTAATTGTGTGTCCCTGTTGCAGTATTTTCCAAGTATAAATACCATTGCACCTCACAATAATGTTTGCTATAAAAAACTTGATAGGTTAATATTTTGCATCACAGCATAGATCGGAAGATTCCGAGGTGATATTTGGGTAAAATGATTATAGAATCCACTGGAGGGGGGCTGATCTGCATCCAGCCAGTTTATCAACAAGAGGAAATTCCCTTAAAAATTTCTCAATTGAAGCATTGGATGATTCCAGAGAGGCGGTTATGCTGGAAGAGGAATTGACACGGAAAGCAGAGCGACTTTATCCGACACCCACACAATAGTGAGTTTCAAGCTCGAATGGGAGGTACTATTTTGTCAATTAATAATCATGTGAAAAAAAAAATCGGCATAGGTGCATTATTGCTTATGCTGATTCTGACAGGAATTTTTTTGACCTACTGTGGCGAGAAAGAAGACCATATGTATTTACAAAAAAAATTGCCTTATGCCCTAAATGCACTTGAACCCGTAATTTCAAAAACAGCCATGGCTCTTCATTACTATAAACACCATGCAGGGTATGTGGCAACGACCAATCAGCTTTTGAAAGAAACAGGTCTCACCATGACCTCTCCGGTTGCGTTGCTGCATGAAATAAAAGGAAAAGAAAAGTATAAACCTTTATTTAATGCATTGGCCCAGGCCTGGAACCACGCTTTTTACTGGGAATGCCTCAAACCTGACGGTGGAAACATACCCAAGGGAAAACTTCTTGATGAGATCAACCAATCTTTTGGCAGTTTCTCTGCGTTTAAACAACAATTTGTGTCTGCGGCAACCTCTCAGTTCGGGAGCGGTTGGGTCTGGCTGGTGAAAGAAAATGACGGCCTGTCAATCCTCACTACAGCCAATGCAGACACGCCTGTGGCCCATGGGATACAACCAATATTTGTTGTGGATGTCTGGGAGCATGCCTATTACCTGGATTACAAGAACAGACGGAAAGAATTCGTAAAATCTGTTCTGGATAATCGGGTCAACTGGGCTTTTGTTCAGGAACAATTGACTGCTGCTGAGAAATTACTATTTAAAAAAAAAGATGAGCAAAAAAACATAACACCGATTTGTCAAATTGATCAATTTATAGATCCGGAAACTTGTGGGGGGTGCCACACGGATATTTACACGCAGTGGGAAAATTCACCGCATCATCTTTCACATAAAGATTCGATATATACGAGTGTTTCTGATGATTTTCTCAAAGATTTGAAAGATCCCGATGAAATTGAAGAAGCTGAATCTTGTGTGAAATGTCATACCCCTGTTGGCGTTATTACCGGATATCCAACCAAAGCCTCAGACGACAGAAGAAAAATTCCAGAAATTGCCCAGATGGGTATTCAATGTGATTATTGTCATTCTGCCACAACAGCGCATAAAATCTACAACAATGGTCTTCAAATTGAACCTGGAAACGGGGAGGATGATCCTGGCGTCAAACGAGGGCCTTTTAAGGATTCCGAATCAGATTATCATGGGGTTGCCTATTCGGAATTTCACACAAATTCTGAAATTTGCGGCACATGCCATGATGTAAAGCATGTGGCTTTTGGAACCGATTTGGAAACAACCTACACAGAATGGAAAAATGGCCCTTATAACTCCAGTGATTTAAATAAGCGCACTACTTGCCAGGGATGCCATATGTATCAACGACCTGATGTCCCGGCAACAGGAAGTACCGACAGACCCCAAAATCCGGGAGTGGCTTCTGATGATGGCCCGGAAAGAGAGCATATATTTACACACTACTTTGTTGGAGCCAATGCCTACCTGCCCCAATTGCATGGAGATCTGGAGAAAGCCCAAATGGCCATATCTCGGCTGCAGCATTCAGCGGCCCTGTCCATTGATAAAAAACAATTGGCTCAACACAAATTGGTAATCGAGGTTAAAAATATTGGTGCGGGCCATTATTTGCCCACCGGTCTCACCGATATCCGCCAGATGTGGCTTGAGATTGTGGTAAAGGATAAGTCCGGTGGAATGGTATTTGTTTCTGGCCTAAAGGATGAAAACCAATATTTACCTGAGAATACGATAATTTATAATACAATTTTCGGTGATGGCAAAGGAAATCCTGTTCAGAATATCGCCAAGGCCCGTGAGATACTGAAAGACCGAAGGATACCTCCTAAAGAATCATTGATTGAAACGCTTGAATTACCATCAAAAAATTTAAAAGGGGGGCAAATCAACGTATCTCTCTTTTATCGAAGTGCTTCTCAAAAAATGCTCGACACCCTCACGGGCAAAGGGAAACATCCGCTTCCGATAATAAAGATGGCAGAAATAAAAGTTGAAATTTAAAATAGTTTTTATAAAGCTGTAGCAAAGCAAAGTCATCTGGTAACTTTGTTTTGCTCTTAATATGCTCCTCAAATGCTTGTTAATTTGGAAAGCCATCACATCAGACTAAAGGTTAATTGAAACAGAAACAATGAATGAATGCACTAATCTCGAAGATCCACTAATACAAAAACTTCATTCAGTCATCAGATTTGCCGTAAAAATTCTGGCAATAATCATGACGGCTGTGATCCTCTGGGGAGTGGTAGATGTTTGCTGGGTTCTTTATGAAAAGCTGATGGCACCACCTGTGTTTCTATTGACAATTAGTGATATACTTGCCACTTTCGGGGCTTTTATGGCAGTTTTGATCGCCATTGAGATATTTGTTAATATCACTATTTATTTGAAAGAGGATGTCATCCATGTTCAAATAGTTATGGCAACCGCACTGATGGCCATTGCCCGGAAGATCATCATTCTCGATTTCACCAAAGTCAGTTCAGACTATGTCTGGGCAATGGCAGGTGTGGTCTTTGCCATGAGTATCGGTTATTTTTTAGTATTGGAATCATCCCAAGAAAAAATTACGAGGTTAAACCGCATATTTTCTGATGATAATAATCAAGTGGAAAAGGATAATGAAAAAACCTGACTGAGCAGATTTCAGACCATTGAATAGCAGGGGTGTTAACCTGAGCATGTTTTTACATGACTGGCGACAAGGAGTATGTCTTTAGGAATGACTCCGAAATAACTTACCCATATAATAAAAAAAGAAATGAAAAAAATGACTAATATAAAAAAGTGGATGATCTTCATAATCGGCTCGTTTTTGATACTCGGTATCCTGATTGCTGGTGTAAAATTTATATTCGTGGATTTTTTTGTTGACTTGTGGTGGTTTCAAACCCAAGGGATGACATTATATTATATCCTGAGGATTTTTTATCCATACCTCGTACTTATATTTTTCACGAGCATATTTTTCGTAATCTTTTATGTCAACTTCAGGGTTGCTTCCCAAATTGCCGGAGTTAAAGATAAAGAGCCTGTTTTCAAAGAAAAAAACTGGTTGAAATATGTCAACTACGCATTGGGAAACATGTGCGTTGTTCTTTCCTTTGTGATGGCTTTGATAATTGCCATACCGATTTTCAGAAATTGGGAAAATTCGCTACTGTTTCTTTTTGGCAATAATAGTGGTGTTGTAGATCCTCTGTTCGACAAGGATATCAGTTTTTACCTTTTTTCTCTCCCGATTTATCATTTGCTCCAGAAAGAAATTCTTACAATAATGGCACTGATGCTTGCAGGTGTCCTGTTCATTTACTGGTACAATGATTTTTCGACGCCCATTGAATACCGCAAGCCCCCCAAAAAAGCACATTGGCACATCAGTATTCTGTTGATATTGATGTTTTCGGTCTTGGGCTGGGGATTTATGTTGGATCGTTATGATCTTTTATATGAAACCGTAAATCTTCCTATTTTTAAAGGTCCCGGCTATGTAGAGATGAATATTGCACTTCCTTTTATATGGCTTACAATGATTTTCCTGTTGTTAGCTGGTATTTTCCTGGTACTCAGATTCAACAAAATCGTGGGATGGAAAATGCCAATTATCTTTTTCTCGATTTTTGTTATTGCATTGCTTGGAAAAAATGTTGATAAATTTGAAGATGTAATTCGAAAATACATTGTGGCGCCAAACCAGATAGAACGAGATCGGGACTACATTGAGGCAAGTGTAAAATCTACGCTTGCGGCATATGGGCTTGACAAAGTCGAAACCAGAAATTTTGAAATGAATTCGGATGTGGTCTTCGACGCCGATGATCCGAATATCTTGCGTCGTTTACGTAATATTCCCGTCTGGGACAAGGATGTACTTAGAGGGGTCTTTGAAGAACTTCAAGGCATACGGACCTATTATTCATTTCCAAGCATCGACGTCGACCGTTACTTAATAGATGACGAATATCGGCAAGTCTATCTCGGAGCAAGGGAAATAGACAAATCAAAATTACCCGAAGTCGCTCAAAACTGGATTAATATTCATCTTCAGTACACTCACGGTCAGGGGGTGGCCATGATACCAGCTGCCCAGGCGGGTGATGAATTCATGACCTGGTTTATCAAAGACATCCCCCCTAAATCCCAGATCGGATTATCCAGCGATCAAACGAAGATTTATTACGGACAGGAGGACAAGCCCTACGCAATCGTTCCAAACGCTGTGGGAGAGATCGGCGAGGGTGAGAACATTGTCCATTACAGTGGAAAGGGCGGGGTCGCGGTCAACTCACTCTGGCGTAAATTTTTACTGGCAAACTATTTCAATGATCGAGACATTTTTTTTACCACCAAAACCAACAATCAGAGCAAAATATTATTTCGACGAAATATTACAGAACGAATTCTGCATATTACCCCCTTTCTAAAATTGGACCAGGATCCCTATATCGTAGCCACGCCAAAGGGGCTCTTCTGGATACAGGATGCGTATACCACGGCATCCAATTATCCAATGGCTTTGCCATACAAAGAAGAAGGGTTTAACTACATTCGCAATGCGGTAAAAGTAGTGGTGGATGCCTATAATGGAAACGTCTCATATTATCAAGCAGATCCCAGCGATCCCGTTATCAACGCTTACCGCAGAATGTATCCTGGAATCTTCAAGCCATTGTCCGAGATGCCTGCATCTTTGAAACAACATATTCGTTATCCCCGGGATATCTTTTCCATTCAAATGTCGATTTATGCAACCTATCATCAAACGGATCCGGAGCGGTTCTTCAGGCAGGAGGATCTCTGGATGTTTTCCAAGATCGCTATTGGGAGAGAATTCTTCCCAGCTGACCCGTATTACTTGACTTTGGATTTATTAGAACATGGTAAAGATGAATTTTTATTGTTTCTCCCCATATCCCCATTTGGCCGGGACAACCTGCGGGCATTGATGGTTGCGAGAAGCGACCTTGAAAATTACGGAAAAATTTATGCGTACCGTTTCCCACGAAATCAACAGGTTTATGGGCCAGCACAGGTTCATTCTCTGGTGAATCAGGATGTCGTGATTTCAGAACAATTCTCGCTGTGGGACCAGAAAGGCTCCGAGGTGGTATTGGGAAAAATGATAATAGAACCAACGGGAGGAGGTGCACCACTCTATATCCAACCGGTCTATCTCCAAGAGGAAGGGCCATTGAAAATACCACAAATAAAACGGTTAATCATGTCTTTGGAAGATGTGGTTGTGATGGCACCGAGTCTTGAGGAAGCAGCGGTAAAATTAGAACAGGAATTGCGTCGAAAATCCGGTCGTCCGGAGATACCGGTTCCGGTGTCGCCGCCCACCCAAACCCAAGAAATACCGGCAGATGACATAAAAATACCGAAACCTGAGATGGATACTGAAAAAGAAGAGTCTACTACCCCACCCAGTCGAATGTAGGAGGTTAAAATGATTGAAATTGTTGAAAAAATGCTAAACCAAACTAAGAATTATTTAGAAATGGGCATGGAAAAACTCGAAGATTTGTTAATAGATGAGGATATCGGCCGTAGTTCAATGGTATTGGCTGCATGGATTTCAGCCTCTGATGGAACCATTACCGAAAGCGAAGTTGCAGAGACAGAAAAATTTATAAAGAACACAAACTACTTTGAAGAAAAAAATCATGCAAAACTAATGAAAGAGTATCGGAAATGGTGCAACCATTTTATCAAACATCCTGAAGATGCTCTTGCCGATGCATTTATAGAAATTACGGCCTTGGTAAATCGCCCAGAAGCTATAAATGCTGTTCAACTCGCTTATAAAATTGCACAATCTGATAAAGATTTCACGAAACGTGAATTAGAAGTTATCACAAGAATATGCATTTTTCTTGGCGTCGTCTGTGATGGTGAATTTGAATGTGTTTTGAAAGAGTGAAATAAATTGCGAGCTGTGCGGGTAGCAATTATTTGCAGCGTATTAACATACAAATGTAATAAATTAGAGCTGTTTGAGCCTTCAAGCTGTATCTATACCTTATAAATAGCACTGAGATTCTGATCCAAATAAGCTCAGCTATGATCTACCCGAACAGCTCGAAAACTTTGTTGATCGGTATGGTGCTTTTTTTGGCCATTTGGGGAGAACAGGCTTACATTTCAGGAGAGAAATTTTTGCAATTTACGCTCTGCGGTACTCAGGTGCCTCTTTAAAATTTTCTGTGCATTGGGTATATCTTTTTCTTTAAATGCTGCCAAGAGATCCCAGTGATCCTTCTGGGAGACGTCAGACCCAGACAGGGTGTCATAGTAGATGAGCAGAAAACGGGACACGTTGTTGTGAAGGGTGTGGACGGTAGTCACCACAAGGGGCATTTGTGATGACTGGTACAGGGTTTTATGAAATTCCCAGTTCAGATCACTCCATTGATGCTTATCATTTTCATTGTCAATAATTTCAAGGACACTCTGGGCCCGAATGATATCCCGAACAGGGATAAGGGGAATGGCATGCTCTATGGCCAGGTTTTCCAATGCAATGCGCATGAGAAAAATTTCTTTGATTTCAGCCGGAGATAGCCCGGACACCACAGCCCCTCTATTGGGCATGAATTGAACCAGACCTTCAGATTTCAGTTGAACCAGGGCTTCCCTTAGAGGGATTTTACTGACATTGAATTTTTTGGCAATCTGATCCTGGCGAAGGGGTTGATTCACCTTATATTCACCTTGGAAAATGGCCTCTCTCAAACTGTCTGCAATAAATTCAGATGTGTTGCCTGCCTGTCTGGTCCGGCTTGACCGCTTCTCATTCATAATCCGAGATATTATAACTGTATACCTTTTTTGTCAATGTTCATTCAGCAATTCCAATGCGGGTTTAAAAGGTATGAATACTGGTGAAAGGAACGAAAAAAGGAATGCGTCGTCCCGGTTGGATCTGTTTCACAAGGACATCATGGCGGGTCCATTGGGCCGTGAGTTCCACGGTATCCATCTGGATAATCACATCATAGAAAAATCCCCTGGAGATCAGTCGGGTGACCACCCCCTCCATGGCAAAACAGGTATCCCGGGCCCCCCGATTATCCGTAAGAATTTCTTCGGGCCTCAGAGCCATGTGTCCATGGTCTGCCCGGGGACGATTGCCATTGTGCTGGATCATGGATGCCAGGGCCGGGGAGGCTGCGGGCAGGGTGTAAATATTTTTCATGCCGGTGAACTGGGCGGTGAAAGGTGAGTTGGGTTGTTCAAACAGCTCCTTGATCGTGCCGGTCTGTTCAATGGTGCCATCTCTGATGATGGCCCCGTTACTGGCCAGGAACAGCACATCAGAAAAATTGTGGGACACCATGACAAAGGTGGTGGAAAATTCCTGGTGAAGGGATTTGAGCAAATGTTTCAGATCATCCTGGAGCATGGGATCAAGGGCGGACAAGGGTTCATCCAGGAGCAGTATGTCCGGATTCAGTATCAGTGCCCGGGCCAGGGCTGTGCGTTGTTTTTCTCCACCGCTTAAGGTTTCCGGATATCGGGTCAAAAGGTGTGACAGGTTCATTTGATCCACCAATAGATCAAATCGCTTTGAAACGCTGGAGGGGGAAAGATCGTGGTACCGGATTCCGTAGAGAATATTTTGTTTCACCGTCATATGGGGAAACAACGCAAAGTCTTGATACACAATGCCCATGTTTCTTCGTTCCGGGGGAAGGGCGTTGATATCTTTATTATCTATGGAAATTCTGCCGGAGGTGATGTGCATTAAGCCCATGATAGCTTCTAAAAGTAAAGATTTCCCAGATCCTGTGGGGCCCAGAACAGCAAAGAAATCATTGGTGGGAATGGAAAGATCAATGTGCTTCAGGGAGAAGGTGGGTAGATCCAGACATACATCAGAAAGGGTGATCATCTGTCCCGCCTTTCCCTGGACAAAAGGCGCAGGGTGATAAAAAGCAGCAGGGAGATGAGGATGAGCCAGAAGGCCACGCATTGTGAATATTTCAGACCATAGGCGGTGAAGCGTTCGTAGATAAGCACCGGAGCTGTCATGGGGTGGTAGGCCACAATTACAACGGCTCCGAATTCACTGATGGCCCGGGCCGTACACATCACGGCTCCCAATATCATATGACGCCACACCATGGGAAAGGTGACCCTGAAAAAGGTGGCCCCCATGCCCGCACCCAGACTGCGGGAGGCATTTTCCAGGCGCACGGGAATATTTTCAAACCCGGATTTCAAGGTGTTGACGTAAAAAGGGGCTCCCACAAAGGTAAGTACCATGACAATGCCGGTGATGGAGCCCATGATCTCCACATTGAACATTGCCAGGAGCTTTCCCGGCAGGGTGTTTCTGCCAAACAGGCTTAAAATGGCAATACCGATGACCGGATGGGGAATCATGATAGGCAGATCCACCAACCCTTCAATGATGTTTTTGCCTTTAAAGGATTTCCGGGCCAGAAGATAAGCAAGGGGGGTACCAAACAAAATGGCCACAAGAGTGGCCATGAGGGCTGTGAAAATGCTTCGGCCCAGGGCCTCCTGAACGGTCTTTTCTTTGATGGTGAAGATGAGATCAGTGATTTCTGGGGTGGTAATCATCCTGCCCAATGGCAGGATGATCAAAAGAACCAAGGGAATGCTTAAAAGGATGGAAAAAAACCAGAATGAGTCTGATCCCCTGGTATGGGAAGGCAATTTTAATAACAACTTAATTTTTGACCTCGACAAGCCCCTGCAATGATCCTGGAAGGCTGGTCTTGATCTCATCGGTGGTTACCCGTGCAGGAATAAAGGGAGGTTGACCCATATCTTTGAGGATCTTGAGCCCGCCTGTAGGAGAGAGCAGGTAGTTAAGAAAGGCCTCTGCGGCTTCGGGGTTGGCACAGGATTTGATCATGCTGATGCCGTAGGTGCAGGATTGTCCTTTTTTGGTTTTCCAGGTTCCTGGTTTTTTACCGGTGACCTTTACCTCTGCCTGTTTGTAGAAAGGATCATATTTATAGTTGCCAAGGTTGATGTGATCGTTGAGCTTTACATATTTCAGCCCATGCTGCACAGCCACGGAGAGATATTCCCAAGCATAATCCATATTGCCGGTTTTTAAAAGATTCACCAGCTCCACGGATTTGGGGCGGATATTTTTCATGGGACGGTTGGCAAGGAGTTCTTCGTAAAGTCCCGGGATGTTGTAAAATTTTTCCGCCAACTGCAATACCATGAGACTTCTATATCCACAGGGATCCAGATTGGGATCAGAATGGCCCCAGACCACGCCTTTTTCCTTTAAAATTTTGTACCAATTTTCCGCTGAAACGGTGTCGCTGTGTTTGCTCTGGTCTGTGTAGCACAATACCAGTTGGTTGGTGGCAAAGCGGATGTTCCAGTCTGCAAAATCCGGCATGAGAGTGTTGTCTATGACCTTATAGTCGGCTGATGCCATGATGTCTGCGGGTTTCCCCACCTCTGAGATGAGTCTTGCCATTTTGGTGCTGCCGCCTGCTTCCCGGAGAACGTCAACTTCTGGGAATTGTGTTTCAAATGCTTTTTCCATGGCTGCAAAGGGCACAGAGAGGCTACCCGCATGGAAAATAATCAGCTTGCCGCTGGGGGCGGCATAAAGAGAGGCTGCCTGGAGTACCAACAGCAGGGAAAGAGTTATTTTAAAAAATAATGAGTTGATGGAACATTTTGATTTCATTGAAATCCCCTTTGATTCACCGTTTTATTGCGGGCATTAAGGCTATGGTTGTATGGATATTAATATGGGTAAATACTCACCTATTTAGTGGTCATATGGATTAAAGTCAAGAATGTTTTTTGGATTTAACGGTTTTTGGTAAGAGAATGACAGATATAAACTATAATTAACTTTTGAGGGGGAGGGGAGCAGGCTACGGCGTTAATGTTTTAACGGCTTTGCAATTACGGATTTGTCAGTGGGTGGCCAGGCCCTGAAATAATCAAGGCCTGGGCATTGAGTTAAAGAGCTACAGTTGTTCCCAGTCCCATGGTTTTTGCCTTTTCAAGGATAAGGGTTGCCACTGCCAGATCCTGCACCGCATTGCCCACGGATTTAAAAAAGGTGATGTCAGTGGGGGTCAACCTTCCTGGCTTTTTACCCGGTAGCAGCTCCCCCAGTTCTGCAATTATATGGTCTTTGGTGATGATGCCAGCAGTGATGGGCTGGATAAGATCTCCGGCTTCGGCGCAGCACCCGGCTTTTTGATCCACAAAGACCCGGGCTCGTTTCACCGTTTCTGAAGGCACTTCACACATATCCGACCGATAGGAACCCACGCCATTGATGTGGGTGCCCGCTGTGATCATGGCATCTTCAAACACCGGAGTTAATGAGGTGGTGGCTGTGCAGATCACCTGGGATGCGGCCAGGGCCGTGGCAGGGTCAGTCACTGAAACCTCAATGGATAATTTTTTTGCCATCTCTTTTGCAAATATTTGGGCATTCTGAGTGGATCGACTAATGACATGGGCAGTTTTAATGGGCCTCACCGCGCATACTGCCTCTAACTGGGTTCGTGCTTGGATGCCAGCCCCGATGATGGTTACGGTGTGGGCATCTTCAAGGGCCAGGAAATCCGTTGCCAGGCCACTGGCGGCCCCGGTGCGTATGGCTGTCAAGATTTCTCCATCCATGATGGCCAGGGGTTTTCCGGTTTCGGCATCCAGTATCTGCATCATGGCATGGATCAGCGGCAGGTTCTTCTGGGGGTTGTTCTCAAAAACAGTCACGGTTTTAAGACCGATGTGGTGATTTTTGGGAAGATACACCGGCATGAACAGTGCGGTTCCCCGGGCCTCTGGGATGGGCATTTGGGTTCTTAGCGGCACCTGCGCTTCATGGGAGGATAATTGGGTAAACGCCCCTTTCATGGCCTCAATGGCCGAAGCCATATCAAGACAGGTTGCTACTTCTTTTGCCGATAGAATTAGAATTTTGTTCGGGATCACATCGAACTCCTTTTGTAAATCATATAAATGAACCAATGCGTTTGCTTTGATGAAAGCAGAATCGATCGTGCTTTTCTTTTTCTTCTGTTGAAACCTCAAAACCCCATAGTTCCAGTTCTGATTTTAGCGCACCAAGATATTTTTTAATATCAAAAGCCTTTGTCTGCTGAATTAATGAAAAATCGAGATCCTCAGAGAAGCGGTCTAACTTATGCAGAATTCGCAATGCGCTCCCACCGTAAAAAGCAGCCTTTTCATAAAATTTTGACCTGTGCGGAGAATATTGTATTTAGAAGCAATATGTTATGAGGAGTATTTTGACAGTTCCTTGTGCTCAAACTTTTCAGGTAAATCAATCCTTTCCATTTACCAAGATTTTCATGCAAAGGTATTTTTAAAAAATTGGGGTCTGTAAATATTCCAGGGATCAAGCAGCGAGTCTTTCAGAACAAAAAAGTTCATTCCACTGATCGTTAAGCTGAACGGCCTTAAGAATGCCAAGAGATTTACTGTCAGATCTGCTCCAGCTCATCCCGTTGTGCTTTTGCCGTTCTCCCACAACCTGATTCACACCGCTTTCCACGCGCCCGCTTCCAATAACCTTTCAATTTGCAGTAAATCGGCCCGGTTTTTGGACTTTGCTTAATCAAATAGTTAGCCCGTTTGAGTGGGTGCAATTCAATAATTTAGATTTTTGCAAAATGGTGCCCTCAAAATCACCAATGTATAATTTGGATAAGTGCAACTTATTGATTTTATTGAGGGTGAGTTTTTTAAAAACCATTTTTATCATACAATTCTTCAAAATCTAAATTATGAGATTGCACCCCGTTTGAGTTATCAGTTGTAAAAAGGTCTTTTTTCAATGCTTTCAGGCAAAAATTATTTAAACTTTCATCTGATTGTAGAGCTTTTATCGCAAGAGTTTTGTGTAATTCCTTTCCGGGACGAAGAAGAAATTTGCCGGAGTATTCTTTGCCAGCGGTTGGAGAGGGTAGGGGTTTATCATCTTCTTTATATAGGGTAATGTTTTCTTCTACAATTTTGCAAAGTTTTTTGTAAACGATAGTTTCGTTATCACCATGGCAACCTCCGTAGAAAAGGCCAGGACAAGTTCCTATATAACATTGATCCTCTTCAGACCACTCAACAATTTTTAAATATTGGTCAGAATCTTTCATTTTTTTGACTCCTCTATCGCTTTTTTTACATCCTTTTCTTGATACTGCAAGGCATCGTCGCCCCCTTTGCCGGAAATCGTCACAGGTTTTCTCACCTTTGGATGGACAAAGTTGCGGTGACTGCCTTTCCCGCTCCGATTAACAAAACCGGCGCTCTTCAGTTCCTTCATGAGTTGTTTTATTTTTGGTGGCATGAAAAAATAGTACTATTCTGATACCAACATGTCAAATAATTATAATGAAATGGAAGGGCTAACGCTTGAGTAACCAGCCGGGCTATTGACTTACTGAAAACCACATTGTGGTTCCCGGTGTCGGGTAGCCGGGGGCTGTTTCCAGTCCCAAGCCCCCTAAGAACCCTACGTGAGACTTTCAGCTCACAGGGCTCAAGAATTGAAAAAGTCCACTGAAGAACCCGGCAGTTTAGAGAAATATCTAAACTGCCTTCTCGATACGTGCTTATAAACGATTTACCTTGATAGTATAGGATTTTCCATTTTTTTTATAGTCATATTAAATAGTTCTTGAATTTTGATGATTATTTTATATGAAAATGAAGTGTCCAAGTAGCCTCAGCAGAGCCCCCCCCCGATGGGTAATAGGAACCGGCCAATTGTGCCGTCTACGGTTCCGGCCGGGCCCATTGCCCATC
>Ga0208900_1001016_pt1 | contig 16003 bp, 19 predicted proteins | sample AntAceMetag02UKK_FD_184763 | JGI IMG/M metagenome (GOLD analysis project Ga0208900, IMG submission 184763) | Saline lake microbial communities from Ace Lake, Antarctica - Antarctic Ace Lake Metagenome 02UKK (SPAdes) (version 2) | ecosystem: Environmental > Aquatic > Non-marine Saline and... | reverse complement strand
CAGAATGAATGCGACGATGCCTTGTGGGATTATTGGACCAAAGGTCAAGCAGAAAACCCAAGATCAAAACCAGGACTCACCCCTGAACAGCAAGATAAAATCAGAAAGCTGGTTTTCAACAAAATAAATGCGTATCACTCACAGGATATTGCAAAATCGTATGCATCCGTTTATGGGTCGATCAAAAGGGAATTCAATGTCACCACTTACAAGAATATCCCGACAGATAAGTTTGACGAATTGGTGAGGTTCATAAAGACATCCCCAGCCCCTGCCGGAACATTGCCACTCAAGACAAAACCGGCTGAGTCGACCGCAGATAACTTCATCCGGTATATCAATAGTAAATGCGATAGCATCCTTAACGACCTGGATAAGCTTGACCACGCTTCCCTGACCACAAAAAATATCACTGTTCATTTGATGCAGATATCAAGTGCATTAGGGGCGATGTATCCAAAAGAAACAAAACTTTTAATGTTTTCAGATAACGACTTTCCGGTAGCTGAAAGGAGGATCTCATAATGAACATCCAAAAAAGCCGTGAGCTGACAAATGCAGAAAAAACAGAGTTGCTGAAGGAAGAAATGGGATGGTATTTTGACGGCGTTGCGCCAAGGGACTGGAATCCGTGTGAGCGTGTGCGTCATTTACAGCCGTTGCTAAAGCATGTCGCTAAAGAGGGCAAGAAAATCACCTTGGATGAGGCAGCTCTTGATATTTTAATCCTGCCTTTTGAGAATCCGGCTAAAGTAGTTGACCTTTGCGGGAACGCCTTAGGGTTGTGGCAACCTGCCTTTTAGAAGTAACTATACCCCACCAGCAATAAAGCCCTTGGATTAATTTTCTGGGGCTTTTTTTATTTTTCTCTAAAAAAAGGGTATCTTTTAATGTAGATATATTATAGAACTATTTACATTATTAGTTGGGATTTTGTTTAAATATATTCTTTTTATCCAAACCAACTCGATTTGGTAAATTATAAATATTGAGGTATGGTAGCTATGTTCATTAAATTGTCAAAGGCAGCAAAGCTTCTGGATGTCCACAGGGAAACCCTGCGGCGGTATATAAAACAGGGGGTGGTTGACGGCCGTCAACTACCCTCGGGCCACTGGCGGGTTGAAGAGGCAAGCGTTAAAGCCCTGCTGAATAGGTCAATTGCTGATCAAGCAAAATCTATCATAGCAAGCCTTTGACCTAAACGGGAGAAAGGTGAAGCATGGCAAAAAAAAGGAAAAGAGTCAATATCCGTGGTCCATTTTTGGTAAATGGCAGAAAGTCGTATTATGTAGAGGTAAATAAAAAAAGGAGATCCCTTAGGACAGAGATTTTAAGGGCAGCAAAGGCTTTAGTGGCCGAAATTAAGGCAGAGTACGAGGACAAGGCTCTTGAGATTGAAAAAGAAGAGAAAGACGGAATCCTGTTCCCTAAATTCATGAAGCAATATCTTGAGTGGGCCGAAAAGACTCAACCGAAAAGCACCTTCAAGGCAAATCGCCTGGCCCTTAGAAAGTTGGCACCCATATGTGAAGGGCTGACTATGGATGAAATTACAGCATACCACCTGGATCAAATGATTGCAGAAGAACTTAACAGGGGCTTATCGATCGGTGCCGTCAACTGTTATGTCCGGCACTCAAAGACCGTATTGAGCCAGGCCCTTAAATGGGAGATGATACCAAAGCATCCATTCAAGCTTTGTAAGCAGCAGAGAGCGACAAAGAAGCCCCCAAAGGCATTAGAAAAGGAAGATTTAACGGCATTATTTGATGTCATCCCCGACTGTTATGACTATTTAGTGATAAGGGCTTATCTTGTTACCGGGCGGTCCAGGTCTGAGCTTGTTTCCCTACAATGGTCCGATGTGGATTTTGAAAAGAACCAGTATTATATCACCAGGACAAAAACGCATCTTTCCCGGTGGTATCCATTGGGGCGTGGATTTAAGGAAGTCTTGGAATCAATAGGGCCAGAAGCGGACGGCCCTGTCTTTTGGAGAGAGTATCATCCTGATACCCTTACCCATAAAATAAAAGAATATATGGTTGATGCCGGGTTGGGTGATCATAAAATGCACCACCTAAGGCATTCTTTTGCCCGTTTATATTTAGAGGCTGGTGGTGGCCTTCGGGTATTGCAGGATCTTTTGGGACATTCCGCATATACCACTACTGAAATTTACGCAAGCATCGGTAAACAGCACCTTTCAGACGAAATCAACCGGGTGAATTTTTAAAAAAAGCCGGGTAATGTATAGAGCAACTGATAGTAGGCGTTCCGTACTTTGTTCCGTCTTTGTTCCGTCTTTTATTCTACGATTAATCTAAAAAGAATATGGTTGCCATTATGATGGGAAACAAATGAACGATTTTTTAAATTCATCTGTTTCCCATTTATATCTTTTTTTCAATTCACTACTAAATAAGTACACAAATGCAATATTTATATACAAATGCAATTTTCATAAAAAAGACAGGAATAATGGATCTTCAACGGACAGAACCCTTTGCAGGATGGACTTTGAGTGTTACGTTTTTGTTACGTCAAAAACCTCAAAAAGCCCGGAACAGGCCCATATACTTGTTTGCGTTTGTGCCAAAAAGAGAAAGGCCCGAATCTCTAAAACGCTTGAGAGTCGGGCCTTTTCGTTGGTATTAATGGTGGGCCGTCACGGAGTCGAACCGTGGACATACTGATTAAGAGTCAACCGCTACGCAAGAAAAACCATAATAAAATCAACCATATATAAAAAACGTTCCGTCTTTGTTCCGTTTTTTGGGTAAAAATATGTATTTGGGGCCCCGCATTCCTATTCATAAAAACACCTTTTTCCCCCTACAGTAAAAAAATAGAAAATAAAATTTAAAAGTAAATCAGTTGCTGGAACATCAACTAAATTAAATAAGGATGCCGGAGAGAAGGCAGTCTCTCCGGCATATAGGAAAAAGGCAAACTGAGTCTAACGATCGAACTCATATTGAAAGTATCAAAATCGGTTGGTTTCAGCAAGCCTTTCTGGAAAAAAATATAAAAAAATCATTCAATCAATATAAAATGTCAATATTATTCTTTAAAATATAATTATAATCCATCCATAAACGATAAAAAAGATAAAAAAATAGATTATTTTATATATTATATGCTTGAAATATTTATAACAATAATGTTATTTCTGTTTATATGTAAATAAACTTATTTAATAGGGGGAGCTTTTGGACTGTCCTGCATGTAAACATAAGTATAGTAAAATTATATCAAAAACCAGATGGCCAGCCCTTGATAAGCGAAAACAGGAATGTTTGTCGTGTGGGTATCAATTTGGCACGATTACAATGCATGTAGAAGATGAGGCATTGCTTGAATGTGCGGCCCTTGTGACCAGAAAATTCTATGAATCACGAGACGCTTATGATCCTGAAGCCGACAAGCTCAAAAAATATGATAATTGCAAGAACCTTCATCCTTAAAAGAAATTTTTACCACCCATGGCTAAGACCGTAAAGAAACAGAGAATTCATAAAAGAAAGCCATACAGCACGATTTCTGTTGATAAACGGTTGACCCCAAAAGAGAGAGTCCTTTGCCTTGAGTACATCAAAACAAAGAACGCTACCCAGGCCGCGATAACAGCTGGGTATTCCCCGAGAACTGCCAGGGCCACGGCATGGAGAATAATTAACGAAAAGCCTAACACCAAGGCCTTTATAGAAAATGCACTAAGCAGGATGTTTGACAGACTTGATTTTGATTCGTTCGACGTTTTACAGCGGATCGGGCACATTGCCATGTGTGATCCGGGTAAACTGACTCCAATTCGTGAAGGTCGGGTGATTGTTCCCGAAACAGACGATTTGTCAAAAGAGGTAAAGGCCTTGTTCGCTGGTGCCCAGGAACGTGTTAATGAAAGAGGCGACATCACAGTTGAAGTCAAACAGCATGACCAGATGGCCGCTTTAAAGCTCTTATGCCAATATTACGGCATTCTTGACAAAGCCCGTGGCGCCAAACAAGCTCCTTTGATTGAACAGAAACAGGCTATCCAGTCTGTCCTTGACGGTAGTAAGACCCCAATTGATGCCGCCCTTGAATTAGAATTGCAAGGTATTCCTCTTCCTGAAACACTTCGTATTCTTATCTCAAAAATTGCTGATACAGATGATGATTCAGATAATCTTGATTCTGTTATTCCAACTCCAGAGGAAATGGATGCAAGGCGACAGGAGCGACTCTCTGAAATTGAAGGACAAAAGGAAAATTTTCTTCCCAAAAGACAGGAAGAAATAAGGGATCTAAAGAAAAGTTTAGGAAAAAAGAATCGAGAGTTTGCTGATGATGATGGGGTTGTTGAAGATGGGTAAAAATAAAATAAAAAATATCCTTAAAGACGAAAGATATCTTGAGTTCTGTGACAGGTACTATGATGATTTAGTAGGGTACGCCTGTGAGATTTCAAGGCATACGCCTACATGGCAACAATTTGAGGCGTTAGAAGCGATACAAGACCCTGGCAGTAGGGTGGCAATCGCAAGCGGCCATGGCACGGGGAAAAGCGAAATGGCAGCAATAATCCTGGATTGGCATTTGCGTGTTTTCCCTTTTTCTAATGCAATGCTAACCGCCACGAATATCGAGCAAGCCCGCCTTGTCGTTTGGAAATATATTGACCAAATTCAGCAAGATGTTGATAGCATGTTCCCATGGATGGCAGGTTTTTTTATAAAACAGACTAAATCTTATTATGCGAAAGGCTTTAAAGATTCTTGGTATGTCATCCCCAAGACGGCAAGTAAGGGCGCACCGGAAAATCTTGCAGGACAACATGCGTATAATTATCTCGTTTTTGTTGATGAGGCTTCCGGTGTTCATGATGCTAATCTTGATGTTTTAAGGGGGGCATTAACGCAAAGTAGAAACCGGTTCTTTATGGCATCACAACCCACCAGGCCAACCGGTCACTTTGCCGAGGCCATGACCTCTCTTGCAAAAAAAGTAATGCCCGATGGAATCGTTGAGGGTATTTATAGCGCATTTACCTTTAATTCGGAAGAGAGTCCGCTTGTTTCTAAGGAATTTATAAAGGAAAAACTTACCGAATTAGGTGGCCATCATTCTCCGGAATATCAGATCCGCGTCCTTGGTTGCCTACCCAACAACCTGGCAGGATATCTTATACCAGCAAAATGGTGTGAAGATTGCCAATATTTTAAGATAACTCACCGGGAAGACTGGGGTTGGGTAATGACCGTTGACGTTGCGGAAGGCCTTCACCGGGATAGTTCCGTTATAAACCTTGCCAAAGTATCAGGCTTTGGCCCTGAGCGAAACGTAGAAGTTATTTCCTGTGACGAATACCTGGACCTGGACGAAAAGCAGCTTGCCCGGGTCATTGCAGCAAAATACAGAGAATTACCCGGGCTGACCATCGCTGTTGATGCCGATGGTGCTGGTAGGACCACTATTCTTGAACTTGACGAATTAGGGATACCGGTTGAGCGCATTCACTGGGGGTTGCCTTCCCATACAAAATCAGATCAGAAAAGATATCTTAACCAACGGGCATTCGCTCATTTAAAGCTCCGGGAGGGCATCTTCGAAGAACGATTCAAAGGCCCCGTGGACAAGAAATTTGTGGAACAGACAAGCAAACTGCCATACCGACTTGATGAAAAGGGCCGGTATCAGATGATGTCAAAAGACAAAATGAGGGCAGAAGGCATTAAATCCCCGGATATTTCTGATACCTGTTGTTTCTTTTATCTGACTGATTACATCCCGTGCGGTGGTCAAGTATCGGGCGTTGGATCAGAAGAGGATGAATTCTTGAAAATGGCCCGAGAGGTTATGGAGGCCGAATAATGAACAAAAACCTTACACATATTCTAACAGTCTCCCTGGAAAGTGGGAAACGATACAAGGCGTATGGTATTTATGACGGCTCTAAGCTTGCAATCACTCACTGTATACCTATCACTGGTTCCCCTTCTAAATGGAAATCCGAAGTTCTAAAAGAGATCCGGAATAAATCAGATGCCGGGTTTATTGTTTTGGTTGAAGACCGTACCGAAGTTTTTTGTGTTAGCGATGCTTCCCCGTTTTCTTTTGAAGATATGTCTGAAGGCCGGTCCATGCTTTTTCATGCCTTGGATTGGTATTTTGCCATGTTAGATATGGGGCAGATCATAGCAGATCCAGAAGTGGAGCGCTTTTTAATCAGGGGTGGGGCAGAAGGCCAGAAGATTGAAAAATTGCAGGACGAAAAAGGCCGGACTGTTTATAAAGTTGATTGGGCGGGCATCAATGGCGGGGTAAAGGCCGTTTTGATGTGTGTTGCTGGTGCCATGATGCAACCATTATCTGACAGGTTCCTTGAGGCCATGTATGGGCCGATAGATGACGATGAAGACCAGGGTTTTAATCATGAAAAAAGTTGGTTGGCTATCACCAAAGGGGTGGATGAGTCGAGATCTAAAAAATGGGACGATTATTATAACGCTTGATGTTGCGATTGGAGAAGAAAAATGGTTGGAGGCCCCTTGACTGTGGATGGAATTTTATTGGCGTTGCTTGTTGGCAGCATTGCATTTGTAGCTGGTATTTCTAAGGATATCCTATGGAGTGGTTTAAAAAAACTCTTTGTTTCGGAATCTGATAGCAATGCCTTCGCAAGAAAAACACCGCCTAAGAATATGGATAGCTGCAAAGACTGTTTATGCCTTGATCGGATTAAACAATGCGAAACTTGTGGCATCTCCATGAAAAAGGATAGCGTGGGATTCAATAAGGATATCGAGCATATAAAAGAACGGTTGGATAGAAACGACCATGAAGCGGAAGAAACGAGGGCAGCGATACGTTCAATCGATAAAAGTTTATCGAGGCTCGTCACGATTGTCGAAGAACGAACAACACAGAGTGGATTATCACCAATTCGAGGGGGCACATGATGGCAGAGTTTGAACCGTGTTTTAATAAAGTAATCATGCTTGAAGGTGGATATAACCTACACGAAGTGCCTGGTGATAGGGGCGGAATGACATACGCCGGAATCGCAAGAAATCGGTGGCAAAAATGGCCCGGATGGGGCAAAGTTGATGCTGGGGATTATGATTCTGATCTGACATCCATGGTCCGAATTTTTTACAAAGAAAATTTTTGGGACAGGCTTAAGGGTGACGACATTGATGCACAGGATGTCGCCTACCATCTATATGCTTTTTCTATCAATGCTGGCTTGAGGGTGGCTGTCAGAATTGCACAAAGAATCATAGGGGCCACTCCGGATGGTGTTTTTGGTGAAAAATCTTTCTCTTTATTGAATGGATTGATCCAGGACGAAAAGGACGAAAAGATCTTTGTTTTGATGTTCAATCTTATGAAAATCTTTCGATATAAAGACATCTGCATGAATGACCGCCGAAGGGGTAATGACCGCCTTGTCAGCAATCAAAAATTTCTTTGTGGGTGGATAAACAGGGTCCAGGGAGGGCTTAAATAATGGCTGGATTAGTTGATATCGATCTTGGTGGTGTAATTGCAGCCGGTGGGAATCTTCTTGATGATCTATTTACGTCCGATGAAGAAAAGCTTGCACTCGGTATCCAGGAAAAACAAATTGATGCCGGACTCCGAACCGGCCAGATGGAAACGAATAAGGTTGAGGCGAGCCATAAATCAATCTTTGTAGCCGGGTGGAGGCCTTTTATTGGATGGGTCGGTGGTTTTGCGTTGGGATACAAGTTTTTATTTTATCCAATGCTGGGTTGGATATGGCAAGTAGGAAAGGTATTAGACTGGATACCAAAAACATTAGAGATGCCCCCCGTTATTAATGCGACCGAGCTATATCCAATCATTATGGGCATGCTTGGGCTTGGGACCATGAGAACCATTGAGGGGATTAAGCATGTTAAAACAAACGCGCTTACTCCCCCCGTCGTTCAAAAAAAATCTGGATTTAAATGGCCCTGGAGCAAAAGTTAGACATAAACTAAAAGCCCGGTATTTCAAAAAAATTTAGCTTCCCTGGATATGGCTTAAAATCAATTATTTGCGGGTTGGCAAATACATAGCCATACGGACCGAAAAACCATGGGGATTTATGTTCGGTCACACAATCAATCATTGTTACCGATCCGATAACCCCGCCCCTGAGATCGTCGGAATTTTGAACCGCATCAATCAGATGAGGAAAATTCTTTACTATCCAATCGGCCCCTTCTTGATCCCATGACTTCCCTGCATGAATCAAAAGCGGTCCTCTATACTTTCTTTTTTGACTCCTATTCTCGATCGCCTTATGTCCTTGGATGATCATAGATGCCCAGGGTTGCCTGGCGCAAATTGCTTTCATTGATACTCCTTTTTGATTTAAAGATTAACTCTTTTTCATCTTAATATGGAAGGGTTGTTTTATGTCCACTTTCGTTAGTACAAATATTTTCGGCCATGTTTAGCCCTCTTAATACCCCAGATCACCGACCGGGGCTGTTTCCTGTTCGTTGTATCTTTTTATTATTTTTCCTCAATCACCGCCCATGTCTTTAAAGATCAAAAATAATAACCCTATGACCATGACCGAAAAAGCAATATCTTGAAGTCCACTTTTTATTGCTTCTGCAATTAATTTAGCTGATTCTATTTCCATGGTGCCTCCAGTAAAAATAATGCCGAGTTGAGCTGCGACTGATAAGGATGTCCGCTCAAACTCGTTGTTCTATGCGCCTGCGGCGGGCGATAAACTTAACTCAACTCGGCATTCAATGCGCCGCAGGCGCATTGAATAAGGTGTTATCCAGATCCGGATATCATTACAGATCCGGTGTTATCCGACTATTTCGTCTATTGTTTTTCTCCGAAAACCATCTTTGATATGTTCAATAGCTTTGCCGGGTTCAGCTGTTCTCCAATCGGGCCGATCTCGTTTTTCATTTTTCTGTTGCTTTGTGACCAGCGTATCGACAATACACTCCGCAGAATATCCAGACCGCCATGCCCCATCCAGGGCCAAGACTATGACGTCAATCCATTCCTCAAGATCGCCGGGGGCTTTTTGAATTTCTTCCAGCTCTTTTTTGATATGGTCAATAAGACCTGCGTCACGTTGACCCGGGCCGAATGTTTTTTCAGACCATCTTCTCTGGTGATTGATTATTTTTTCAAGTTCCATGGTGTTCTATCCCCTCTTTAATTTCTTTTTGATTCAACACCCGAAGACACGCCACGCAGATCGGCGCTTCATCCAGATTGTTTTTGTGGACCTGGCCACAGATGACGCAGGTTTTCATGCGATCAACTCCCGGCAAAGTGCCTTGGCTGTCAACCCCGGCACCGCATTACCAATCTGTTTAACAATCTCCCCCTTATTCCCGGCAAACTGATAATCCTGGGGGAATGATTGTGCTGCAGCAAGTTCATGGGGCTGCAGCATTCTCAACCGGATATCCAGGCCCGGAGTTTTCCTGAAAATTTCAACCAGGCTTGTGATAATGCACAAACACCGTCACCATATCCTTGGCAAGAATTTTCAAACTTACAAACGTCCGTGTGTATCTGAGTATTGGACGGCTCTTTGAGGATTTCTATAGCCTCGGTTAATGCGTCAATACTACCCTGGTGTATACCAGCAAGATAGGGCAATCCTTCACCGTGGTGCTTCTGCTCAGAGGCGACCCAACCAGCCAATAAATCTTCTAACTCTTTAATCTTACCTTTCATTTGTCCGCTCCAATGTTCAAATTAACCGGCGCAATCCTCAATAACAGCACCACAATCAGCACAAATATTGCTTCCTTCAAATAGCCTGGTTTTATGTTCACAAGCGCCCGTGTTCAATTTTTTATTATTTTCTCGCTCTTGTTCTAAAAACGCTTTCCGATTCAAATCAGAAACTATATCAAAGGGGAACATTGTGTGTCCGTCTTTTAAGATAGCGCCATTTTTATTTAGTGTGTATTTAATCATAACTTTAAATCCTTTCTATGAAAATAATGTAATGGTCACCATCGGAGCTTTTTCCGTATGGTGCACTATTTTATTGGCGGTTTTATACCGCAAGTTTTTCGTCAATTGCATCCCTGATAAACAGGTTTTTGTTTTTAACTGGGAGTGATTTAATCTGATCCTGTCTTAATCTGATAGTGACCTTTATCATGTTATTGGGTGAGGGCTTGCGCCCTGCACCCTTTCTTTTGCCGCCTCTTTTACTTTGCTCCATTAATCTCTCCAATTTAATTTTTTAAATATTGTCTGTACCATTTCCTGCACACATATTTAAAATCACCATCCGTTGCCCCAATTGTTGACCCGTGAAAACCTCCTCCATGACAGATCTGCATTCCAAGGCTACCTGATTTTCCATTTGTATCGATATATACATAATATGCCCCAGGTCGCGAAAATGTTAGTTTTTTTCCAAGTTTTTTACTGTTGATTGTTAGTTCCATTCTATTTTCTCCATTTTAAAGTGTTTGTTTTGTTTCCATGGTTACAATATAGTACCCTTTTAGATTAATGTCAAGCCTTTTATCAAATAAAAATCAAATTAAATGAAAGTATTTTGTAAGCGCCTGTTTTTGCTTGTGTTTTACCCTTCCCAAGCAGGCTTTTGCTTTTTGCCCTTTGCAGTTCAGCGGCTTGTCCGCTGCAAGCAGTTTATTGGCCTTGCTCGCCAAGAGCCAATAAGGTGTTATCCAGATCCGGATATCATTACAGATCCGGTGTTATCCGACTATTTCGTCTATTGTTTTTCTCCGAAAACCATCTTTGATATGTTCAATAGCTTTGCCGGGTTCAGCTGTTCTCCAATCGGGCCGATCTCGTTTTTCATTTTTCTGTTGCTTTGTGACCAGCGTATCGACAATACACTCCGCAGAATATCCAGACCGCCATGCCCCATCCAGGGCCAAGACTATGACGTCAATCCATTCCTCAAGATCGCCGGGGGCTTTTTGAATTTCTTCCAGCTCTTTTTTGATATGGTCAATAAGACCTGCGTCACGTTGACCCGGGCCGAATGTTTTTTCAGACCATCTTCTCTGGTGATTGATTATTTTTTCAAGTTCCATGGTGTTCTATCCCCTCTTTAATTTCTTTTTGATTCAACACCCGAAGACACGCCACGCAGATCGGCGCTTCATCCAGATTGTTTTTGTGGACCTGGCCACAGATGACGCAGGTTTTCATGCGATCAACTCCCGGCAAAGTGCCTTGGCTGTCAACCCCGGCACCGCATTACCAATCTGTTTAACAATCTCCCCCTTATTCCCGGCAAACTGATAATCCTGGGGGAATGATTGTGCTGCAGCAAGTTCATGGGGCTGCAGCATTCTCAACCGGATATCCAGGCCCGGAGTTTTCCTGAAAATTTCAACCAGGCCGAACCTGTCTTTTGTGGTGACGGTACCCAGGGGCTTGTTTATGCTCTGGGCATTGCTTTGTCCAAAGTATTTGATGATGAATGGTTCCACCAGAGCATGGCTTTGTTGGGTTATTACCGTGGGTGCTGGCTTGTCCAGGGAACGAACATACTTTTCCCCTGCTGATTTGTGATCAATGCCGACCAGAAAAGAAGGTTCAACCAACATTTCGGCCCCCGTGGTTGTGAGGGTAGACAGTGGTTTCTCAACTGATTTTACTCGGAGTTGGCCCGGGCTTCCTTGCTGCTGGGGAAGAATGAAGGGTTCACAAAGATACATATTGTTCTGAGTGGTCAGGGTGGGAAGAGGCTTGTTAACAGGTCTGGACATACTCTGTCCTTTCATGATCGAGATAAAAGGCTGACACAGGCCGTGGTGAGTTCCAGAAGTTGTAACAGTATCCATGGGCTTTTCAAGAGAGACACCCTTGCCGGTCCCAAAAAATTTCACAAGGAAATCCTCCCCACCAAACTTTTTTAATCCGTATTCGATCCGGGCCAGGGTCTTGTCAGCAAGTGGTTTTTTCCGGGTAAAAATGGATTGCCCCTTGAGTTCCCAGTCAATAATATTCTTGGCTGGCACCCAGGGTTTAATCTCTTTACCAGTATAACCGGTGTATCCTTTTTCGGCATGGGTGGCACTCGGCCAGCTGATCCGCTTGTTCCCCCGTCTGGCAATTAAGAAAAATCTTTTCCTGCAGGTGGGGTCCCCATAATCCGCAGCATTAAGGACACGGTGCTCAACCCGGTACCCGAGAGATTCCAGGGCGATTTTGAATCCTTTGAAAGTTTTTCCTTTCATTGATTTTAAGGGCTGACCGTTGGCCCCCAATGGTCCCCAGGACTGAAACTCCGGAACATTTTCAATCAGAATATTATCAATGTAGAGAGCAGCTGCCCAGTCAACTATCCGAAAAGCTGTGGCCCTGGACTGATCAGAACAGGGGACACCGCCCCGGGCATTTGAATGATGGGTGCAGTTATGAACAACAATACCATCTGCAATATACGATTCATCTCCATCGACAGATAAATTATAAACGGTAACGTCTTTATTCCCTGGAATAACACTCCTTACTCTCATCCAAGAATGAAAACTATCTTCCATATGGTCTTTACGGATTCTGGTACGATTCCAATATGCTCGATATTGAGGACGACAGTTTATTTTTCTGCCTTCTATTTTATGATTATTCCGAGGTCTTTGATAATTTAAAGAAACTCTTTCTCCTAAAGACTCGGCCAGTAATCTAATTCCAACAGTTAATTTTTTTGATACGGAGCATGATTCAACTCGACGTGCTGAGGAATGGCCATCTGCTGAGATATACCCATCGAGAAGCGACTGCCTCCATTCTTTTTTCATCCCGAAGGCCCATGGTGGTATAGTTTTTCCGTATGCCAATTTTCCAAAATTTTCTACAATCCAATTGACCAGGCCGCTATGAGCTGTTTCAAAAAGAACTGCTGTTCTTACTTCTCGTTCCCTCCATCGCAATTCCCCTTTTCCAGATCTTTTTCCAGAAGGTATTCCAAAGGAATTCAGTTTTTCAGAAAGGAATTTTGCATCATGCTTTCCACAAGCAATTGTAATTTCACTTCCAACACCAGATCTTATTCTTGCACTGCCATCACCAAGCCAACGTCCGATTATCCACCAAAATTCAGAAGTGAAAACCATACCCCTCCCACCAACAACTGGAATTTTCATGGGTTCGTATTTTACAGGAGTTGCCCAAAATAATTCTTCTCTCCTGATTGTGTCGCCGGTACAACCGAAAAGGGACTGTGATTTGATCCAAGATGGATTGTCCCATTGCCAGAAATATGACCTTTTTGAATTATCCCATTTTTTATTTCTTTTTCTGATATAAAAGGGGTGGTCAGATGTAGTCTCCAACCCATAATGCCCTTGGCCTTTAATTATCACAGTATCCTTTATTGTTTTCATTGTGCTGTTAACCGCGCGCCATCGACCTTTATGTGTTAAGACTTTCTGTCCGGGCTTTACATCTTGAATTGGGAGAATGCCTATGTCTGTCAAAATAAGAGTATCTTTTGGAAAACACTCAGGCGATGCCACCAAAAGATTAATACGGCCAGAAGGGAACAAGGTCCGGGGATTCACATTGTCCAGGTTCTCGCACAGGTGACGGACGGCCGGATGATTTCTTAGATGGGTTTCAATTGCCTTGTCCCAATGATTGATAGCTGTGAGCTCCACATTTATACCCATGGTTTCCGCTGCCTGCAGGAGGCCGGTGCTCGTCCCGCCAGCTCCACAAAATAGGTCCACTGCTGTGATTGTTTTCATATTTTCCTTATAAAATTAATTAATTGTTTTTCCCGTTACCTTAAACAAGTTTTCCCATTTATCCGCGGCCAGGCTTCCGGCCCAACAGCTTGGTTGCTTGAGTTTTTTCCCATTCTCTAAATGCGCAATTAGATCATTTATCGCTTCTAATATTTTTGGATTAAAACTATTTTCCGAACGTTCGATCATGTCAGCACAAAATGACAACCGTGTCCCTATATGCTGAGACCTTCCCTCCCATCCTGACTCTTCTCCAAATTTTTGTATAAGTGATTCAATCTCAAAATTATTATCGGTTGGCAATAGGCCCAGATCCTTAACAGTTTCAATCCATAGTCGTTCCATCCGGTTTTTTAATTTACTGGGCTTTAGGGTATCCATGCAAACCCCCGGAACAGAAATAATCAGGGCAAGTTCAGCAATATGTCTTGTTTGTTTATCTTCCAATTCCCTTTTTCCTTTTCTTTAAATTTAGTGGAACTATACAAAAAGTAATGTAAACAAGTCAAGAGATAATCAACATATAAAGAAAAAATATATATAAGGATTTGCAAAATAAAGATATTAAATGTAAAAGAATCAATACAGGAGGCATTTATATGGATAAAACTATTTCACGGTTGTCACCATACAATATCACAGACGATCTTTATCGGGCCAAGCTTTATAAAGAGATTAGAGAAGGTCAAAACGAGATTGAATGGCCGGTTTATGAAGTTCAGCCAGCCGACTCTTTACGGCCTGAATTGATTGCCTATAAAGTCTATGGTACCGCAGAAATGAAGTGGTTGGTGATGATAGCCGCATCCCTGGATGATATGCGAGAAAGGATTGAATCCGGCTCGTCATTGAGGCTTCCCCCGGCAGCATGGGTGAGAAAAAGAATCAAATACTATTCGGAATTTTAACGGTGATTTGTGGCTGACAAGTTAAAACAAAAAGACTTTAAAGAGTTTGAGAAGGCTTTCAATCAGGTCAAAAGGGCGAACAGAGAGGAGCGTGTCGATGCCGTTGGTATCCTCACGCCTGGATTATTAGATAAACACCTCCAGTCAGGCCAAGATTTAGTGCTTGCATACGGTCGCAAGGGGAAAACGGTAAAATATAGCCTTGCAGACCTGAAAAGTTTTTCCATTAAGCTTGAAAAATCAAAGAAACGTAATCAGAAAAAAATCAATGGCATCCCGTTATTGCAGTTAGAAAAAGTATCTTGGCGTGAAGACAAGGTCAGGATGCAGACACAGATTAAGAATGCAACACTTTACCGCATATTTAGAGATATTTTGCACTTCCAAGTGACGGCATCTGGGGAAAGTAAAGAAAGATATCATCAAGTAAAAGTTCGTTTAGAAGAGTGGACAGATAATATCACTGATCCTGGTCCGTGGAGAAGCAAGGCCCGGAATGCCGCCGTTGGTAGGCTATCATTTGATTGTTCTTGCGGTCGTCATCAATATTGGTTCCGTTACCTTGCCACCATTGGCAACTTTGCGCTTACACCGAAAGAACATGGGTTTCCGAAAATCAGAAACCCAAAACTCCGCGGGTGTTGTTGCAAGCATGTATTAAAAGTTTTGCAACAGCTTAAATCACCGTCTGTGCATAACCTGCTTGCAAAAGAGATGGAACGGCAAGCTGAGTCATCTGGCTATTTAGATCAAAAGAGTTCTAAATTTTTAAATGCGAAAGAACTCACAAGGGCAAGAAGGGCAAAGGGGAGCGGAAAAGACACGGCAGCGGTAAAGCGAGCTTACGAAGAATTCAAAAAGGCAAAAACATCTTTTTCAAGAAAAATGAAGGAGAAAAGCGTGGAAGAACAACTCAAAACATATAAGGCAAAAAACTCAGCCAGAAAACAAGAAAACAAGAACCTGAAAAAACGGTTGAAGGATCAGAAAGAACAGGCCAACGCTGATAAACTTCTTTTCGGATTAAGAACGGCTTTAGATATGGGCGAAGATATGGGTATGAAAAGAGAGCAGATAATTGAACGATTCGCCATTAAGAATGACATGAAGCCTATTGAAGTTGATGCCATTATAAAGGAGGCAAAGCTATGAGCAACCGAGATTACAGCGAACAATCAACAATTTTGTCCGCAGACTTTTTGACCATGCTGAACTACCACCCGGAATCTTTTGCCTGTCTCTTTTTTAAATCGGAACTTTCCACCGCAGAAGTTGTGGCCCCTGATGGTGTCACTGATGGCGTTGCTGATGTAGTGGGCAGCATTGAAGGCAGCGAACGGAAAATTGAATATTCTGATCCCGTGG
>Ga0208900_1001015_pt1 | contig 16029 bp, 11 predicted proteins | sample AntAceMetag02UKK_FD_184763 | JGI IMG/M metagenome (GOLD analysis project Ga0208900, IMG submission 184763) | Saline lake microbial communities from Ace Lake, Antarctica - Antarctic Ace Lake Metagenome 02UKK (SPAdes) (version 2) | ecosystem: Environmental > Aquatic > Non-marine Saline and... | reverse complement strand
TCATTTACCCTTTGTTCCAATTCTTCTGAATGTTTTGAAACTTCATTGTGCAACAAGGCATTATTTATATTTAGGGAAATTGCATTTACCAGGGTTTCCAAAAAACCTGACTGAACCTGAAAATCGCGCGGTTTGTATGATGCCAGGCCGACCACTCCAATTGATTCTTCCCCTTTTTTTAAGGGCAGGGCGGCAAATGATCGAAATCCTGCTTGTTTACATTCATTCCATGTACAGCGCAAATCGGTATTAATATCTTTCGAATATATTGTTTGGTTTTGCAATACTGCCAGCCCGCACAAACATTCGCCAACTTTGTGTTCGGGCACCTCGCCCAAGCTTTCCATGGCTTTTTTTGGGGCAACTTCTTTTAAAATCAGCTTGTTGTTTTCGCGGATAAAGAAAAAAACCGAGTCGGGTTTTACGGTGTCCATTATACCTTTAACAGCGGTGGGTATTAATTCATCCAACGAAAGTGTCCCGCTGATTTCGCGGCTCAAAAGTTCCAACATTTTAAGTTCGCCTGTATATCTTAAAATCTCAGCTTCGTTTTGTTTACGTTCCGTAATATTATAAAAAGAAAATATTATCCTATCTAAGGAATTTATAGATTGCTTTGGTATCGCCAAACTAAATCCAAGGTATAATTTTTTATCTAATTGGTTAACTACAGGTATTTCACTAATAAATCTATCCTTTCCTTGCGCCAATGCGATTAACTCCTCGCGAAACACAACTAAGGACTCTTCTGTAAAATATGAAGGGATCGATTTTATAAGGGTTTCTTTGTCTTTAGCACCCATCAATTCTATACTTGACTGGTTAGCATCAACAACCTTAATTAATCCGGCCATTCTAACAACTTCTTCAGGATGCTGTTCATAATATTTTCTAAAATCTTTTACGCCATTTTTATTCAGCGTATCAAATTCTGCTTTTATATCAGAGAAATCCTCAAGCCAGATTGAAGTTGCTGATGATTCAAAAAGTGTCCTGTATTTATCCTCGTTTTCCCTGATTATGACTTCGGTCTGTTTGCGTTCAGTAATATCAGACACAACATGCACTGCCCCGGTTAATTCATTTTTTGAATTAAAAATTGGATCAACATTAACTTCTAACCAACGTTCTTTTTCTTTAAAAATCATTGATTCAGGCTGATGGCTTTCTTTCATCCGATGCAATGGGCAACCATTAAAAAAATCTTTGGTCCTATGTACTAACTCAAAACATTTTTTTTCTTTAATATCTTCTTCATTTATATTAAATAAAGACAAAGTGGCTGCATTGTATTGGCTGATTTTCCCATCCATATCAATAATGCTTACCGAGTCAGTCATTGCATTAAAGGTGGTCTGCCATTTTGCAGCCTGGTTTTTGATTACTTCTTCATCCTGCCTACGCTGGGTGATATCCTCATGGATTAAAACTATTTTGTCGATATTTTCGGCATTGTCTTTTACCGGATAAATGCGGGCTTGAACCCACATCTTTTTTCCTGTTCCCAAAGATTTCACGGTATCATATTCAGCAACAGGGAGCGAAGCGGCTTCACCCGAAAAAGCACCCTGGATATAGGACATGATCCCAAGAGACTCCAGTTGTTGATCTTCAAGTATGTTGTAGCCCTTTAAATCGTCAAGGGTTATTCCCCATAAATTCTCGTAGGCGCGGTTTACTTGTACCGTCATACCATCGGGTGTGAACATCTGCGTGCTTAATGGTGATTGCTCTACAATAGACCTAAAACGCTCTTCGCTTTCTTTTAGCTTATCGTCAGCTCGTTTGCGCTCAGTAACATCACGGTAATTAACCACAATCCCTTTTATCTTAGGATGCTTAAGTAAATTGGTACCTGTCCCTTCTATGTATATCCATGTTCCATCCTTATGAAGAAACCTGAAATTAACTTGTTCGGCCCCATTTGATCTTTTCAGTAAATTGATAAATTGCATGGATACACGCTCCCTGTCATCAGGATGAACCAATCCGAAAATATTTTCACCTATCAATTTATCGGTTTTGTATCCCAGCACTTTTTCATGCGACGGACTTTCGTATGTAACAATCCCCTTATCGTTTAATATAGAAATTACATCACTACTATTTTCAATCAATATCCTGAAATACTCTTCGCTTTCCTTTAATGCTTTTTCAGTCTGTTTAAGCTCAGAGGTATCTCTCCATGACGACATGGAATAGATCACCTTCCCAGATTTATCTCTAACTCCATACGCATTTAAGCTTACCTCTATTTTGCTGCCGTCTTTTCTTTTAAGAATTAATTCCTTGTTCTTTACTTCACCAGTTTCAACAAATTGATCGAAAGCTTTCCTCACATCTGCCATACAATCATCATGATACATTTTGAATATGGGAGAGCCCACTACTTCTTCCCTGGAATAACCGGTTTCTTTTAGAAGTGTATCGTTGCATAATAAAATAGAAGCATCATCGGGAGAAACCGAAACATACATGTCGGGAGAATTGTTATATAATAATCGAAATCGCTCCTCACTTTTTTCCAGGGCTGTATTTAACTCGGCCTGCTCCAATTTTTGTGAGGTCATTTCAGTTATTAACTGAATTATATTCAGCAAAAAATCCATCGCTGTTATTACTTTCTCTTCCGAAACAACAGGAACTTCATCGAGTGCATCAAGGTATTTTGTAGTATCAAATTTGTATTCTTCGGCTTGTTGAATAAAAAAATTGCGGTCGGGTTTCTCGAAAAAAAATTGTCCTGTAAATAGGTTGGCAATATGTTCCCTATTAATTACAATAGGGACAGCGACATCTACCAGGCCGTTTAAACAATTGTGAAAGCAATATTTTTCACCATTGTCTAATTTTCCTGTTATTTCGATGTCACTAATTTTACATTTTTTAGATGTTTCAGGATGAACACGATGAAACTCGGTACAAATTTGCCTCCATCCCGATTTAGATAAAACATTCCCTTCCAGATCGAATATAGCTATTGCAAAACCAGTTGTTTTATTAAAACCTTCCAGTAAAATAGTTACTTTTTCAAAATCGATTAAATCAATGAGTATATTTTTCATATTCCCTTTTCCTTTTTTACCGATGAAAAGAACGCCTTATTTATTGGCCATTATCAATTTGCATTTGCTGAACTTTTTTAAATTAGTAGTTCAAATAAAAATTCTTCTGGAAACCTTTCATATCCATAAGGGGCGCAGGTATAAATTCAAAAACTCATTATTAATAAATAATAATATGTACCAAATATAAGGTAAAAATGAAAGCAGGGTACTAAAACTTTGTTATTTGCTTCCATTCATTGGGTGGAGTTGGGATAGTAGGCTCTTACGAAGACCACTATTGCTAACATGTTAACGATGTTTTTAAACTATTAAAAAGAATATCGAATATCCAATAATGAACATCGAATATTGAAGTTTTCCTATTTCTAGATTCAATATTCAGTGTTCGATATTCAAGATTCAAAAAAAATGGTTTATAAATTAGTGAATGGTTAAACATCTAATAACTGTTGAAAATCATTCCCACAAAGTGGCCTTAATTTTCTACATAGTGGTGCAATGCACAAATTTGCACATCAGCAAATTTTCAAATTGATGTAGTGTCTTATCAATAGGATTGTAGTTTTTTTTTGGCAAGAAATTTCAAATGACAAAAAACAAATAACAAATAAATCCCAAACTTCAAATTTTTAAATTCCAAACTTTTTAGAATTTGAGATTTATCCCGCACGTGCGGGATTGGAATTTATTTGAGTTTTGTGCTTTTGCCAGAGGCATCACAATGTGAGAGTTTTGAATTTTGGAAACAGATGATAACCTGTTTGGTTCTGTCCTGCCCGCCGTACTACTTTGGCAGGCGGGGCTCGTCCAGCTTAGGTATTGAGTATAGGGGAGTAAGGGTGTCTAGGAGTAATAATGTGTATAGGTGAAATAAGAAAAAAGGGTGTTAGGCTCTTAAAATGCCACTATTGCTGATATGCTAAAGATATTTTAAATTACCAGATATTAATGTTGAAACTAAAATGCAGAATATCCGATGGAAGGAATGCCCGCCTTGCCGTCGGGGCAGGCAAGCTCCGAGGCACGAGGAGATGGCGCCCCTGGCTTTAAAGATTTTAGCAATCCAGGGTTTCCATCCCTTCCCTCTGGTCAGGGCTTTAAACCCTTATCGACCATTCTGGCTGAGAACTGCCAACTGAAGACTGCGAACTGCCCGCTAAATCGTAATCCCCATCTTCTTCATCAAAAATGTAGCATTGAGGTTTCTGGAAATGCCTTCTTTCAGTTTGTAATCAAATTCGAGTTCATCATTAATAATCTCCACCTCGAAGCGCATGTTGCGGATATTACCGGGGTATTCTTTTATCAGGTCGCCAAGGGCAAGGTCATGGGTGGCAATAAGGCCGGAGGAACCAAACCTGATCAATTGTTTCAACAAGGCCTTAGAGCCGGATTGTTTGTCTTTGGAATTGGTACCCTTTAATATTTCATCCAAAATAATAAACAAGCGATTGCCCTTTTCCAGTTCATCAATAATGGCCTTGAGTCGTTTGAGTTCAGCATAGAAATAGGATTCGTTTTGCAGCAGGTTGTCTTTGGTGCGGATACTCGTAAAAATTGATGCCGGACTAAAATTAAATTTTGTTGCACACACTGGCGCTCCTACCATGGCCAGCACAAAATTAACAGCAACTGTACGAAGATAGGTGCTTTTGCCAGCCATATTTGCACCGGTAATAATCACAAACTGGTCCCATGAAGTAAAACTTATCGGGTTATTTACCCTTACTTCAGAATTAATTAATGGATGTCCACAATCTTTGGCTTCAAGGTCGAAGGCATTCCCATGTGGCTCGGGCAATATAAAACCAGAATGGTTATAAGCAAAACACCCCAGGCTGTTGAGTGCATCAATTTCGCTGAGCACATCAAACCACTCAGGGACATGATCGCGGTTGGCTTCGCGCCATTGCTCAAGGCGTCTTGTTTGATAAATATCCCAAAGGATAAAATAATTCAGGAACAGCCAGCCAAAAATATTCAGCCTTGCATCGAGGGCATTTACAATTTTTGAAAGCTTTCGGATAGAATCACTGGCATCATGCGCTATTTTAAGCTTGTTCTGTTGGTCAATCAATCCTGAAGATTCGAAATCTTCTTTTTCTATCAATCCAATCAATTTACTGTATTTGTGCAGCAATTCAGATTTTCGGCTCACCAATTCGTGTTTGACCTGAATCTTCTTTACCTGACTAAATGCAATCCCAAGTGGGATCAAAAGATAGATAGTAAAAAGCTGAAAATTGATATAGCCCATGATAAGCATTACCAACATAAAAGTTGAAATAATGGGCATGGCATAAATCAGAAAAGTAAAAATCCCTTTTTGATAATCAGTAGGCATAAGCAGCCAATCCAAAATCCCCTGTTTGTCATCTTTGCTTTCGCTCATCCACATACCCACCGACTGAAAATTCTGTCGCCAGCCAATTTTTCCACTGAGATCTTCTACAGCCTTTTGCCTGGTTTTAATTACTTCGATATCTTTTTCAGGATTCAAAAACCATGCAGCAAGCTTTGATTTACCAATGATTGTTGACGTACGGTTGAGGTATTGAAAGATGGAGCCATTCCCAAAAATATCGAGGTCACCGGCAAAATGATGGTCATCATCATGGAATTCCTTACCGCTATTAAACTGATCATATTTTCCATCCAGCGCATCCAGTTCATTTTTATTGATATTTTGTAGGCGTTTCAATTCATCCCTGTATTTGTGGGCTTTTACGTGCCACACAACCGAACCAATGAAGGCCGGGAAAAAAACTGCCACAACAATAAATACATACATTGCCGAATATCCGGCAGCAAGATAAATCAAGATAACTCCCAATAAAAAAGTAGCGACCCTTAGGATGGAAATATTGCGGATCTTTTTATTGGCCTTTTCACATTCCAGGCTAAAATGTTCAAATCGTGCCTGGTAGGATTGTTTAATTGGAAGTTGGTTATTATTCAATGGAATATCGTATTTGTTTAGATGGATGGCAAAAATAGTAAATACCCATTATTAGCTTGTCGTAAATCCAACACAATTACATACCAAAAACTTTGTGCTTTAAAACTTTGATTACGTAACAATCTTATTGACCATAAAAAGTTTAAATTTGTATTCTTTAAAAATTAAACGGTAATAATACCATGGAAACTATTTTAATACAACTCACGTCACCAAAAATTTTAAAGCTATTAAAAGAGTTGGAAGAACTAAATTTATTGCAAGTAATCAGCAATGAAAAATCTGAAGATACATTATTATCAGAAAAATATGCCGGAAAGCTTTCATTGGACATTGCCGAAAAATTGCAAAACCACATTCAAACAAGCAGAAACGAATGGAGCAACAATATTTAATTGACAGCAATGTGGAAATCGATTATCTGTCAGGTAAGCTTCCTGAAAATGGAAAACATTTATTGAATCACCTTATCAATATTGTTCCAAACCTTTCAGTAATCACAAAGATAGAGGTCCTTGGTTTTAAAACCAACACTGAGACTACAATGCTCCTTGGTAATTTCTTTAAGGATTCAAATGTTATCAGCCTCTCAGATGAAATCACAGATAAAACTATTGAAATTAGAAAGCAATACAAAATCAAAACTCCGGATGCCATAATTGCTGCAACAGCAATTTCCAACAATTTTACTTTAGTAACCCGAAACACAAAAGATTTTGATACGATAAAAGGATTGAGGGTTGTAAACCCTTATCTGATTTAAGCCCCTTCTTAGCAACACAATATACGTAAATCCGTGAATTCTTTGGCATTTTATCTACTACAGAAGCTTGAGCTCTCAAATTAAAATTTCTTTTCTCCAATAACCACCCTCAAAACCCTGGGCAAAATCGAAAACTCGTATGGCCCCTGCCCTAGCCCTTCACCATCCACTTCGAGTTGGAAGTTTGGGATATTGGAACTAACACTGACCTTTTCTCCCCTTGCAGTAAAAATTTTGGGATGATTGATGAATGAACCATCATACAAATTCTTCAGTTGCATGGCAATGGTAAAAAAACCAATTTTTTTAATCACAGTGAGATCGAACAATCCATCATCCGGGATGGCCAAAGGCGACTGTTTCATTCCACCTCCATTGTACCTGCAAATTCCCACAGTCAGGCTAAAAGTATTTAAATCCCAGGCTTCATCGTCAACTTCAATATGAACCTGACCCGGTTTAAATTCAAGTAAACTGGTCAACAGATTGATAAAATATGAAATGGCTCCCGATTGGCCTTCCTTCTTTTTCCTGTTGGTTTTTTTAGCTACCAGGGCGTCAAAACCCATGCCTGCAATATTTACAAAGTATCTTTGCTTTCTTCTATTTTCTACCTGATACTCAGCCAAACCAACATCCTGAATAAAGATTTTACCATCCTTTATAATTTCAATGGCATGTTTGTAATCTGCCGGAATACCATACATCCTTCCCCAATCATTGCCGGTTCCAACAGGAATTGCAGCCAGGGTGAATTCATCTGGTTTTATATCACGTTGAGAAAAAAAACCATTTGCCACTTCGTTAAAAGTTCCATCGCCACCAACGACAATAAATCTACGTCCGCCAGATTCAATGGTCTTAACAACCAATTCGATGGCATGAAGAGGCCCGGTTGTGAAAGCATACTCAAAATCAAATCCGGCTTCATTGAGCAACTTTTTAATCAGGGGCCAGTCGCGTTTAATTTTTCCGCTTCCTGCATTAGGATTAACAATAACGAACCATTTATTTTTCATGGATGAAGTATAATGATGATTATCTGTTTCTACTTGGTCATTAAACTGCGCTGAAACTTGTGATCCAAACTGATAAAAAAGAAGCCTCAACGCGAAATGATAATTAAAATAGATTTCTGCTATTAATTCAAATTCTTAATAATTACTATTCCTTAATATCGGGTTGCGAATAAAGAATCTTCCAGGTTTTTGCTAATAAGGCTTCCTTGTTATAAAAATTTACAATGTTCCTAAACGAGAAACCTGGAAGGTCTATTTCCACATTTCCATACTTAACAATTAATCAATTCCCGGGCTTTGGACGTTCGAACAATGGCTCCGCTTCCTTACGGGCAAAAAGGAAAAAGCTTGTCAGAAATGCATAAAAAGTAACACCAGCCTGCGATTCGAGGGTATCTTCGGTAAGCATCGAAAGCAGGAGCACGATCATAAATACTGCAAAAAAATAATCGCGGTACATTCCGGTGAAATATCCCGGGGCCAATAAAACAAACAGGAAGGCGATAAAGCCAAAAAAACCAAGGGCCACAAAAACAGACAGGTATTGATTGTGGGACCGCCACCTCACATTTTGGCTGAGCGAAGATTTCATCTCATCATATTCAACTTTAAAGGCATCCCCAATATCGCCGGTTCCGGTGCCAAACCAAAAATACTTTCCGATAATCCGAACCGAAGCATGCCAGAATTCGATACGCTGAGTTACTGAATGTCCTGATAAATGACCCTGTTTAAAATATACCTGGAACTCCCAGAAAATTGTTTTTATCCTGGTCCTCACACTCGATTCGGCCATTTGATCAATGTTGGCAATTCCTCTTTCCACGGCCCTTACCTCATTGTCGTTTAGCTGCTGCACGCCATTAAAATCCTTGCGCAAGCCTTTGGTTGTAAGAAAACGATACAAGGTATAACGCAACACCTGGCCCAGGCTATCGTGCCCATCAAAATCATAGCTACTTCTCTCATTCCAGGCTTCCCTAAGCTCTTCGTTCTGGATGTAAATACCCACATAATATCCATTCTCGACAATAAGGTTTGTAGTATCGTGGTAATACACATTGCCCCTGGAACTTGTTTTATCCAAAAGCGAAATATTCAACTCTTCTTTTGGCAATGTCTCGAGGTAGATGCCCCGCACGTAAAAGAAAAGTGCAAGCGGAACGCCAATCAGTACAACCATCAGCGCAAGCCTGGCTTTCAGGTTATTTAACCTGAATATCCACAGGATCATCAATATCGTTGAAACAACAAATACAATTATTAAACCCGTCATTGCTTCAAGAATTACCAAGAATACTATCAACCAAATCACTGCAATCAGCAACAAGGCTTTGATGTAGTAGTTATACGAACTTTTAGCAACAAGAAAAACCCCGGCAAAAATGGCTATGCAAATATTAAGGCTAAAGCGGATATGGGATATGAAAATTGAGGCCTTGCGGATTTCGACAAGGTCCTTGGTTACCAGCTCACGAATACTAAACAGTGACCCAATGATATTGGCGGCGATATATATTATCATCAAGAAATGAAACTGTTTCCGGTTCAATTTTGGTGAGGTTGACAATATGATTGGCAATGCCAGTATCGGGACTTTGGTCCGGAGATCTTTAACTGCGTAGTCAAAATCAGTCGTCCATAGCAAACCAATCACATGAAGTAAAAACAAGGAAACTACAGTTACGGCAGCCTTGTTCCTAAAAAAAGCTTTGAATTTTTTCAGGATTTCGGGATCGGCGAGCCACCACATGGCAAAGCCCATCTGTGCCATACTCATCATATACTTGGAGAGGGGCAGCGCCACAAGCATAAAAAGGAGGCCGAAGAAATAAAGATTTTTCCAGAATTTTGTTTTCGTCCAAATCATTCAATCAAAATTATAAGCCGGTAAAAGTAAAACCTTTTGATAAATGAAGGGAGAATGTTTTCGATGTAGTACTTCAAAATGAATGATCAATACTATTATGATCCCGCCTGTGCGGGATATTGCATGGATGAGTATGTGAATGATTTTTATGCATAGGACCCATCCCACACTTCGACCGTGTTTGTTATCTTTGAAAAATTATTTTTTTAAGAAAAACTGATGAACATCGAAAAAATATCCTTTCATACGGCTACTTTTCCCGAAGATGCCAAATTTTCAATATTGATCCCCAGTTGGAACAACCTTCCGTTTTTGAAGATGTGCATCGAAAGCATAAGGAAAAACAGCCGCTTCAAACATCAAATTATTGTCCATCTGAATGGAGGTAGTGATGGTTCGCTTGAGTGGGTGAAAGAAAATGGTTTCTCGTACAGCCTTTCTGCCGAAAATGTGGGGGTCTGCTATGCTTTTAATGCAGCGGCATCGCTGGCACAATCGGATTACCTACTTTTAATTGATGATGATAATTATGTATTGCCCGATTGGGATTATTACTTGTGGGAAGAAATTCAAAATATTGGCCACCATTATTTTTCTGTTTCCGGAACTAAGATTGAACCCAGGAAAACTTTTAATCCCTGTGTAATTGCCCCACAGGATTTTGGTTCCTCACCCGAAGACTTTAGGGAAACCGAACTCCTTAAAAATTACAAGTCATTTGAATGGGGCGATTGGAATGGAAGCAGTTGGTATCCGCTGGTGGTACACAAAAAAATATGGAATTTGGTTGGAGGGCTGAGCACGGAATTTACACCAGGCATGTATTCGGATCCGGATTTTATGATGAAATTGTGGACGGTGGGGGTAAGATATTTTAAAGGTGTTTCGGAAAGCCGGAGTTATCATTTTATTTCTAAAAGCGTGCGCCGGATAAAAAAGAACAATGGCCGCGGGCAGTTCCTCAAAAAATGGGGCATCAGCAATTCTACTTTCAGGGAGTATTATTTGAGGATGGGAACGCCTTTTAAAGGTGAGCTTCCGGAACCCGAACAAAGCAGCAAGTTTAAACTTCGGCTTTTACGTGATAGAATAAAGCTTCTCTTTTCTGCCTGATTCAGGAGTGGAAGAAGGTATTGGGTATAAGGTATGGGGAGGGAAAGGTTTATAGGGGGAATAGGGTATATAGGGGAATGCTTGATGTTTGATTAGACAGTAGAAGATAAACAATTCAACAATTCAACAATTTAACCATTTTATCATTCTATCATTCTCGCATTCTCGCATTCAATCATTTAAGCATTGCATCATTTCCCTTTCCTCATCTGCCATGCTTTAATGTATTTCAAAAAAGTTTCGTTGGCCGTGATTTGGCAAATAATAAAGCCATAAAATCCATCCAAAAATCCAAGGTTCAAAACATAGTTACGAATAAACTTTGCGATGGGATTCAAAATTATTTTAAAAAAATAAATTGTCTTGCCTTTTGAAACTAATTCGTTGGCGGCTATAGAACTGAATTTATTAGCCTGGAGGATATGCTCGTCAATGCTATAATAGGTATAGTGTAAAATATCACCTTTAAGTTTACCAATCGAACTTTTCGGTTCCATTTCATACCTATCGTGTGGATCCATCCCGGCCCACTGACCTTTAACAGAATTGTAAAGCCGTAGTTTAGTATCGGGATACCAGCCACTGTGCCTAATCCATTTTCCACAATAATTAGATAGGCGGTTCATCCGGTATGCATAAGCATCCCAGTTGTCTTTAATTTTCAATATCTCCGCTTTAAGTTTCTCCGACAGGGCTTCATCGGCATCCAGCGAAAGCTGGTGGGTGTAATTAGCCTGGCTGATGGCAAAGTTCTTTTGTTTGATATGACCTTCAAAGGTGTGCTCGATAAACTTCACACCATAGCTTTCGCAGATTTCCCTGGTCTTATCTGTCGAAAAAGAATCCACCACCACAATCTCATCGGCAATATCCTTTACCGATTCCAGGCAGCGGCCAATATTCCGCTCCTCGTTAAAAGTAATGATGACGACTGATAGTTTGGGCATAGGTTGAAAAATGAAAATTCTAAGTGCAAAGTAAATAAATAAAAAGGAAAGGGGAGGAGGGGAAAAGGTATAGGGTATTGGGTATAGGTGTTGACGATTTTCGAATAACGATTAACTGTTCACTTTAAAGAGGGGAATAGGGTTTATAAGGGAAATAGGGGGAATAGGCATAGTGTCTAATTTTTGAAATTGTAGCTTTTTTTGGCAGGACTTATTAAATCCAAAAATCTCGCAAAGCGATGCCTATGGCAAAATATCTAAATCCAAAACAAATTCAAATATTCAAAATTCAAAAAATGGAACAGTTGTATATAGGTTTTTTGATTAGGCAGTTTTGAATTTTTACAATTTGGATTTTGATATTTATTTGAAATTTGTGCTTTTGCCAGAGGCATCACAATGTGAGGATTTTGTGCTTTTGGATAAAAGAACTCCTTGTTTTGTTCTGGCTCGTCCAGCTTAGGGTATTGGGTATAGGTGTTGGCGACTTTCGGATAACGATTAACTGTTCACTTTAAAGAGGGGAATAGGGTTTATAAGGGAAATAGGGGAACGAAGGTATTGGGTATAGGGTATTGGGTATAGGTGTTGACGATTTTCGTAAAACGAATTAACCATTTTCAATTAGCGATAGTCAATTACAGATTTATTCCATTATTTTATTAATTTTGTAATGAAAGATGAAAAACTGAAATTATGGCCACACATACAATTATTATTAACGATACCACCAATAAAACAAAGCATTTGCTTGGGTTAATCAAAGAAATTGCAAAGGGTGAAAAAAACATCAAAGTTGATCCTGCAAAAAACCCCAATCAAGAAACCATGGATGCGATAGAGGATGTGGAAAATGGAATTGTGTTCAGGGCAAAGGATACAAAAGATCTTTTTATGCAGCTTAATGGATGAATTATACCCCAGATTATACCGGTGCTTTTAAGAAAGACTATAAAAGAATAGTCAAAAGACAATACGATATAAAATTACTCGAGCAAGCTGTAGATATTTTGCTAAATGAAGGTTCTTTACCATTCGGTTATAAGCCACATCCCCTATCAGGAAAGTTCAAAGGTTATATGGAATGTCATATTTTGCCTGATTGGCTTTTGATTTGGCAAGCGAACCATACAGAAAAAATTATAACATTAGTCCGTACCGGTACACACTCTGATTTGTTTTAGAAGCCATTACAAATATTCCCAACCCCACCATTCTTTATTAACCCCAGCCTCTGTTAGTAGGAACAATCCCAACCATTAAACTCTAAAATTAAACAGATTGATTAACTTTGCACAAAACAGCCGATGCAGGTATTATCCTTGCCGGGCTTGCTCGTTATCCACTATTTTATTTGATATTGACGATCATGATGTTGAAAAAATACTACCACGAAATTATACTGTGCCTGCTCATCCTTGCATTTGTTATTTTTAAGATACCGCACCTGGGCCTGCCGTTTTTGGGTGATGAAGGATTTGCTTTCGGGCCTGCCGTGCATAAGATGTACGACGAAGGATTGGGATTATTGCCCTCCTCCCTCGACCCGGAGTTTTCCTACGGACACCCCTTACTTTTTCATTTTTCGGCAGCTGGCTGGATGAAGATATTTGGCGATTCACAAACCGGGGCAAAAAGTTACGCGCTATTCTTGGCGGTTTTACTGTTGTTTAGTTTATTTTATATCCTCAAAAAACTATTTAACAAGGATGCGGCTTTGCTGGCCGTGGTGCTGCTGATGTTGCAACCGGTTTTTATAACACAATCCAGCTTTTTATTGCTCGAAATTATGGTGACCCTGCTGGGATTATGGACCATATTTTTTTGGTTCGAACGAAAGTTTTGGCAATACATGCTTTTTTCAACTTTGCTTGTGATGACAAAAGAATCAGGGCTTTTCCTTGTTTTCGCACTTTGTGTTTGGCAGCTCATCGACTTCGTAATTGTGAGATCTGATAGATTCAGCTTCCGGCTGTTTTTCCAGCGATACCTGATTCTTTTAGTACCAGCAATTGTTTTTGGCATCTATCTCGTTATTCAATATTTTACCTATGGCTGGTTTATTTATCCCCTCCGCTTGCATGACCTTAACCTTACTGCCGATGTGTTGAAACACAATAGTTGGTGGACACGCCAAATCATCTTTTTCCTGCATGGCCGTTCCTATATTACTTTAGCACTGCTGGTAGCCACGCTTGTTTATTACTTCATTCCCGGCACGCGCCTCACCAGCAGGCAATGGAACGTGCTTTGGTTTTTGCTGATTTTCATCTTCATTTATCAATACATTAGTATTTTCAATTTTATTTCTAACCGCTACTTTTTGATTGCAAATGCAGCACTAATTATGATTACTGCCGTGGTGATGGTGCAAACTTTTGAAAAATACAAATGGCTATTGTATCCTTTGAGTGCGCTGCTTATCTTCTCTCAGGCATGGTGGGCCAACGAGCGAAGCTATCCGGGCGACGATTGTCTTGGGGGCATTGATATTACAAGTGTTCACCAGCAAACCGTGCAATATCTCGAAGATGAAAATCTTCATAATGAGCGGATTTTTACACATTTCCTGATGCGCATCAACCTCACCTTTCCATCTGTGGGTTACCTTTCGGATGAGCATACATTTTCTGATCTTAAAATGGAATTTGATGACAATGTAAAATATGTGGTGGCATCAAGCACAGAGCTGCACGAAACCGACAGCGTGAGGCAATTGCCACAACTCAGGCTGCTACAACGTTACGAACAATACAATGCATGGTCGGAGGTGTATATCAACGAGAATTATAGGGAATGATTGCAAATATTTAGGTGTTGTGTGGTATGCTAAAGAAAAAAAACATTGAAATATTCTTTTGAAAATTAACAATATTTCGTTACCTTTGAATGCTTCAAATTCAAGTTAAATGATTGATATAATTATAGATAGATTAACAAACTCAATACGTAACACAATTAGTGGAGATCAGTTCAACACTGAAATCATTCAAGCCTTTATTGACGAAAAAGGGATTACAAAAAAGGATTGGGCTTTTGACTGGAAAAAAGAAATCCATGATGTAGATAAAGAGGTCTACAAATTAGTAATTGTAAATAACAAAATGAAGGCTACAAAAGAAAATAACAGTATTGACATTGAAGTTGTAAATCGTCCAATGACAATAGAAGAAAAACAATCTTTTAGTGAATTCTTAAAAACAAGAAAGAAAAAGAAAGTAAGAAAGTTTACTAGAAAGCACGACCACACAAAAGCAAATCATGGGCCACAGCCAGTTAGTGTTCATTTGGAAAAATGATTAGAAACGGAAACATCCGTAACACTAAAACCCTTCAGCAAGTAAGCGGCTGCGAGCCATATTTACGGACCAGTTGATAAACTTATGAAAATTCAATTCTTTTTTAAAATAAAAGTCATTTGTTGTCATTGATTGTCATTGATTGTCATTCATGGTCATTTGTGGTCATTGGTGGTCATTGATGGCAATTAAAAGTAAATAACAACAAATGACAGCGTAGCTAAATGACAATAAATATCGGCGAAGCCTAATGACAGCGTAGCTAAATGACAATAAATGACAGCGTAGCAAATGACCAATAATAGTTATGGAAACGAAACAGAAAAACATAGCCTTCCTCAAATCGGCACTAAGTCTCGACAATCCTTTTATGCCATCCGATCAATTTCTGAAATGGATGAAGGAGAAAAACAAACAGGTACACGTCAACATTCGGCAAATACCTTTTGAGAAATTAAGAAACTGGCATATAGACCAAACGACCGGAAACCTGGTGCATGACTCGGGTAAGTTTTTTTCTATCGAAGGCATCCGCATAAAAACCAATTGGGGCAAAATACCCAAGTGGGAACAACCTATCATCAACCAGCCCGAAGTAGGTTTCCTCGGTATTATCACCAAAAAGTTTAAGGGTATTCTCTATTTCCTAATGCAGGCCAAAATTGAACCGGGCAACCTCAATGTAGTACAACTGTCGCCCACACTGCAGGCTACCCGGAGCAATTACACCCAGGTGCATAAAGGCAAAAAACCCTTGTACCTCGAGTATTTTAATGGTCAGAAGCAAGTGAAAATATTGCTCGACCAGTTGCAATCCGAACAAGGCGCACGTTTCCTGAAAAAGAGAAACCGCAACATGATTGTTAAAATTGGTGCGCAAGAAAATATTGAGGTGCTCGATAATTTCTGCTGGCTTACACTTGGGCAGATCAAGGCATTTTTGCAGTACGACAATCTGGTGAATATGGACACCCGGACTGTAATATCTGGA
>Ga0208900_1001012_pt1 | contig 16079 bp, 10 predicted proteins | sample AntAceMetag02UKK_FD_184763 | JGI IMG/M metagenome (GOLD analysis project Ga0208900, IMG submission 184763) | Saline lake microbial communities from Ace Lake, Antarctica - Antarctic Ace Lake Metagenome 02UKK (SPAdes) (version 2) | ecosystem: Environmental > Aquatic > Non-marine Saline and... | reverse complement strand
CACTTAAAAACCGACAACACCCCATTATTTGATTTCAGCCTGGAAGTTATAAAAGAACAAAACCTGCCCTTATTTTTTCACAGTTTCGATGTAGATAAAAACCCCGGCAGCGACGATGTTGTTTCCATTCGCACCCACTACGAAATGCTTTTCCGCGAACAGGGAGAAAAAATCAAGTATTGCAGGTTTGGGTTGTTTGGGGGGGTAAGGACCTAAAGTATAATAGTGTTTAAACCAAACCCAAAGAGGGTATTTTTGATGCACTGAACATGAGGAAAGAGGTATTGGGTATATGGTATAGGGACGAGTTCCGGAGTTTAACGCTACCGAAGATAATCTTGCCGCCAAAGCACGAAGCCACAAAATTTCACTAAAATTTTTTCTTTTGTCCCCCTTCATGTTTTGGTGTTTTCGTTTGGAAAGGGATGCCCGCCTTGCCGTCGAGGCAGGCAAGCCCTGAGGTACGATGGGATGGCAGCCCTGGTTTTAGTAGCGTTTCCTCTAATCAGGGTTTCCATCCTTCTCCCTTCGGTCGGGGATTTAAACCCTTAACTTTAGGCACTTCAAGTACTTTAGTTCACCCCTCACTTTAGCTCACTCCAAACTTCTACTTAAAGTACTTTAGTGGAAAGGGATGCCCACCTTGCCATCGAGGCAGGCAAACCCTGAGGTACGATGGGATGGCGGCCCTGGTTTTAGAAGCGTTTCCTCTAATCAGGGTTTCCATCCCTCTCCCTTCGGTCAGGGCTTTAAACCCTTAACTTTTGACACTTCAAGTACTTTAGTCACTCCTCACTCTAGCTCACTCCAAACTTTAGTTCACTATAGGCACTTCCCTCCCCTAAATCCACTTCTTCATCTTAAAATAGAAAAACATAGATCCGGCAAGGGCCACCATCACTACTAAAATAATGATGTACGAAAAAGGATTGTTGAGGCCGGGTAAAATCACGTTCATGCCATACAGACCCGTAATTAAAGAAAGCGGTAGGATAAACGAAGAAATAATGGTAAGGATCTTCATGATCTGGTTGGTGCGGTTAGCCTGCAGCGAATCGAAGGTTTTGGAGAGGCCCTCGATCAGTTCGGCATAATCCTCGGTAAGGTCCCACGATTTCTGGTAGTAGTCAAGGATATTACCCCAGTAATCTTCCATATTGTCGGCATAGCCCTCGATGGCACCAGTCTCAAATTTCTTGAACAAAGGTAATTGTGGTTTAAAAATCGTGTTGAGCAGGATGATATTTTTTCGGGTCACCGAAATACGCTCAATGGTTTTTTCGGCATGTTTATTAAATAAATCCCGGTTCAAAAACTCCACTTCAGTGCCTATTTGCCGAATTACCGAAAAGGTTTCCGTCATCAGGCGTTCAAGGATCATATAAAGCAGGGCATCCGTTGTTCCAATCTCAAACTCCTCCTTACGCTCGGCCTGGGCCATGGCATCATCAAAAAGTTCTTTTACCACCCAATGGGAGTTCCCAATGGTGATGATATAATCTTCGCCCCAAAAAATCTTTATTTCTTTGGTTTTTAAAAAGCGGTTAATCCGGTCGAATTTTGGGAAATGCAGGATGATAAAATAATAATCGTCGTAGGTGTCAATTTTCGAGCGTTGGTTGATCTTACTCCGGCAGTCTTCAATGTCGAGGGGGTGGAAGTAAAAGTTGTCTTTCAAATACTCAAGGTCATCCTCCTTCGGGTCTAAAATATGGTGCCATTTGATGGTCCCGAATTTTACTGTTTCAATCATGGGTCTCCCCTTTTTTTAAAGTAATTATTTAGTATTTCTACATCCCGTGTAAAATTTTAGAGCCGCAAATGTAAGAAAATCCCCTCAACCTGAAAGATGGAAAATGGAAAATGGAAAAAGGGGAAAGGTTATGAGGTATAGGGGTAGGTTATCACTAGGATTGTAGCTTTTTTTGGCAAGAAATTTCAAATGACAAAAAACAAATAACAAATAAATCCCAAACTTCAAATTTTTGTGCTTTGAGTTTTGGATTTTGGAAACAGAGGATAACCTGTTTGGTTCTGGCTCGTCCAGCTTAGGGTTTATAGGGTGAATAGAGGAATGCAATATTGAAAAACATCCCGTATCTTCATTGCATCAAGGGAGGGGGGAGTATCGTTCCGCAGTAGTTTATTTAGGTTGAACATATCTTCCTATAAATAGAATCCCTTTTGTCTTATTGTCAATAATCATAAAGATAAACGGGTGGTCGGCCTTAAAAATCTTAGGTTTTGGCACAGGGCCTCCTGGTGAAGTAGAATTCACCATAGCAATAGCTGTTACTGCTGCTGCTTCAGTTTCTTCTTCATTTACTTCTATGTATGCCTTATGATTAACATTACTAATCTTTAAACTTGTTTCTAATGATATTCCCGAAAAATCAGCATAATCTGTAAAAGCAACTTTTAATCCAAGTTTTATTAATGATTCGTTTAGCGAATAATTGGTCTCTAATTTGAATTTAGGCATTGATAAATCAACTTGTGTATATGAGCAATTTTTAAAAACAGAATCAATTAGTTTGTACACAACTTAGCCTCAATTTCAGAAAAATCAAATCCTTTTGTTGGTAAAAAAATACAGAATGATTTGTCATAACCACTGTATTTCTTTGATATAAACTGAAAATCACCATTCTCGAAATAATCCAAATACTCAGTTTTGTGCATAAAATCAATCTTCTGAATTTCATGTGCAACTGAATAAAAATCATCCTTTTTTGTGAACCTTGTGTCAAATTTATCAGCCCATTTGCCAATAAAATATATAGCATTTGTTATAACTAACTTTGTTGAATCATCAATCTGGCCTGGTGAAATAATATTTTTAATCAGGCTATTAGTCTTTTCAGCCCCCCATTTATTAATCAGCATTGCAGCGTTATTCTTATTTGAGAAATCAAGTTTGAATGCATCAGCAGAATATTTAGTTTCAATTCTTTTTTGATAATCCTCATTAATTTTAAACTTATCTTGCTGAATCCAAATGGCGTTTGAAATGTTTAAATAATTTGAACTATCGTTCCACCTTTTTAGATTTAATAATAATTCAAGAAATTCATTATTTGTAATAGTTGGGTCAATGTGTAAGACTTTTTCAAACGCTCTTTTTGTATCTGAATTTGCTCCTTCATAAGCCATAAGCATGGCTATATCAATACTAACAGGAGAAAAGAATAAATTTCCCTTATCAGGTTTAATTTGTTTATAAATGTCAAATGAAAAATTATTTAATGATTTTGCCATATCAACTTGCTGCGCTATTAAGCCTATGGTCGAAAAGAATATCAAAATCGAAATTACAACTATATGTCTCATTGTTTTGATTTTTTTTTATTGTGGTAAAACTATAAACACAAAACCGTTCTAACATGATAGGACAGACACAAAACGCCGGACGCCAAACTTTATTACCTACCTTTGCTGCCTGAAAATCTTAAACATAACTAAACGAACTAAAGTTTTGAAAAAACGATTTCTAAACATCCTCTTCATTGTTTCCATCTCGGCGATTTGCCTGGCCTGGGGGAATGCCGGGCACTACAAGATCAACTATAATGCATCACTTTCCTTTAACCAGGAAATGATGCAGTTTCAGCAATGGGCAATTATACTTGCAAATAATGCCTCGGAGGCCGATTATCGCAAAGGCTGGGACCCCAACGAATCGCCCAGGCATTACATCGACATCGATAATTATGATGAATTTAATAACACCGGACGGATTCCGCAAACACTGGATTCGGTGATCATGATCCATGGTTCAGGTTTTGTTTACGATCAGGGGGTATTACCGTGGGCAACCTTGAAAACTTTCGACTCGCTAACTGCCTGCTTTGAAAGAATGGATTGGGACAAGGCAGTTTTGTTTGCTGCCGACCTTGGGCATTACATCGCCGACGGCCATATGCCACTTCATATTACAAGAAACTATAACGGGCAATTTACTGGCAATAGCGGCATCCACTCACGCTACGAGTCAACCATGATTAATGCCTATAATCCGCAAATAAATTACACCGGCAATCAAATCGAAGAAATTCAGGATGTCAGACAGTACGTTTTTGATTATATCTATAGCAATTACGTCTATGTCGATTCAGTACTTGCTGCTGACGATTATGCAAAAAACCTCTCGGGTGGCAGCACATCATCTTCGGTTTACAAGCAGGCACTTTGGGATAAAACAAAAGGTTTCACCACCCTATTGTTCAAAAATGCTTCACACAGCCTTGCCGAAATGATTTACACTTCATGGCTAATTGCTGGAAGCCCGCAAATGTCATCTTCGGGTATTTTTGATGAAGTAGATTTCCCAACAATACAACTTGAACAAAATGTGCCCAATCCTTTTTCGAACAGTACCAGCATCAGTTTTACCGTTCAGGAAAAATCTGAAATACAATTGCAGGTTTTCAACCTTGCCGGAAAAAATGTGACAACTTTAATTAGCGCCCAAATAGAACAAGGGACTCATACTGTAAACTGGGCCCCGAATGACTTACCCGGCGGCATTTACTACCTGGTTTTAAAATCAGATGATTCGCAAGTTACAAGGAAAATGGTTTTAATGGATTAAGGTGAAAAAGGTATAAGGTATAGTGGTATAAGGAAGGCTAGTGGAGATTAAAAAGGGTATAGTGTTTATAGGGGAAATAGGGTGTTGAATATGGGGGTGAATGAAAATAGAATATGCCTTGCTTGACCTGAAATAGGTTTACTGAAAAAACAATCTAATATTGAGCTGAATGAAAAACTTCTGACTTCCATCATCGGTCACCTAACACCAGCCGCCATCAAACATCGTGGAAAATGCACTTAAAAAACTTCCTTGCGATATTATTGCTTTTAATCACTTTCACCTCCTGTGTTGATAAATACTGGCCCGAACTGGATAAGTATGAAAACCTGCTGGTAGTGGATGGCCAATTGACAAATGGCAACGATCCGCTACTTGTGCGATTATCTATATCGAGCCCTGTAAACAAAGGTGGATATATTCCGCAAAGCGGGGCAGAGCTGTATGTTAGTGATGAAAATCAAAACCTGATTCAACTTAGCGAAACAGAAACCGGAACCTACCGGGCAGTGGATACTTCATTCCGGGGGCAGACTGGTAATATTTATCAACTGCACATCAACCTGCCCAACGGCCAAAGCTATATTTCCGATCTGTGCTACCTGAGGGCTGAATCACCAATTGACTCAGTTTACGGAATTGTAGGATCTCCGGAGAATTCGACAAATAATTCCAGCTTCCCGGGTATGCAGTTTTATATCGACAACCACAGTGAAAATAGCGACACCAGCTACTATTTGTGGAAGATTTCCCAAACCTGGGAATACAAGTCCACCTTCGACATCGACTATACCTGGGAGGGGGAATTTATCCCTTACCCCGACCCCGATTCCCTGCGGACCTGTTGGATAAGCACGAATGTAAATGAAGTCATTTTTGGATCCACCGAATACCTTGACCCAACTGCTGTTAACCAATTCCCACTTCACTTTGTATCTACTGAATCAAAAAAATTAAGTATAAAGTATAGTTTGTTGGTGAAGCAATTAAGCATTTCGGAAGATGCATTCAAGTTTTACAATGCCATTAAACAACAAAACATCGATCAAGGAGAAATGTGGACGCAGCAGCCTGTTCAAATTTTGGGCAACATTCACAATGTCAATAAGCCCGATGAACCTGTTTTGGGATATTTCATTGTTGGTGGGCATAGCGAAAAGCGGATATTTGTCAGTCGGCCAGCTTTAGATTTCTATTACGACATATGCACCCCAGATTTTGAGTCGCTGCGCTGGATTGAATTTGAACCCGAAAGTACCTGGCCCATTTATATCGACGACATCATGTTCCTGGGTTGGGCCATGGCCGACCAAAGGCTTTGTTTTGACTGCCGTTTGGAAGGTGGTTCAATTACCCCACCTGACTTTTGGGAGTAGGCGGTTTTGGCTATGCAATTGGTATTACTTCAAATTCCTTTTTGGTTTGATATAGCATACCATGCTTGTTATGATATTTTTCTATCCATGCGGCATTTACCATTGTTGAGCTTTCATGACTTAGCATGGATTATTTATACTATAAAACATATGGTACATTAGTCCTTAATGCATCTTACACTTCTAATTTTGTCATGATAATAGTAATATGATTTACTTATACCCAAAGTAGTGGCATCATGCTCCATTGTAAAAATATACGGGTGATGTTCGCCTGGAATGTTGTCTCTAGTTGAAGTCCAAAAAGAGCCTGTATTCCTCTTCAGGTTAAAATTGTAATGATTCCAATAGTTATCGTAAATCCCAATTCCTCCTGGCAATGCTGTGAAGTTACTGGAATTAGTTGCATAGTTAGGATAATACCAATGAGTCGTACCACTTTCTTTTGATTTTTGACCAGCATATTCAGAACCTAAAGACACGATATAAGCTTCAACATCATCTTTTGTGGGGATATGCCAACCAGTAGGACAAATCCCTTGAGTTCCTTCGTCCCAAGAATATTGCATCATTTCTGTAAAATTGTAAAGTCCTCCATAAATTTCACAATTCGTTGAGTCATCATCATAACAAAACTTCTCAATTATACCATTATTGGCTCCCCGTGAATATGAATCAATGATAACACCAACATTTAAATTTTCTCTCATCCATTCTTGATCACCAACTATTATTGTATAGTAAACATTACCATCAGGGTCTGTTACGCTTCCTGCTGCTGTTGTAAAAGATAATTCAACACCATATGCCGTACCAACGTTATTTGTTGCATAAGATTTAACAAAGTAGGTTTCATTAGCGGATAAGCCAGTCAGGGTACTTGTAAAGCTACCAGTGCCGCCACCATCATTTGTTGTATAATCGGCTATGGTTGGATTTTGGCCAGTACCATAACACACACCCCTCGAAGTAACCGGGCTTCCTCCATCAAGAATAATATTCCCACCTCCTAGAGCCGTCGTAACTGTAATGTTTGACAACGAACTGGTTGTAAGGTATGGAATTGTTGAAGGCGTTGTAAAACTCACTTCGTTGCCATATGTAGTGCCTATATTGCTACTTCCATAAGCCCGAACATAATATGTTGAATTATATTGCAATCCGGTTAGCATACTCGTAAATACACCAACTCCAGAACTGTCAACTGAAAAATTGTTTGCTGTAGTGGGATTTGGTGATTTACTCCAACAAACACCTCTTGAGATAATAACAATATCTCCATCATAGGAAATATTTCCTCCCCCGGTTGCTGAGGAAGAGGTAATGTTCGTAATTGCTGTCGTATTCACTGATGGTACCACAGATTTTAAGACTATACCTCCATCAACTTCCATAACAGCATCTTCTTCTAATTTTAGCCGGCGCCATTTTGCATCTGTCGAGTCATCAACTACAGGAGAACTACCACCGGAAGGGTTGGATGGAATGACAACATCTCTCGTAGAATTAGGAACTGTTCCATCCTCCCAGTTACTTGTGTCCGACCAATTAGAATTATGCCCTATCCACACACTCAATCCAGGTTCAATGTTTATCGTATAATCCTCTACTTCCCCTGTCCACAATTCACCACAACTTAAAATATAAGGATTCCATGTTTCGGTAGAAACCCTCATTACTGTGGTTCCAAATATAGCATCTGATGGGACTTCAATTTCCAAAGGAGAATTTGAAGTTAAACCATCTACGACATCAAAGGCCTCACCAAGATCATATTCTTCACCTGCTTGAAATACGCAATTCTTATTCCAGTCAATCCATACTTTTGTAAACACATAATCTTCGGATGTGACTTTTACAGATAAGTCATATTTTCCATCAATCCTTACGTCAGTATAAACATTTGTAAAATCTGAATAAACTTCACCCAAATCACTAACGTTCCGTAATGAATTATTATTTATGGTATTGAATGAAACATTGGTAGTACTGGTTTCGTCTCCAAAATCAAACCCAAAAGAATCACAGTAATCACAAATAATGCTTCTATTCCCATCGGGATCTGAAACGGTTGGATATTTTGTTAAACCCCCAAATTTGATTGAGATACATTCAGCATCAATTGTATTTGAAACGGTGGCGTTTTCATAAATATCATATGTCAACCAAAAATAATTAACTCCAGTTTCTAATTCTTGTGTACCATAAATGTCGAAATCATTATTGGGGTTAGAAATAGCACCAAATTCAGTACTGGCATTAAATGTGTCAATAGTTGCAGTATAGTACAATTTTGCTGATGTAATATCAACATTGGCATTTGTACAACCATTTGCGTTAAAGGAAAATTCAGTAACATCAAGTAAGCTTTCGTTTCCATCAGTTACAATTTCAACTCTTAAAATTTCCTGATCGGTATTTCCTCTTTCGACTGGTGCAGTATTTGCCTGTATAGTTGTACTTGATAGATATGTCATATAAGAGTAAAGGTCGCTTTCCCAAAGACCTCGTCCATAAGTACCAGCTCTAAGTTTACTATTAAGCGGGTTAACTTCATCGTAATATATCTCTAATTCTGATACAACTACATTTGGAAGACCCGAATTGAATAATTTCCATTCTTCTGAGCCAATTTTGCAATAGACCCCTCTATCTGTGCCGACATATAATTCATTTCCAAAAGTGGATTGCTTGTTACACACAACCGACATTATTGGTAAATTAGGTAACCCTTCTGATATATTGACCCAGTTTGCTCCGGCATCAATGGATTCAAATACTCTGTCTCCATCGTACCCACCAAAAGTTATCCAAATAGTGTTTGGGTCGGTATTTTTTACAGTTATATATGTGATTGAATTATTGGTTACCGGCAATCCATTTGTTCGTTCTATCCAGTTCTGACCTTCATCAAATGTAACCCACAACTGTTGCAAACTTGCCACATACAAATAATTACTATCAGATGGAGCTACCGATAATGATCGCAAAGTTTGAGAGTTGTTTAAATTGCCTCTTTTTACCCAGTGCTGGCCTTTATTTACGGTTTTCCATACATCCTTTAAACCTAGATATAGAGTGTTACTATTTGCTGGGTTCATTGAGTATGGTGTAACCCATGCTCCTTCCTCTGACATATTAATTCCGTTATACCAAGTAACAGTAACACTATCTTTTGTGATGCTAATAATATTTGTGTAGTCTGTCCTCTTATAAATATCTCCATAAATATAACTACTATATTGAGGAAAGATACTAGTATCAATTATGCATTCCATCCCATCACCAGTAAGAACATCATTCCAATTATTGCTAAGGTCACGAAATTTTGTTCCGTTGTCTTGTAGCCCAGACAGGATTAAAGAAGGGTCAGCCTGAGAAATACCAATTCGATAAATTTGACTAATTGCAAGATCATTAGATAAGTCTATCCAAAGGTTATTATTGTTATATTTATAAATACCGCCATCATTACATTGAAACAAAGTAGAATCATTTTGGTATGCTAAGAAATGCTTATCCTCATGTACCGTTTGAATGGAACCGCATGATGGTGACTCCCAATGGGTGTTAATACTCCAACTTAACCCACCATCAGAAGATTTCCATGTATTTATACCACCAACGAATACTTCATTTGAATTGGAAGGGTTGGATGAAATACACAAATCATACTCTCCTTGAGTGTTATTATCATTACCAGAACATTTGTATCCTAATAAATTATGGGGCCCATCGTAAATCAAATTAAAAGAAGAACCGCTATTTTCAGATTTATAGATAAGCCCCCTTTTTTGGACCGAATCATGCAATAATGCATATATGATATTCGGATTTTCAGCACTGACAGCAATTTCAGTACGATTATAGTCGGTATCTAAAGTTTTCACAAAATTTATTCCTGCATCGGTTGAAATATACACATCCCCTGTAATCGTTGACCCATATAAAGTTGATGAATCTCCAGGCTTAAATTCCAAATCAATAAAAGGCCAATTGTAAGATGAAACAGTACTCGTCCAATTCGCTCCTCCATCACTTGTCCAAAATACTCCCAAAGAGGTAGCAGCATATAGTATATCATTATCTGTCGGGTCAATCAGCAATCGATTAATTTTTTCTTGGATATTGTATGCAAAAGTAAGACCTGTTGAATTCCATGTAGAACCTCCATCTATCGATTTAAGCACCCCAACACTATTGTTATCGTTAATTTGACCCCCATTTAATCCGTTTAAACTACCACCATTCTTGTCACCAGTTGCAATATACAAGGTACTATCAATAATATAATTAGAACTTACAGCAATATCGCTTACACCAAGGACATCATTATTGTCTGACAAGACATTCCAGGTTGATCCATCATCCGTAGTTGCCCAAATTCCTCCAGAAGGAGAACCGACCCAATAAGTATCAATATCTGTTGGATGGAATGCGATACAATTTAATCGTCCAAGACCAGAATAACCTCCTGAGGATGCAAATGGACCTAAATTTTGCCAACTGCCAGAGTTGTTTCTATTCTTTGATCCAGGATTTCGGCTTTTCCAATTATTAAATTCCATCGCTGCAGATGTTTTAGGGAAATCACCTGTTGTTTGGTTAACTCTATTTTCCCAATAGTATTCCCATCTTTTAAATTGTTTCCACCCAGCAGCTTTCTGTTTTTCTCCGTCATCATTTATATAATAACCGTCTTTGATATTGTATTTATCCCAATACTCATTAAAGGCATTTTGATAGTTATGAAGTCTTAAATCTTCAACTTTTTTGTTTTTTGGTAGATTTTCATGCCATCCCTGAGCACATAGTTTGAGTGTGATTAACACAAGTATTATAATATTCAGACTTCTCATTGTTTATCTTTGTTTATTCTTAAGTTTTTAGCAAAGTGTGTGTAAAATTAGGCTAATTATATATCTCGCTACACATATTTTTCTAAACTTTTCAAAACGTTTTCTTTACTGCCGATTTAATCACTTGTTAGCCCCTCTATTCTTGCAAGAAACCCATAAATATCCATGGTGGCATTTGCCATGCTTTTGTGTTTCATTATTAGAGTCTATCCTAAGGTCTCAAAGGAAAATTGAAATTTTGGAATCAGCACAATTTATCGTGCATCCCTAAACAGGCGATCCAGGATAAAACATACCTTTGCAACTGATGAATAATTTTGATGTTATAGTGATTGGTGCAGGCCCAGCAGGATTGTTGGCTGCCGGGCGAGCCGCCGAATTAGGTAGCAAAGTGCTGGTACTTGAAAAAATGAGACAGGAGGGCCGCAAACTCCTGATTACCGGAAAAGGACGCTGCAACATCACCAACAGTGCCCCAATTGTAGAGTTTATTAAGCACGTTTTCCCCAACGGCAAATTTTTAAGAAGCGCATTCTCACAATATTACTCCAGCGACATCATCAAGCTATTGCAGGACTATGGCGTAGAATCTGTGTTGGAGCAGGGCGGGCGCTACTTCCCTGCCAGCAGCAAATCGGCGGACGTATTACAAGCATTGCTTAGGTGGCTGAAGAAACTAAAGGTGGAAATCAGATGCGGCCACAAGGTTGAAAAACTCTTTGTGGAAGATGGTGTCATAACAGGCCTGAAGGCGAATGGTGAGGAAATTAAAGCTGGCCAAATAATCCTTGCAACCGGAGGGAAATCATATCCAGCCACAGGTTCCAATGGCGAAGGATATGAACTTGCCCGACAACTTGGGCATACCATACAAAAGGCAATTCCTGCATTGGTGCCGCTGGAAACACAAGGTGGAATAGCACAACAGCTCCAGGGACTGAACATGAAAAATGTTAAAGCTGTTGTTTGGGTAAACAATAAAAAAGCGGGCGAAGCATTTGGTGAGATGATCTTCACGCATTTTGGTTTGTCCGGGCCTATTATCCTAACCCTGAGCAGAATTGTTGTTGAGGCATTGCAACAAAAGAAGAAGGTTGAAATTACCATTGACCTGAAACCTGCGCTTGACGAACAGAAGCTTGATAAACGTCTACTTCGTGATTTGAATGAACATGGAAAAAAGAAGATCAATAACATATTTCGCAATTGGCTGCCAGCATCCATGATCCCTGTTTTTATTGATTTACTGAAAATTGATCCTGAAAAAGAATGTCACCAGGTTTCCGCGAATGAGCGCAAGCAAATCCGCTATCTCCTGAAAAACTTGCGTTTCATCATCAGTCATCATCGTTCATTTAAGGAGGCAATCATTACAGCCGGTGGTATTGTTACCAGTGAAATATCTCCCAAAACCATGGGATCGAAACTGGTGAAAGGACTTTATTTTGCCGGTGAAATCATCGACCTGGATGCTGAAACGGGCGGGTACAACCTTCAAATAGCATGGTCAACCGGATGGCTGGCCGGCAATTCATGTGGAACAAACATCAATTCTACCTTGCAATCATCGAGTAGAGGGTTTTGACGAATTTCTCAATCGGGGATTATTTGTAACACTGTTGCAAATAAATTTGACCTTATTAGCTTATTTTCGACATGAATGAAAACAATTTGGCAATTGGTAACTTTGCATGGCAACAAACAGCTTCAGCTTTTTCTGTATCAAAATCGGTGGTTGATAAAATTTGCAAGTACATTTTGAATCAACTCGAGCATCATAAAAAATTGAGTTTTGACGATGAGTATCAGTCATTTCTAAAGCACTACCAAACGACAATTCAAAAACATTAAACTTTCTTTTGGTGATAAAAAAGGAGATGTTAATTAATAAACACAATAAACTATTTTTGCGCTTGGCACATCAAAATAATTGTAATAGAAATATCCGCGAAAATCAGTGTCATCCGTTTCATCTGTGTTCTATTCCTGATTTCTTTGTAAAAAAAAGGGATTAGTTTCGCAGCACAAAACTTCCTGAAATAACTTGTCAATCACTAAAAAATATATCACCCACCACTTAGCTGAAATCGATCCGGGGTTTTTGGTTACAAAGAGGAGCCTTAAGACTTTCCTGGCAATATTGATTTCGCTGTTTCTTTTTCACGATAATCCTAGCATCGCTATGTTTGCTGCTGTGAGTGCCCTGCTGATCAGTAAATCGCAAACCGGCTTAACCATTCAGGACAGGAAGTTTTCGTTACTGGCTACGGGAATTGCACTGGCTATTATTTCCATCCCCATTTCTGTTATTTCCCAATATGAAATTGCTTCAGTGATAATTGTTGTTACAGCAGCCTTCGTAACTTTCTTCCTGATTGGCCTCAGGCTTGTACCCGATTTTGCTGCGGTGGTTGTCTTTTCCATTTCAACTATGGAGCTGGCATTTTCAAAGTCCCTTAGTTCAGGATTTGAGTTTGCAGGTCTATTTTTACTCATAACTGCACTGGTTTTTATAATCCACTTCATCATTCTCCCGACCCGCCCAAAAGTCAGGCTACACAAACAACTAGAATTTATCAATAAGCACCTTGAAAAATATTTTGATGATATAACTGCCGATTATCCCGACCTTGAAACAGGTATTTCAGCAACACAAATCTCTGCAGCAGAAGCACGGAAATCAATCAGCGAATTCAAACGATTGTGGCACTTGCTGCGCATCAGTGACCAGAATAAGTTATTCTATCAAACCCGTTTTCTTGAAATCTCAAAAGGCCTCGAAGACCTTTTTGAATATCTGTTGCTGGTTTGGCAATTCAGGGCAAGGGTTTGGGATTCAAAAAAATTTAACGAGCATATTTTGCAACACCCGGGCATCAGGGATATTATCCACCAACTTTTGCAGCACTACCATCCCAGCATACTGAAAGATAGCGACAATAAAGCCCTAATGCTGCAGCAATCACTAAAAAAACTAAACTACGAATACCTCGAAAAATATAAAAACGAAAAGGGTGAAACTGAGCGGGCCGAATGGATTGCCATATTCAATGCCTTGCACTCATTGCTGGCCCTTACTAAAAGTATCAACAATAGCCTGGTGGACAATACTGATCATGCTGTTGAGGTTTCGGTCCGCGAACGTTTACTCCAATTTATCAAAGGTATTTCGTCAGCAAGTGAAAAGTTAAAGTTCCGCAATCCCGCATTCCGCTTTGCCATTCGATCAGCCATTATTATTGGTGCCACTATGGTTTATACCACATTCTTCGACGTGCAATATGGTTTCTGGCTGGTACTGTTTGCAACCTTGCTAATCCGCCCAAACCTGGGGGTATCCATCAAAGCCGGGCGCGAACGGCTTATCGGGACAATCGTTGGCTGCCTGGCGGGTTTTGCGTTTGTAAGCCTGGTACCGGCGGGAAGCATCATTTTTTATATCATCATTTTAGCCACAGTATTTTTCATGATCTGGTTTTCCAACCTCGACAACTTCATCATGATGATCACTGCACTTACATTTCTAATCATCGGTCTGTTTTCACTGATTTATCCCGATGATAGTATGGTGCCATGGCTGAGGCTGGCTTATACGATAGGTATTGTGGTATTTGTAATATTCATTTCGTTTTTGCTGTGGCCCGAAAAAGCCCGGAAAAAGTTTAGCCATGCACTTGCCGATACCATTGAAAGTGAAAAACAGTACTTCCTTTCCATTATCGCCGGCCTGCTAAAAAATCATACCTCTATCGAAGTAAATCAGCATAAGCAACAGCTCGCCTTACAGCTCAATACACTTGAGGAGGTGATTGATGCTACAAAAAATGAGATACTGCAAAACAAGGTGATCCACCATGGCCTGGTTATTCAGCGTTTTATCCTGCGCCTGCGAAATACGCTCCATTCGATGGACTTTGCTGCTACAGGATGCCATACAAAAATTGGTTTCCCCGAAGTAGAAGACAAGCTTCAGTATTTTGCAAATCACACCGAAGAGACTTTTGATAAATTAATTGAAGCATTTCGCAAGCATGAACGGGCTGAAGAACTCCCCGATTTACGCGCAGATTTCTCAAGCCTCCGCAATTCATTCCGTGCCATCCGTGGGATTGGTGACCCTGAAAAAGATGAAATAACCCAACTCTGGAATATTTCCACTTTCATCTGGAACCTGAAACCACTGATCCTTGAATTGGAGGCTATTAAAGCCGAGATAGATTTGAAGATGGATGAGGGGTAAAACATTAAATAAGAAACAAGTGAAAGCAACTATATGGATAAAAAAATAAAGGCTATGGCCAGCAAAATTATTATTATCCGCCATGCAGAAAAACCTGACGGAGTAAATCAGGGCATTAATGAGAAAGGGAAGCCATGCCCTGATTCCCTTATCGTTAAAGGTTGGCAGAGGGCAGGTGCCCTGGCAGGGCTTTTTAATCCATTAAATAAATCACTCCGCAAAAGTAAGCTCATGGTCCCTGATGTTTTATATGCTTCACTGGCAGGAATCCACAGCAAAAGCAATCGGCCGGTACAAACAATCAAACCCTTGAGTGCGCTGCTAAAGCTCTCCATCAACAAAAAATACGGCAGGGACGACTACAAAGTAATGACTGAAAGTGCTATGAAACAATCAGGAACCGTTTTGATTTGCTGGCAACATCAACATATTTCACAAATTGCCAGGCAAATCTCAACTAAAAACAGGATCCCAAAAAACTGGCCGTCTGATCGCTTCGACCTGCTATGGGTTTTTACCCTGGATGCCACCATTGGCGAATATAAATTTTCTCAGGTAAATCAAAATTTGTTGTCAGGAGACAAAAGCAAATCAAAATCCTAAGCTAGCAAAATATTGTTTCATCAGCATAAAAAAAGGCCCTTGCGGGCCTGCATTGAAATCTAACTTTCAATTATATGGTGGAACCCGATCTTCGGAATTTAGCAGAGGTTGGCGATCATCTGTCCCCAGTTATTGCGCTGTTTGAGGGTAAACCTTAGTTCTTCCCCCTCGGTGGTTACCAGGTTGAGCCCATTGTTTTGCAAAAAGCCCGGACTGAAAAACAATACATCCCTTATGGTTTTGGGTTCTATTTCTAAATCATACATTCCCGTATGGCCATTAACACTTTTAAAATAAATCCGCTGGTTAGTGATGATGAGTTTTCCTTTGATTTTTTCAGCCCCGCTTAGATGGTTTGAATCTGTGGCTTTTACAACCATTTCGTTTGCTTTAAGATCTATTTTCATTTT
>Ga0208900_1001010_pt1 | contig 16102 bp, 15 predicted proteins | sample AntAceMetag02UKK_FD_184763 | JGI IMG/M metagenome (GOLD analysis project Ga0208900, IMG submission 184763) | Saline lake microbial communities from Ace Lake, Antarctica - Antarctic Ace Lake Metagenome 02UKK (SPAdes) (version 2) | ecosystem: Environmental > Aquatic > Non-marine Saline and... | reverse complement strand
TTCTCTGGTCGTTTTTGCTTCATTATCAAATAATGACCAGAGCGTTAATATTGATGCAAATATACTGATAATGAATTAATTATACAACCAAAATTTATCTTTCTATTTTAGTAAAGTAGAAGTAAAAGGTATTTATAAAGGGTTATAGGGGAAATAGGGTTTATAGGGAAGTGAAGAGAAGGGGAGACGAAGTGATATAAGAAGTCAGATTTTTGATTTTTGATATAAGATGTCAGGAATGGATTAAGGTATATTGAATGTTAAATAATGAACGTCGGATATTGAAATATAAGGAAATTACATGGGGTATAAGGGAAGCAGTGCACTTCAAATATCACTCTCATTCTATCATTTAATCATTCTCGCATTCTTTCATTTGATCATTCTCGCATTCTTTCATTCCCCCATTCAATCATTCTTAAGCTTAGGGTTAATATAATAATTGACTTCCTTTTCGGTCACTTCCATATTAATGATCTTTAATGTGATTAAATCCACCAAAACCTTTTCGGCAACTTTGCGCGAGATGCCAGCAATACTCCTGAATTTGGAAAGCGTGATGGCCCCATTCTTATCGATATAATCGAGCAGCAATTTTTCCTTATCAGTATAGCGAATGGTGATGCCTTTTTTCCGTTTTTGAAGCCTCCACACACTCAGCAATACGGTGTTGGCAAGCAGGTTTTGGTCTTTCACCCGGATGTAAACCATCATTTTCCCATCCTTATCGGGAGCGGAAACCGGGTCGTTGCTACGCTTAGGGATATCAATTTCAAGTACCATCTTCCCTTCCACGTTCCATTCTTTCAGCCTGAATTCAACCTCCGGTTCACAGTGCAATTGTGCGGCAGCTTCCACCATGTAATACTCTTCTTCAGATCTCACCCCCGCTACAACACCATTGTCCTTTACCCCAACTAACAATTTACCACCATCAGTATTTGAAAAGGCAGCCAACGAACGGGCAATCTTTTTCGAGTCCGAAATCTCGAACTTAAAATCCTGCTGCTGGTGCTCACCCTGGTCGATTAGTTTTTTGATGTAGCTACTCATGTCAGTGAAATATTGAATTTAAACGGCAACTTGGCTGGCTTAGTATTAAGAAAAAAATTGCGCTGCGAAACCACGAATAAACATTTTGAGGGATAGACATTAAGTGAAATCGTACAAGGCAAATTTGGAACTCACATTTGAGCCAGGTCAACTTTTGCGTTACTAATTCAAAAAAGTTGTTTATCAATTGTATAGCAACAATCACTAATAATCAAATTTACCTTTGATGAATTTTTCAGATGAATTCAATGAAATTGGTTTTTTATTCATACATTTGGTTCGATCAAAAAAATTTAATACAAACCAAATTATTAGCTTATGAAAACTTTTACTAAATCACTGGCATTATCATTAATGTTTATTCTTGTTTCAACAAACTTTTTGAGTGCCCAAAACATCCTGTGTGTCGATAGGGACGGCAGTTTTAGCAACCCTGATATTTTTACTGATACCTGGCAGTTTTATCAACCAGTGTTTGATGAACTGGGGTATGATTACGATTATTATGAAGTAGAAGACCTCTCGCTGGATGGGCCGGATTGGTTAACTATGACTGAATACTCGATGGTATTCTGGTTTACAGGTGAAGTATGGGATGGCGGTACCACCATGACCGATCTTGATGAAGAGAACCTTGCGATGTACCTTGAGGCCTTTAATGGCAGGCTGTTGTTATCTTCTCAGGATTTTCTATGGGACCGGTACCAAACCTATGGTACCTTTACTCCAGAATTGTTCCCTTATAAATATCTGGGAGTTGTTGAAGTTGTCCAGGATTTATGGAATATTGATACACCTGATACTGCAAATATTGTTGGATCAGTAGGTTCGTATGCAGAAGGACTGGCGTTTGCTGTTCAAGATATCTTCACCGAAGAAGCTGATGATGGATTGTTTATCGACCAAATCCTCCAAAATCAAGGTGAGGCCCTGCTGGAAGTAGTAACCCCAGAACCCACGGGTGTCGCGGCCCTTCAGTATGATGCAGAAATCTTTATGACAATCTTTTCCACAATATCATTAGCCAGCATTACTAGTTTGGCAGACAGGACTGAATTCATTTTTCGCTCCATTGGCTGGTTGCATGGCACAACTGGTGTTGCTGATCAAAAATTGGAACAATCCGAAATAGTTGTTCACCCAAACCCTGCGTCATCATTCGTGAAGATTGGATGTAAAGAAACCATGGAGGAGATTTGGATTACCAATAGCACCGGACAGGTAATTGATCATTTTAGCACTGGCACTAATATGATTAAAATCAACACTTCAGCTTATAGTACAGGAATATACTTCGCCAAAGTGAAAACTGGGAACGGAACCACCGTTAACAGGCTTATTGTTGAATAAAGATTTTTTGCTTAAAAAAAAGCTGTCTGTAATCAGGCAGCTTTTTTTTAATAAACTTTACGAAACATTTAACTCTCCATCCAAGCCCGCAATTTTCAAGGTCTTTTTTATCAATGGATTAGTGTTTTTGATACAAAAATTTTCCTTACCCACCGTTTTAGCTGATGCCACACAAATCCTTATAAAAGTTGATGTTATAAATTCCACTTCACCAAAATCAAAACAAATTTTCAATTCCTCTTTTGGTTTCTGGGCCTGGCAGGTTTCAATTTCAAATTCTACTACGGGCTGAATTTCCTGACTTGTTTGTGTATCAAGTTTCCCGATAAAAATACAATCCAGGCGGTGGGCATCAACATTATATTTTAGATTAGCCATGATTTTTTGGTTTAATGATTTTTATTGTATTCGTTAAAAATTTCATCCGTATCCAAGGATTCATCCAAATATTTCGACTGATCAAAATTGAACCATTTTTCGTTTACTTTGCGCCGGCAAACCCTCTGCACATTAATTAAATGGTGGGCTGTAACATTTTCGGTGGTAATATTTTTCCCTCCTGTACCGCACCCCAAAGTGAAAGAAGTAGGCAAAATATTAAAAATCCCACCAACAGCCCCTTGGACTGATGGAGTGTTGACCATAATTCTTCCGGCATTCATGATACTCGAAAACTCCAATATCCGCTCTTCGTTGTTGGAATATATTCCTGCCGTATGGCCCACACCCCCCAAATAGTTCAGGTCGATGCACTCTTTGATGGCACCTTGGTAATCGGGGGCATCGTAAAAGGCAAGGATAGGGGCAAGGATTTCCTGGGAAAGTGAATACCCCACCCCGATGTGTTCCTGTTTGGCAATGAGGATTTTTGTTCCAAATGGAGGATCGATACCTGCCATTTCGGCAATTCTTGAAACAGGTTGACCTACCACATCAGCACTCATAACCCCTTTATCCTTATCAAATGCGATGGCCTCCACAAGTGCTGTTTCATCCTTGTCAAGGAAATAGCAGCCCTGCTTTTCGAATTCTGACATCACCTGATGTGCGATTGCTTTTTCACAAATCACGGATTGCTCGCTGGCGCAAATGGTGCCGTTATCAAAGGTTTTTGAATTGATGATATTTTCTATTGCAAAGGGAATGTCGGCACTGGTATCGATGAATATGGGCACATTGCCCGGCCCTACACCCAAGGCTGGATTTCCCGAACTATATGCGGCATGTACCAGTCCGGTGCCACCGGTCGCAAGAATCAACGCCAACTTTGGGTGGATCATCACTTCATGGGTTAAATCCCTGTTTGTTTCAGGTAAAATCTGTATGCAATCTTCGGGGGCACCGGCTTTCAGCGCGGCCTCGTAGCATATCTCGACAGCCTTTTTGCAACATTCAGGGGCACGCTTTGGTGAACTGAAAATAATTGGGTTCCGGGATTTCAGTGAGATTAAAATCTTGAACAAAACTGTTGACGTTGGATTGGTGATGGGCACGATCCCAAAAATAGGGCCGATAGGCTGGGCAATTTCCATGATTCCCTCTTTGTAGTCAACAGAAATAACACCTGCAGTTTTTTCGTACCTAATGCTTTCGTAAACAAGTTGGGTGGCCACTACATTTTTAATCACTTTGTGCTGCCAAACGCCCAGCCCAGATTCTTCGGCAGCCATTTTTGCCAGGCTAACCCTCGCACCAAAACCGGCTTCAAATACCTTATCAACAATATAATCGGTTTGTTCCTGGTTGAATTGATGATACATTGCCCCGGCCAGAATGGCTTTGTCGAGCATTTCATCTGCAATTTTTTTATAATCTGACATGATGTAAGTGTTATGTTTTTTTTAATACTCTGGTACGTCGCTGCTATCCGTTCAAAGTTTGTACTGCATTTTTAGAAATCTGATAACTATGAACCTGAAATAGCATCTATGCGTCGATAGATAAACTTTGAACTGGCTATTGTAAAATCATATTTTCTGCCCGATATTTACTGTTTTCTCTCCCTCTATTTCCAACTGACACGTCCTGAATTTTCTTTATAGAAATTATCGAAAATTAAATTTTTCCGTCATTTTTACAATTTTAACTCTGACAGGACCTCCTTGCTCCTCCGCTAAAGCTTCGGCGTACGCGGACGTCGGACTCTGTCAGGTTAAAACCACATTACCGATGACTGATTACTAAATACCGATCACCGATTACCATTTACCGATCACCACCATTCACCAATCACCACCAATCACCATTCACCAATCACCAATCACTCTTCACTCCCCTACGGCAACACAATATGCTCATCCCTTATCAGCGGCCTGCCCATATACCGCAACAGTATCTGTGCAACTGCAAGCGTATCTTTCTGGCAATAAATGGCGATGCGTTCAAGGTCTTTTTCTTTCCAGTAAATTTCACCCACCATACTTCCGTCAATATCATCTTTTGGTGTTGGGATATCGAAAATGGCAGTGAGCAAACTGAGGGATGTGTAGTTTTTATAGTCGCCAAAGCGCCACAAATCCATAGTATCCAAATGTTGGATTTCCCATGGTTTTTTCCCTTGCAGGTTAAGAATATGAGGTATGGGCAAACCATTGACCAACATCCTACGGGCGATGTAGGGAAAATCAAACTCTTTACTATTATGTCCGCACAGCAAATGCTGGGCAGTGTTGTAATGTTTGTTGAGCAAAGCCGAAAACTCCTCCAGCAATAGCTTCTCATCATCACCATAATACGATTTAAGCCTGAACTCAACCCCATTCATAAATCCAACTGAAATACAAACAATTTTTCCGAATTCAGCATAAATGCCAGCCCGTTCATATAGCTCTTCGGTACTTTTTTCTTCACCCGGTTTCGACAGTCGATCAGCTTTGATATCCCACAATTTTTTAAGGTTATCGGGTATTTCAGCGTAAGTGGAATACTGCGGAACAGTTTCTATATCCAGAAACAATACGTTTTCGAGATTTAATTTTTGTAGCATTTTTTTAACTTTATCAAATTGAAAGAGTAAATTTAGTGTTTTTTCGTTGAACAATATAAAAATTTGTGAAAAAAACTGTTACATATATATTGGTTTTTCTCTGTATCGTTTTACTTGCATCATGCAAAAAGGATGAAACCCCTCCCCCATCGAAGATCAATATACTTTCACCAGCAGCCAATACTTCTTTTCAGGTTTTCGATACTATTGAAATTAAACTTCATATTGAATCGCATCAGTCGGAAGTAAGTTTGCGGATTTCGCTGCTCGATGTAAATTACAGCCCGGCATCGCCAATAAATCCTTTAGTTGTTTCAAGTTTTGAAACAAATGTTGAGGCCACATTGCATTTTTTGCTTGACTACGAATACCTGGAATCGGACAATTACTATTTGTATTTTAAGGTTACTGACCAATCTGGAACTGTAAACACCTATCGAAGTATCTACATTGAAGGCATACAAAGAGCGTTCGAAGGGGTTTTTATCATAAGTGAGATTTCAGTAAATCAAACAGGAATTGAAAAACTAGGTATTGATTTAACAGGTGAAGGGATTAAAATAATGGCAGGGAATTATGCCGGATCAGCCATTGATTCACGCAACAGGAATGTTTTCCTGGCCGGAAAAAATTCAGGAAACCTCACCGCACTTAATACTGACAGCCTCAGCTTTGAATGGGAAGTGCCCATTATTCCCAACCCGGTGCAGCCCTATTTTACTTTTCTTCAGCAAAGCGGTGAGGTGCTTTACGCCGGATTTTATAGCGGAGAGCTTAATGGTTATAATCCTTCGGGTGACCTTATTTTTACCACCCATGCCAATGGGCTTACTTTCCCAAACCTGATATGCCCTGCAGGAAACCTTTTGGTAGTGTCTTCAACTTCGAGGAGTAATGCTTTTGAATATTGGCTGGAAACTTACTTTCTGGCTTCGGGGGTAAGCAACAGCAAAACTAAGCTCCTGATTAAACCAATACATCTGAAAGCCCATGAAGATGAAAAGGTGCTGGTATTTGGCAATAATCAAAACTCACACATTGAAACTAAACTTTTAGATCCAGAAATAGGACTACTTACCAATCCTTATCAACCTTTTTCACTGCCCGATGAAAAATTGAAATGCGCCGTCAACATCAGCCAGGGCAACATCTTACTTGGCCTTGAGGGCGGAATCTATTTATACGATTACCAGAAAAGTATGTCGTTACTTACTACTTCCCTTTCACCTGAAATCCTCCAATGGGAAGATATCAGCCAAACAATCCTTGCTACTGATGGAACCAGTTTTTTTGTTCTTTCAACAAATGGACAGATATTATCCGAACATAATTATCCTTATCCAATCCTAAACTTACTTTTACACTACAACAAATAATGAAAACAGAAATACGCACCACAGACGATGGTTCCCCAACCTTATTTGTACCAGAATTGGATGAGCACTACCATTCAACTTTTGGGGCACTCACCGAATCGAAGCATGTATTTATTGAAGCAGGGCTAAAACCTGCATTGCAAAAATTTGATGTAATCCATTTACTGGAAATCGGGTTTGGAACAGGGTTGAATGCACTATTAACTATGACCAACACAAAAGGAAGAATAGTTAATTACACTGCCATCGAAGCTTTTCCAGTTGATGACAAAATCATCAAGGAGTTGAACTATACTAACGAACCATCCACAAAAGAGTTATTCATCCAAATGCATAAAAGTTCATGGAACAAGAAAAATGAACTTAGTCCGGGCTTCTTCCTGACAAAGGTAAAATCGAAATTAGAAGAATTAGATTTAAACAAGAGGTCATTCAACCTGGTTTACTTTGACGCTTTCGGGCCAGACGTTCAACCCAAATTGTGGACGGATGAAATTTTCAGAAAAATTTCAGGTTCGATGCTTTCAGGGGGAATCCTGACAACTTATTCAGCGAAGGGAGAAATCCGAAGAAAACTGCAAAAAGCTGGTTTTGAAGTAGAAAGGATTCCCGGGCCACCCGGTAAAAGGCATATGACAAGGGCAGAGAAGAAAGAGGGTAGAGGGTAGAGAAAAAACCTTCCAAGTGGGCGTGGTGAAAATTTATTTTCAAAAAACGTACGCCGTTGTTTTTAAACACATTACAATTATTGTTGGAATAGTTGTTTTTGTCCCATTTTTACATCAAACCTGAAGGCCTAATCAATTAATGGCGAAACCTTTCGCAATGGGCGGAACAGGCTGTACCGGGTTGTAGATAAAACATTCCCAAACCATCAATTAGGAAGTCAAGGACCATTTTACCCTAAGGATTTTTCCGGAGAAAATGGCACGAAGAAGTAAATTCAGATTTAACACCCCACTTTCCAGGTCTCTAATCACTACCTACTAATCACAGTTCACTATTCCTTTACACTAATCACCAAATATTTTGATGTTTCCCAGAACTCCTCTGGTTTGGTAATCTCAAAACTGTAATAGTGTTTTGTATCTTCGTTTTTACGGATTAAGTAACTATCGCTTGGATGGGTGGTAACAAGGTTCACTTTTTTGGCATCAATAGGAAAGGTTGTTTGCCTTCGGATATCAATGACAGTGAATAATTCCTGGTTTACATCCTCCATCATTTTCTCTACCCTGCCAATGCCAATAAACCCACCCTTTTTCGTAATGACCTCCATCTCTTTTAATTCCTTCTCAGTGCCGATAACATAGTAAGCCCTGTTGATTTGCATAGCCTGCACATCAATCACCCTGCCTTGCTTGATATTTTCGGCACGCAAATCGGCTACAGAAGTGTATAATTCCCCTACCTCAAAATTTAAGGCCTCAAGGTCATTCACCAACGACAGGATTTCCATGTCCTTGCTCTCTATCATATTTTCAAGGTTATCGAGCATCCGCTTTATTTCCTTATTTTCAACTTTGGCTGATTTGAGTTTACCACTGAGGTTTTTGAGGTTTTCTTTATTTTGTTTCATTAACTGATCGATGGCACGGATGTCATTTTTAACAGCCTCCACCCTATCGTGGCCACCTTCAGATGATCCAGCTTGTTGTACAATCAGTTGCTCCTTGGCACGCACCTGCGCCAGGTTTTCTTCTATTCCGTTAAAAACTTCCATGAAATTTTGGATATCCTGCTCTCGCTGATCAAGTGTAATTTTCAAGGATTCGTTTTCCTGCTTCAATTGTTCAACTTCTTCGTTGTTACACGAAACCAACAGGATTGAAAGAGCAATAATGGCAAAAAATAATTTTTTCATAATCCAGGCTTTAAATATTTTAACAAAGTTAACGTTAATGAAGTCGAAAAATTGACTGTAAAAGGAAAATCCCTAAAACCCATTTTTTGATGGAAATATTTAATTGATTGTTATCAAAACGAGCGTAACGCAGTATTTGACGTTTTCCTGCAAAGACTAAATAAATCTGGCATGTCGATTGGTTAGCCTTATTACAATTACAAACAACAAAGCTGCACGTTAGCTATTTACTACTATATTTGCAGCCTTTTTAAAAAAATAAAATTATGTTTTCACAGCGAAATCAAGAAGTGTACGATGTATCAGGTCAGCAGGAAGACACCCTGGCCTTAAGCAAAACATTTCTTTCCAGCGTGTTTAGCTGGATGTTTATGGGTTTGCTGGCAACTGCCGGAATGGCATGGATTTTTGCCGACAACCCTTATTTAACGAGTTTACTCATCAATGAAACGGGAATGACTATGTTGGGGTGGATTGTTATGTTGAGCCCAATAGGTTTTGTATTGCTGATGTCATTTGGGTTTCAGAAACTTTCGAGCAGTGCGCTCATGCTTTTGTTCATAGCCTATTCGGTAATCATGGGCATGAGTTTGAGTTTTATTTTCCTGGCATATAGTCTCGGCTCAATTGCAACCACATTTGTTATCACAGCCGGAATGTTTGGTACGATGGCCATTTTGGGATTTACCACAAAGACAGACCTTACAAAGTTTGGTTCCATTATGATTATGGGATTGGTTGGGATAATAATAGCCAGTGTTGTAAATATGTTCCTTGGATCTGCCATGATGGATTACATTATCAGTTTCCTTGGGGTTTTGATATTTACAGGATTGACCGCCTATGATGTTCAGAAATTAAAAAGAATAGGTGCCCAGGTAGAGGCAGAAAGTGAATCATCGCGAAAGCTTATAGTAATGGGTGCCCTTACACTCTATCTCGATTTTATAAATTTATTTTTATTTTTGCTCCGGTTTTTAGGAAACCGCAGATAAGAATAAGAAAAACAACCAATATTATAGTGAATAGCTGAAAGGTGATGGGTGACAGGTGACAGATGTCGGGTGTGAGATTGAATGTGCATATTATTTTAAGACAAGCCCCATTTGCCCTACATCGGACATCAATCCCTTTATTGAATTAAAAAAATATCGAATTAATTATTCCCAAGGGTCTCTTGACCACCATAAAGTCTCAAATATGAAAGCATACGTTTTTCCCGGACAGGGAGCACAATTTGTAGGGATGGGCAAAGATCTCTACGAAAAATTCCCGGCAGCAAAAGACCTTTTTGAAAAGGCCAATAAAATATTGGGGTTCAAAATCACGGAGATCATGTTTGATGGTACAGATGATGACCTCAAGCAAACCAAAGTCACCCAACCGGCAATTTTTCTTCATTCGGTAATTCTATCCCGTATGTTGAAGGACAACTTTAAACCCGACATGGTTGCAGGGCATTCATTAGGTGAATTTTCTGCACTTGTTGCCAACAAAAGCCTCTCGTTTGAAGATGGTTTAAAACTGGTTTCGAAACGTGCTATGGCCATGCAAAAAGCCTGCGAAATTGAACCCTCTACCATGGCTGCCATTATTGGCCTTGAGGACAATATTGTGGAACAAAGCCTGAAGGAAATTGATGAGATTGTGATACCAGCAAACTATAACAGTCCGGGACAATTGGTTATATCGGGTTCGGTAAAAGGAATTGAACTTGCCTGCATAAAGCTGAAAGAAGCAGGAGCTAAAAGAGCCCTTCCTCTTAAAGTTGGAGGTGCATTCCATTCCCCCTTGATGGAACCGGCAAGGTTAGAGCTTTCAAAAGCCATCGAATCAACAAAGTTCAACCAGGGAATTTGCCCAATTTACCAGAACGTTACTGCACAACCGGTTAAAGATCCTGAGATTATAAAATCGAACCTTAATGCCCAGCTTACATCACCGGTCCGCTGGACACAGATTATGAGAAACATGATTGCCGACGGAGCTAAAACCATTGTAGAAGTTGGCCCAGGAACTGTATTACAAGGATTGTTTAAAAAGATTGACAGAAAAATTGACACGAGTAGTGCGGTAGTTGAAAATTAAAACAATGAAACATAACATAAGAAAGGGATGCGCATTAGCTCATCCCTTTTTATTTGTAATGATTTGTTATAGCAATTATTTCGGCCTCACCATTGGTTACGATGAACACCACACAATATTTTAAGTCAATTCTAAACGAATATAACTTGAGCCTCTTTGGCTCAAGTATTTCTGTGTGTAAAGATGGGTGCATATAATCTTGTTCGAAAAAATGAACTGCTTTCTCATATTTTTCTTTCAAATTATGCCGGGATAAGAATTTTTCCTGCTTTTTGCTTAAGGGTTTAACTTTCATTTTTCTTGTAAATCGACGAGTTCCCTAAACCATCTTTTATTTCGGCAAGAAACTCCGAGCTATGTCCACTATCATTCAATGATTTAAAAACATCATCTACTTGTAATGATATATCAAATTCTTCTAAGTTGAGCGTTTGCGGCTTTATAATTATTTCAGTGACATTTTTCTTGAACATATTTCTAACCTGAATAATTCATAAATAAGTAGTGTTATCAAAGCCATAGCCCCGTCTTTTAAGGCGGGGGTTGAAATATGAGGCCTGACGCCCCCTGAAAATTTGAAAAAGTTTATTTTTTTATTTTAAAACTTTTTTAAATTTTCAGGGGAGGGTATTTTGGATCAATCATACACCCCGCCCTGAAGGACGGGGCTATGGCTGTTTCTATTGTCGATTTTCATGAATTAATCAGGCTAATAATAATCAAAAAGTTTGCATTCAATTCGTTTTCATTTACTTCAAGTACAGCTTTCATAATTCCGAATTAATAATTTATCTTGAATTATTCTTTTTAAAATACCGAAGGTAGTAAAATATCATAAAACCTATAAGATGTTATTCTTCAAATTTCCGGATTCTACCAACTTCTTCAGATACTTTTCGGAGCAGGTCCGCTCCAGCGCTTCCAGGTAATTGAAATTATGCAAATCTGATCCGGCAAAGTCAATCATTGCTTCATCCACAAACTTTTCAGCCATCTTTTTTACTTCAGCCGAATAATAGCCTGTAAGCGATGTGATATTCAACTGAAGGGAAATTCCCCGGTCCTTCATCTCTTCATATTTTTTGAAATTACCAAACCAATACGAATAGCGCTCGGGATGGGCGAGGATGATTTTGTAGCCATCGATTTGTAAATCAAATAAAAATTCCTTCAGGCGTGGATGCTCATTAAAATAAGACAATTCGATAAGCACATGCTTATTTCCAAAAGTCAATAACTCGCCTTCCTTATATTTTTCTTCAAACTTATCGTCGATGAGGTATTCAGCAGCAGCTTCAATTTCAATGGCTATATTTTGCTTTTTAAGTTCCCTTTTCACCCTTTCGAGGCCTGATAAAATAATATGTGGTGTATTTTGATAAAACTCTCCCTGGATGTGTGGTGTTGTAACAAGTTTTTTGTAACCCAGATCTATCATTCCCTTTATAAGGCCAATTGAAGTTTCCAAGCTGTCGGAACCATCATCAATGCCCGGGATCAAATGCGAGTGCATGTCAGTATGCACTATTGCCATATCAACAGGCGACGATAATTTTCCAGGAGAAAAAAGATTTTTTAGGAAACCCATCTGCAATTAATTAAATGAAAGAAAACAATCAAAGCACAAATAGTTAACATATTTTTAGGCTCTCATTTGAAACCTATCTGTTCACATACTGTTCTTCGTAATACTTTTTATAATCACCTGAGGTAACATTTTCCAGCCAGTCGATATTCTCAAGATACCAGTCGATGGTAAGTTCGAGACCTTCTTCAAATTGCACGGATGGTTCCCATCCTAAATCATTCTGCAATTTAGATGAGTCGATGGCATAACGCATATCGTGGCCTGCACGGTCCTTAACGTAAGTAATCAGCTTTTCGGAAGTTCCGGTTTCACGGCCAAGTTTTCTGTCCATAATACTACACATCAATTTTATCAGATCAATATTTTTCCATTCGTTGTTACCTCCGATGTTGTAGGTTTCCCCAACTGTACCATTGTGGAAAATGACATCGATGGCGCGCACATGATCAACTACCCACAGCCAATCACGGATATTTTCGCCTTTGCCATAAACCGGCAATGGTTTATTGTTTTTGATATTAAAAATAAAAAGTGGTAACAGTTTTTCGGGAAATTGGTAAGACCCATAATTGTTGGAACAATTTGAAATCTTTACAGGCAGGTTAAAGGTATGGAAATATGCCCTTACCAGATGATCGGAACTGGCTTTGGATGCTGAATACGGGCTGCGTGGATCGTAGGCTGTTTCTTCAACAAACAAACCGGTATCACCCAATGAACCATATACTTCATCTGTTGAAACATGGTAAAATACTTTCCCATCGGGATTACCTTTCCAATGGAATTTAGCTGCATTTAGCAAGTTTGCAGTACCCACAATATTGGTAAAGATGAACTCATTTGGGTTTGCAATCGAGCGGTCCACATGCGATTCGGCAGCGAGGTGGATCACACTATCAAAGCTGAACTCTTCAAAGAGCTGCTGCATTCTTTCAGCATCCACAATATCAGCCTTAACGAAATTGTAATTTGGCTTGTCCTCAATATCTTTTAGATTGTTAAGGTTACCGGCATAGGTGAGCTTATCCACATTAACAATTTGGTAATTTGGATACTTATTTACAAAAAGCCGTATCAGGTGTGAGCCAATGAATCCGGCCCCGCCCGTAACCATTATTGTTTTTTCAAATTTTTCCATTGTTGTGTTTATTTCTTTAATCTATGTTTTTTTATAGCAACTTTTTTAACACCTTTTTTTTGTGTCATTTACTTCATTGTCATTTACACTGCGTGTGTCATTAAGTTGTCAATTAGCTTCGCCGTCATTAATTGTATTTCTACTATTGACTATGAATAAAAACGTTAATCAGGGTCGCCATCCCCTCCTGCGTCGGGGCTTGCCTTCCTCGCGGCGGGCATCCCTTTATCTTTAATTACCATCAATGACAACAAAACTTGTCCGTATAGATGACTATTATTTAAGATCCTTTTCCTTTTTCAGGGATAATTCCCAATTCCATGCAGAAAGCGTCATCTCATCAATTCCCTTTTCAGCTTTCCAGCCCAGTTCCTTATTAGCAAAAGCGGTATCCGCCCATACTTCGGTAATGTCACCAGGGCGTCTATCGACAATTTTATAATTCAGCTTTTCGCCGGTAACTTTTTCAAAACTATTGATTACTTCCAAAACTGAGTATCCATTTCCTGTACCGAGGTTAAAAAACTCAAATTCTTTTTTCATCTTGTGTTGCAGCATCCTATCCACGGCAACTACATGTGCTTTTGCCAAATCGACCACATGAATATAATCGCGGATTGGTGTACCATCAGAAGTGGGATAGTCGTCGCCAAAAACCTTGAGTTGCTCACGGATCCCAATTGCTGTTTGCGTAATAAAAGGTACAAGGTTATTGGGCACACCAAGTGGCAGCTCCCCGATTTTAGAACTTTCATGGGCACCAATCGGGTTAAAATACCTAAGGGCAATCGACTTTAGTTTGTCATTTGCAAATACTGAATCACCAATGATCTCTTCAGAAATTTGCTTTGTCCGGCCATAAGGCGACATTGCCGGTTTGATGGGTGCCTTTTCGGTCACTGGCAAAATGTCGGGTTGGCCGTAAACCGTGCAGGATGATGAAAACACAAAGTTTTCAATCCCATTTTCGATCATCCCATCCAAAATATTTACAAGCGAAAAGATATTATTACGGTAATACATCAGGGGTTTATCCACCGACTCGCCCACTGCCTTGAAAGCGGCAAAATGAATGACAGCCAGAATATCACTGTGCCTTTTAAAAAAATCAAGGGTATTTTCACGATTGGCAAGATCAAATTGTTCAAAGGCTGGTTTAATGCCGCTAACCGCCTCGATATTATCAATAACTTCAATGCGGGAATTGGACAAATTATCTACAATAATTACGTCGTAGCCCTGGGCTTGCAATTCAACCACAGTGTGCGATCCTATGTAGCCTGTTCCCCCGGTAACTAAAATTTTTCTCATTCTATCTCTCTTTCAAATAATTATAAAGTCACATTTAACGCCATCGAAATATAATTTTCAAAGGTAGGCACTTCTAACAAAAAAAACCAAGAAATGTACATTTCCTGGCTTCTTTTTTCAAAAGCTTCCCTATCTAATCATGTCTGAAAAATATCTATTCTTTTCAAGTAAGCCCTTACATTACTCCATCTCTCCATTACTCAATTACTCCAATACTCCACTACTCCAATTCCTCTACTTTGTCCACTCTTCCATCCTTCAAGTCATATTTCACGCCACTTTCGGGGCATTCTGCAATTCCGGTTTCATCGAAGTTCAATCGGTGTCCATATTCACTCATCCAGCCAACATGTTTCGCAGGATTTCCCACGACAAGCGCGTAGGGTAACACCTCCTTGGTAACCACCGCACCAGCGCCAATGAATGCAAACTCACCGATATCATGCCCACATACAATTGTGGCATTTGCCCCAATGGATGCGCCTTTCCTAACAATTGTTTTTACATATTCCCCTTTTCGGATAACTGCACTACGGGGATTTACAATATTCGTAAACACCATTGAAGGGCCCAGGAAAACATCATCTTCGCAAATGACGCCGGTATATAAAGACACATTGTTTTGAACTTTGACATTTTCACCTAGGATCACATCAGGCGAAATCACAACATTTTGCCCGATGTTACAATTTTTTCCCAGAATACAGTTGCTCATAATGTGAGAAAAGTGCCAGATTTTAGTACCCTGACCAATCTCGCAACCTTCGTCAATCACGGAAGTTTCGTGGGCAAAATATTCCTTCTCCATAGCTTAACGATTAGCAAATTCCAAAACTGAAGAAGTAATATATGCCAGTTGCCCTTCATCCAATTCGGTGTGCATCGGCAGGGAAATAACATGCTTTTGCAGATGCTCAGTCACAGGAAAATCACCCTCTTTATAGCGCGAGTCCTGATATGCTTTTTGCATATGCATGGCCACCGGGTAATAAACCATTGCCGGAACTTTTTTCGACATTAGGAATTTTTGCATTTCATCCCTGTCCAAATCTTTGGTCACCAAAGTATATTGATGAAAGACATGGGTTGAATTTGCTGCCCTTGTAGGGATCTTCAACTTCGGATGATCCTTAAAAGCATTATCATAATATTCGGCAGCATCCTGGCGGGCCTTAATATACTCATCAAGGTATTTTAATTTCACCTTTAATACTGCGGCCTGTATGCTATCTAAACGGGAATTCACACCAACATAATCGTGGTAATATCTCACCGTCATCCCATGATTAACAACTACACGAAGTTGCTCGGCCAATTTATCATCATTGGTAAAAATAGCACCGCCATC